>Ga0209474_10000020_pt1 | contig 178824 bp, 181 predicted proteins | sample GraSoiAngelo_145_FD_185902 | JGI IMG/M metagenome (GOLD analysis project Ga0209474, IMG submission 185902) | Grasslands soil microbial communities from the Angelo Coastal Reserve, California, USA - 14_1009_05_20cm (SPAdes) (version 2) | ecosystem: Environmental > Terrestrial > Soil >... | reverse complement strand
AGTGGAGCAGCTACCTTCCGCTCCTCGAGAAGCACTGGATACCCGTCGTCGACGGTAAGGCCACGCCGTCCGACGGCCTGAAGGCGCTGGTGGCGGCGCTCTAGGGCCGTCAACTCATCGATTGCGCGCCGCCGCCGGCTACACAGGCGGGGTCCCGGAAGCTAAGCCAGAGCGTCCATGGCTGCTGCTCGGGACTGCTCCTTCCATCGCGTTTCGTTCACGCCGAACACGAGGAGCCACACGATCGTCGCTACTGCCACCAGGAAGCCGACAGGGGCGATGTATTGGAACATACGGTATCCGAGCGTCGGTGACAGGAAGGTCAGCCAACCGAGACCGGCAAGTGCCGACGACACGCCCAGGATTCGAGGTAGGAAAGTAGATTTGAAAATCAGGTAGCCCTTCAAGATCGTATAGAACCCGAAGAACGCGAGGGCGATCCCTGCGCCATGTTCATTGATTTCGAGGAAGAGGAGGGCCAGCGCGCGACGCTGTTCCGGGACGAATGCATTCACATAACGCCCTCCGTCCAGCAGCAACAAAGGGGCCAGGTAGAGGACGCGGCTGACGGTCTTGATTGCGCAGCCGGCCAGGCCCAAGAACGCGGCCAGCAAAGAGACGCTCCGGCTGACCGGTTCGAGCAGATCATAGAAGAGCGAAGTCGTGGCGACATTGCACGCCATCTCGATGAGGTAGACCGTGAAACCCAACTCGAACAGGCTCTTGTGCGAAAGGATGTTGGCCGCCGTGCCTGCGGCGTCGCCATGGACGACCAGCCTGCTGCTGACGAAGCCCTGAGCGAAGATCCCGGCCAGTAGCGTGAGGAGATAGAACACGCCCGTGACGCGGGCTTTGAAACGCGGTGATGTTTGCATGGTGTGGCCTCGTTCGACTCGAGCGATGGATGGCCGAGGATCACCAAGCCACCGGGAGCCTCGCAACGGGTTTGCGACGAGTGACGGATCCGGACGGACGAACGACGCCCGGCGCCGACGGACGGCGGCGTTGGTTTCGCGCCAGGCTCACGCCGCATGCCAGGATGGCGTCGGGTGGAGTGCGCGCCTATCCTCCCGGCATGCGTGCCACGCGCTCCGCGGAGCATTCTCGAGGCCTCGCACGCGTGCTGGGATGGCGGCGACTACGCATCACCCTGCTGTTTTCGGTTTTGCTCGGGTGGCCGATCAGCCTGGGCTGGACCTCCGGGCTGCTATCGGTACTGGCCCGGACCGTCCTGATCGGGCTCAGCGCGATGTTGCTATTCGGCCTGTTCGAGCAATGGCCGAAGCGGCTACCTCCTTGGCTCGCCCGGTGGGTTTTGCAAATCGCCGGTGTGGCGGTGGTCATTCCCGCGGCGACCTTCACGATCTTCGTATTGTCGACGGATACCGGCGCACCGCCGTTCTGGCGCGTTGCCGACCGGCTCAACGGCTTCTTGACCCTCACCGTCGTCGGCTTGCTTTTCGCGCCGTGGGTGGCCCTGGCGGCGCTGGTACGACAGAAGGACGCGCTCGCTCGACACCAGGCGCTGGCCTTCGATCTGGAGCGCAGCGAATTCGAGCGGGACGCACTCGATGCCCGCCTGCGGCTCCTGCAGGCGCAGGTCGCGCCGCACTTCCTCTTCAATACCCTCGCGAATGTGCGTGAGTTGGTGGACTCGGGCTCGCCGCAGGCCTCCACGGTGCTCGGCAGTCTCATCGCCTATCTGCGTGCCGCCGTGCCCCGTCTACACGAGCCGGTCAGCACGCTCGGACAGGAGTTGGAATTGGTGCGCGCCTACCTCGAGTTGATGCGCATGCGCCTACCCGACCGGTTGCAGTTCGCGCTGCACGTCGACGAAACCGCCCTCGCGCTCCGCTGCCCTCCGATGACGCTCATGACGCTGGTCGAGAATGCCGTGCGACACGGTATCGATCCGAGCGAGGACGGGGGTCGCATCGAAGTCCGTGTCACGGAGGCCGGCAATCGGTGCCGGGTGCAAGTCATCGATACCGGAGTTGGCTTGCAGCGGGCTGGCGATGGGCTTGGGACCGGCCTGTCCGCCTTGCGCGAGCGACTGCAGCTTGTCTTTGGTCAAGATGCTCGATTGCATGTGACGTCGCTCGCGCCGCGCGGCGTCCGGGCAGAACTGGAATTCGCGGCGCGCCGGGGTCTGTGATGACCGGCGGGCATCCGACGGCGTTGATTGCTGATGACGAGCCGCTCTTGCGGAAGGCGCTGGCGCGTATGCTGGCGCAGACCTGGCCGGAGTTGAGCATCGTCGCCGAGGCTCGCAACGGCCGCGAAGCGGTCGAGCAATTCGAAGCCTTGCAGCCCGACATTTGCTTTCTCGACGTGCACATGCCGGGACTGTCGGGCGTGGACGCGGCAGGCCAGATCGGGCGCCGTGCCCACCTCGTGTTCGTCACCGCGTTCGACCAGTACGCGGTTGCGGCGTTCGAGCACGGAGCGCTCGACTATCTTCTCAAACCCGTGGAGCCTGCGCGCCTCGCCGACACGGTGGCGCGGCTACAGGAGAGAATTCGCGCCGGATCCCCTGCCCCGGGCGCCACGGCCTTGCTCGAAGAGCTGGCGGCGCGGCTGCGCAAGGACACTGCGCAGACCTCGCTACGCTGGATCCGGGCGTCCGTCGGACAGAAGCTGCGCTTGATCCCGGTGGATGAAATCGACTTCCTGCGCGCCGACGAAAAGTACACGCGCATCGCCTGGCGCAGCGAGGGCGCTCCGGGCGAGGCGCTGATCCGCACGCCACTCAAGGAACTGCTGCCACAGCTCGATCCCGCTGACTTCGTCCAGGTACACCGCGCCGTGGTCGTGAACCTGCATGCCATCAGCCACATCACGCGCGGGGAAAACGAGACCGCGCAGATCCATTTGAAGAATCGCAGCGAGGTCCTGCCGGTCAGCCGGAACTACCTGTATCTGTTCCGGCAGATGTGAGCACCCGGAGCGCCTCACGGCCCTGACGTGTCCGAAGACGCGCAGCGGGTTCGCCGTGCCGCCTCCCGCAGACGCTCTGCCGCCAGGCGCGCGCTCTCGCTCTGCCCGTCGCGAGCGATGGCGAGAGCATACGCCTCCGGCGCCTCGCCGCGACGCTCGAGCCGAACGAGCAGATCGCCCCAGAGCAGCAGTCCGTCGCCGCCTTGCGCACGATACGGAAATGCCGCGGCCTCGCGGCAGAGCGATTCCGCGCGCGCAGGCTCCCCCATCGCCGCCGCGACGCGTCCCTGGATGAAGAGCGCGTTTCGCTTGCTCGAGGGCCGGATCGCCGCCGCGGCGCCGGCAAGCGCGCAGCGCCGCGCCCCGTCGTGCCGGCCGGCGCCAAGGCAGGCCACAGCGCCCGTGAAGAAATGCTCGGCGTGATAGTTGCGCGGCAGGTCGTCCAGGTCGGCTCGCCGCCACCAGTGGAGCGCCTCGTCCGGCTTGCCGGTGTGGGCCGCGATCCAGGCGCGCTGCTGGGCGAGCCCGGCGCGAGCGATGGGAAACGCTGCCGCCAGCGGATCGAGGTCCCGCAACCGATCCCAGGCATCGTCCCAGAGACCGAGGTTGTATTCGGCCTCGGCCAGGTTGATCTGCACGAGAAGCTCGCTGGCGGTATCGCGCGACCCGCGCACGTCGAACCGCTCCGGCAGCGCGAGAGCCTCCTGGTATCTGCCGGCGGCAATGAGCCCGTCGACCGACCCATTCAACATCCACTGTGGCCCGGACGTTTGCGCCATGTCGCTATCTTCCCTGATCTCGTGTCACCGCGGGCGAGGTTTGCCGTCGTGCGCACCCTGCGGACGCACCGGCGCATCGCTCCACCACCGGCTCCCGGGCATGTCGTTCCGCCGTCCGGGATTCTGCGGGTAGGTGATGCGGTTGTGGGATTTGTCCGCCTCGCCCCCCGACAGCAGCAGCGCGTCGCGATCACCATCGTTGATGAAGGTGTGGCAGATGCCGGTCCCGGAGGGAAAGGCCGCGAAATCGCCCGGCTTCATCCGGTGGACCTCGCCGTCGATCCAGGCATCGATCTCGCCCTCGATCACGTAGACGAATTCCTCCTCGGACGACTCGGCATGCGGATACGAAGTGCGCGTCCCAGGCGGGACCCTGACGAGGACGATCCCGATCTGGAGCAGACCGGCCGCGCGGCCGATGTGGCGGGCGGGCGCCATCTCCTCGTCGCTGTCAGGATAGCGGTGGCGCTTCTCGGGAACGTCAGCGGAAGAGATGACGAAAGGGGGGCGCGTCGCCATCCACCGATGGTAACCCGGCGCTTCCTAGAAGTTCACGCCCAGCCAGGCTCTCACCTGCGCGTGCAGATCCCCTTCGAAGTCCTGGCGCCGTCCTCGCGCGGCGATCTCGCCGAGGCTCAGCACGTAGACGTACTCGGACATCTTCACCACCCGGCGCACGTTGTGGTCGACGAGCAGGATGGTCATGCCCTCGGAAGCGAACAGCTCGATGAAGCGATACACCTCCGCCGCGACGATAGGCGCGAGCCCGACACTCGGCTCGTCGACGAGACAGAGCCGCGGCCGGACCACCCACGCCTTCGCCAGCTCGACCATCTTCTGCTGGCCGCCGGAGAGATTGCCAGCGGGCGTGCGCAACCGTTCGGAGAGCGCCGGGAAGCGCACGAGCGCCTCCCGCAGGCGCGCCTCGCGCTCCCGGTCGCCGGACTTCAACAGACGCTCGAGCGGCAGGCGAAGATTGTCGCCGACCGACATGTACGGGAAGAGGCTCGACTCCTGCGGGATGTACCAGATGCCGCGATCGATGAGCGTGTGGGGCGCGATCCCGGTGATGTCCTCGCCGTCGTATTCGATCCTGCCGGCGTGCGGTCGCACGAAGCCGCAGATGGCCTTCATCAAGGTCGACTTGCCCGCGCCGTTGAGGCCGATGAGACCGGTGATGCGACCCTTCTCGATCGCCAGCGATACGTTCCGCAGCACGTCGATGTCCGCGACGTAGCCCGCGGTGACGCCGGTGAGACTGAGCAGCTCAGAGCTCACGCCTCGCCCTCGCCGCCGAGATACGCCTCGATCACCTTGGGATCGGAAAGCACGGCGCGGGTGGGGCCGTCGGCGATCACCGAGCCCGCGTTCATGCAGACCGCGCGAATGCAGAGCTCGGCGACCACCGGCATGTCGTGGCTCACCACGAGGAACGTGTGCCCCTCGGCGTGGCGCTTGCGGATGTATCCGGCCATCGTTTCCTTGAGGGTCGGATGCACCGCGGCGAACGGTTCGTCGAGGAGCGCGATGCGCGGAGGCACCATGAAACAGCAGCCGAACTCGAGCAGCTTCTGCTGCCCGCCCGAGAGATGACCCGCATCCAGCTCTGCAACTGGCGCGAGTCCGAGCTCCTCGAGGATCGATTTGGCGCGCGCCGCTGCGGCGGGCCGCGAGAGGCCGAGCGCCCGGCCCGTGGTGAGCAAATTGTCGAGCGCGCTCATCCGGCGGAATACTTTGGTGAGCTGGAACATGCGCATCAGCCCCGCGCGGGCGATGCGCGTCGGCGACAGGCCCTGGATTTCGTGTCCGTCGAGAAGGACCCGGCCGCCGTCGGGCGATTCGTGGCCGGACACGAGGCTGAGGAGCGTGGTCTTTCCCGAGCCGTTCGGACCGATGAGGCCGACCAGCTCTCCGTCGCCGAGCTCGAAGGTCACCCCGGCGACGGCGCGGAGTCCGCCGAACGATTTCTCGACCTTCTCCAGCGCGACACGGCTCACGCGAGCTTCCCGAGGCCGGCGCGGCGCGCGAGGCCCGCGAGCCCTTCGCGGAAGAACCGCGCGATGACGATGACGACGAGGGCGAAGACGATGAGCTGGACGCCCCCGACCTCGCGCAACAGCTCCGAGAGGACGTAGACGAGAAACGCGCCGACGAGCGGACCGAGCAGCGTCCCTATTCCGCCGATGACCACCATGCAGATGACGAGGCCCGTCTGCGTGAGCAGGCCGAGCTCGGGGCTGATGAGCTGGCTGAAGTGCGCATAGAGCCCGCCGGCCAGCCCGGCGATGGCGCTGCTCAGCGTAAAGGAGACCGTCTTCCAGTACACGACGTCGACGCCGCGGCTCGCCGCCGCCACCTCGTCGTCGCGGATCGCTTGCAGGTACAAACCCATCGGCGAGCGCAAGAGCAGCATGAGGCCGACGACCACCGCCGCGAGCGCGCCGAGGACGACGTAGTACCAGGTGACCCGGCTCTCGAAGATCCCGGGGACGCCGAGGCCGAGATCGCCGCGCGTGAAATTGTACGAGTTGGCGATCACGAGCCGTGCAATCTCGGCAAACGAGAGCGTGGTGAGCGCGAGGTAGGCGCCGCTCAAGCGCATCACCACCAGCGCGAGGATCACGCCGATGATCGCCGATGTAGCGACCGCAGCGATCATCCCGATCCACGGGGGCGTCTTTGCGTACTCGCACAAGAGGCCGGTCGCATACGCCCCGAGCATCGCGAAGGTCGCCGGCGCGAGCGAGAACTGCCCCGTGTAACCGGCGAGCAGGTTCCATCCCGACGAGATGAGCGCGAAATACATCGAGAGGATGAGGATGCCCAGCCAGTAGGGGTCGGTGACGACGAGCGGGAGCGGGGCAACGAGCGCGAGGAAGGCGAGGGGCAGCCATGGCGTCAGCGCCCGGAGGGCGCCCGGGCGTCGCATCAGACGACGCGTCCCTGCTCGCCGAAGAAGCCTTGCGGCCGGACGAGCAGCACCAGGACGAGGATGACGAGGCCGAAGGTGTCGCGGTAGCCGTACGAGATGTAGACGGCCCCGAAGCTCTCGAGAACGCCGAGCACGAGGCTGGCGAGGATGCTGCCGGTCATCGAGCCCATCCCGCCCAGCACCACGATCACGTACGATTTCACGGCCGGAAAAGCCCCCACGTCCGGCGACGCGTTGATGATCGGCGCGAGGAGCGCGCCGGCAAGCGCGGCGAGAGCGCCGGCTGCGCCGAACACGGTCATGCTCACCCGCGCGGGATCGATTCCGGCAAGCGACGCGCCAAGCCGGTTCTGCGCCACCGCCTGGATGCGCCTCCCCCATGCCGTCGAGCGCACTGCGAACGCGAGCGCGACGATGACCGCGACGCCGATGACGGTCGCGAGCGCCTTCTGCCCCGAGAGCATGATCGGTCCGGCGCGGAACCGGGAGACGTCGACCAGCGCCGGCCCGAGCACCGGATACGGTCCGACGACCTTGTCGACCAGGTTCACGAGAAGGATCGAGAACGCGAACGTCACCACCACCGCGTACTCGTCCTTCAAGAAGCCCCAGCTCGAGTACCCGGAATAGAGCGGCCGCATGAGCAGCCGCTCCGTGACCAAGCCGACGACGCCGCCCACCACAGGCGCGAGCGGGAGCGCGAGCCACGGCGAGATGCCGAGCGCCGCCGCCCCGAGCGTGTAGGCGTACGACCCGAGCATGTAGAACTCGCCGTGGGCGAAGTTCACGACCTTGAGGATGCCGAAGATGAGCGTGAGCCCGACGGCCATGAGCGCGTAGAGCACGCCCACGATGAGGCCGTTGACGAAGAGGTCGACGTTCAGCACGGAGAGGCGTCGTCGCCGATCGTCACTTCGCCTTCTTCAGCTTGTCCACCGAGAGAGGAAGGTTGGGCCCCTGCACGAGCGTCGTCTTGCTGACGGGTTCGCCGACTTCGGTGAACTGGTAGGTGACGTAGGGGATGTCGACCCACTGGTGATAGCTGACGCCGGGCTCCTCGGAGAACTTGAACGAGCCGCGCACGCCGGAGAACTGCATCGACTCGAGCGCTTTTATGATCGCATCGGGCTTGGTGCTCTTCGCGTTCTTGATCGCTTCGACGACCAGGAGGAGTGAGTCGGCAGCCTGGTAGATGAGGCGGTTCGGCTCGTGCTTGGTCTTCTCCTGATACGTCTTGCCCACTTCCTGGCCGAGCTTCGGGACCCCCATGTTCGGATGGTAGAGGCCGAACTCGATCAGGTTCTTTCCCGCCTCCTTCACGTTCTGCCAGAAGTCCGGGTAATCGCCGAGGCCGGCGCCGTCGTAGAGCCAGGTCTTGTCGGAGGGCGCGACGCCCTGCTCGTAGAGCTGGTTCATGACGATGTACGCCGCGGGCGGCAGCATCATCATGAGAACCGCGTCGGGCGGGTTCGATCGCAACGGGACGATCGCGGGCGTGAAATCCTTGCTCGTCCGGTCGAGCGTCTCGAAATGGTACTCGACGTTGGGAGACTTCTTCTTCAGCGCTTCCGCCACCGCCTTCGCCTGGCCGATGCCGTAGTCGGTGTTCTCGCAGAAAGCGACGACGCGCTTCACGCCGAGGCCGGAGAGGGTCTCCGCCATGGCGAAAGCGACGCGCGAGTTGTAGTTGGCGGGATTGAAGACCTGCTTGTAGCCCTTCTTGCGGATGTCGTCCGACCAGCAGTTGGTGTTGACGTAGGGAATGTCGTAGCGCTTCGCGACCTCGATCTCCGCGAGGCAATTCGAGCTCTGGTGCGGCCCTACGATGGCGACCACCTTGTCGCGCGTGATGAGCTTCTCGACCGCGGCGCGGCCCTTCTCCGGGATGCCCTGATCGTCCTCGTAGATCAGGGTGATTTGCTGACCGTTCACCCCGCCCTGCTTGTTGACCATGTCCTTCACGATCTCGAGGCCGTCCTTCACCTGGACGCCCTGGACGACCGAGCCCGGAGGCGACTGGGCGAGGGGGACGCCGATCTTGATCGGGTCCGCGGCATTCGCCGGGATGGAGGCGGCCATTGCGGCCGCGGCAACGAGGACCGCGAGCTGCCGAGAGAAGCCCTTGGACATGTGCTTGCTCCGTGCATGAACGAGGAGGGAGGGCCCACTTATGCGATGCCGCCGGATCGAGATCAACGGGTCGCCCAGGATAGATCGGGGACCCGGTCGTGCCAGTTCGTAGCCTGCTCGTAGGCGTGGCCGACACGCAGGACGGTGCGCTCGTCGAACGGCTTCCCGTAGATCATGAGCCCGATGGGGAAGCCGCTGCCCGTAAAGCCGCAGGGAACCGAAAGGCCGCACAGATTGAGGATGTTGCCGATGGCGGTGTTGCGCAGGTACTGGACGTTCCGGCGGTTGTACTCCGCCACGTCGGTCGAAAGCGGCGCCGTGGGAAGCGGCGAGATCATCGTCGTCGGGACGAGCAGCGCGTCCACTTCGGCGAGGAGCCTCCGCGCATCGCGGCGCAGGGCGGCCCACTGTCGCGTCATCTCGAAGTAGTCCGGACCGGTGACCGACCCGCCATTGCGCATGCGGTCGCGGACCACGGGGTCGAGGTCGTCGTACTTGCTTTCGAGGAAGGCGCGGTTCACGGCGTAGGCCTCGGACGCGATCACGCCGCCGCGCGGGTTGAGCTTGTGCGCCGCATTTGCGGCGGGGAACGAGATGCTTCCGACGTGAGCGCCGAGACCCTCGAGAACCCGTCCTGCCTCGTGCACGGCCCGAGCGATCTCGAGGTCGACGCCCTCGAAGAACGGTGCTTCGACGAACGCGAGTCGCAGCCCCTTCACGGCCACGCCAAGCCCGCCTCGTCCATCCTCTGGCGGCACGCCCATGGTGGTGTCGTCGGCCTCGTCCGGACCCGCGATCTCCTGGTACACCAGCGCCGCGTCTTCGACGGAGCGCGCGAGCACTCCGACGGTGTCGAGGCTGTAGGAGAGCGGATAGACCCCCGCGCGACTCACCCGGCCGACCGTCGTCTTCAGGCCGACGATGCCGCAGAGCGCGGCCGGGATGCGCACCGACCCGCCGGTATCCGTCCCGAGCCCGACCGGCGCTAGCCCCGCGGCGACGGCGACGGCGGTTCCGCTGCTCGAACCCCCGGGAACGTGCGGGACCGGGTGCCACGGATTGTGGGGAGTGCCGTGGTCGTTGTTGATCCCGACGCCGCCGTAGGCGAACTGCACGGTGTTGTTCTTGCCGAGCAGCACCATGCCGGCCTGGTCGAGCCGGCGGACCGCAAAGGCGTCTTGCTCCGCGATCGCTTGGGCGAGCAGCCGCGTTCCCGCTGTGGTCGGAAAGCCTTTTACGTCGAAGAGATCCTTCGCCGCCCAGGGTAGCCCGTGGAGCACGCCGCGGTCGATGCCGGCCTGCAAGGCGATCTGCGCGGCGCGAGCCTGTGCGAGGGCTCGCTCCCGGAGCACCAGGCGGAAGGCACCGAGCTTCGGATCGAGCGACGCGATCCGATCGAGGAACAACTCCGCGAGCACGATCGGCGTCAACTCGCCCGAGCGCAGAAGGCGGGCGAGCGAGGCGAGGGGCTGGAAGCAGGTGGGCGCGGGGGGCACGCGCCGGCAGTCTACTTCACCTGCGAGAGCGAGGGCGTCCGCGAACTCTCCTGTGTGAGCTGCGGCGCATCGGGAGGCTGCATCAGCTCGTGCCGGCGGGAAATGGTCTGCACGATCGAGGTCAGGGCTCCCTCCAGCGCGGACAGCCGCGTCTCCATCGCCTGCAGCCGGGCCTGCGAATCGCGGCCGTGCAGCTCTGCCTCCAGCTCCAGCTCGCGGGTCCTCAGCTTGAAGTGCTTGGTGAGGAACATGAGGGTGACGGGAATGGCCCCCAAGGCGAGCAGCCCGAGAAACGGTCCGAGGACTTCCGAAATCGCCTTCGCAATGGATGGGTCCATGATGGGATTCTACCCCGGCCCCCGATTCGCTGGGCTGACCTTCAGGTTGGCGAAGTACGCATCGGTAGTGCAGTGGCCCCACAATGCCACCGAGCCCCGCGACTTGCCGCGCTTCAGATCGTTGACGATGAGCGTCGGCTGCCTGGCGCCGTTCACGTAGAGCTTCGCTTTCTCGCCGGCCACGACGATCTTGAGGTGGGTCCACTTGCCCGGCTCGAGATCGGCATACGACTCGTAGACCCAGGGGTGCTCCTCGCGCAGCTTCTTCCAACCAAAGCCGGGCGCCGAGACGTACTGCGTCGAATGGTTGCGCATGGCCTGGTCCTGGACGCGGCCGTTCACCGGGCGGATGTAGAGCAGCTCGAAGTTCTCGCCGTCCTTCACCCGGAAGGCGACCCCGACGAAGCCCTTGGAGCTGGGGCCGGTTCCCGGGCGGGGCGCGCCGGAGACGTCAACCTCGAGCGTGCCGTCCTCGAAATCCGTTCCGGGCACGATGGCCATCATGTCCTCGTCCGACTCTTCTTTGCCCTTGGCGATGATGAGCTTCACGGCGTCGCGGCCTTGATGCGTGGCCTTCTCGACGGTCCCGTTCAAGACCTGCAGCCTGGCAGGCGAGCCGAGCAGGCTCGCCGCGACGAGAATCAATGCCAGCATTCGTCCTCCCTTGGTTCCCCCGATCGAGAACCTACGGAAGACGGCCGGGAATGTTTCGCCCCGCTCAGGGCGCCTTCGGCGCGAAGTGCTCCGTGTACCCGGGATTGCGGTGGTTCTGATCGGGATTGTGCGCGTCCCAGCATTCCCCCGAGCAGAAGTAGAGCTGGAAACGTTTGCGGTTGCAGGTCGAGACGACGCACTTGAGATATTGCGCGCCGTAGTCGATCGCCTTCTTGCAGATGCTGCATTTCTGCCACATGCCCCGAACTATCCGGCCTGTCGCAGCAGGTCGTCCAGTCGCGCGGGATCGGGCCGGATCTCGCCCGCTTCGATCCGATGTGCCATGGCGGTGATCGCCGCGTTCATGGCGACGCCCACGCCGACCTTCCTGCCCAGCTCCGTCGCGTAGCCGTTGATGAAATCGATCTCGGTCCGCCGGCCCCGCTCGAAGTCCTGCAGCATCGAGGGCTTGATGTCGCCGTAGGTGGCGAGGATCTGATCGATCCACGGGGCGCGATCGCCCTCGGGCGGAACGGGATCGACGATCATCCGCTCGGGCCGGGTGCCGGTCGCGAGGGCGACCGAGAGCGTCTCGTCGTACGTCCTGTGGAAGACTTGCTGGCCCGCGGCTGACGCCATGTATCCGCGCATGGTCTGGTTGGCGAGCGCGCCGATGGTGGTCACCGAGCAGTTGAGGAGCAGCTTCGACCAGATGGCTCCCGCGAGATTCGCTGTCACGCGCATCTCGATGGCCGGGCGCAACGCCTCGGCGACGTTCATGGCGCGGTCGCTGATCCCGCCCGCGACCTCTCCGATGAGCAGGTGGCCCGCGTTGCGCTGCTCGTAGACGCCGGGCTCGACCATGGTGGCACCGAGATTGGAGAGCCCGCCCAGCACGACGCGATCGCCGAGCCGCTCGGAAAGCATCTGGGAAACGCCGCCGTTCTGGATGCAAAGAAGAGTGCCGCGCGGAGCGAGCAGCCGCGCCAGGAAGGGCCCGATCTCGAGCGCGTCGTGCGCCTTGGTGGCGAGGACGATCAGATCGAATTTGTCCGCCGTCGCATATTCCTCGACGGCGGCCGACCGGACGGAACGCACCTCCGCGGGGCCTCCGACGCCCGAGACCCGCAGGCCGGAAGAGCGCAGGACCGCGGCGGACTGTGCGCTCCGCGTCGCGAGCCAGATGGGGACGGAAGCGTTGATTCCGCGAGTGGCGATGGTTCCACCCAGCGCGCCGACACCGACGATCAAGATCCGCATGGACGGATGGCTAAACGCGGCCTCCGGCACGGTCAAACTTTAAAATATCCGAGCGACGAAGGCCGCAGACCGCCCCGCGTCGGCTACAAGACCGCCCATGGACATTCTCCACGACGTGCTGGGGTTCGCCGCCAAGGGATTCGTGGTCTTCGCCACCGTGGCGGCTACCGTTCTGTTCTGCCTCTCGGTCGCGCGGCGCAAGAGGCCTGCCGGCTCGCGCCTTCGGGTCGAGCAACTGAACCGGCGCATCGAGGCGCTCGGCGACGCCCTGCGAGGCAAGCTCTTGGGCAAGAAGGACCTGCGCAAGCTCTACAAGAGCCGCAAGAAGGCGCTCGCCGAGCGGGATGGCGCACGCCCGAACGTGTTCGTGCTCGAGTTCAAGGGCGACCTCTTCGCCAGCGCAGTCGGCAACCTGCGCGAGGAGGTCACGGCGATCACCGCGGTGGCGCGCAAGGAGGACGAGGTCGTCGTGCGCCTCGAGAGCGCGGGCGGCGCGGTCCCGCACTACGGCCTCGCCGCAGCCCAGCTCCTCCGGCTGCGCGACAAGGCGATCAAGGTGACGGTCTGCATCGATCGAATGGCCGCCAGCGGCGGCTACATGATGGCCTGCGTCGCCGACCAGATCCTCGCCGCGCCCTTCGCCATCATCGGATCGATCGGGGTCGTCGCGCAGGTGCCGAACCTCCACCGCTTGCTGAAGAAGCACGACGTGGACTTCCAGGAGATGACGGCCGGCGAGTTCAAGCGGACGGTGAGCGTCTTCGGTGAGATCACCGAGAAAGGCAGGAAGAAGTTCCAGGAGGAGCTGGAGGACACGCACCAGCTCTTCAAGGAGTTCGTCAAGGCGAACCGCCCGAAGCTCGATCTCGAGCAGGTGGCGACGGGGGAGCACTGGCTCGCGCGCCGCGGTATGGAACTGGGCCTCGTCGACCGCCTGCGGACGAGCGACGAGTACCTCGTCGACCGCGCGGCGGAGGCGAACCTCTACCAGGTGACCTTCGAGAGAATGCGGACGCTGCGCGAGAGGCTGGGCGGCGCCGTCGCGAGCGCCGCCCGCTCGCTGTCCGCCTTCCGGGGGTTCATTCCGCGTTAGACTCGAGGCATGCGGCTGCACCTCGTGGACGGCACCTATGAGCTGTTCCGCGCCTACTTCTCGAAACGCCCGCCGCATCGGGCGCCGGACGGCTCGGACAAGAAGGCAACGGTAGTCCTCGCTTCCGCCATGCTCGCCCTGCTGCACGACGAGGGCGAGGCAGTCACCCACGTGGCCGTGGCCTTCGACAATCCCATCCGCAGCTTCCGCAACGATCTCTTCGACGGCTACAAGACGGAGGAAGGCGTCCCGCCGGAATTGCTCGCTCAGTTCGACGCTGCCGAGGAGGCGGTCCGCGCGCTGGGAATCGCCGTGTGGTCGATGCGCGAGTTCGAAGCGGACGATGCGCTAGCGACCGGCGCGGCCCGCTTCGGAGCGGAGATGGAGCAGGTCCGCATCCTCACGCCCGACAAGGATCTGGGCCAGTGCGTGCGCGGCACGCACGTGGTGCAGGTGGACTGGCGCGGCAAGCTGGTGCTCGACGAGGACGGCCTCCGCCGTCGGCGCGGGGTCGGGCCCACGAGTATCCCCGATCTGCTGGCGCTCACCGGGGACGACGCGGACGGGATTCCCGGGCTTCCTGGCTTCGGCGAGAAAAGCGCTTCCGCCCTGCTCGCCCAGTTCATCCACCTGGAAGGGATTCCCTCCGATCCGAGCTCCTGGCCACCGGTCCGCCAGGCTCCCCGCCTTGCCGCGACCCTCGAGGAACGGAAGGAAGAGGCGAAGCTCTATCGAACTCTCGCGACGCTGCGGACCGATGCTCCGGTCGGGACGCTGGAAGAAGCGCGGTTCCAGGGCGTCCCTCGCGAACGCTTTCTCGCCTGGTGCGACGCGCTTGGCGTGGACGGACTGCGCGTAAGGCCGCAGCGGTGGCAGTAGGCCCGTCTACCTGGCACCCTCCTGGTCGCTCTCCGAGCAAGAAGCGGTTTCCGGATTCGCAAGCTCTTCGGGCGTAGCGTCCTGGTGGCCGGATCGACTGATCCCAGCGACTTTCCTGAGCGAATGAGGGCCCGCCCGGCGCCTGGCCGCTCGCTCCCAATGAGATCTTAGCGGCCGTGTCGATCCCGGGGATCGTCGTTCGTCGCCAGGATAGAAGGTTCCAAACCACAAGGAGACGACGATGCGATTCATGGTGCTGGTGAAGGCGAACAAGGACTCCGAGGCTGGCGTTCTTCCGGACGAGAAGATCCTCAGCACGATGGGCAAGTTCAACGAAGAGCTGGTGAAGGCGGGCGTGATGCTCGCGGGCGAAGGCTTGCAGCCGAGCTCCAAGGGCGCCCGGGTCCGGTTCGAAGGGAACAAGAAGACGGTGATCGACGGACCGTTCGCGGAGACCAAGGAGCTGGTCGCGGGCTTCTGGCTCTGGCAGGTGAAGTCGAAGGCAGAGGCCATCGAGTGGCTGAAGCGCGCTCCGTTCCAGGAGGGCGAGGTGGAGATCCGCCAGATCTTCGAGACGGCCGACTTCGCCGAGAGCGACCCGACGGGCGAGATCCGCAAGCAAGAAGATCAGCTCCGCAAGAAGATCGAGTCGCAGCAGCGCCGTTAGGCTTCGTTTTCGCTTTGCGCGCGGAGGGCGGCGATGGTGTGATTGGCCGCCGTGGCTCCCTCCGCAGCGCATCGCCAGATCGAGGCGATCTTCCGCATCGAGTCGGCGAAGGTGATCGCCGCCGTTGCGCGGATGGTGCGCGACGTGGGCCTCGCCGAAGAGGTGGCGCAGGACGCCCTCGTCGCCGCGCTGGAGCGGTGGCCGGAGGCGGGCATCCCGGACAATCCCGGGGCCTGGCTGACGGCCACCGCCAAGCATCGCGCCATCGATCTCGTCCGGCGCGGCCAGAAGCTCACTCGCAAGCACGAGGAGGTCGGCCAGGAGATGGATGCCCGCTGGGAAGCGTCGGCACCCGACCTCGAAGCCGCCCTCGACGAGAACGTGGGCGACGACCTGCTGCGACTGGTGCTCATCGCCTGCCACCCCGTGCTCTCGACCGAGGCGAGGGTCGCGCTCACGCTGCGGCTCCTGGGAGGCCTGACGACCGAGGAGATCGCGCGCGCCTTCCTCGTGCCCGAGCCGACCATCGCGCAGCGGATCGTCCGGGCCAAGCGGACCCTGGCCGAGAAGCGGGTGCCCTTCGAGGTTCCCCGCGGAGCGGAGCTACAGGAGCGCCTCGCGTCGGTGCTGGAGGTCCTCTACCTGATCTTCAACGAGGGATATTCGGCGACCGCCGGCGAAGACTGGGTCCGCCCCGGGTTGTGCGAGGACGCGCTGCGCCTGGGCCGGATTCTCGCGGAGCTGACGCCTGCGGAATCCGAAGTGCACGGCCTCGTCGCGCTCCTCGAGATCCAGGCCTCCCGCTTGCGCGCCCGCATCGGTCCTTCCGGCGAGCCGGTGCTGCTCCTCGACCAGGATCGAGCCCGCTGGGATCATCTGCTCATCCACCGGGGGCTTCTGGCGCTCGAGCGGGCCGCCGCGCTCGGCCGGGAGCCGGGTCCGTACTTCCTGCAGGCTGCCATCGCGGCCTGCCATGCACGCGCCCGCACCGCTGCCGAGACGGATTGGCCCCGCATCGCGGCGCTCTACGAGCTGCTCGCGCGGATCGCGCCTTCGCCGGTCGTGGAGCTGAACCGCGCCGTCGCCTTCGGGATGGCCTTCGGCGCACAGGCGGGTCTCGAGCTGGTCGACGCGCTGACTTCCGAACCGGCGCTTGCGCGCTATCACCTGCTTCCGAGCGTGCGCGGCGATCTCCTCGTCAAGCTGGGACGATTCGAGGAGGCGCGCGCCGAGTTCGAGCGCGCTGCCTCGCTCACCAAGAACGCGCGAGAGCGGAAGCTCCTCCTCGAGCGCGCTGCCAATTGCGTCAGCGCGCCTTCTTGAGCGACGCCGAGTTGATGCAGTAGCGCTCGCCGGTAGGAGGCGGTCCGTCCTGGAAGACGTGGCCGAGATGTCCGCCGCAGCGGCGGCAATGCACCTCGACCCGGTCCATCCCGTGGCTCGAATCGCGCTCCGACGCGACGGCGCGCGGATCGGCGGGCCGCGTGAAGCTCGGCCAGCCGCTGCCGCTCTCGAACTTCTCCTCGGCACGGAAGAGCTCCGCGCCGCAGCCCGCGCAGAGGAACCGTCCAGGCTCGTGATCGTTCCACAGGGGGCCTGTGAAAGCGCGTTCGGTGCCCTTCTGCCGCAGGACGCGGTACTGCTCGGGCGTCAGCTCGCGGCGCCATTCCTCGTCGGACTTCTCGATCTCGTCGCTCATGGCGGCGGCGATTGTACGCCAATCATCTTTGAAGTTCGCGGAGCCGCCGCTCGAGGAATTGACGCTCGGTTTCGTTCTGCGCGAGCTCATGGGCGCGACGGTATGCGGCAATCGCTTCGTTCGTGCGGCCGAGGCGGCGGAGCAGGTCCGCGCGGGTCGCGTGCCACAGATGGTAGCCAGCGAGCTGCTCCTCGAGCGCGTCGACGAGCGGCAAGGCGGCGGCGGGACCCTGCGCCATGGAAACCGCCGCAGCCCGGTTCAGCGCCACCACCGGTGAGGGGTGGGTGGCCACGAGCAGGTCGTACAGGCCCGCGATCTGCTTCCAGTCGGTGTCCGTAGCGCGCGCCGCATCGGCGTGCACCGCCGCGATGGCCGCTTCCAGAGCATACGGCCCTGGCGGTCCGCGCCGGAGCGCGGCGCGCAAGAGGTCGCGGCCTTCTTCGATCTCCGCACCGTCCCACAGCGAGCGATCCTGGTCGGCGAGCAGCACCATGCCGCCCGCGGCGTCTACCCGCGCCTTCCGCCGGGAGTCGTGCAGGAGCATCAAGGCGAGGAGCCCTTCCAATTCGGCGACGGGTTCCTGGAGGAGCTCGCGCACGAGCCGCGCGAGCCGGATCGCCTCTGCGCAAAGGTCTCCGCGAACGAGCGCCTCGCCGCGCGAAGCCGAATGCCCCTCGTTGAAGACGAGGTAGAGGACGGCCATCACCTCGGACAGCCGCTCGGGCAGGTCGGCCTCCTCGGGTACGACGTAGGGGATCCCGGCGTTCCGGATCTTCGTCTTCGCGCGCACCAGCCGCTGCGCCATGGTGGGAACCGGAACCAGGAAGGCGCGCGCGATCTCCTCGGTGGCCAGCCCGCACAAGGTGCGCAGCGTGAGCGCCACCTGCGCCTCGGCAGCGAGGGCGGGATGGCAGCAGGTGAAGATGAGGCGGAGGCGCTCGTCGGGCACGGCGGTTTCCTCGTACAGCTCGTCGGCAGCGGGAGCGTGTCCCGCGGGTAGCGCGGCGAGCTCCGCCTCCTTGCTCGCGAGGCGGGCCTTCCGCCGCAATCGATCGATGGCATCGTGCCGCGCGGCCGCGTAGAGCCAGCCGCGCAGATTCTTCGGTACTCCCCGTCCCCACGAGGCGAGCGCCGACGCGAACGCTCCCTGGAGCGCTTCCTCGGCGAGGTCGAAGTCGCCGAATTCGCGGATGAGGACGGCGAGCAGCCGCCCCCATTCCGCCCGGCACAACCGATCGATCGCTTCGACCGTCTCGGACAAAGCGCTTCCGATCAGGAGAACTTCTGGATGGGCCTGACCTCCACGGAGCCGACTCGCGCTCCGGGGATCTGCGCGGCCATGGCGATGGCGGCATCCAGATCCTTCGCCTCGACGAGGTAGTAGCCGCCGAGCTGTTCCTTGGTCTCGGCGAACGGTCCGTCGGTGGTGAGCCGCTTGCCGTCGCGCACCCGCACCGTCGTGGCGGCGCTGGTCGGCTGCAGGGCGTTGCCGCCCTGGATGGCGCTGGCGAACTCCTTCCCGAAGGCGCGGTACTCGCCCATCTCGGCCGTCAGATCGGCTTTGTTCAGGTTGGCGAAGCGCTTCTCTCCCTCGTAGATCAAGAGCAGATATTGCATGGCGACCTCCCTTTCTGCTTCCAAGGCGAACGAGACCGGACCGGATCGACAGGGGGTCAAAAAAATCCGGCAAACGTCTCCCGGGCAAGGGCGGGCAGGTGGGCCCGCCTGCGGACGATCACGAACAGCGCGATGGCGGCATAGATGGCGCTCAAGACCAGCCTCACCCTCGTCTGGGAAAAAGGGAATTGCGCCGCGAAGAGCACGAGCAGAGCGACCGATTCCCAGATGGCGAGGCGCAGATCGAGCAGCACGGCGAAGCCGAGCAGGGTCTGGGAGGCCGTGAGGATGAACTCCTCCGTCTGGCGGGCGTCCAGGGCGATTCCGGCCGCGCTTCCGCCGCCCGCGACGTAGGCCACCGGCAGGCTTCCCACGAGCAGCGTCCATTGATTCACCTTGGACGAGAGGAGCGTCCCGAGGGCGCCGTCGCCGTTTCCGCGGAAGGCGAGTACGCCGGCGACGAGAAGCTCGGGCGATTCGGAAGCGATGGGCGCAAGCCATTGCACGAGGAGGAATTCGTCCATCCCGAACGCCTTCCCGCCTTCGACGAGAGCGCTGGCAAACGGCTCGGCGGCGAGCAGCACCAGGAAGGCCGCCGCGAGGAAGAGCGAGGTGACCGCGACCCTCCGCCGTTTGCGTGGCAAGTCCCCGAGTTGCTTCGCCATCCCGATCAGCTCGGGCTCGTGCTGCTCTCCGCGGGCGGCGATCCACAGATAGGCTACGAACAGCGAGAGCAGCACTGCGGCGTCGTACCAGGCGAGCCTGCGCGTGAAGGGGATGACGAGCGAATAGAGGCTGGCCGCACCGAGGAAGAAGAGCTCGGTCCGGCGGCTTCCGGCGAGCTCCACGCCGCGGGGCCGTTCGCCGCGTTTCCAGAGACCCCAGGCGAAGAGGAGCGCCACGAACGGCCAGCCGATCCCGAGGAGGAGGCGGTTGCTCCCGGTCATGTTCGCCGCGGCGTAGTGGCCGTTCTCCGGAATCTTGCCGGCGGTGAAGGCGAAGTAGAGATCGACGGCGTACTCGGGCAACACCGCGATCACCGCCAGGATGGCCGTGGCGAGGCTGCTCGAGATGTCGTGGTGGGCGGCCTCCCCCGCCCAGACGAGCAGGAAGGCGGAGGCCACCACCGCGCCGCCGAAAACGGCGATGGCGAGCGGAGGTGGAATCGCCACGCCGGAAAAGCGCAAGAAGACCGCGGGGAGCGCGGCCGCGATGGCGAGGGCGATCTTCCACCATCTCGACATTCGCGATGCATAGCAGCTTCCCGTTCGATCGCGAGACGCGAAATCCCAGGCCCGGAACGCCCGGCGGCACCCCTGTCGACCTTCCCGAGCAGAGGGCCGTGGCACGGCGCTTGTATGAGCTCGGGGTGAGTAGACTCGTTTTGAGCATACTCGGAAGGAGCGGTCCAATGATCGCGCGCGTCTCCGCCACCACCGTCTTCTGCCTCCTCGCGATTGCCGGCTCCGCCAATGCGGCCGGGAAGACCCGAACCCGGAACGTGGCCATCGTCCTCTACGACCACGTCGAGCTGCTCGATTTCGCCGGACCTGGCGAGGTATTCGCGGCGGCGGCCCGCGCCGGCGCAACCGGAGACGAGCCTGCCTTCCGGGTCTACACGGTCGGCAGGAGCAAGAGCCCGCTCATCAGCGAAGGGTTCGTGAAGATCGTTCCGGAATTCTCCATCGAGGACGCTCCCAAGCCCGACCTCGTCGTATTCCCCGGCGGCGGCGTGCAGAGCATCGTGGGCGACCCCGCGCTGATGGCCTGGGCGAGATCGGCGGTGGATTCCTCGGAGATCGCCTTTTCCGTCTGCAACGGCGCCTTCGTTCTCGGCTCCCTCGGGGTCCTCGACGGGAAGACGGTCACCACCCACTTCGGCGCCATGTCCCGTCTCAGGTCGTCGTTCCCGAAAGTGACCGTCCAGGAAGGCCGCCGCTTCGTCGACAACGGGAAGATCGTGACGACTGCCGGGGTCTCCGCCGGCATCGACGGGGCGCTCCACGTCGTCGCCCGTCTCCTCGGCCGCGCCGCCGCGGACGAGACCGCCCGCTACATGGAATACCGCTGGGCCCCCGAACCGTACCTCGCGCAGAGCTACGCCAGCTCGAAATAAGTATACTCGTCTTGAGTATAGCTACGGCCCGGAGCGCACCCGCATGAGCCCTCGCAGGATGGAAGATGTGCCAGAACCCGGTCCCCTCCGGTCCGGCGAGTTCCTCGTCCTCGCTTCGCTGCAGCGCGCTCCGCTGCACGGGTATGGCATCTCGCAAGCAGTTCGCGACCGCACCTCGGGCCGCGTCCGCTTGCGCCCCGGCAACCTGTACCGCGTCCTCGATCGCCTTCTCGAGCGCGGCCTCATCGAGCTGGCCGACCGCAAACCTGCGCGCGATCGCGACGACCAGCGCCGCACCTACTACCGCCTCACCCCGCAGGGCCGGCGGACCCTGGCCATGGAAGCCGAGTTGCTCGCCGACGTGGCGCTCGAAGTCATCTCGCTCTCACCCGCAAAGGCCTGACCATGAGCGACAACGCCATCGGAAACGACTCGCCTCCCGTGAACCGCCGCGCCCTGCGGATCTTGCTCCACTTCTACCCGCGCGGCTTCCGCGAGCAGTACGGCCGCGATCTCGCCGAGCTCTACCGGGACGAATACGCCTCGCGCGGCCGGCTCGGCTTCTGGCTGTCGGTGACCGGCGACGCAGTCTGGAACGGCACCGCGGCGCGCCTCTCCTCGGTGGCGCAGGACATCCGCTACGGCGCCCGTGGACTGCGCAAGAGCCCCGGCTTCACCGCGGTCATCTTGCTCACGCTCGCGCTCGGCATCGGAGCGAACACCGCCATCTTCAGCGTCATCGACGGCGTGCTCCTGCGTCCCCTGCCCTATCCGGGCGGCGACCGGATCGTCCATTTGCGGCAGAACATCGGGAAGGCGGACCTCAACGCCGGCTTCTCTCCGCTGGAAGTCGCTGACTATCGCGCCCAGGCCTCCAGCCTTCGCGGCGTCGTCGAGCAGCACTCGATGTACTTCACGCTCCTCGGCCGCGGCGAACCGATGCGGGTGCAGACCGGCGTCGTCTCCTGGCAGTTCTTCGACATCCTCGGCGTCCGGCCCATCCTCGGCCGGGGCTTCGCCGACGACGACGAGCGGCCCGGCATCGCTCCGGTGGTGCTGCTCGGGAACGAGTTCTGGCACCGCGCGCTCGGCGGCGATCCCGGCGTCGTCGGCAGCACCTTCGTCATGAACGACAAGGTCCACACCGTGATCGGCATCTTGCCCTCGCTGCCGCAGTACCCGCGCGAGCAGGACGTCTACATGCCGACCACCGCGTGCCCGTTCCGCAGCGCCGAGAAGTGGTACGCGAACCGCCAGGCGCGCGGCCTGAGCGTCTTCGCGCGGCTCGCCGACGGAGCCACGCTCGAACGGGCGAATCGGGAGCTCGCCACCATCTCCGATCGGCTGCGCGCCGAGTACCCCAAGGACTATGCCTCGGCGGAGCGCCTCTCCTCGAGCGGCGTGCTGCTGCGCGAGGAGCTGACCCAGAAGTCGCGGCCCACCCTCTTCGTCCTTCTCGCGACGGCTGGATTCCTGCTCCTCATCGTCTGCGCCAACGTTGCGAATCTCACGCTCGCCCGCCTCACCCGGCGCGGCCGCGAGCTTTCCGTCCGCATCGCTCTCGGCGCCACCCGCGGGCGCCTCTTCCGCCAGCTTCTCACCGAGGGGCTCTTGCTCTCGCTGCTCGGCGGCGCGATGGGGCTAGCCATGGCTCACTTCAGCCTCGATCTGCTCGTCGATTTCGCCGCGCGCTTCACTCCCCGAGCACGCGAGGTAACCCTCGATGCGCGCGTCCTGCTCTTCACTCTCGGCGTCTCCGTCGCGACAGGGGTCGTTCTCGGCGCGCTGCCCGCTCTGCCGGCGCGCCTCGATCTCATGACCTGGCTCAAAGACGTCGCAAGCCCGGCGGGGCGATCGCATCTCAAGCTGCGGGCGCTGCTCATCGTCGCCCAGGTGGCGGTCTCCTTCACGCTGCTCATCGGGGCGGGCCTCATGCTGCGCAGCTTCGTCAAGCTGCAGTCGATGAGCACCGGCTTCGACACGGAGAACTCGCTCACCGCCGAAGTGCCGCTCAACTGGACCAAGTACCCCGACCTGCCGAAGGAAACTGCCTTCGAGAACCGTCTCCTCGATCGGTTGCGGGGCGATCCCGCCATCAGCTCGGCGGCGCTCTCCAGCACGCTTCCGCTCAACCAGAACGGCAACGGTTTCAACTCCGACATCCAGATCGAGGGAAAGCCGACCGCTCCGGGAGAAGCCGGGCCGCGGGTCGATCTCCACCTCGCCTCGCCGGACTACTTCCGCACCATGGGCATTCCGCTCATTCACGGGAGGGTATTCACCGCCGATGACCGCCAGGAGGTCGCGTCGGTAGGGATCGTCAGCCAATCGCTCGCCCGGATCGCTTTCGGCAGCACGGACCCGCTCGGCCGCCGCATCTCTCTCGACGACGGAAAGACCTGGATCTCGATCGAAGGCGTGGTCTCCGACGTGACCGAGCGCGGTCTCGCGGACACGCAGCCTGGCGTCCTCTATCTGCCCCTCGCCTCGGTGCCGTGGACCAGCTTGCGCCTCATCGTGCGCAGCCTCGCGCCCGCGCCGGCGCTGGAGAAGCAGTTGCGCGCGGCGATCCACGAGATCGATCCGGATCAGCCGGTGACCGCAGTGCGGACGCTGTCGGAGCTGCGTTCCGAGTCGCTCTCGGCGCCGCGGCTCACCATGGTGCTGCTCGTGATCTTCGCCGCACTCGCTCTTTCGGTGACGGCGGCCGGCATCGCCGGGGTGCTGGCCTACGCGGTCAGCCAGCGCACGCAGGAGATCGGCATCCGCCTCGCCCTCGGCGCCGCACCAGGAACGGTGCTGCAGATGGTGATGCGCCAGGGAATGGCGCTGGTCGCGGTCGGGCTGCTACTCGGCTTCGCGGGCGCCCTGGCGCTGTCGCGACTCATGGAGTCGCTGCTCTTCGGCATCGCGGCCAGCGACCCGGTCACATTCGCGGCGGTCGCGGGCGTGCTCCTCGCGGTGGCGCTGCTGTCGTGCTTCGTGCCGGCGCGGCGGGTGATGTCGATCGATCCGCAGGTGGCGTTGCGGGCGACGTAGGGGCCGGGATCGGAAGCAGGACGGGCGAACGCTACGCCGACGGCACCGGCGACACCGCGCCCGTCACCACGTCCATGATGGTCTGCATGTCGACCGGCTTCACCAGCAGGCTCTCGATGCCCACCGCCGCGCTGCGGGTCTGCGCAGACTTCTGACCGAAGCCCGTCAGCGCCACGATCCGCACGTCGCCGAGTTGCGGATAAGACCGCAGCCGCCGCGCCACCTCGATGCCGTCCATCCCGGGAAGGCCGAGATCGAGCAGCACGACGTCGGGCTGGAACTGGGCGGCGGCGACGAGCGCCGAAGCGCCGTCGTGCTCCTCGCGCACCTCGTGACCCGCGGCCCGCAAGGCGTCGGCGAGCATCTCGGTCGCATCCACGTCATCGTCGACGATGAGCACCCGCCGAGCCGATTGGCCGGACTTGCCGACCGAGCGACGTTCGGGGCCACGCGGTACGCGCTCGGACACCGCGGGCAGGCGGATGACGAACTCGCTTCCGCGCCCCGGACCGTCGCTGCGTGCGTCCACCCGTCCTCCGTGAAGTTGCACGAGGCTGCGCACCAGGGTGAGCCCCACGCCAAGGCCGCCTTGCGACCGCTCCGGCGACTGATCGCCCTGCACGAACAGCTCGAACATGGCGGGAAGCCTGTCGGCGGGAATGCCCTGCCCGTCGTCCCGCACGCGGATGGCGACCTCGGCGCCGTCGAGGGTGCCCTCGATCTCGATGTGCCCGCCGGGATCGGTGTACTTCGCTGCGTTCTGAATGAGGTTCCCGAGGACCTGCGCCAGCCGGACCACGTCTCCGTCCACGAAAAGCGCTCCCACCGGCACAGAGACATCGAGGCGGTGGTTCTTCGACTCGAGCAGCGGGCGAGACATCTCGACGGCGCGAGCCACCGCGGTCGACACGTCGACGCGTTCGCGGCGCAGGTCGATCTTGCCCATGGTGGCGCGGGACACGTCGAGGAGATCGTCGACCAGGCGCGACAGGTGCGTCACCTGCCGCTCGATGACCGAGCGCTCCCGTTCGGTCGTCTCGTCGGTGGAGCGGAGCCGCATGATGTGGAGCGCGGTCAGGATGGGCGCGAGCGGATTGCGCAGCTCGTGGCCGAGGACGGCGAGGAACTCGTCCTTGTTGCGGTCGCTGTCGAGAAGCTGCCGCGCCAGCGCCTCTGTCTTGCGGCGGGCGATCACGGTATCGGTGACCTCGACGGCGTGGACCATCACCGTGTCCATCGCGCCGCGGACGTCCTTGGTGGGCTGGGCGACGAAGTTGAAGTAGCGCTCGCGCGTCTCGTCCGAGCGACCCCACAGCGCGGGGTACTCGGTGCCGAGGAACGGATCGCCCGTGCGCTGGACGGTTTCCAGGATGTCCCAGGTGGGCTGCGCGGAAGCCTCCGGGATGGCCTCGCGGCCGCGCTTGCCGACCAGGTCGGAGCGTCCCACCAGCTCCTCGAACTTGGGGTTCGCGAGCACGAAGATCTGCTCGGGACCCCCCACGATGGCGATGGCGGCGGGCGCCTTCATGAAGAGCGCGTACAGATGCTCGCGATGCGCGTCGGCCTCGGCCCGGGCCCTGCGCTCGCGCAGCTCCATCTCGTCGCGCTCGCGGGCGAGCTGGCTCGCTTCCTCCTTGAGGGCGAGCTGGCGGCGGTGCTGATCGAGGAAGAAGCGGACCTTGGCGACCATCGCCTCCGGCGCGAAGGGCTTCACCACGTAGTCGACGGCACCCTGGGCGTAGCCCTTGACGATCTCCTCCTCTTCGCGGCGGACGGCGGTGACGAAGATGATCGGCGTGTAGCGCGTGCGCTCCCGCTCGCGGATGAGCGCGGCAGTCTCGAATCCGTCGAGGTCCGGCATCTGTACGTCGAGGAGGATGAGGGCGCAGTCTTCGGTGAGCAGGAACCGCAGCGCCTCGCGGCCGGAGCGCGCCTTGACGAGCCTCTCTCCGAGCGGTTCGAGCACCGCTTCGAGCGCGAGCAGATTCGGTTCGCGATCGTCGACGATGAGGATGGTCTCGGGTCGCTTCGTCTGGGAAGAATCTGCCATCGCGCATGCCAGCATAACCGCGCGCAGGGGCGAGCGGTGGAGATTCTCACGAGCTTCCGTCGGGCCGCCCTGCGAGCAGCCGGGCAGGCGGCGCCCGGCCAGAGCGCGCCCTAGTGGGCCGGTTTCACTCCGTCCTTGCTCACCTGCACCCGCTGGGTGGTGAGCTTGCCGTCCTGCTCGCGCGCCATGGTGAAGATGGTCTCGCCCTTCTTCAAGGCGGAGCGATCGCCCGGCGTGAAGGTCAGGACCGGCGTGCCCCTCGGGACGACGATCTTCTGCTCGCCGTCCTTGTACTGCAGCGTGATCTCGTCGCCGGAGGTCGACTTGGCGACGCCGTTGAGATTCGCGTTGGTCATCGTCGCGCCCGGCTCGGTGTCCCAGGGCATGTGGCCCTGCGGCGCCTGGGGCGGAATGGTGTGCACCTCGCGCGCGACGAGCTTCCCATCCGGGCCTTTCACGGCCGTCGACCCGACCAGGGTGCCCGCCTTGATCTCGGAGAGCGTCGTCTTCTTGGCGACCGCGACCTGGACGTCCTTCGCCAATTCGACCTTCTTCTCCGCCCCGTCCTTCGATTTCACGGTGAGGACGTCCCCGTCGAGGCTGACGATGGTCCCGCGGACCTTCACGGGAGGGGTCTGGGCAAAAGCGGTGCTGCCGACCAGGACGACGACGAGGAACGCGATGCGATTCATGAAACGCCTCCGGAGGATGGGAAACGCGCACTTCTAGATCGAGACGCCTCAAGGAAGGAAGGTACCCCCGTTCACGTGCAGGGTCTGACCGGTGATGTACCGGGCCCCAGGTCCGACCAGGAAGCGAACCGCGGCGGCGATCTCCTCGGGCAACCCTTGCCGCCCGGCAAGCGTCTTCGCCTGCATGTGGTGCTGGGGCACCGGGCCCTCGCGGACGGTGGCGATGATCCCCGGAGAGACGCAATTCACGGTGACCTTCGCGGCCGCGAAGTCGTGCGCGAGCGCTCTCGTCAACCCGACGAGCCCCGCTTTCGCGGCGATGACGTGCGGCCGGCCCTTCGCTCCTGTATGGGCGGCCATGCCTCCGAGGTTCACGATGGCCCCCTCCCCGCTGCGCTCGAGATGGGGGAAGGCAGCCCTGGCCGTGAGGAACGCGCCGTCCAGGATCACCGACGTCACCGCGCGAAAGTCCGCGTATGTGAGCTCCGCGAACGGCTTCTCGGGCCGGGCGGCGGCGTTGTTGACGAGGATGTCGATGCGACCGAATCGATCGACGGTCGCGGCGACGAGGCGCGCGACCGACGCCTCGTCGGAAACGTCCGCCAGCACCGCGATCGCCTCGCCGCCCTTCGACGCGATCTCGGAGACCACCGCGTCGAGGTTGCCGCGATTCGATCGCCCGTTGACCGCCACCTTCGCGCCTCCGTCCGCCAGGGCGAGCGCGATGGCCCTTCCGATGTTCTTCCCGGCTCCGGTGACGATCGCGACTCGCCCCGACAGCTCCTTCGTCATCGCTTCAACCTCGCAAGGCTTCCAGGTTCACTGCGCCATCGAAGAGCGCGCGCAGCGCCTCGAGCGCCGCGGCGGCCTTCTCGCCGTCGAAGCCGCCCGCTCGCGCGTTCGACCGGAACTTCTCCTCGATGTCCGCCCGGGTGAGCGGTTCGCGAGCCCCGCCGCGCAGGTGCGGCTGGCGCTCCTCGACGACGCTCCCGTCCCGCAAGCGCGCCCGCAAGTGTCCCGTGAACTCCCGCGGGTAGGGATTCGCGGGATCGATCCGGTAGCGCACCTTGGCGGCGAGCCCGCGGACGTCGGGATCGTTCGCCGCATCGTCGCTGAACGCGTCGAAACCGACGTGTCCCCGGAGGAGCCCGGCGGCGATGCAGTAGGGAGTCGAGAACTTCGCCGCGTATCCGTTTGGAGGCCGCTGCTTGTCCGCGAGCGGCTCCCAGAGCCGGTGCACGGTTCCCTCCCCGACGTCCGCAACGATCTCGTCGATGTCGCCCGGCGAGACGCGCTCGCGCAGCCTGCGCGCACAGTCGATGTACGGCTGGATCATCGTCCCGCACGGGTACGGCTTGAATGCCAGGGTCGTCGTCACCCACTTCTCGCCGAATCCGTCGAGGAGCGCGCCGTAGTTCCCTTCGCGCGTCCGGGCGAACCCGTGGAAGAGGCCGTGCGTCCCCTCGAAGACCGTGCGCGGTCCGCGGAATCCGGCCCGCCCGAGGAGCGCCGCGCGCAGTCCGGATTGCGCCGCCCAGCCGGGGTGCAGCCGCTTCGTCCAGGTCCCTTCCGCGAGGTACTCGATGATGCCGCCCGCCATCGATCCGGAGATCCCGAGCGCGTCGACGAGCTCGTTCATCTCGAGGCGCAGCGTGCTCGCCACGGCCGCCGCGGCCGCGGGCGCGCCGAACACGGCGGTGGGATGGAATCCAGAGGCGTGCACCGCCTTCGGCACGACGAGGCTAAGCCGGCAGAGGATCTCCACTCCGACCGCCATGCCGCGCAGCACCGACGAGCCATTCGCCCCTTCCAACTCGGCGGCGGCGAGCACCGCGGGAACGACGACGGCGCCGGCGTGGACGGGCCCGCCCTCGAACGTGTCGTCGTAGTCCTCGCCGTGGGCCGCGGTGCCGTTCACGAAGGCCGCGCACGCGGCAGAGGCCCGCCGTGGATGTCCGATGGCGGTCGCGGGACCGGCTTCTCCGAATCCGGCCAGCGCCGCCTTCACGTAGTCGCGCCGGCGGGCGAGGATGCAAAGGCCGGCGACGTCGACGAGCAGCCGCTCGCACGTCTCGCGCACGTTTGCGGGGATGTCGTGCAGTCCCTGGATCCGCTCGGCCAGCTCTTCGGCGACGGCCATGTCAGATCCGGCGCCCGAGCTTCATGCCCCCCGTGAACCCCGGGATGCGGTTGGCGGCGACGAGGATGACGGCGGTGAGGACCAGCATGGTGAGCCCGAGGACGGAGATGGCGGCGAGATCGCCGCTCTCGTTGAGGTCGAAGATCAGCACCGACAGCACCTTGGTTTCCGAAGTGAAGAGGATCACCGCAGCGGACAGCTCGCGCATGACTGCGACGAAGATGAAGCACCAGGTGGCGACGAGGCTCGGGCCGAGGAGCGGAGCGGTCACCCGGCGTAGCGTCCCCAGGCGAGAGGCTCCGAGGATGCGGCTCGCTTCCTCCAGCTCGCCGGAAATTCCGCGAAACGCCGCCTGAAGCTGCTGGTAGGCGGCGGGAAGCTCGATCGTCACGTACGCGAGGAGCAGGATCCAGAGCGTCCCGTAGAGCACGACGGGGCCCCGCGTGTAGGCGAGGAACAGGCCCACGCCGAGCGTGATGCCGGGAATCGCGATCGGCGCCGTGGCGAGGAAGGAGAGAGCGCGGGTGCCGAGCGTCGCGGCGCGCGCCGTGAGCGAGGCGATGACGAGCGCGAAGATGGTTCCGCACGTCGCCGCGGACATCCCCAGGTAGAACGTGTTCTTGATCGCGAGCTTCGTCGAGGACAGCTCCTGGAAGACGAACTGGAAGTGCGAAAAGGTGAAGTTCGAGAAAGTCAGCGGCTGTGACGGAATGCGCGAGAAGGCCGCGTTGAACAACGCCCCATAGGGGAGCAGCACCGAGAGGCAGAGGACGGCGAAGCAGAAGGCGAACGCGGGCCAGCGCCAGCCGCCGAGCGCGACCGGCCGCACTTCGCCGCTCTTCCCGCCGACGACCGTGTAGCCGCGCCGGCCCAGGATCTTCGCCTGGGCGCGCAAGAGCACGACGGTGAGCAGGAGCAGCGGGAGCGATGCCGCCGCCGCCAGCTCGGGCTTGGGCGGATACTGGAACAGGCTCCAGATCTTCGTCGTGATGACGTGGAACCCCGCCGGCAGGGCGAGGATCGCGGGAGATCCGAACAGCGTCATCGTCTGCAAAAAGGCGACCAGCGCGCCGGCGAGGAGGGCAGGAAGCGCGAGCGGAATCGTGACCTTGCGCGCCGTCCGCGCCGCGCTGCCGCCGAGCATCGAGGAAGCGTCCTCGAGATCCGCGGGGATCCGATCGAGAGCGTTCGCGACCAGCACGAAGACGTACGGAAACGTGTAGCAGCAGATCGCGAAGGCGAGCCCCCAGAACGTGTAGATGTCGAAGAGGACGACGTCGGGATCCGCCCCTCTCGCGGCCCGATAGAGCTGGTTCAAGAGGCCGCTGTTCGGCGCGGCGAGAAGCTCCCAGGCGATGGCGCCGAGGAACGGCGGCGTCACGAACGATGCCATCACCAGCAGGCGCACCGGCCGACGAAACGGCATGTCGGTGCGCGCGACCAGGTATCCCATCGGCGCCGCGACCGCGCTGCAGATGACACTGACCGAGACCGCCAGCGCGAGCGCCGTGACTAGCGGATCGCGAAAGCTCGGGTCGGTGACGAGCAGGCGGAAGTTCGAGAGCGTGAAGTGCCCGGCGTGATCCGAGAAGGCGAACACGGCGAGCCACCCGACCGGCAGGACGACGAGCAGGAACAGCGCCCCCGCGAACAGCGGCAGCACGGCGCGCGACGCATCGAGGCGGGCGGTTTCCGTCACACCTTGAAGTAGCTCGTGTACTTCGCCTTGATCTCGTCGGCCTGTTTCTCCACGGCGACGGGATCGTCCTTCATCAGCTTGATGTCCTTGAGCGGCGTGCGCCCTTCCTTGTCCTTCACCAAGGCATGGAAGGAGCGGAGTCCGCCGAAGTCGACCATCAGCTTCTGCGCCTCGGGGGAGAAGAGATAGCTCTGGAAGAGCCGGGCGCCGTTGGGATGCGGCGCGTCCTTGAGCACGCCGGTCGGGCCGACGATGAGAGGCGTTCCCTCGGTGGGATAGACGATCTCGACGGGATCGCCCTTTTCTTTGAGTTGGAACAGGTTGTACTCGTTCCCGTCCGCCATGATGGCACGCTCTCCGAGCGCGAGGCGCTTGGGCGGATCGGCGGACGACTGCACCTGCATCACCTTCTGCTTGGAGAGCTTCTCGAAATAGTCCCAGCCGACGTCGCGGGCGATCTGGTATGTGGCGGTGAGGATCGTCCCGCTGTAGCCCGGATGCGCCTTGACGATCTTTCCCATCCACTTCGGATCGAGGAGGTCCTTGTAGCTTTTCGGAGCGTCCTCCTTCTTCACCAGCTTCGTGTTGTAGCCGATGACGCACAGCCAGGCGCGCCAGGTCGCGAAGAGGCCGTCCGGATCCTGCTGGTCCTTCGGGTAGTGGAGCGCGACGTCCTCGGGGACGTAGGGCGCGAGCATCCCTTCGCGCTTCCAGACTACGAAGTGGGCCGCGTCGGAGCTGTTCACCACGTCGACCTTGTGGAGGTTGCTGCCGTACTCCTGGCTGATGCGCTGGAAGATGCGCTCGCCGCCCGACCGCTCGACCCGCAGGGTCATCCCCGGATACTTCGCCTCGAAGGCCTTGCCGAGGCGCTCGGCGACGGGAAGGTCGACGGCGGTGTACCAGATCGCCTCCCCTTCCTTCTTCGCGGCTTCGATCAATCCGGGCGTCACCTTGCTCGGGGCCGGCGCGGCGCCGAACGCCTTGCGCCCGAGGAGCGGCAACGCGAGCGACGTCGCGGCGAGACCTTGCAGGACCTGGCGCCTCGTCAGTCGGTGTGTTCGCATGGTCGTGTCCCTTCTCAGGAAACCAGCGCCCGGCAGTGCTCCCTGGGCAACGTTACCCAGACGGACGTGCCCGGCGCGAAACTTTGCTCCGGCGCGGCGATGATGCGCAATTGCGAGCCGCCCTTCGCTTCCACGACGTAATCCCGGGTGCTGCCCAGGAAGACGTTGCGTACCACGGTCGCCTGGACCGCGTTCGGCGACGCGGGCCGCGAAACGCCGTTCGAGAGCGCGATGTGATGCTGCCGGATGGAGACGGCGGCGTCGCGCCCGGCAGCGAGGGGAACGCCGTGGCATTCGATCGGGGCGCCCGCGAACTCCAGGTGCGTCGCGTCGATGGCCTTGCCGCGGAGGATGTTGCTGCCGCCCAGGAAGCGGGCGACGAACTCCGAGCGCGGCTCCTCGTAGACCTCCTCGGGCGAGCCGAACTGCTCGATGCGGCCGGCGTTCATCACCGCGATCCTGTCCGCGGTCGTCATCGCCTCGCCCTGATCGTGGGTCACGTAGATGCTGGTGTAGCGGTAGGCGTCGTGGAGCCTGCGCATCTCGAAGCGCATCTCCTCGCGCAGGCCGGTATCGAGATTGGAGAGCGGCTCGTCGAGGAGCAACGTCTCCGGCTCGACGATGAGAGCGCGGGCCAGCGAGACGCGCTGCTGCTGCCCTCCGGAAAGCTCGGCGGGATACCGATCCGCCACCCCGTCGAGGTGCGTCGTCTGGAGGATCGCCGCCACCTTCTTCGCGATCGTTGCCCGATCCACGCGCCGGACTTCCAGCCCGTAGGCGACATTCTGCGCCACCGTCATGTGCGGCCACAGGGCGTATCCCTGGAACACCATCGAGACGTTGCGCTGCTCGGGCGAGAGGGTACGCGAAGGCGACGACACGACGCGATCGCCGAGGGAGATCTCGCCGGCGGTGGGAGACATGAATCCGGCAACGAGGCGCAGCGCGGTGGTCTTGCCGCAGCCGGAGGGCCCGAGCAGACACACCAGCTGTCCATGCTCGATCTCGAGCGTGACGTCGTCGAGGGCCGTCTGCGTTCCGTACCGCTTGGTGAGATTGCGCAAGATGACCGACGACACGCTCACTTCCCCGTGAAGATTGGTTTGCGCTTCTCCAAGAAGGCGCGCCTTCCCTCGACGTAATCCTCGCTCGCGAAGCAGCGCGCGACGAGGTCGGCCATGCGTGCGAGATCGCGCTCGCTCTCGGGCTTGAGCACTTCGACCGCGATCTGCTTGAGCGCGCCGACGGTGAGCGGCGCGTTCGACGCGATGCCCTCCGCGTACTCCTTGACGAAGGGGGCGAGCTCCAGGTCGGGCAACACGCGGTCGACGAGGCCCATGGAAAACGCCTCGTCGGCCCCGAGCTGGCGGGCGCTGAAGAAGATGTCCTTGGTGTGCGAAGGGCCGATGGTATCGATGTAGCGCTTGAGCCCCGCGTACCCGTATCCCAGCCCGAGCTTCGCGGCGGGCAGCGCAAACTTCGATCCGGTCGAGCAGAACCGCAGATCGCAGCAGACCGCGAGGTTGAGCCCGCCGCCGAGGCAGTATCCCTGGATCTGGGCGAGGGTCGGCTTCGGGAAGGTGGCGATGGTCGAGTAAACGCCTTCGGTGGTGGCGTTGTATCGGAGCACGGCTTCCCGGGTGGCGCGCTCGTCCTCGAACTTGGAGATGTCGGCGCCGGAGACGAAGGCCTTCCCGCCGGCGCCGGTGAGGACCACCACCCGGATCCCGGGGTCGGCGGCGAAGTCCAGAAGGATGCCTCGCGCCGCTTCCCACATTTCGAGCGAGACGGCGTTGTGGCGGGCGGGATTGTCGAAGATCAGGGTGCCGACGCGCCCTTCCTTGCGGGACGTCATCTTGCCGGCGGGGTGGCTTTGTTCCACGGGCTCGTCGCTCCTCGCTGTGAGAGACTCTTTTAGACGATCTTGCCCTCTCGCAGCGACTCGATCTCCTTGTCGGAGAACCCCATCTCGCGCAGGACCTCGGCGGTGTGCTCGCCCCGGCCCGGCGGCACGGTGTCGAGCCGGCTCGGGGTCCGCCCGAGCGTCATCGGCTGTCCGACGACGCGCACCGACTCCTTCTGCTGCACCATGCCGAGATGCTCGACCTGGGGATCTGCGAAGACCTGATCGATCCGGTAGATCGGCCCGCAAGGAACGCCGGCGTCGTTCAACTGCGCAACCCACCCGGCGCTGGGCCGCTTCACGAAATACGTCTCGAGAACCGAGTTCAGCGCGTCGCGGTTCTTCGAGCGCGCCGCCGCGGTCGCGTAATCGGGATCGCTCATCAGCGCCTGCGCGCCGATGGCATGGCAGAGCCGCTCCCACATCGTTCCGCCCACCGCGGCGACGTTGATGTGGCCGTCGCTCGTCTTGAACACGCCGGTCGGAATGCTGGTCGGGTGGTTGTTGCCGGCCTGCTTGGGGACCTCGCCCGCATTGAGCCAGCGCGAAGCCTGGAAATCGAGCATGAAGATCTGGGCCTGCAGAAGCGAGGTCTGGACCTCCTGCCCCTTCCCCGATTCCTCCCGCTCGAGCAGCGCGACGAGGATCCCGAGCGCGCAGAAGAGCCCTGCGGTGAGGTCCGCGATGGGAATGCCCACCCGCATCGGGCCCCGCCCCGGCTCGCCGGTGATCGACATGAGACCGCCCAGTCCCTGCGCGATCTGATCGACTCCGGGCCTGTCGCGATAGGGGCCGTCCTGGCCGAATCCGGAGATGCTCGCGTAGACGAGCCGCGGGTTCACCTGGCTGAGTGCCGCATAGTCGATGCCCAGCCTGATCTTCACGTCGGGCCGGAAGTTCTCCACCACCACGTCGGCCCGCGCAGCGAGACGCCGCAGCACGGCGACGCCTTCCTTCGATTTCAAATCGATGGTGACGCTGCGCTTGTTGCGATGCAGGTTCTGGAAGTCGGGGCCGTCGCGCGGCCCGCCGGGCGGGTCGCTCGCGTCGAGGTGCTCGGGAGGCTCGATCTTGACGACGTTCGCTCCCCAGTCAGCAAGCTGGCGGACGCAGGTCGGTCCCGCGCGGACCCGGGTGAGATCGAGCACCGTGAAGCGGGACAGCGCGGTGGAAGCGCGGGGGGCCGGCATGGCGAAGGCCCTCACTTTCCGATGCCGAGAAGCTCCACGGTGAAGACGAGCGTCGCGCCGGGCGGGATCTGCGGGGGACGCCCCTGATCGCCATACGCCGTCGAGGAAGGGCAGACGAGGCGCGCCTTCCCGCCCACCTTGATCCGTTGCACGCCCTGCGTCCAGCACGAGATCACTTGATTGAGCGGGAATTCAGCGCCGTCGCTCTTGTCGAAGCTCTTGCCGTCGGCCAGCCGGCCCTCGTACTTCACCCTGACGTGATCGGTCGCGGCCGGTTGCGGGCCGTCGCCGGCGCGCTCGGTCACCACCACGACGCCGCTGGGCAGGGTGGTGGCGCCGCGCTCCTTCGCCATCTGCTGGGCCACCTTGCGGCCCCGATCCTTCTCGGCGGCGACCTGCGGGTTCGCTCGCCGCCCGAGGACGGCGTCCACCTTGGGCCCCCATTCGTCGAGGTCCGGATCGCGCAGCATCAGCTTGCGGTTGGCGGCCGCGTCGGTGAAGCCCCGCTCGACGATCTGCAACTCCTTCGGCGAGAGATGGTAGCCGCCGATCTTCTGCCCGAGGATGGCGCCGAGCGCGTAGAGCGCCTCTTTTTCGTCGGCCGCAGAAGGAGCCTTCTCCGCCTCCTTGGGAGGATTGCGCGCGCGTTCTTCCCGCTCCTCGCGTTCGCGCTCTTCGCGCTCGGAACCGCGCTGTTCCGGGGAGGCCTCCACGCGTACCGCCAGCGCGACGAGGACGACGGCCGCGACCCGCATGGGCTTCATCAGGGAGCCTTGTCGTTCGATCCGCCGTCCGGAGCGTCGGGATGCGGCCTCGGCAGCGGTTTCACGGGATGGACGCGCTTTTCTTCCTGCCGCTTCGCCGGCGGAATGTCCCGCAGCGGTGGCGAGGTGTCCGATTGTGAGCCGGTCACCTCGGGCCCTTTTTGCTCGGGCGGAGGCGGACCTCCGTCGGATTCGCACGCGGCACTTGCGGTGAGCGCGAGCGAGAGGGCGGCGAGCTTGCGCATGTCCGACAAATCGCCGGTCGCCGTGCGGATTGTCAAGGCGAGCGGAACAGCGGGTTTTGAACAAGCGACGCTGCGCACGCGAGCGCGGGGCGTTCAGGCGCTAAATGTGCCGAATCGTTTCGGTGTTGGTCAACGGGCCGACATGCGCCGTGGAAGTCGGCTTTTGTCCCTTTGACAAGAACAGGCTGTTGGCGCGACCTTGCCCCTGCCCGCACCCCCTACTGGCAGGAGATCGGTCGATGCCCCGTCTTCCCCGCCGCGTGCCCCGCGCAGGTCTTCCCCTGTCTTGCCTCGTCCTCGCCGGCCTATGCGCCTGCGGGACCGAGCCAGGGCGACAACCACAACCCGAAGAGATGGTCCCCGTCCTACGAGGCGCGGAGATCACCCCGGCCTTGCACCATGACGAGTCCGCGCCGCTGCGACTGATGCCGGTCGCGCCCCGCGCTGCCGGATTCATCGAGCACGAAGTGAAGAGGATCCCGCGCAACTTCAACACCGCCAAGGCCCCGGACCCCGCGTTGCAGAGCGCGGCACCCGCGCTGCTCGTGCCCACGACGAGCACCAATTTCGACGGCGTCGGCCAGGGATTCTCGGGCCCGGCCGGTACCTTCACCGTCAATTCCGCTCCGCCGGATACCAACGGCGACGTGGGACCGAACCATTACGTACAGATCGTCAATACCGATTTCGCGGTCTTCAACAAGACCGGCACGGCGCTCTTCGGGCCAGTACCGATCAATACCTTGTGGAGCGGCTTCGGCGGCGGCTGCCAGACCAACAACGACGGCGATCCGGTGGCCGTCTACGATCCGATCGCCAACCGCTGGGTGATCTCCCAGTTCTCGGTGACCGGAGCGAACGGCGGAACCGTTCCCTTCCTGCAGTGCGTGGCCGTCTCGCAGACGGCGGACCCGACCGGCTCCTATTTCCGTTACTCGTTCCCGTACACGGGCTTCAACGACTACCCGAAGATGGGCGTGTGGCCCGACGGCTATTACACGACCTTCAACATGTTCAACGCGGCCGGCACCGCGTTCCAGGGCGCCAAGATCTGCGCCTACGACCGCGCCAAGATGCTGACCGGCGCAGCCGCCACCCAGCAGTGCTTCAACACCAGCACCTCCTTCGGCGGCCTCCTGCCCTCGGACCTCGACGGCTCGCGCCTGCCCCCGGCGGGATCGCCGAACTACGTCCTCGCCCTCGGCTCGACGGCCAACACCCTCGCCTTCTGGAAGTTCCACGTCGACTTCACCACGCCGGCGAACTCGACCTTCACCGGTCCCACCACCCTCGCCACCGCGGCCTACAGCGAAGCGTGCGGCGGCGGCACTTGCATCCCGCAGAGCGGAACCACCCAGCAGCTCGATTCGCTGGCCGACCGCCTCATGTTCCGCCTTGCCTACCGCAACTTCGCCGACCACGAAGCGCTGGTCGTGAACCACTCCATCACGGCGGGCTCCTCGACGGGCGTGCGCTGGTACGAGGTCCGCCTCGCCAACGGGACGCCGTCGATCTTCCAGCAGGGCACCTACGCGCCCGACGCCTCGTTCCGCTGGATGGGGTCCATCGCCATGGACCAGACCGGCAACATGGGTCTCGGCTTCAGCGTGTCGAGCTCCTCGCTGCATCCGCAGATCCACTACACGGGCCGCCTGGTCACCGACACCGCCGGCACCATGCCTCAGGGCGAAGGAACCATCCTCAACGGCCCGGGATCGCAGACGGCCAACCTGTCGAGATGGGGCGACTACTCGATGATGGCAGTCGACCCGTCCGACGACTGCACCTTCTGGTACACGACCGAGTACCTCCCCGCGAACGGCACCTTCAACTGGAAGACCCGGATCGGGTCCTTCAAGTTCCCGAACTGCGGCGCGGCGGCCACGAACGACTTCTCCATCTCCGCGAGCCCCAACGCGCTCACGCTGGGGCAGAACGCGACCGGCACGAGCACCATCTCGACGGCGGTGGTCTCGGGCACCGCGGAAACCGTGAGTCTGTCCGTGAGCGGCACGCCCGCGGGCGCGACGGCGTCGCTCAGCCCGACCTCCGTCACCGCGGGTGGAAGCTCGACCTTGACGGTGAACGCCGGGACCGCGGCCGGAGGGACCTACACGCTCACCGTCACGGGCACCTCGCCGAGCGCGACGCACTCGACCACGGTGACGCTCACCGTGCAGGGTCCGCCGCCTCCGCCTGACTTCTCCGTCTCGATCTCGCCGGCGAGCAACACGGTCGCCGCGGGCGGATCCGTCGCGTACACCGTCAGCACCGGAGCGCTGAACGGCAGCACGCAGAGCATCTCGCTCTCCGTCTCGGGCCTCCCGGCGGGCGTGACCGGCTCCTTCAGTGCCAACCCGGTGACCGCGGGCGGAAGCTCGACCCTCACCCTGACCGCTGCTTCGACCGCGGCGGCGACCACGGCGACGTTCACCGTCACCGGCACGTCGGGCACCGTGAGCCACAGCGCGAGCGCCTCGGTGACGGTCACCGCGGCGAACGGCGACACCCAGTTGCAGAACGGCGTCGCGGTCACGAACCTCTCCGGCGCCACCAACTCGCAGCAGTTCTTCTTCATCGCGGTGCCGGCCGGACAGGCATCGCTCACCGTGCAGATCAGCGGCGGCACGGGAGACGCCGATCTGTACGTCCGCTTCGGAGCGCATCCGACCACCTCCACCTTCGACTGCAGGCCGTTCATCAACGGCAACAACGAGACCTGCAGCTTCACCAATCCGGCGGCGGGCAACTGGTTCATCATGCTGAACGGCTTCGCCACCTACTCCGGCGTGACGCTGAAGGCGACGTACGCGGTGGACACCACCACGCCGCTCAGCAACAACGTGCCGGTGACCAACATCTCCGGCGCTTCCGGCTCGCAGCAGTTCTGGAAGCTGACCGTGCCGTCGGGACAAACGCAGGTCGTCTTCAACATCTCCGGAGGCACGGGCGACGCGGACCTCTACGTCCGCCGCGGGGCCCGTCCGACCACCGCCACCTTCGACTGCAGGCCGTTCATCAACGGAAACAACGAGACCTGCACCTTCACCAATCCGGTGGCGGGCGATTATTTCGTGATGCTCCGGGGCTTCGCAGCCTTCTCCGGAGTCACGCTCGTCGGCCACTTCCCGTAATCGAGATGCGGGGGCCGCGCCGGCAGGATCACCCTGCCGGCGCGGCGCCATGCGAGTATCTGCCGTGGTGAAGCACTGCACGGTCGATCTCGACGGCCCCGTCCACTACGCTGATTTCGGCGGATCGGGTCGTCCGATCGTGCTCGTGCACGGCCTGGGCGGCTCCCATCTCAACTGGCTCGCGGTCGCTCCTCGCCTTGCGCAGAAGGGCCGCGTCGTCGCCCTCGATCTCGCCGGCTTCGGCCGGACCCCGACGGCAGGCCGGACCGCCCGCATCGGCGCCAACCGGAAGCTCCTCGGTCGATTTCTCGAGAGCGTCGCTCGCGAGCCGGCGGTGCTGGTCGGGAACTCCATGGGCGGATATCTCGCCCTCGCGGAGGCCGCCGCCGAACCGTCCCGGGTAGCCGCGCTGGTCCTGGTCAGCCCGGCGGTCCCGACGCCGCTCGGCACGCGCATCGACCCCAGGGTACTCGCCTTCTTTTTCGGCACCTCCTTGCCGTTCCTCGGCCGGGCGCTCCTGCGCCTGCGGGCGATCCGCGGACCGGAGGTCGCCGTGCGGGATCTGATGGCGCTGTGCTGCGTCGACTCCTCGCGCATCGGCCGCGAGGTCTTCGACGCCCACGTCGAGCTGGCACGAGAGCGGGCGGTGCAGGGATCGGAATCGAGGCGCGCCTTCCTCGAAGCGCAGCGCTCGCTCTTGTGGCGGCTCGTCCGCCGCCGCCGTTTCCTGCGGATGATCCGCGGCATCGAGGCACGCGCGCTCATTGTGCAGGGCGAGCGCGACCGGCTGGTGCGACTGGCGGCGGCCCGCGCGCTGGCCAGCGCCCGACCCGACTGGCGCCTCGCGATCCTCGACGACGTCGGACATGTGCCGCAGCTCGAGGCGCCGGACCGGTTCCTGGCCGAGGTGGCCAGCTTTCTGGACCTCACTGGGCCTTGAGCAGCTCGAGCAGCTCAGGACCTATCTCCGTGAAAGAGATTCCCATGCGGCCCCGCAGATTTACGCTGGAATCGCCGGGCACGGTCCAGACCACGCGTCCCGAGAATGGAACCTTCTTGCCGAGACCTTCGATTGCGCCCTTGACGACGGTCTTCGGCGCGAGCACACGCATGGTTTCGGTGCAGAAACCGCCCGACGACACGTCCGTCGTGAACGAAACCGCCGTCCCGAGAAGCACTTTGAAGCGCCGCCGCTTGCGGGCAGCACCCCGCGTGTTTCGCATGACCCCCCCGACTTTTCCGACGTGACACGCGTCTTGCGTCAAGTCAAGAAGCCAGGCATCTAGCCACTGGGGCCAGAATCCTGGCCCGCAGGAAATCCCCTCTAGCGACCGCCGGTTGGGCGGCGCGGCCACAGTCGTCGATCCGCCATGGACCCTCTCCGGACAGCGAACCTCCTCCTCGAACCGCTCACCTCCGCGGATTACAAATGGGTAATCGGGCTCTATGCCGACGCCGAAGTCATGCGGTACATCGGCAGCGGCGGCCCGCGCAGCGAAGAGGAGTCGCGGCAAAGACTCGATTGGTTCCTGGACCAGGCCGGCCGCCTGGGATTCGGATACTGGATGGTGCTCGACCGCGCCTCTCGCGAGCCGGTCGGCGGCGCGATGCTGATGGTCCGCAAGCCCGGCTCCAAGGTCGAGCTCGGGTTCGCGCTCGCCCGGGCAGCCTGGGGGCGCGGCATCGCCACGGAGGCAGCGCGGGCGCTCATCGACCACGCATTCGAGGCCCTCGGCATACCCGAGATCGAGGCGTTCACCCATCCGGACAACGCGCCCTCGGGAGCGGTGCTGCGCAAGGCGGGGATGGTGGACAGGGGCCTCGCAACCGGCCCCTACGGAGACGTCGACCGCAGATACGCCATCACCCGCGAAGAGTGGCGCTCCGCACGTCCCCCACGCCGGCATGACTAATTTTTCTCCCATGCGGCGGTTCCTGACGATCGCCCTGCTCCTCGCCGGCTCGGCGTGCGGGTTCGGGTCGGACGGCGCATCGGGCTCGGGCACTCCGGAACCCACGCCGCCGGGAGAGCCGCAAGTCTGGCTGGATACGCAAAATGCCGTGCGGCACCGGGCGCAGCCACCGCCGGTGCCGGCGCTCGCGGATTTCACCTGGTCGTCGGCCGCGGCCGCCGTCGCGCAGGACTGGGCCAACCGGTGCACCTACCAGCACAACGCGGGACGCGGAAACCGTGGCGAGAACATCGCCGCAAGCGCGCCGCCGGGCTCCACCATCGCGGACACCGTGAACGCCTGGGCGGGCGAGGCGAGCTTCTACGACCACGCCAAGAACTCGTGCGACGCCGGCCAGGACTGCGGCCACTACACGCAGATCGTGTGGCGCGACAGCGTTCGCGCCGGCTGCGCGCGTCAGACCTGCACGATCAACTCGCCGTTCGGCGCGCAGAACCCCAACTGGGACTTCTGGGTCTGCGACTACGAGCCGCCCGGCAACGTCATCGGGCAGCGGCCGTACTGAAGCACGAAGGGCCCCCGGCATCGCCGCCCGGGGCCCTCCGGAATCGAGCTACTGGCAATAGACCGCGGGCTCCCGCAGCGAACTGGGATCCGGGAACGTGTACCAGCCGTTGAGCGCGCTCGAGGGACTCTCGTCTGCGAACCAGGGCAGCATGACGAGTTGCTGGAAGTGGTACTTGAAACCGTTGAGCGGCACCACGATGGTCGGGAAGTCGTCGAAGGTCGGGCCGTTGCCCTGCGGATCGCCGACCTCGAGGAACGGGTTGAAGGAGCACTCCGCGCGCGGGTCGTCCTCGGGCGGGTAGCGCCAGGTGGGAACGACGTTGTTGACGAACGGGTCGTTCGCCCACTCCCCGAGCTCGTGGTTGATGGTGCTGACGTCAGCGAGCAGGTCGCCGAGCTGTTCGGCGCTGAACCAGCTGGTGAAGATGAAGGTCTGCAAGGTCTCGGTGCGATCGTCGTTCTGCACGGAGAACGCGTCGTGGTAGCCGAGCGCCTCGTTGAAGACGCTGTCCGTGACGAAGATGGGCAGCTCGTCGGGCTTGATGTCCATGAACTGCAAGATGGTGTGGATCTGCGAGTCCATCGCGTCGAACAGGATCTCGCCGATGAGGTCGTTCGGATCGTCGCTGATCTGGAACAGCGCGCCGATCTCCGGGGTCACCTCGATGGTGACGGGCTTGGCGACGCGGGGCCGATCCATGATCACGTGCCAGCGGCGCCGCGCGTCCATCTTGTTCCAGAAGGTCGCGCGCTGCATCTGATCGACGAACTGCCCCGTTCCGTTGACGAACTGCGCGTCGTTGAAGAGCGGCGAGGCGACGATGTTGTTCACCGCGCGGGTCGGCTCGAAGACGCGGTCCAGGCCCGGTCCGAAGAACACGAAATTCATGCGCAGCGGGACGATCACCGAGCGGAAGGTGGCGGTCTTGCCCGAATCGGGCGGAAAGCCGACCATCGTGAACGGGACCGTCTGCCCTGTGAACGCGTTGTGGCCGCCCACCGTGAATGAGGAGGCGAAGTGCGGGAACGACTTCACGTCGCCGTCCTGGCGATCGGTCTTCGACTTCTCGATGCCTGTTCCGTGGCGCTGGCGGGTCGCGGCGCGCAGGCGCACGGCGAGCGTTTCCTTGTCCACCCGCTGGGCCGGCTTGCCGGCGTTGCGATTGGGCTGGCCCGCGACGACCAGGGCAGGCAGGAGCACGAGGACGGCGAAGACCGCAAAAGTCTTTCTCAGCACGAGACGCCTCTGTGTGTGGTTGGAGAGGAAGGCTTCGAGCGTGTCCCCACACGCTCGGCGCGCATCTTGGCGAAACGCGCCTCGCGAAACAAGAGGGCGGGCGCCATTCCTGCCTACGTCTCAGTCTGCCGCGTCGTTCCTCTCGACGAGAGGCTCTCCGGCGGCGTTGGGAGCGCCCGACGAGGCGCATCCGGCGTTGGCAGTCGCCGTCCGTGTGCCGCTACAAATCGACCAGAGATCGAGGGTGTCGTCGGCGTCGATCTGGCCCTGCGCCATTCCGGTCCAGACGGCAGGCCCCGCCGTCGAGGTCTCGCCGCCTCCGTTTCCCGGCCCGGAATTGCCGCCGCCACCGCCTCTGCCGCCGCCCGGGAATGGATGGATGCCGGGCAGGGTCAAGCCGCAGGGGGAGGTCGCCGGCTCCTGGTTGATCCGCGTCGCGCCAAAGATCAGGGGATCTTGGTACCGGAACGAATCGAACTCCACGGCGGTGTTGTCCGGGGCCGAGACGGTCGGCGCGGCGCTGCGATTCTCCTGCGTCCCGCCCTGGCCCGTGAAGTAGGCGTACCGATTGTTCCGCTCCGGCGCGAAACCGATCTCGGAGACGAGCGTCGAGAACCGATCCCTCTCGGCGGCGAACGCCTTCTGCGCGGTGAACATCGCCTTCAAGTTCACCCGCGCTTCCGACTGCTTCGAGCGCGCCTGGAACTTGCTGAAGTTGGGGACGGCGATGGCGCTGAGGATGCCGACGATCGCAACGGCGACCATCAACTCGATGAGGGTGAATCCTCTTCGCATGTCGTTCCGGCCCCCGGTACGACGACGCAAACGCGCGCATGATGGGCGCAACCCCCCCCCTTCGGTAAAGTGCGGATTTTTACGGCCAGCGACGAACGACTCGGATCCCGGATCCGCGCATGGCATCGTGCGTCGGTAATCGTAAAATCGAACGACACACGCTCGTTTTGCAACGTTTAGCGGGCGCGGCGGGAAAATTCTCAGGGGCTTCTCATCCGCCGTGACGGCCGTCACCTCCGGGCGCTGGCGTACCGCGACGGACGTAGTAAGCTCATGCCGTGGCCTGGTCGATCGGAATCGTCGCGACGCATCTGGAGTCCGTCCCCGTCGCCGTGCTCTCGCGGCTCAAACAGCGGCTCGCCGAGATCGGAGTCTCGCTCGATGCCCTGAACCGCGAGAGCCCGCTCTGGGACTCGCTGCGCGAAAGCCCGATGCGGCTCCACGTCGGCGGGTGGTGCTTCCTCTACCGCATCGACCGCTCGGAGAAAGCGATCGCGGTGATCGACTCGTTCGAAGTGCCCACCTGATCGAGGCCGCTCACCAGATGCGAACGCGGTCTCGGGGCGCGAGGTACAGCCTCTCGCCCGGCTTCACCGAGAAGGCGTCGTACCAGGGGTCGAGGTTGCGGACCGTATCGGCCCGGTACTCGTCGGGAGCGTGCCCGTCGACGACCACCCGTTGCCGCATCGCCGGTTCGCGCAGCTTCTGCCGCCAGCTCTGGGCGAAGCTGAGGAAGAACTGCTGATCGCCCGTGAAGCCCTGGACGGGCTTCGCCTCCTTCCCTCCCAGCGAGAGGCGGTACGCGTCGTAGGCGGCGGACAGCCCGGCGACGTCGGCGATGTTCTCGCTGATGGTCAGCTTGCCGTTCACGGCCAGATCAGGGAACGGCCGGTAGCCATCGTATTGCTTCACGAGCTGCTCGGAGGAGGCCTTGAAATGGGCGAAGTCCGCCTGGGTCCACCAGTTGTCGAGGCGGCCCTTGTCGTCGAAGAGCGCCCCCTGGTCGTCGAAGCTGTGGCTGATCTCGTGGCCGATGGTCGCGCCGGCCGCGCCGTAGTCCATCACCGCCGGCCGCTGCGGGTCGAAGTAAGGTGGCTGGAGGATCGCCGCGGGGAAGTTCATCGCGTTCATGGCGGGCAGGTTGACCGCATTGACGAGCTGCGCGTTCATCACCCACTCGTCCCGATCGACCGGGCGGCCGAGCTTCGCCAGATCCTGGCGGTAGTCGAAGAGCGAGCCGCGCTGCGCGTTCCCGAGCGCGTCGCCCCGCAAAACCTCGAGCCCCGAGTAGTCGCGCCACTTGTTCGGATAGCCGACGCCGACCTTGAGGACCGCGAGCTTCGCCTTCGCCTTGGCCTTGGTCTCGGGCGCCATCCACTCGAGCGCGTCGATGCGGCGGGAGAAGGCAGCGAGGATGTTGCGCACCATCTCCTCGGCGCGGGCCTTCTCGGCGGGCGGGAAGTAGCGCTCGACGTACATCTTGCCGACCACCTCGCCGAGCGCGGCGTCGGTGGCGGTGACTGCGCGCTTCCAGCGCTCGCGGAGCTTGGGCGTCCCGGTCAAGGTCGTTCCGTAGAAGGCGAAGCCCTCCTCGACGAATGCGCGGGGGAGCACGTTCCCGTAACGCTCGACCGCGCGGAGCGTCAGGTAGTCCTTCCAGGTCTCGAGCGGCACCTTGCGTACGAGCGCGGAGATGCCGGTCACCGCGCTCGGGTGCCAGACCACGAACCTCGTCTGACTCCCGAGGTTCGCGGCAGAAAAGAAGGACTGCCAGTCGAGACCCGGCGCCTTGGTATCGAAATCCTGCCGCGACCAGTGGTTGTTGCCCTTGAGCACGTCTTCGGAGTCGGCGCGGCTCACGTGCGCCTGCGCGATCTGGTGCTCGAGATCGAAGATGCGCGACGCCTCGTCGTCGGGGTTGTCGATGCGGGCGAGCGCCAGGATCCTGGCGAGGTGCTGCCGGTACTTGTTGCGGATGTCGTTCATCCGTGCAGAGCCGTCGAGGTAGTAGTCGCGGTCCGGCATCCCGAGCCCGCCCTGGAGCAAGAACGGTGAGTAATGGCTCGGGTCGTCGAGGTCCTGCGCCACCCAGAGGCCGAAGATGTTGTCGGTATAGAAGTTGGTGGAGTTGAGGACGTCCACGTCGGTCCGCAGCGTGCCGCCGAGGTAGCGCGCGAGGCTCGCCGGATCGGAGATGGCCGCGATCTGCTGCAGGAGCGGTTGCAGCGGAGCGAGGCCTTTCGACTCGATGCCGTCCTCGTCCATGTAGCTTGCGTAGTAGTCGCCGACCTTGGCGGCGTCGGAACCCTTCGGTGCCGCTTTGGCCGCCTCGGCGATGAGGTCGGCGGTTCGCTTGCCCGTCACCTCGGCGAGCATTTCCCCGGATCCCCAGGTGCTGCGATCGGCGGGGATCTCGGTGCTCTTCACCCAGTTGCCATTCGCATACGCAAAGAAGTCGTCACCGGGTGCGACGGACTTGTCGATGCCGGCGAGGTCGATACCGCTCGACTTCGCGCCGTCGCTGGTGGATGCGGCCTGCGGACGCACCTCGGGAGCAGATTTCTTGCAGGAGGCAGCGGCGGCGAGCGCAACGACGAGGGCAAAGGCAACGGAGCGAAGGCACTCGTTCATGGTCTTTTCCCTGCAGGCAATCATCGAGAACGGACGTGAACGGGCTTTATTTCTTCAAACCTTGCGCACGGTGACCGGAATGCCGCTGAAGGCCGCGTTTCCCGAAAGCGCGTCGATCGCCTGCTCGTCGGTCAGGTCGTTCAGGCTCGCTCCCGGGTGCGCGCGGGCGACGGAAAGCGCGGCGCCCTCCCGGGCATGTCCCCAGCCGTGCGGGAGGCTCACCACGCCGCGGAACAGATCGTCGGTGAGCGCGACGGGCACTTCGACCTTGCCCACCCTCGATTCGACCGTGGCATTGCCGCCCGCGACGACGCCCCGCGCCGCTGCGTCCTCCGGGTGCATGTAGAGCACGCAGCCGGGCGGACCTTTCACGAGCCGGTGGCTGTTGTGCATCCAGGAGTTGTTGCTGCGCAGCGCCCGCCGGCCGATGAGGACGAGGCCGTTCGGCTTCTCGGAAAGGCTGGCCTCCAGGCGGCCCAGGTCGTCGAGAAAGAGCTTTGGAGCGAGCGCGATCCGCTTGTCGCGAGTCCCGAGCCTTCCCGGAAGTTGCGGCCGGAGCGGCCCGAGATCGATTCCGTGGGGATTCTTCAGAAGCTTCCGGAGCGAGAGACGGTGCGGGCCAAACCGCAGCATCAGATCGAGCACCCGCCTCGCGCCGAGGAGCCGGCTCGCCCGCAAGGTCAGGCCGAGCCCGCGTCCGCGCTTGCCTCCGCCGTGGCGGCGCACCGACATGGCCAGATCGAGCAGGACCTCGAAATCGCCGCGCACGCCCCGGGGCGGCCGCACGAGCGGCCTGGCGTAACGGGCCGCGTTGCGCACCGCCAGCGCATAGAAGGCGAGATCGTAGTGGTCGCGCTCGAAGCCGAAGCTGGTCGGGAGGATGAGGTTCGCGTGGCGAGTAGTCTCGTTGCGGTACAGATCGATCGAGACCATGAAGTCGAGCTTGGAGAGCGCTCGATCGAGACGCGCTCCGTTCGGAGTCGACAGGACCGGATTGCCCGCGAAGGTGACGAGGGCACGGATGCGTCCGTCTCCTTCCGTGTCGATCTCCTCGGCGAGGGTCGCGGCGGGAAGCTCGCCGCCGAATTCCGGCAGGCCGCGCACCCGGCTCTTCCACACGCCGAAATGACCGCGATCGCGGGTGCGGCTGGCGAGATCGATCAGATCGGCGGCAGGCGTGGTGAAGAGGAACCCCCCTTCGCGATCGAGGTTCCCGGTGACCGCGTTGAGCGCCACGATGAGCCAGGAGGTGAGCCCGCCGAACGCCTGCGTGCAGGTACCCACCCTGCCGTACGCGACCGCGGAAGGAGCGGCGGCGAAGTCCCGCGCGAGCTTGCGGATCTCGTTCGCGCCGATGCCCGTTCGCGCCGCGACCCTCTCGGGCGGGAACCGCTGCGCCGCCTCTTGCAAGAGCGGAAGCCCGTCGGTGAACGGCTTCAGGTGCCCGAGGCCGACGCGCTGCTCGGCGAAGAGCACGTGGAGCATCGCGAGCAGCAGGAGCGCGTCGGTGCCGGGACGGATGGGCAGATAGCGCGTCGCCTCCTGCGCGGTCTCGGTGCGACGCGGATCCACCACCACCAGCTCGCCGCCCCGCTTCTTGAGCTCGTCGAGCCTTCGCGAGATCCCGCCCGCGGTCATCAGGCTGCCGTTCGAGGCGAGGGGATTGGCGCCGAGCATGAGGAAGAAGCTGGTCCGGTCGACGTCGGGGATCGGCAACAGGAGCTGGTGCCCGAACATCTCCAGCGACGCGAGCATGGCTGGAAGCTGATCGACGGAGGTGGCGGAGAAGCGCGACCTGGTGCCCATCGCGCGGTTGAAGAGCGGCGTCGCGAGCAGCGCCGCGTACGAATGGACGCTTGGATTCCCGAGATACACGCCGACGGCATTACGGCCGTATTTGCGCTGCACCTCGGCGATCCGTGCTCCCGCCTGTTCCAGCGCCGCTTTCCAGGAAATGGCACGGAACGCATCGCCTTCCCGGCGCTGCGGCTCGCGGATCCTGTCGGCGTCGTCCTGCACGTCGAAGATGGCAGCCGCCTTCGGGCAGATGTGGCCGCGGCTGAAGGGATCGTCCGGATCGCCCCGCACCGAGCGCGTCTCGACGTCGACGGTGAGGCCGCAGACCGCTTCGCACAGCATGCAGGTATGGAATCGTTGAGCCATGGAGACGCCCCCCGGGGCGGCGGACCTTAACACGCCCCTTTCCGCGCTATGCTGGCAAGCCGTGCGGCAAAGGGCTGCTACCTCGGCGGTAATCGGAATCGCGCTGGCGATGAGCGTCGGCCTGCCGTCCGCGGCGCAAGAGCAGGGCCGCAAGCCCTCGCTCGCGGTACTCGACTTCGCCGTGTCGGACCATAGCCCGCTCCCGGATCCGGCGGCAGTGCGGGCCAATCTCGCGGCGAGCGGAAAGACGCCCGCGGATTGGCTGGTGCAGGCGCTCTCCTCCTACGAGGCGTACCAGCTCGTCGATCGCTCCCGCGTCGCCGCGGCCGTGCAGGGCGAGTGCTCGGCAGCGACCTGTGCGCTGGAGACGGGAAAGGTCCTGGGCGCCTCGCGCGTCGTTTACGGGACCATCATCAAGGTGAGCCGACTCATCTGGTATGCGGATGCGGCGCTCCTGGACGTCGCGGCGGGCAAGGTCCTGCGCAGCGAGGAATTGGAGATCAAGGGAGACATCGCCCAGCTCTTGCCGCGGGCGATGCCCTCGATGGCGCGGCGCCTGGCCGCGGCCGATCCGTTGCTCGCGAAGCGCCATCTCGATCGCAAGCGCCTGAGCGCGGTGGAGGTGCGGGCGTTCCTGGCGGCGACGAGCGACAATCCCCCGCCCGATCTCACCGATCTCGACCTCTCCGGACTGGACCTCGCGGGAGTGGATTTCAAGCGCGCCGATCTCTCCCGCTCGAGCCTCGCTCGCGCCCGGCTGCGGGGAGCGCGCATGTTCGCCGTGAAGCTGGTCGACGCGACCGCGAGCGGCGCAGACCTCGAGGGCGCCGTGCTCGACCTCGGCGTCCTCGAGCGAGCCGACCTGACCGGCGCCGATCTGCGGAAGGCCAGCCTCTACGCCTCGATCCTCACCGGCGCGATCCTCGACGATGCAGACCTGCGCGGGGCCCGGGTGATCGCCCCGATGACCGGCGCACGTCTCTCACGCGCGAAGCTCGCGGATGCCGACCTCGGAGCCGATCGCGGGAACCAACCGATGGGGATCATGCGCACGGACGCGACCTCCAGCGATCTCTCGGGCGCCGACCTCTCCGGCGCGAATCTGCGCAAGGTGAACTTCACCCGCGCCGACTTGAGCGGCGCCGATCTCACCGGCGCCGACGTGACCGGCGCCGACTTCAGCGGGGCGAATCTGCGCTCGGTCCGAGGGCGCTCGCGGATGCGGGGAGCTTCCCAGGCGAAGAACCTGCCTCCGCCGGAAGCCGCCGATCCTGAAGTTGCCGGCGACGGCAAGCGATGAGCCCGATGAACCCGAGGCCGCAGAACGCCGCTGGTGCCAGCGGGGGCGGCTCACTCCCGATCTTGATTCCACCGTTCTTGCCCACCTCGAGCGCGAAAGCAGAGAGCACCTGCGCCGCTTTGCGCGCCGGATGTCCGCCCGAATGGAACCAGACGCCCAGCGTCCCGACCAGGATGGCGGCGGCGAAGAGGGCGCGCAGGACTTCCCGCCCGCCCCGGCGGAAGCGGACGAGCGCGGCAGAACCGGCGACGAGAAGCAGCGCAGCGTAGGCGATCGGGAGCCAGGCCACCCACGTCTCGCCGAGCACTTCCCGGTGTTCGAAGCGGATCTCGGCAAGGAGCATCGCCGCCCCGCCCAGCACTCCCGCGACGACCGACTCTTCAGCGTCCATCGCGGGCCTCCTTGCGGGGCCTGACCACCATCGTTCCCGCCATCTCCTCGTGCCCGGTCCCGCAGAAGATGTCGCAGTGGAAAAGGAAGGTGCCGGCCTTTTCCGGGACGAAACGGACCTGCGCCGTCTTGCCTGGCTCGACGTCGATGCGCAGGCCGAGATCCGGGATGGTGAATCCATGATCGCGGTCGAGCGAGGTCAATTCGAGGATCACCGGCACGCCCTGCTCGACCTCGATGGTATCGGGCGAATAGGTGAACCTTCGCGCGGTCATCTTGACCACGCGGTCCTGCGGAGGAGCCGGCTTTGCCGGCGACGGGCGGAGGCCGAAGGCCGGAGCATCCGGTCGACCCGCGGCCGTCGCCAGCAGCGCCAGGGAGAGGAGCACGTGTCCCATGTCAGGCCTCGCTCCCGATCGCGATCTCGCGCAGGCGGTAGTCGGGAGCGCGGGGGTCGGTATCCACGTCCCGGAATCCCAGCCCGCGTCCGGGATGCGCCGCGTCCCAGGGGAGCGGCGTCCGCTTCGGCTGCGATCCAGGGACGGGAAGCGGGAACACCAGCGACCGCGCGGCGTGGTGCGCGATGTGATCGGTCATCTGGTGATGCTCCTGGTGGATGTGGCCGTAGAAGACCGTCACGTGTGGATACGCGTGGAGCACGTCGATGGCGCGCGATCCGTCCCCCGTGGTCCAGTCCCAGTCCGGCTTGAGGTCGAAGAGCGGCCGATGCGTGAAGACGACGATCGGCTTCTCTTTCGGGATCGCCTTGAGATCGCGGCTCAGCCAGTCGATCTGGGCATCGCCGAGGATGCCTTTCGGATCGGAGACGTTGTCGAGCGCGATGAAGTGCACGCCCTTGTGGTCGAACGTGTAGCGAAGCGATCCGAAGTTCTCCTGGTAGGCCTGGCCGCGGTCGAGCGACGCGTCGTGCTCGCCCGCCATCAGCCGCACGGCGGGAACGCGCAGCTTGGCGGCATGCGCGCGGAACCCGGCCATGCGGCGCCGGCGCTCGGCGTCGTCGTCCGTCGTGTGCGTCAGATCACCCGTGAAGATGACGAAGTCGGGAGCTTGCGGCAGCGCGTTCACCAGCTCCACCGCGCGGGGCAGCTCGATCGCGGCCTCGGGATTCGCCGGACCCTTGTAGCCCCAGTGCGTGTCGGAGAGCTGTACGAAGTAGAAGTCCTCGGAAGCGGCAGGCTTGGGACGATCGGCCGAGGCGCACGCCTCGAGAAGCCCCGAAGCGAAGACGACGCCCCCGACCCCTGCCAACTGGAGAAACTCGCGCCTCGTCCTCTGTGCCATTCCGATCCTCCTTGCGCGGCCGCTCGCCGTGCGCAATGGCAGACCGGGCTTTCCGTCCGTTGTTCCGGCGGGAATAACCGGAGGCCAGGGCCAGTCTGCCCAGGCACGATGAGTTCCGGCTACGGGTTCGAGGGAGCGCTGCGGCCGCACTTCGCCGCCGCGCACAATCTTGCCCGCTGGCTGACGCGAACCCAGGCCGACGCCGAGGACGCACTGCAGGAATCGGTGTTGCGAGCTTTTCGATCGTGGCAAGCCGCCCGTCCCTCGAGCCCGCGAGCGTGGCTCCTGCGCATCGTGAGGAACTGCTGCTACGACCTGCGCAAGGAGCGCGACCGCGATCCGGTCGAGGGAGCCGTCGACGTGGACGCGATCGCCGAAGGCTCCAATGCCGTGGTGGGCCTCCCGGCAGACGGTCCCGAGGTGCGCCTTCTGCGCATGGCCGACGGCGAGGCGCTCCAGCACGCGCTGTTCGCGCTCGCGCCGGAGTTCCGCGAGGTCTTCCTGCTCCGCGAGATCGAAGGCCTCTCCTACAAGGAGATCGCCGACGTCGCGGGCGTTCCGATCGGGACGGTGATGTCGCGACTTTCGCGCGCACGCGCCCAGCTCCGGACGCTCCTCGCCGGCGAGAGGCGGAAGGAGACCGCATGACCTGCAACGAAGCTTCCCGCCTGATCGGCCCCTTCGTCGATGACGAGCTCGACGTCCGTTCCGCGGTCGACGTCGAAGGTCACCTCGCCCGCTGCGCCGCATGCGCGCAGGAGAAGAGCGAGATCACGGCGCTGCGCGACACGGTGCGCGAGCGGCTGCCGCGGTTCGACCCGCCGGACGGCCTCGAAGATCGGCTCTTCCGCGCGACCCGGGTGGTCGCGCTCCCGAAGCGACGGATTCCGTGGCGCGGCGCGGCGCTGGTGGCCGCCGCGGCTTGTGCGACGCTCGTCGCCGCTTCCACCTTGCATCCCGCGCGCGACGCCGCTGTCGAGGAGATCGTCGACGCCCACGTCCGCTCGCTGCAGGCGCAGCACCTGACCGACGTGGCCTCGTCCGATCAGCACACCGTCAAGCCGTGGTTCCAGGGCCGCATCGATTTCGCGGTGCCGGCGCGCGACTTCGCCGATCGGGGTTTCGTGCTCGCCGGTGGCCGCCTCGACGTGCTCTCCGGTCACCCGGCGGCGGCGCTCGTGTATCGCAGGCGGCAACACGTGCTGAACCTCTTCGTCGCGCCTGCTTCCACCGACGAGCCACGGCGCGATTTCTCCCTGCGCGGGTACCGGATCGCCACCTGGACGCAGGACGGGCTGCGATACCGCCTCGTCTCCGACGTCCCGGCTTCCGAGAGCGACGAGTTGATCTCGCTCTTGCGCGGCGCCGACTCTTCGCGCTGACGACTTCGCCGCGATTTCATTCCCGGAGGAATGACACGCGTCTCCTCGCGGTCGGAATGGCCGACGGGTCACCAACCCGGCCACAAAAAGGAGATGCAAAAATGAGAATTCTTTCGCGGATTGCCCTCCCCCTCTTCGCGCTCGCCGCTTCCTGCGCCGCCCTCCGGACGCAGATTCACGACGCGCCGATCGCCGTGCTGGACGGAAACGGGATCACCTCTCCCGAGATGACGGTCGATTCGGGCAGCACGGTCACCTTCCTCAACGGCGACTCGAGGCCGCATCAGATCTATTCACCCGAATGCTCCGAGCTCGACTCGACCTTGCTGCGGCCCGGCGAGTCGTACCGGACCGCGCTCCTGTCAGGGCCCAAGCTGTGCCACTTCCAGGACCTGCTCGCGCCCTCCGCCGGTGCGTATTCCGGAACGGTCGACGTGCGCCAGGCGCCGCGCGATGAGCTCTCCATCGACAGCCCGAGCTAGGCGTGGACGCGGGTCCCCTTGACGGAGACGCCGTGCGCGGAGCAGCGTGCGCGGCGTTTCCGGGGAAATCCATTCAAGGAGGGACCGATCATGCAGCTTCGTCTGCTCGTTTCCGTCGCTTCGCTCGGCGCCGCGTTCGCGGCCATGCCGGGCTGTTCCGGAGAGGAATCCGCCGCCGGCATCGGCGCGGCATCGGCGAACGCCGACGTACGCCGGCCCGCGGTCCCGACCCTCACGCCGCAGCAGAGCGGCACCGTCAACCGGCTGCAGGCGGTCAGCCCGGTCAACGCGAAAGTAGTGTGGGCGAGCGGCGTGGGAGGCACCTTCGCTCTCACTACCGACGGGGGCGCGCACTGGCGATCGCGCGTCGTCGCCGGCGCCGAGACCCTTCAATTCCGCGACGTCGAAGGCGTGAGCGAAAAGGTCGCGTACCTGCTCTCCGCCGGAGTTGGGACCGACTCGCGCATCTACAAGACCGAGGACGGCGGCGACACCTGGACCTTGCAGTTCCAGAACCAGGATCCGAACGGGTTCTACGACTGCTTCGCCTTCTTCACCCCGCGCCGGGGGATCACCATGGCGGATTCCGTCGACGGACGGTTCCCCGTGATCCGGACCACCGACGGGCGCACCTGGAAGGACATCGGCAACAACTTGCCCCCCGCCCAGGACGGCGAGTCGGCGTTCGCGGCGAGCGGAACCTGCATCGCGACCCAGGGTGAGAGGCGCGCCTGGATCGGCACCGGCGTCGGGAAGGATCCACGCATCATCGCCACCACCGACGGCGGAGATTCGTGGGCGGCGTTCGTCGTCGATCCCATCGTTCATGGACCGTTGGCAGGAATCTTCACCGTCGCGTTCCGCGATGCCTCCCACGGCATCGTCGGCGGCGGCGACCTCGGCGCTGCTGCCGACGCGTTCACGGACAACGTGGCCCGCTCGCGAGACGGTGGAAAGACCTGGCAGGCCGGTGTCCACACACCGTTCCCCGGCGCAACTTTCGGCCTCGCCTACGCCAGCGGCCGTGCCCGCGGCGACGATGGAGACGAGGGCGACGATGACGGCGGGAATCGTTTCGCGCGGACGGTGGTCTTCACCGGCCCCGGTGGCTCGGCCTTCACCGCGGACGAGGGGGATAGCTTCGTCCCCCTGCCCGGCCTGACGAACTTCTGGGCCGTCGCCTTCGACAATCCCCGCGCCGGCTGGATCGTCGGCACGCAAGGACGGATCGTCAAAATCACCTTCTAGTCGTCGTCGTCGGAGACGTCGCCAGGTCTGGAAGAATGACGATGCCGACGCCTCCGAACCATCCGCCGTCGAAGACGCGATCGAGCGCCAGATCGGTAAACGCGGTCCGCTGATAGTGACTCAAGACGAGTCGTTACAAAAGGGGACGGTAACAATGTGGCCGGGTTGTAAACGACTCGCGTAAGCCCCATATCGACTTACGTCCGAGAGACGACTGCCGGAGATTGGCGACGGACTTGACTTGATTTTGCAAAGAGCGTTTTGTCCGGCGCGTTCGAGGGGAAATTTCCAAAATCGGAGGTTTGTCATGTCGCGCAGGTCTACCCCGGCGTTGGCCGTGGCAGCCGTAGGCTTCTTCCTCTGGAGCGCTTCTGCGCTTGCCGATCGGGGCGGAGCCGGTCAGGCAGTGAAGCTCATCCGGACCATCCCCGTTCCGGGGCTCACCGTGTTCGACATCAGCTTCGTCGACGCGGGGACGCAGACCTACTTCCTCGCCGATCGCTCGAACAGGACCATCGACGTCGTCGATGCCAGAAACGACGTGCTGCTCCGCCAGATCAGCGGCAACTTCAAGGGATTCACCGGCAACAACGACACCTCCGGACCGAACGGGGTGGTGGTTTCCGGCCACTGGCTCTTCGTCACCGACGCTCCGAGCCGCATCGTGACCATCGACCTGCGGACCGATCGGATCGTGAGCGAAGTCTCCACCGGCGGCGCTCCCGGATTGCGCGCCGACGAAGTGGCTTTCGACCCGGTGCACAACCTGCTCCTGCCGGTGAACAACGCCGACAGCCCGCCGTTCGCAAGCTTGATCAAGGTCGATCCCGCTACCGGCAAGCTCACGCTCTTGACGCGGATCACCTTCGAGAACGCGACCAACGGCGCCGAGCAGCCGATCTTCAACCGGAGCACCGGGAAGTTCTACATCTCCATTCCCGAAGTGGATGGAATCACCGCCAACGGCGCGGTCGGGGTGATCAGCACCAGCGGCGTCCTCGAGAAGGAAATGCCGGTGAAGTTCTGCCAGCCCGCCGGGCTCTCCCTGGGACCGAACAACGACATGCTGCTCGGCTGCAGCGTGGTCTTCGATACGGCAGGAAATCCCTTCACCCCCGCCGACCCGAATGCCGCGGCACCGACCCAGATCATCATGGACGCGAACGGCTCGATCGACGCGGTGATCGCGGGCGTGGGCGGCTCCGACGAGGTCTGGTTCAACCCCGGCGACGGGCGCTTCTACACGGCCTCGCGGAACAACCCGAGCGGCCCGGTGCTCGGCGTCATCGACGCGCGCACCCAGACGCTGGTGCAGGTCACGCCTACCGTGAACCGGCCGCCGGGGACGGCGCACTCGGTCGCCGTCAATCCGCACAACAATCACGTCTTCGTGCCGCTGCCCCCGAACAACGTCCTCGCCGCTCCAGCGGGCGACGCCAGCGCGAATTGCCTGAGGGGCTGCATCGCAGTGTTCGCGGCCCCGGATCGCGACTAAGGGAGGCCGCGCTACACCGGCTGCGCCGGCCGGGGAGCGGGACGCAGTGGAACCGAAGGCGCGGGGCGCGATTCGGACGCCGCATAGGCGTTCGGATCGTGCCGCAGCGCTCCCTTCGGCAACGAGCTCCACATCGGTCCCAGATCGTGCCGGGCCTGCGCGACGTAGAACTCGGGCAGCTCGTCGCTCTTCTGCTCGAAATAGCGGCGCAGCGTCAGATCGGAATCCAGACGGCGGCGGATCTCCGTGTAGTACTTGATCCTGCCGAATCCCTCGGAAGAGATGGCGCGGACGACGTTCATCCAGCGTGGGATGGCGCCCACGGTAGCCTCGAACCGGCGCCCGATCGCCTTCCAGGAAAACGCGAATCGCGTTAGGTCGATCACCTGATCGTAGAACGCCGGCCAGGAGTAGTTCCGCGGCCGCACGTTCATCGCCCGGTTGTTGTCGAGGAAGTGGAAGGGGAAGGGAAGCACTCGTCCGTCGCGCTGCAGGTCGAGGTTGATCGGCGCCGCCCTGCCGAACGCCGAGAGCAACGAGAATCCCGGAAAGGCGCCCGGCGTTCGCCGCAAGAACTCCTTGGTAAGCTCGAACGGCTCCGGCCCTTCGTCACAATCGAGCCCGACGACGAAGTTGGTTTGCACATATGGCAGGTAGCGCAAGATCAGGTTCACGTGCTCGGAGACCTGGCGGACCTTTTCCATCCCGACATTGCGCCCCGTCTTCGATTTGTTCCCGAGCTCGTACCAGGACTCGATCCCGGGGAGGACGGCCTTGAACCCGTTCTTGCGCAGCCGGCGCAGGTGGTCCTCGCCCAGCAGCGAGAGGCTGCTCTCGGCGATGAAGTCGATGCTGTCCGGAGGCACCGCCTCCTCGATGGCGTTCATCGTGTCGTCGAAGCGCACCCCGAAGTTCGGATCGTGCCAGGCGACGCGAGGCCGCTTCACGGTACGCCGCAGGAAACGGAGGTCTTCCTTCATGACCTCGACGTCGAGCGGCTGGTACGGCACCACCGAGTCGATGCAGAAACTACAAGTATACGGACATCCCAGGCTCCCCAGCATGGGGACGATCTTCAACAGCGGCGCCTTGCGCAGCGTGCGGGCGATGAACTTCCAGCGCTGCTGCACGCCAGGAAGCTCGCGCGGCTGCTGCTTCGCCGCGAGGACCACTCCCTCGGGCCGGTGGACCGAGCAATCCCGCAGCACCTCGCGGATCACGTTCCGGTCGGTGAAGCCGAGGACGTAGTCGAAGTACTTGCGAGCGTCTTCCGGATAGCAGCGCGCATGCGGCCCGCCCAGGACGGTCACCGCTCCTTGCGCCCGGAACCGGTTGCTGAGCGAGTACGCGAGGAGCGCAGCCTCGGTGAAGGCGCCGATGAAGACTAGATCGACGGAGCCGGGAAGCTCCTTGGAGATCTCTTCCAGCCCCGTGTAGCAGACGAAGTCGACCTCGTGCCCCTCCGCCTCGCACCAGACCGCGACCACCTGGGGCATGATGCTGGCGAGGTTCGCGTGCATCACCCGCGCGTAGAGCGACCGCGTCGGGCCTTTGGTGACCAGATCGACCACTGCAATACGCAGGCGGCGCATCGTTCGCTCCCATCGGAACGCCAAGCGTCCCTGGGCCAGACGCCGCTGCACCGGGCGGAATGAGGCCGACCCTGAGTCCGCGAAGCCCTCGGTGCCGTACGGTTATCTTCGTACACCGTATCCGGAACCGACGCTACACCCTGTACGTGAAGCTGCTTAGGGCCTGTCCAGCCGCACCGCGGCAAATCCGTTGAAATATGCGGCGCGCCGGCGCGTGAGGGGGACACCTCACTCCCGAAGAGGCCACAAATGACCATTTCCGCTCGTTCGCTCCTGGCACTCCCCGTTCTCGCGCTCGGCTTCGCCTGCGCCCACGATCTCAATTCAGTGATGACCGCTCGGGTGCTCTCCCGCTCGTCCGGCGCCGCCCGCGACGCCACCGGTCTCAAGCCCGCCGAAGGCGCGCACATCGCGCTCAACTGTCCCGGAGGCGAGCAGAAGGATCTCGGCACCACCGACTCGCTCGGCGAGCTGCGCACCGAGCAGCCCCAGGCCTTCCCGCTCGCGTGCTCCTTCGTAGTCGCCCAGCCGGGGTTCCAGCCCTACTCCGTGAAGATCTCCAACGTCTGCACCGAGACCGGATCCGACGGATGCCAGCACGCCGATCTCCGCGCGATCCTCGCTTCGGGCGGTTCCGGCTCGGCCGGAGGCTCGCGCTAGCACTCCAGCGCAGCTCCCACTCATCTTGTACGGCGCGCCGTATCGGAGCATCTTTCCCGTCCTCCGGAAGGACGGCGCGCATGCAGGTGCCCATCAAGCGGACGATCGATCGCATTCCGGGTGGGATGATGATCGTCCCGCTCTTCAGCGCCGCCCTGATCCGCACCTTCGCCCCTGGCATTCCTTCGTTCTTCGGGTCGTTCACCGGGGCGCTCTTCACCGGCGCGCTCACCATCCTGGCGTGCTTCTACGTCTGCATGGGTGCGACCATCGAGATCAACGCGACCCCCTACATCCTCAAGAAGGGCGGAGCGCTGTTCGCGGCCAAGGTCGGGACCGCGGTCCTGCTCGGAATCATCCTCGGACGCATCTGGGGCGAGGGCCCAGTCGCCTACGGGCTCTTCGCCGGGATCTCCACCCTCGCCGTCGTCGCCGCCTTCAACGACACCAACGGCGGCCTCTACATGGCGCTCATGGGACAGTTCGGGTCGGCCAAGGACGTCGCGGCCTACTCGATCATGAGCGTCGAGTCCGGACCGTTCCTCACCATGGTGACTCTCGGGGTCGCCGGCCTCTCCGCCTTTCCCTGGCAGACCCTGGTCGGCGCCATCCTCCCGCTCGCCATCGGGATGTTGCTCGGCAACCTGGACCGCGAGATGCGCGCCTTCCTCGGGAAGGCGGTTCCCGTATTCATCCCCTTCTTCGCTTTCGCCCTCGGCGCCGCCATCGATCTCGGGACCGTATGGAAGGCGGGCCTGCTCGGCGTCGGGCTGGGAGTGTCGGTGGTCTGCATCACCGGCATCGTCCTGTTCATCGTCGACAAGCTGACTGGTGGAAACGGGGTCGCGGGTCTTGCCGCCGCTTCCACCGCCGGAAACGCGGCGGCAGTGCCCGCCATCGTGGCCGCAGCCAACCCGGCCTACAAGGCTGCAGCCGCTACCGCGACGGTGCTGGTCGCGACGAGCGTCGTTGTCACGGCCATCCTCGTGCCCATCGTCACCGCCTGGTGGTACCGCCGCGCCGGGCCGCCGCAGAGCGTGCACGAGGAGCAGGCAGCGAAGGCGAACACGGCCGCGGCGAGTTGAGGCCATGCTGGAAGTCGCGGTCATCGCCGACGATCTCACCGGCGCCGCCGACACCGGCATCGCCTTCGCGCTGGCTGGCGTCCCGACCTTCGTAGCGTTCGGGGAGAGGAACCCGCCCGCCGGATCCCGCGTCGTCGCCTTCGATACCGACAGCCGCGCTCTCGCCGCCGATGCGGCCGCCGCCCGCGCGAGCGCCGCCGCCACGCGCGCCTGCGAGCGCGGGGTACGGACCATCTACAAGAAGATCGACTCCACGCTGCGCGGAAACGTCGGCGCGGAGGCCGCGGCCATCCTCCGCGCCGTGACCGCACGAGGGGAGCCGGGCGTCGTCATCGCCTGCCCTGCCTTCCCCGCCATGGGGCGGACCACCCGGGAGGGCCGCGTGTTCGTCTCGGGAACCGCGCTCGAGGAGACGGACGTGTGGCGCAAGTCGGGCATGACGGGCCCGGCGGACCTCGCCTCCATGCTCGAGAAGAGCGGCCTGCGGACGGCGGTGGTGGATCTCCGCACCGTGCGCGAGGGCGCGCTGCCGGAGGGCCCGCAGGCGCTCGTCTGCGACGCGGAGGACGAGTCCGATCTGCGCCACATCGCGGAAGCGGGAGCGAAGCTGCGAGCGCGGGTCGTCTGGGTCGGTTCGGGCGGGCTCGCGCGCCATCTTCCCGCAGCTCTGGGTTTACGTGCCGAGGAATCCGGGAAGGCCCGGTTCGAGCCCCGCTCCGGCAGCATCCTCACGCTGGTCGGCAGCCGCTCCGAGGTCTCGCGCGAGCAGGCGCGGCAGCTTTGCCAGGAACCCGGCGTCGACTGCTTCGAGATCGACCCGGAAGCTCTTCTCGCGGGCCCGTCGTCGGAGAATTCCCGCGCCATCGCCAGCCTGCACAAGGCCCTCGCGGCGGGGCGGGACGCAGTGCTCCTCACCACCCTCGGCGACAAGGTGGATCTGAGCCACGCTCCGGCCATCGCCGCCGCCCTCGGACGGCTGGTGCCGCCGCTCTTCGAAACACTGGGCGGCCTTACGGCGACGGGCGGCGACATCGCGCGGGCCGTCCTCTCCTCGCTCGGTGCGAGCGGCATCCATCTCGTCGGTGAGGTGGAACCGGGAGTTCCGCTCGGACTCGCCGACACTCCGAAGCCCCTTCCCCTGGTCACCAAGGCAGGGGCATTCGGCAATTCTTCGACGCTGAAGCGCTGCCGCGCGGCGCTCGAGGGCAGGAGCAGCTGACATGAACCCCAAGGGCCCCATCATCGGCATCACCATGGGAGACGCGGCGGGCATCGGGCCGGAGGTCATCGCCAAGGCGCTCGATCGGCCGGAGGTGTACGGGCTCTGCAGGCCGGTCGTCATCGGCGACGCGAAGCGGATGCAGAAGGCGGCGCAGATCGCCAAGGTCTCCGCGAAGGTGAAGACGGTCGCCGGGCCGTCGGAGGCCGGCTTCCGCCACGGCACCATCGACACCATCGACGTCGGCGGGATTCCGGAGGACCTTCCCTTCGGCAAGCTGTCGCCCGTGGCAGGTGACGGTGCCTACCGGTTCATCGCCAAGGCGGTGGAGCTCGCCAAGGCTGGCAAGATCCACGCGATCTGCACTGCTCCGCTCAACAAGGAAGCGCTGCACGCCGGCGGGCACGCCTTTCCGGGACACACCGAGATGCTGGCGAAGCTCGCCGGCACCAAGGAAGTCTCGATGATGCTCGCGACGCCGAAGATGCGGGTCATCCACGTGACGACGCACATCGGGCTCATCGACGCGATCGCCAAGATCGAGCCGGGGCTCGTCGAGCGGACCATCCGCCGCGGAAACGATGCGCTGGTCCGCTCGGGCGTCGCCCGGCCGCGCATCGGTCTGTGCGGAATCAACCCGCACGCCGGAGAGCACGGGTTGTTCGGGCACCGCGAAGAGGAGGAGAAGCTGGAGCCCGCGGTGGCCGCCGCTCGCAAGGACGGGATCGACGTCGAGGGGCCGCTTCCTGCCGACACGCTCTTCTTCCGCGCCGGCCGCGGTGATTTCGATCTGGTGGTCGCGAACTATCACGACCAGGGCCACGGGCCGGTGAAGGTGCTGGGCCTCGAGGCGGGCGTGAACATCACGGTCGGGCTGCCTTTCGTGCGGACCTCGGTCGATCACGGGACCGCGTTCGACATCGCCGGGACCGGAAAGGCCGACGAGCGCAGCATGATCGAGGCGCTGCGCCAGGCGGTTGCGCTCGCCCCCAAGGAGACGAGAGCTACTGCCTGAGCTCGCCTCGAGCAGCGCGAGCTTCTCGGCAAGATCCGCACGCCGGTACGACCGATCTCGTAGAAGATGACGGAACCGCTACGTCATCAAGCCTTCCAGGAGCTCCCTGCGCAGCGCGACGAGCTCGGCCGTCGAGAGGTAGCAGGGCACTGCCGGATGTGGCGGCTCGGGCCTGCTCGCGCGCACCGCCGAGCGCGCGCGATGGAGGACCTGCTTGTAGCAAGGCACGTTCATCTGCAGGACCGCGGCCGAGTGCTTGTCGCAATGGCCGTAGACGTCCGCGAGCAAGAGCGCGACCTGGTACACGAGACAGAGCTGCCCCGTCGCGTCGTCGAGCAGGCTGCAGAGCCGCTCGCGCGACTCGCGGACGGCGAGAGGGAGATCGGGTCGCGTTCGCAGGATCGGTTCGGAGTCCGCCAGCGCTTCGCCCAGCTCGACGGAGCTGTAACGATTCCCAGCGCGAAAGTGATCAATGATGAGATGGCGCGCGATGCAGCGCAGCCAGGCATCGACGTTAACGATGCGGGTTCCGCGGTCTTCGGACCAGGCAAGGAGCAGCGCCTGCTGCGCGATGTCCGCGGCGTCGGCGGGGTCCGGGACGAGTCGCTGGACGAACGCGTGGAGGCTCGCAACCAGCTCTGCCGAGAGCTCGCACGAGGTCTTGCGCCTCGAAGTCGAGCGAACCGATCGGTGCGCACCGCGCGACGCCGTTCTCGCGGGCGAGTTACCCGCGAGCGCCAACATGCCGGCAATGATGGGGCCGATCCGTCTTGGCAAGCTGCCCTCCCACGGCGCCGCGACGTAAGGTACGTGGAAGTTGGTACCAAGGTCGGATGTCTATAGTCGACCAGGGCACAATCTTACAGACTCGTCAAATTGACGAATCGCTGCAACCATCAATCATCAAAGGGTTTTCTATCGATGTGTCGCAGCACACACACAATGTAGGCGCAGGTACGCATCAACGACGGAAGTCGTTCCGACGTCCGGCGGGGTCGGCGCGCCCCGCTTCACCGCGCCGCGAGCTGGTACGGGATCGGGATTCGCGTTCCGGCGTCGCCGCCTGGGCGGGACCGAGCGTGCGCCGGAGCGCCGCGTTGCGTGCGCATTCCGCGAATGCCTCGGTCGCCTTTGCGTGCAGGTCCGGCTTGACGTCCGCAATCTCGATCCCGCCCTGGAGCGTCGCGACCTCGAGCAGGAGGAGCATCGATGCCCCGGCGCTGCCGCCTTGCGCGCGGACGGCGGGTGCGTCCGGACAGCTCCCCGCTTTGCATTCCAGACTTTGACAAACAACGTGGCGCTAAAATTCCGGTGCGGCGACATCGCAGCGCTTTATCATTTTGCGTGGACCGAACGTCTTATCTAACGGGGGATACGAAAATGACGCGCTCGAAGGCCTGCCACGGCAGGATCGGGATTGCTTTCCTCGCTCTCGATCTGTCTCTGGCAGCGGGGTGAGCGTCACTGAAATTCGCTCGAACAGGTTCCGGCTTCAACGAATTGTAAAGCTGCTCGTTTACCGCCCATCAAACCAATTGGTGCGGCTCGATTGCAATACGTACTTGTCGAATGTCTTCACTCGCAACACTTCAAGGGGGGATTTGCAGATGAGTCTCACGAGAATGAGTTCCAGGAGCCACTGGCGCAACGCTGTCTTGCTCAGTCAGGTTCTGTTGCTGGCTCTGTACCCCGTGGCCTCCGCGCATGCGCAGACCGCACCGGTCGGACAGGGCTTTCCTATTGACGCCGGCGATCTGCGGTTCATCTTTCACGCGATCGAAGTCGCCCAGTTCCACGCCGCCGGGGGCGTGCTCCTCGGACCCGGGCCCAACCAGGTCAACCTCAACGGCGCACCCGACCCGCAGCTTCCGGTCGGTCTGCGCACGGTCGATGGGACGATGAACAACCTCGTCCAGATCCCCGATCAGCACCTTTTCGGCTCCGCGGATCGGCTCTTTCCGCGTCTGACCACGCCGAGGTTCCGTCCGGCGGAACAGGGCACCTCCTACGCGGACAAGACGGACACCAACGTCTTCGACTCTCAACCGCGCATCATCAGCAACCTGGTCGTCGATCAGTCGGCACAGAACCCGGCCGCCGCTGCCGCTGCCGCGCATCCGTGCGGCTCGGGCGGCTTCGTCTGCTCGGACCCGAGCCCGCCCGATGCCGATTCCGGCGCGCTCTTCATCCCCAACATCACCCCCGACTTCGGGCTCTCTGCGCCGTTCAACCTCATGTTCGTCTTCTTCGGACAGTTCTTCGACCACGGTCTCGACCTCGTGACGAAGGGCGGCAGCGGCACGGTGATCATGCCGTTGCAGCCCGATGACCCCCTCTTCGTTCCCGGCAGCCCGACGAATTTCATGGCCATGGCGCGAGGGCAGAATCAGCCGGGTCCGGACGGCATTCTCGGGACGGCGGACGACATCCAGGAGACGATGAATACGACCACGCCGTGGGTCGATCAGAACCAGACCTACACCTCGCATCCCTCCCATCAGGTGTTCCTGCGGCAGTACGTCATGACCGGGGGCAGGCCGCTTCCCGACGGCAAGGTGCTCGACGGCGGACACTGCGCGCCTCGCGGCACGGGAATTCCCGGCGATGAGATCTGCAACATCGGCAATTGGGCCGAAGTGAAGGCGCAGGCTGCCACCAAGCTCGGCATCCAGCTCACCGACCCGGACGTCTTCGACGTGCCCCTGATCGCGACGGACCCCTACGGCCATTTCAAGCCGGGCCCGCGTGGATTCCCGCAGATCGTGCGTCCGGGCAACGTGCTCGTCGAGGGCAATCCGACCGCAAACGCCGGGGCTGGCATCACCATCCCGGCTGACGCGCTCCGGACCGGTCATGGCTTCCTCAACGACATCGCGCACAATGCGGTGCCCAATCCGGGTCTCGTCGGCGTGCGTGACGGCGTGTACTGCGATTTCCGCAACCCGGCCTGCACCACTGCTCGCGGCACCTATGACGGCGACGTGCTCGATGCCCACTTCGTCACCGGCGATGGCCGCGGCAACGAGAACATCGCCTTGACGACGGTTCACAACCTCTTCCACGCGGAGCACAACCGGCTCGTCCACGAGATGGACAAGCTGATCAACCAGCTTCTGACGCCCGCCGAAGTCACGGCTTGGAAGGCCGTCGACCCGGCCTCGGGCTGGGGCTACGGCGAGCGGTTGTTCCAGGCGGCGCGCTTCGGAACCGAGATGCAATACCAGCACCTCGTCTTCGAGGAGTTCGCGCGCAAGATCCAGCCGCTCATCAACCCGTTCCTCGGAGGCATCACCTCGATCGACGCGGCGATTTCGGCCGAGTTCGCGCACACGGTCTATCGCCTCGGCCACTCGATGCTGCCAGAGAGGGTGGGACGTACCAACGTCGACGGATCGGTCAACGACGTCCGCCTGCTCACCGCGTTCCTCAACCCGGCCTTGTACAACGACGGAGGGCCGGCGGGACCGCTGACCGCGGCAGACGCGGCCGGCTCCATCATCCGCGGCACGGTTCGCCAGATCGGAAACGAGCTCGATGAGTTCGTGACCTCCTCGGTCCGGAACACGCTGGTTGGCCAGCCGCTCGACCTCCCGGCCATCAACATCGCGCGCGGCCGCAGTGAAGGTGTCCCGGGGCTCAACCAGGCTCGGCAGCAGTTCTTCACCGCCACCAGGGATGCGGCGATCCGGCCGTACGCCAACTGGGCGGAGTTCAAGCTCGGCCTGAGGCATGCCGAATCGCTCGAAAACTTCGTCGCCGCGTACGCGACGCATCCGAGCGTCACGGGCGAACCGACGGTCGCGGGCAAGCGCGCCGCGGCGCGAGTCTTGATCGCGGCGAACGATCCGATCCTGTTCGCTCCGGCCGCCACTAGCGGTGTGGACAACATCGATTTCTGGCCGGGCGGTATGGCTGAGAAACCCTCCGTGTTCGGCGGTCTGCTCGGGTCGACCTTCAATTTCGTCTTCGAGCATCAGCTGGAGAAGCTGCAGGACGGCGATCGCTTCTACTACCTGCAGCGTACGGACGGTCTGAACTTCCGGTTCTCGCTGGAAGGCAACTCGCTCGCCGAGTTGGCCAAGCGCAACACGACGGTCCGCGGAACCATGGACAACGTGTTCAACACTGCCGATTTCATCTTCGATGCGAGGAGCACCCCTGGGGTAGTCGATCCCGCGACGGGTATCTCGCTCCTCGCGCTTGGCGACGGGACCATCCAGTTCTTCGATCCGCTGCACGGCGGGAAGAACATCGTCTTCGACGGCGGTCCCGGCAACGAGAAGTTCCGGGGCGATGTCGGTGACGACACGCTCATTGGCAACGACGGCAACGATCGCCTGGACGGCGCCGAAGGCAACGACACGTTGATCGGCGGGAATGGCGACGACGTCCTCTTCGGCGACAACGGTGACGACGTCCTGAAGGGCGGACCGGGCAACGACGCGCTCAGCGGCGGACCGGGCTTCGGCGGAGACATCCTCATCGGCGGCGAGGGGAATGACTTCCTGCTCGGCGGCGACGACGGCGTCGAGTACTTCGGCGGCCCCGGCAACGACATCATCATCGATGGAACGACGCGCAGCGAGGGCATGTTCGGCGGCCCCGGCGACGACTGGATCTACGACGGTGACGGCCACGACGGCGGCCTCTTCGGCGACAACGGGAACGTCTTCGACCTCCTCGCCGGGCTCGATCCGGTCGGCGGCGACGACGTCCTCGGTGGCGGCCCGGGCCAGGACGGCCACTTCGGCGAAGGCGGCGACGACATCATGCTGATGTCCGAAGGCAGCAACAAGTTCTTCGGCGATTACGGATTCGACTGGGTCACGCAGCGCGGCTGGCAGGTCCCCGCCGACATCGAGCTCGATCTGGTGGCCATCCCCGGAGTCCTGCTGAACTTCAACGACCTCCGGAACCGGTATCGGCTCGTGGATGGCGCCTCGGGTTGGGACCTCGACGACCACATCCGCGGGGATAGCCGCGTGGACGATCCTACCGTCGCCCCGGAACTTCAGAACCTGCCGGGCATGGAACTGACAACCGCGGGTGCGGCGAAGATCGCCGGATTGACGCAGCTGGTGGGGCCGACGGGATTCAACATCACGCTTCCCTGGAAAGCCGGCAACATCCTCCTCGGCGGCGCCGGCCGCGACCTCATCGAAGGCAAGGGCGGCGACGACCTCATCGACGGCGACCGGTGGCTGGACGTCCAGCTCATCGCGACGCTCAACGACGGGACGGTGAAGGCGGTCTGGGATCCGCGCGACCTGATCGACGATGTGTTCGCGGATCCGCAGCGGCTCAATCCGGGGAACATCCAGATCCAGCGCACGATCCGGGTCGGGGCCCCCGCCATCGACACGGCCGTGTTCTCCGGCAACCGCGGCGAGTACGACATCACGCGAAACGCGAATGGATCCGTCACCGTCGCACACGCAAGGCCTGCCCTGGCCAACCTCATCACCCACAACGGCAGCGACACGCTCTTGAACATCGAAGTGCTGCAGTTCGCGGACGGGTCCGTGGTTGCGCCGGGAGCTGCCGTCGCCGCCGTACCGAACGTCATCAACTTGACGCAGGCACAGGCGACCACTCAGCTCACGACAGCCCGTCTCGCCCTCGGGACGGTCACCACCGCGTCCAGCACCTCGATCCCGGCAGGCCGGGTGATCAGCACCGATCCGGTTGTCGGCACCTTCGAGTTCTTCCAGTTCGCGGTGAACCTGGTCGTCTCGAGCGGTCTGCCCCCGGGCACGCCGCCGCCGTCGGTGTCGATCGCGTCTCCTGCGGTCGGGGCAAACCTGACCGGAACGGTGAACGTCACGGCGAGCGTGGCGAGCCCGATGGCCGGAGTGCAGTTCTTCGTCGACGGGAATTCGCTCGGCGCCGAAGACACGACCGCGCCGTTCAGCGTGTCGTGGAACACGACGACGGTCGAGAACGGCCTGCACATCTTGTCGGCGCAGGCCCGTAACGCCGCCGGGGCCACGTTCGTCTCGTTCGACACCCCCGTCAACGTCACGAACGACCGGACTCCACCGACCGTGTCGATCACCTCGCCTGGTAACGGCGGAATCGTCACTGGAAGCAAGGTCACGGTATCGGCGACGGCGGCGGACAACGTCGGGGTGGTGGGCGTTCAGTTCCTGCTCAACGGCACTCCGATCGGGGCCGAAGCCACGACCGCCCCTTACACCGTGAGATGGAACACGAATCAGAGAGGTGGGATCACCGGCAGTCAGGCGTTGTCCGCGCGCGCTCGTGATGCGGCCGGAAACGTGACCACCTCCGCTGTCGTGAACGTGGTCGTGCAATGACGTGATCCGTGTGGGCAGCCTGCCGCCGAGGCTGGCAGCTGTCGAACGAGTGGGGCCGGGCACGATTCCGTGCCCGGCCCGCTCGCAACGCGAAAGATGAGCTCAACAACTTTTGGGAACCGAAAGGTAAGGGTGCCATGGACAACATCGGACTTAGACGAATCGCAACCCTGTTTGCTGGCGCAGTCTCTTGCGTGGCGATGACGAGCGATGTCGGCGCAGCCAGGCCGCTAGGATTCCCGGCGCACCTCGTCGCCAGATCCATCAGCGTGTCGGGCCCCGAAGACACGGGCCGCATCGAGATCTACGTCGAGCGGTGGTCGACTGACGAAGAGCTCGACAACCTGCTCGGAACGCTCGAGAAGGGCGGACCCGGCGAGCTGCTCGAGGTCCTGGAACGGCAGCGGGTCCGCGCAGGCGTCGTCCTGATGCCGGGAGTCCAGACCCACGGCGAGAGGGCGCGCATGCGAACGCCGAAAAATCTCCAGTTCGCCCGGGAGATCATCACCCCGGCCGGACGCCAGCTGATCCTGGCCTCCGACGAACGCTTGGGGCTGGGCGCGACGCGGCTCGATGCCCGCAAGGAAATCTACGAGTTCACCCTGATGGACATTCGATTCGGGCCGGACGGAACGGGCGTCGGCAAGGTCGCGGCCGCCGCTGACGTCGTCTACAACCCGGAAACCAACATTCTCGAGTTGAAGGACTACGAGACAAAGCCGGTACGGCTCGTCAACGTGAGGTCCGCGAAACTCCGTGGCCGCGGCTGATTTTCGCCTGAGGAGAATCAAATGTCCTCTGTGAGAACACACGATATGGACAACCTGCGGGCCCCGAGGATCATCGCTACGGCTACGCTCACCGTCGTCGCAATTGCCGTCCTCCTGCTCAGCGGGAAGTCCGCTCCGGTCAGCGCCACGCCGGCAGCGGCGGCGCCTTCCCATGCGGCCGCAGATCAGCAATTCCCGTCCGACCCGGCGGCGGCGGAGCAACCATCGACGGATCAGACTCCGATGCAGCTAGAGCCCTTGGCGCTGTACCAGAATCCGGCTGATCCGACAGCGGACCAGATATCCGCCTCCGAGATGCCGCAGCCCGAGCCGTCGGCGGCTGTACTGGACCCGACCGTGCCTGCCAATCTGGACGTCCCCTTGCCGAGCGCGACCAAGCAACGCGTCTTCAGATCGCGGAGGGCGCTCGAAACAGTCGATCCCCACGAGCTCCTGCGGCGCTAGGGAACTTTCTCATCGTGCGTCTGGGCACACAAATGCGATCACCTTTCAGCTCCTCAGCTAGCAGGGACTTCCCCATGGTGACCAAGGCTGTCGTCCCTTGGATCGTGTCCGACGCTCGAGAGCCCCATCGCATGAACTGTCTTGCCGGCCTTGATTGAAGGCCGCTCTACGAGAGTCCCTGGACCAGCCGCGAGCGGTGGGCGCAGAATGCCGGCTGCCCTCCTCCACGGACCGGAAGTCCATGAGCGCGACATGATTGCATCATCACCACGTAGATGTGGCGCGGCTCATGCCATCGCCGTCGTCGCAGGGCTCGTGACGTGCTCGTTCGCCGCGTCAGCGCAAGTGCAAGTGAAGGTTCTCATATCGGGAGGCTTCTCCGGACCGTACGAGAAGCTGTTGCCGGAGTTCGAGCACACGACGGGGATGAAGGTCGTGACGGGCTCCGGTTCGTCGCAGGGAAGCGGGCCCCAGACCATCGCGGCGCAGCTCGCCCGGGGCGTGCCGGCCGACGTGGTGATCCTGTCGAGGGAAGGTCTCACCGAGCTCATCGGCGCGAAGCGGATCGTAGCGGGGACCGACGTGGACCTGGCGCAAACGCCCATTGGCGTCGCGGTGCGCGCGGGCGCTGCGAAACCCGACGTGAGCACCGTCGACGCCTTCAAGCGAGTCCTGCTCGGGGCCAGGAGCATTGCCGTTCCGAGCAGCACGAGCGGGATCTTCCTGATGAAGGACGTCTTTCCCCGGCTCGGCATCGCGGAGAAGATCAACGTGAAGCCCTCGCCTCGGGGCAAGGGCGCGGCGGCGATGGTCGCATCGGGCGAGGCGGACGTCGCGGTCATGCCGGTCAGCGAGATCATGCACGCGCCTGGCGTCGACCTTGCCGGCGTGATCGCGGAGGAGATCCAGCTCCACCAGGTGTTCGCCGCCGCGGTCGTTGCGGGATCGAAGGAAGTCGACGCGGCGAAGCGATTGATCGCCTTCCTCGCCTCCGAGCGCGCCGCCGCGACGATCAGGAGCAGCGGCATGGAGCCGCCCGGGAAACGGCACTGACAGGGTCGTCTCGAACCGGAGGAACCGGTTCAGCCCGTCAGTGAAGTCGGGGAATCACCGGACATTGGCCGTCACCGACGCGTTTGCGCCGAGCGTGAACGTGCATGTCTTCGTCGTGCTGCCACCGCTCGAGCACGCGCCCGACCAGACAGCGGACCGGTCGTTCGTGGCTTGGAGCGAGATGCGGGTTCCGACCGCGAAGCTTGCGGAACCAGTCGTGCCGACGTGAACGGAAAGCCCCGCGGGAGTGGAGAAGACGCTCTCGCCACTCCGGCCGGAAGCGGTCAGAGTCAGAGTTGCTGCGCCGCCGCCACTACCGCCGGAGGCGTTGAAGAAGAGAGCATTCTGCTTCGAAACGCCGGCGTACGTCGCTGTGATCAGGACCGACGACATGTTGCACGTGGGGCCCGTGGTCCCGTTGAAGCTCGCCTGGGTCTGCCCCGCGGCCACCGTCACGCTCGCGGGAACCTGTGCGTTGCTCGTGCTGCTCGAGGAGAGCGCGACCACCGCGCCCCCGGCCGGAGCGGCGTCGGTCAGCGTGACGGTGCCCACCGTCGAAAAGCCGCAAGTCCCGCTCGAAGGAGCCATGACGAGCGACGACAGTGCGGGTCCGGTGGAACCACCAGGATTGATGGTTATGTTCGCGCTCGCAGAGCTGTTGCTCCAGGGGGCGCTCGCCGCGACCGTTACGAAGTCCTGCGAGGCCACCGGCTTGGTGGAGATCGTGAAGGACGCGCTCTGCGCCCCCTGGGGCACGGCAAGGGGCCCCGTGCAAGCCGGTGTGCCCGTGCAGCCCGGGAAGGTCGCAAGCTGCGCGCCCGAGATGTTTCCCTCGGCGATCCGCACCGAAACCGTCGAGTTCGCGTCGCTTGCGAGCACGACCCGGTTGAGGCCCACGGTCCCGGTGAGCGATGCGCCGCCGGTCACCGTGGAGGGCGTGAGCGTGACGGATTGGACGGCGAGCGGTGGTGGGGTCACGACGACGTTCTGGGACAGGGTGGCGCCCCCGCCGCTGGTGGCGCTGACGGTCGCGGAGACATTCGACGTGAAGGCGCTCGACGCCGTCAGGGTTCCCGCGGTGAAGTTCGAGGTGCAACCCGCGTCGATGGTGAAGCTGCCGTCGCTGACGAAGGCGTTCGCGGGGTTGCTCGTCACGGTCCCCCTGGTCCCGCCCACGGGAGCTGGTGTCGAGGCTGCAAGGGTTCCATGAGTGAAAACGTTGCTGCCTCCCGGGATGGTCGAGATCGGGCTTCCGTTCGCATCCGTGACGCTGAACGACTGCAGCGGCGGTTTGGGAAGCGTTCCACCGGGGTTGAGGGTCAGCGGGTTGGTCACGGAAACCAGGTTACGAAGCGCCCCGCTGGAATCGTTGAAGCTGATGAGGGTCCACAAAGGGACGTTCTTGGTCGAGGCGACGACGTTGGTTGGCTCGATCCAGCTCACCGAAGTGGCATTGGGCTGGAGGAGGAGCGGTACGTCGCAGAGCGGGGGAACATCCGCCGTGGTTCCTTGGAAATTCACGACTGCATAGGGACTGTGGGGGTTGTTGAGCGTCGCCGTCATCGTGACGTAGCTTCCGCCGGTCGTCGCGTTGGTCGAGAACGTCAGCGGGGCAGGCCCCGTGAAACAGGCATCGTTGGCGACGGGAGTCGCGGTCCCGATGTTGGCGGTGACCGGCGTGTCGCCGGGCCCGGTCAGGCATCCGACCGAACAGCTCTGGGCGAGCGTGCAATTGCCTGTGGTACCCCGCGGCCCACCCGTGCACGTATAGATGAGCCCTGGAGTGCAATTGTCGATGAAGGCTCCCCCGCAGAGCTGCCCCTGGTAGGGATTGCCTTGCACGTTGGTGGCAGTGCAGGTCTGCACGAGCGCGGAGCTTCGTGTCTCGGTGCGAGGGGAATCATCCGCGGCAGGTAAATCCCCTCCGCAGGCTCCGGCAAAGAAGAACAACCCGGACAGGACCACGCTCAGGGCCCGCAGGCAGGAGTTCGCACGTACTGCATGCGGATTCGCAGGACAGAGCTTCATCGAACACTCCCTTCCTTCCCCCCGCCTTCTTCTCGGCTGGGAACCTATGCACCAACCGGGGTTTTCAGTAATCACTTTTGTGTATCGACTCTGCGCTCGTCAGCTTGCCGATCTCGATTCGGCGAGGTTTCGTCGACGGGCCTCGGGTTACGAGCGTGCTGCCACGTAGGCGAATTCGCGGATGGAGCGAGCATCTCGCGGCCTCCAGTTGCCGCTTCGCTGCTCGACCTGCGGTGGGAGGCCGTGCGACATGTAGTCCGTCGATTCGCAAAGAGTTCGTACGGGAATCATCCGAGCTTGACTGCGCATTCGACAATCACTCGCGGTTTTTCACTGCGCGTACGTTTAGCTCCACTGTCTTTTTGCTGGGGCCGTCTTGCCGTCAAAGCACTCGACGCTCCCCCCGTCCGAGGCGGACCGCAATGCAAGTGAACCTTTGAGCAGGCTGGAACTTATTACAAAACCGGAGACGAGTCGTCGATAGCAAGACCCATTTATTGATTTACTGACCGGATTTACAGGATCCCACGTAACGCGTTAACGCAAGACGCTCCTCGTCCGGCCGAGCGCTTTGAACAAACATGCCATGTTGTTCCGCAAGTGCCAGATTCGCGGTCGAGAGCATTGGGGTGGGCGAGGAGGCACTGTGACCAGCAAGCGGTTGACTTATGCAGGATTGCTCATCGCTGTCGTCGGGTGTGGCGGCAACGACACCTTCGGTACTCGCGACATTGCCAGCGGCGAATCGACTACTAGCGGTCTGAAGTGGATCACCGGGTTCGGCGGCTCCCAGAGCCAGGCGTACGGAGTGTCTTCCACGGGTGCGGTCGTGGTGGGATGGGCCGCCAACTCCGCGTCTCAGTACCGTGCGTTCCGCTGGACGGCGACCAGCATGCAGGACCTCGGCAACTTCGGATATGCGTTCGCCGAGGCATACGGCGTCTCGGGCGACGGCTCGGTGGTGGTGGGACAGGCCTGGGATGCAAGCTTCGACCAGCGCGCGTTCCGCTGGACCTCAGCGGGTGGTCTGCAAGACATCGGCACGCTGGGCGGATCGTATGCCGAGGCAGCGAAGGTGTCCGCCAACGGTCTGGTCATAGTCGGAGACTCCTACGACGCCAGCAGCAACACGCATGCTTTTCGCTGGACTGCCGCATCGGGGATGCAGGATCTCGGCATCTGGCCGGGAGGCTTCTATAGCTACGCCTACGGAGTGTCCGCCGATGGTTCGGTGGTAGTCGGGGCTGCAGAGGACACGACCGGGAATTGGCAGGCGTACCGGTGGACGGCTGCCACCGGGAAGCATTGGCTCGGCACGCTTGGCGGTCTCTCCAGCGAGGCGTTCGGCGTATCGGCGGACGGCTCGATCGTGGTCGGAAGATCGACGGACGCGAACAACAACCGGCTTGCGTTCCGCTGGACCGCGGCAGGCGGGATGAAGGCCATCGGCACCCTGGGCAGCCTCGACAGCGAGGCGTTCGACGTTTCCGGCGACGGTTCCGTCGTCGTCGGCGATTCCTCGACCGCGGCCGGCCTGGGTCGGGCGTTCCGCTGGACCGCGGCGACCGGGATGCAGAACCTGAGCGCGCTCTACGCGGGCAACGGCGCGTCGTATCTCTCCACCGCGAACGCCGTGTCTTCCGACGGAGCGCACGTCGTCGGCTACGGCTACAACTCGGGCGCGCGGACTTATCAGGCGTTCGAAACCAACTGAGTCGCCTACTCGGCGTTGAAGTAGGGGCCGACGCGCCTCACGACTCCGACTGCACGATGCCCGCCCGGATCGCATACCGGACGAGGCCTGCGATTCCATGGATGCCGAGCCGATCCATCAGCTCGGTGCGGTGGCTGTCGACCGTCTTCAAGCTCAGGTCGAGCTGCTGCGCGATCTCCTTGCTCGAGCGCCCCTCGGCGATGAGCTGGAGGATCTCGCGCTGGCGGGCCGAGAGGATCTCGAAGGGTCCCCGTGCGCGCCTCTCGCCGCGGGACAGCGCATCCACGACCGTCCTCGAGATGGCCGGGCTGAGCCACGTCTGGCCGCGCGCCACCGCGCGCAAGGCCTGCTCCAGCTCTCCACGACTTCAACAACGTCCTGGTGGCAATCCTTACCTCGAGCTCGCTGCTCCTTGACGAGTTGCCCGAAGGCGATCCGCGGCGGGGCGAGGCGCTGGAAATCCGCATCGCCGCGGAGCGCGCTGCTTCGCTGACACGCCAGCTGCTCGCCTTCCTGCGTTCGCAGGCGCTCGAGCGCCAGCTCATCGATCTGAACGCGCTGGTGATGGGCGTGGAAAAGATGCTCCGCCGCCTGATAGGCGCAAACATCGAGCTGTCGACTTCATTCGCTGAAGGGCTCGGCCTGATCGAGGTGCCGCCCGGGCAGATGGAACAGGTGATCGTCAACCTGGTCATCAATGCCCGGGACGCGATGCCTTCGGGTGGCAAGCTCCGCATCGAGACTTCCGAGGTCGAAGACGCCACAGCGGGGAATTCCGTGGCGGGCAAGCAGGTGATGCTGTCGATCAGCGACACCGGCGTGGGCATGAGCCCCGAAACGCAGCGGCATCTTTTCGAGCCTTTCTACACCACCAAGCCCCAGGGAAAGGGAACGGGGCTCGGACTGTTCACCTCGCAGGCGATCGTGACCCGGAGCGGCGGGTCGATCGCGGTCGAGAGCCATCCGGGCGCAGGCACCGTCTTCAAGATCTTCCTGCCGCTGGCCACGCGGGAAGCGCGGGCCGGCGGCAGTCGGGGCGCCCCCGAGGAAATCGCTCGCGGCAGCGAGACCGTGCTCCTCGTCGAGGACGACGAGCAACTGCGCGGTGTCGTGCAGAGGGTCCTCGAGCAGAACGGGTACCGGGTCCTGGCGGCGCGCGACAGCGCTGAGGCGATGGAGATCAGCGACTCCTTCGCCGGCGAAGTGCAGCTGGTCTTGACCGATGTCGTGTTGCCGGGCCTGAGCGGGCCGGAACTGGTCGAGCGCCTGCGTACCGAGCGATCCTCCCTGCACGCGCTCTACATGTCCGGGTATCCGGAGCCGTCTGACCCGGTGAAGAGCGATCTCGATCCGACCGTGAACCTGATCGAGAAACCGTTCGCTCCCGACGAGATCCTGCGGAGGGTACGCCGCGCGCTCGATGCGCGGTGACTCGTACACCAGGCGGCTCGCGCAGCCGCCGCGGGAAGTGGGGCGCTAGCGCTGCTCACGTTGGGGGTCGCTCTCGCCCCCAAGGAGGCGAGAGCGACCACCTGATCTTCCTGGTCAGAACGGGAAGGCGATGTCGATGCGCAGCCCGCTGTCGAGGTCGTGGCAGCGATCGGCGTACCAGCGGTCGAACCGGACGCGCTCGCGCCAGCCGTGCCGGTGCGAGTAGAACTCGGCGCGGCGCTCTTCCAGGGCCCGGCGCTCGCGGGCCCGCTCCGCTTCCCACCGCTCGTGGCGGTAGTAACGCATCGGGGCGAAGCGGGGCGCGGGCATGGCGCGCACCGGTTCCGAGTACGGGGCCCGAGCGGGCTGGGAGTACGGCGCATGGTCCCGGGGCTCGCCGCGGTACCCGCGCTCGTCGGCGCGGGCGGGGGAAGCGGCGAGGGAGACGATTCCGACGGCGGCGATTGCGACTGCGGAGATGAGCTTCTTCATTGGGGTTTCCTCCTCGTGGCCTTCAAGGATGAGATGCCCCGGCCGCCCCGGATATTGAGGCGCAAACAAGCCTTAACAATGGGCTCAGGCGGCGTTTCCACCACCTTTGAATACGCGCGAGCGATTCGAGGCTATGGCTTCGGATGCGCGTACAGCCAGTCGATCACCCGCGTGCCGAAGTCCGGTGTGAGGTTGGGCGAATGCCCGCTGCCGCGCAGCGTCCAGAGCTGGACCTCGATGCCTTTCGGGCAGGCGCCGTAGGCGTCGATCGCCGTCTCGCTACCGGCGATGTCCCGGTCGAGGTCGAGCGCCACCCCCGTCGAGAGCAAAGGGCCGGTGCAGGCGTCGTTGCGCGCCCAGGTCGCGACGGTGTCGTGCGCCGACGGCGAGGACTGCACGCCGTTGACGAACGGCCCGCCATCGTAGGTGATGACGTCGTCGTGGTCGCCGTGCACCTCGACGACCGAGACCGGCGAGGTGGTCGCGCACTGCGACTGGACGCTCGTCACCGCGCCCGCGAGGCTGATGATCGCGGCGATCTTCGGCGAGATGTCGCATGCGAGCCGGTGCGTCATGAAGGCGCCGACCGAGTAGCCGACGACGTAGACGCGCTTCGGATCGATCGGGTGCTTCGCGGCGACGTCGTCGATCAGCGCGGCGAGATAGATGCGATCGTACGGCGGCAGGTCGATGGTCCCCGCGTTCCAGGTGGAGACCCCCGCCCTGTTGAAGGTACCGTCCGGCATCGCCAGCCAGAAGTTGCGCGCGGCAGCGAGCGGGCGGAGCTCGAGATCCGTCCCGATCTCCTGGCCGCTCCCGCCCTGCCCGTGAAGAACGACGACCAGCGGCGAAGCGGTCGTCGCGTCCGCAGGTGCATCGAGAGAGTACGGGCGCTCCTTGAGGATGACCGCGGGATCCTTGCTCTCGACCGTGCCTTGGCGAACGTCGCAGGCAGCGCCAAGGAGCGCGAGGGCAGCGATGCACATGTGTCTCATCGGTGCGCAGACGGCGCGCGCCGCCGGATATTCGCGAGCAGAGGTCGCGAGGATGCGATGCATCAGCGCCCCCGCTCTTCCAGGGCGCGGGCGCGGATCGCCGAGAGCGTCGTCGAAGGCGTGATCGCTTCTTCGGGGATCCGGATCTCGATGAGCGCGGGCCCGCCGGCGGCGAGCGCGCGATCCAGGGCCGGGCCGAATTCCGCCGTGGCCTGCACGAGCTCGCCGTGCGCTCCGAACGAGCGGGCGTAGGCGGCGAAGTCGGGATTGACCAGCCCGGTGGCGAACACACGGCCGGGGTAGTTTCGCTCCTGGTGCATGCGGATGGTGCCGTACTGGCTGTTGTTGACGACGATGACGACGACCGCCAGGCGGTGCCGCACCGCGGTGGCGAGCTCCTGCCCGGTCATGAGGAAGCAGCCGTCCCCGGCAAACGCGATCACCGTCCGATCGGGATGCACCGACTTGGCGGCGATGGCCGCCGGCAGGCCGTAGCCCATCGCTCCGCTGCTCGGCCCTAGCTGCGACTTGAATCGGCGGTATTGATGGAAGCGGTGGATCCAGGAGGTGTAGTTGCCGGCGCCGTTGGCGATGATGGTGTCGGGCGGGAGGCGATCGCGCAGGGAGCGGACGATCTCGGCCAGCTGCACCGGACCGGGGATCTTCACCGGCGTGCTCCAGGCAAGGTAGTCGGCGCGGACGGCGGCGCTCTCCGCGGCCCAGACGGGCGCGGTCGCAGGCTCGAGGCGGGCGAGCGCTGCCGCCAATTCCGGCATGCCAGAATTGATGGGCAGGTCCGCGGCATAGACGCGGCCCAGCTCCTCGGCGCCCGAGTGGACGTGCACGAGCGTCTGTCGCGGCGACGGCACCTCGAAAAGGGAGTAGCCGCTCGTCGTCACTTCGCCGAGTCGCGGCCCGAAAACGAGGGCGAGGTCCGCTTCCCGTATCCGTTGCGCAAGTTTGGGATTGATGCCGATTCCGACGTCACCAGCATAAAGCGGATGGGCGTTGTCGAAGAGGTCCTGGAAACGGAAGGCGCAGGAGATGGGAAGCTTCCAGGATTCGGCGAAGCGGCGCAGATCGTCGCACGCCTCGGCCGTCCATCCGCTGCCGCCGAGGATTGCGATCGGGCGCCGCGCCGCCGAGAGCATCGATCGCAGCCGCGACATCTGGTCCGCGGAGGGTGAGGCGGCAACCCGTTGCGCGCGGGGAGCGGCCTTCGCCACGGCCTGTTCGGTGAGCATGTCCTCGGGAAGGGCGAGGACCACGGGTCCCGGCCGCCCCGACATCGCCGTGTGGAAAGCGTGGCTCAGGTACTCCGGGATGCGGCGCGGGTCGTCCACCTGCGCGACCCATTTGGAGAGCTGGCCGAACATGCGCCGGTAGTCGATCTCCTGGAATGCCTCGCGATCGAGGACGTCGCGGCGGGCTTGTCCGACGAGGAGCAGGAGCGGCGTCGAGTCCTGGAAGGCGGTGTGGATGCCCACCGAGGCGTGGGTCGCGCCCGGGCCTCGCGTGACGAGGGCGATGCCGGGGCGGCCGGTGAGCTTTCCGTAGGCATCCGCCATGTTCGCGGCGCCGCCTTCGTGCCGGCAGACGATGACGCGGACCTCTTCCTGCGCGTCGTGGAGGGCGTCGAGAAGACCGAGGTGGCTTTCGCCAGGGACGCAGAAGACGTGGTCGGCGCCCTGGGCGACGAGGGTCCGGGCCAGGATCTCGCCGCCGGTGCCGGAGAGGGGGGCGGGGGGGAGCATGGGGGGGTTGTACCGCGGCGCCAGGGAGGATCGTAGTAGCGGCGGAGGTCGTGGGCCGCGACGTGATCTTTAACGTTGACGTTGACGTTTACGTTGACGTTGACGTGGACGGCGACGGCGACGTGGACGACCGACGTTGACGTGGTCGTTGACGTTAACGTTGACGTTGACGAAGCCGGGGCCGTCAACCCACTACGTCAACGTCAAGGTTGTTCGTCGCCGTCGCCGTCAAAGTCAACGACCACGTCCACGTCAACGATCACGTCAACGTCAACGTCAACGTCAACGTTACCGAGGCGTTACCGAGCCTGTTCCTACGGAATCGGCCCCGACAGCAACACCGCCCCCGGCGCCACGCCCACCGTCAACTTCCGAGGCGGCTCCGGATCGGGCTTGGACAGCAGGACCCCCAACCCCGACGCGAGCGAGAGCACCGCTCCCGCCCCGAGCACATACGCCATCGTCGGCGGACGTCGATCGAAGCGGTCACGCCTGACGCGGCCACCCGCCTCGGAGTCGAGGGCGATCGCCGCCGCCCCGCTGCCGAGCACCGTTCCGATGGCGAGCAGTCCGATGCCGAGCGACTGCCTGCGCTGGAGCGCATACTCGTGGGCCTGCATCGCAGCGTCGATGTCCGGAGGAGGCGGCGGCTGGGACGTCTCGACGGCCCGGGCAGGCTCGACGCCCTTCGACGCCCTGGCCGCACGAATGAGTGCGCACGATTGCGCGTCGCCCGCCGCGCAGCCGCTCGTCCACAGCTCGTCGGCGCGAGCCTTGGCGGCGGCGCTCGCGGAAGTGTCGATGAGGCACGCCAGCCTGCGGCAGCTGCCGCCGTCGCCCGCCGCGCAGGCGCGGTCGCGCAGGTCGGAAGCCGCGGCGAGGTCCACCTTCGCGCCGTCGCCTTCCTCGTAGACGCGGGCGAGGCGCGCGCAGGCCTCCGCGCCCTTCGCGTCGCAGCCCCGCCCGAGGACGGAAAGCGCGCGCTCGACGTCGCGAGTAGGAGCGCTGAGGAAACGGTCTCCGGCCACGGAGCAGGCCTTCGTCGATCCCGCGTCGCAGCCGCGATCGAGGTACGCCACGGCAACCCGAGGCTCGTTGGCCGCGTCGGCAAGGGCCGCGAGGGTCGCGCACTTCTCCGCGTCCTTCGCGCCGCAGGCAAGCGCGAGCGAGGCCTTCTCGCGCAGCGCGGGGAGTCGATTTTGCGGCAGGATCTGGCTCGCCGGCTCGGCGCCGTACGAGCGGGCATAGCGCTCGACCAGCTCGAGCTTGACCCACTCCGAGACCCACTTGAGGGGAAGCACCTTGCGCAGCCGCGACGAATCGGAGGCGCGCTGCGCGTCGTAGGCCCGCTTCTTCGCGGCGTACGAATCCCAGACTTCGCCGCGCTCGGAAGCGAGATCGCGGAAGGGGTTCTCACCCGGCGCCCGCGCGAGCGCGTTCCAGGCGCGCGCGGCCGCCTCGGGATGGTCGGTGCCGGCAACGTCGGCCGTCCGCGCCCGATCGTAGAGCACGAGCGCGTCCGCATCGACGTCGTAATCCACGGTCAGGCCTTCGGGCGCAGCGCCGAGCGGGCCGGGGGGTTCCGGCAGCGCGGGCGCGCCGACGGCGAAAGCGGCCGGCTCCGCGGCTCGGGCCTTGCCCGGATTCGCCGCGGCGGACGCCGGAAGGCTGAGCGGCCGCAAGAGATCCGCGGTTGCCGTGGCGGCGGCACCTGCGAGCTCTTCGGCGCTGGCGGCGGTCACGGTGACCGAATTGACCAGCTCGCCTTCGCGCGTCTCGCGCAGTTCCAGGGAGAGGAAAAGACCTTGCTCGCGGCGGCCGGCCGCGCCGGAGACCACGAGGTCGGCGATGAGGTTGCGTCCAGCCCGGACCGCGCAGTCGCCGGCGCAACCTTCGGCGAGGTCGGGCAGGAGCGCGTTGGTTTCCTCGCGACTGACGAGGGCCGCCGTCGGGAGCGCCTCTTTGGCGGCGCGCCGCACGCGGTCGGCGAGGGAAAGGGAATCGACGGTTCCCGGGAGGGCGCGGAAATCGAGCACCGCGACCACGGCGGAAGGACGCTCGCGGGGTTCGGCAAGCGAGGGGGACGCGATCGCGCTGGCGAGAAGCGCGGCGGCGACGGGTTGAAGCGATCTCATCAGAATCTCCGGAACCAGGCGATGGCGGTCTACGAGGATCGGATTCCTGCGGTGGGACGATGCCGCAGCACATGTGGTTCCCTGTCGACACTGCGCCCGCCACCGGTTCCCGCCTCGAAAGTGACGCATCCCCCGTGAGTGCGGGCTCTTCGGCCGATGCGCTGCAGCCTGGCGGGAGCGGTCCTGCTCGAGAGCGCCGTCCGCCCGACCGCTCGCACGACGACCCGCCTGCCGTGCCCCGAGCGGCCCGGCGCTCGTTCGTCCGCCGCCTCTGCGCGCGCCCCGCCGTGCCCCCGTGCCTTTGATCCGCGTTCGCCCGGCCCAACATTCCGTCGAGTAGTCGACGGGCCAGGGGGCTGAAGGGGGCACCGATGATGCGGATTGGGATGGCGGCGGCGGTGGTGGGCGCGCTCGTTGGATGCACTTCGGTCCGGATGGTCGAGCGCGACGGCTGCTGGCTGAAACAGACGGAGAAATGGCCGAGCCGGGTCAACGAGGAACTGGCCTTCTGCAAGAAGGCGGCACCCGCGCCGGCGCAGGACCCGCTCGCGCGCCTCGTGCAGGAGTGCGTGGCGCAAGCGGACTATCGATGGGAGAACCGGGCCATCGACGCCTGGAACCGCGACCTGCCGATTCCGCCCCGCGACTCCGACGAGAAGGTCGCGGCAAGCTGCATGACCGAAGCGGCCGCGGCGCTCGGTCCCGAGGCGGAGCGCGCCGCGCTCAAGGCCCGCCTGACCGATCTCGACAAGGATCGCGACGTGCTCCGCAATACCGCGGAGAGCGATCGCGAGTTCTTCCGGCAGAGCAACGACAAGATGGCCGCTGCGCTCGGAGAGGCGGCGAAGAAGCCTGCCCCCGCGGCGGTGGCCACCGCGACGAGCACCGGCACGGCGACGACCGAGAGCGAGCTGAAGAGCCAGCACGAACAGGGCGCGCCGCCTGCACCGCCGACCACGGTGGTGGGATTCAACGCGCCCGCGCCGGCCACGCCGGTCGTGGTGACGCCGATCGCCGCGCCCACGCTGGCGGCTCCGCAGCCGGCCAAGCCCGCCACCTCTTCGGCGCCATGCGCGGCCCCGCGCAAGTCGCCGGCGGACAAAGCGGCGGGCAAACCGGTCCCCGCCGATGCGTCGCCGAACTGCGAGAAGGCCGTCGCGAAAGCGCCCTCGCCTCGGGCCGGCTGATCAGAAAAGGTTCGCGACCGCGTCGAGAAACCGCTCGAGATCGATGGGTTTCTTCATGATGAGCACCCCGCTCGGCGCTCGCGAAGCGTCCGAGGTGGAGATGAGCACCGGCGTGTCGGCGAAAAGCGCATCCGCCTGGAGAGCGGCGTAGAACTCGGCGCCGCTCATCACCGGCATGATGATGTCGAGGATGACCGCGAACGGCTTCTCCAGCGTGCGAAGGACCTCGAGCGCTTCCTTCCCGTTGCGAGCCACCGCCACGCGGTAACCCTCGTCCTCGAGAGCATCGCGGAGCGATTCGCGGATGTCGGGCTCGTCGTCGACGACGAGAAGGGTCTTTCTCTGGCTCACCTTGCCGTTTGCCTCGCCGGCTCTGACGCTTTCCATCTACCCGCGCGGCAGGCGCACAGTGAAGCGCGTGCCTTCCTCTTGCGTCGAGCGGACCTCGATGGATCCGGAATGGGCCAGCACGATCTCGTGGCTGATGTAGAGCCCGAGGCCCAGTCCGCTCGACTGATCCTCCTTGCGATCCTTGCCGCTCCGGAACGGCTCGAAAATGACGTGCAGTATCTCGGGCGGGATTGCGCCCGCGTTCTCGACGGTCAGCGTCACCTCCTCGAGCCGCTTTCCGTCCACCGTCACCGCCACGGGCGCCGTCCGCGCGCCGTGCGCGAGGGCGTTGCCCACCAGGTTGGAGACGAGCTGCAGCAGCCGGTCGCCGTCCCAGGCCCCGGCGGTGTCGCCGGACGCGTGGAGCTCGATCCGGCGCGGATCGCCGTCCAGCTCGTCGGCGGCGGTCTGGCACACCTCGGCGAGGTCGTTCGCCGAGCGCCCCAGGGGCAGCCCCTGACCGAGGCGGATGCGGGTGAAATCGAGCAGCTGATCGATCATCCGTGCCATGCGGCCCGCGCTGGAAAGGATGCGGGTCGCGGGCCGTGCCACCTTGTCCGTTTCGGCCCGCCGCATGAGCAGGCTCGCGGCGGTGGTGATGGCGGAGAGGGGATTGCGCAGATCGTGTCCGAGGATGCCGACGAACATCTCGCTGAAGCGGACGGTCCGCAGCAGGTCCTTGTTCTGCCGCTCCAGCTCCTCGCGACTCTTGCGGAGCTCTTCCTCGGCCTGTTTGCGGCGCTCGATCTCGTGCTCCAGGGCGCGGGCCCGCTGTTGCAGGCGGCTGACCTCGGCCAGCTGCACATCGAGGTCCGCTTCCCGCGGATACGACTCCGCCGGTAGAGCGCGGGAATGCAGTCCGCACACCTTGTGGAAGTCCGGCCCGTCGGCCTCCCTGGAGAAGTTCCCCATCCCATACGCGCAGAGAAGGGTGAAGGAGTGGATCCCGCGCAGATCGTTCCAGAACTGCTCGAGAACGATGGCCTCCTGCGGCCGCCCGTCCGTCCAGAGCAGGTCCACCATCTCGCCGTAGGCTCGGACCTCACCTTTGCTTCGGCTGGCCGCCTTGGCGACGAGACCGCCGACCTGCGTCTGGAAAAGCTCCCAGTCCGGGGTTCCGTCGATGAGGAATGCGGCCAGGGTTTCGCGCGCGTCGCGGAGGACCATCTGTCCCGACGAGCAGGCGGCGTCGACGTCCAGTCCGCGGCGGAGAAGCGCGCGACGAAAGGCTTCGCGATGCTCCCCGGTCGCGATGATCACCACCGCCTGTCCATTGGCGAGCCCCGCACCGACGAAGGTCGCGACCGAGGCGGAGAGGAAGTCGTCGTCGTCGTAGAACTGAACGGCGTGATCGTGAGGCCGCCGCTGGGCGGCGGACGCCTCGGATACCGTTCGTCGGGCGGCGAGAGAAGCCATGTCCTCTCTTGGCGGCGATCGGGAGTTATTGCAAGGAGATCGTTTCTTTAGGTCTCCAGCAACTGTCCGAAACAAATCGTACGCGACCGTAGGATGTCGACCGATCGACGCATCGCGTGACTGGTTTCACGCCGGATGCGAGGATGCCGCCGCGGCCAGCGCCCCTGGGGCCGCGCAACGACCAAAACCATCCAGAACCGGAGGACTGAAATGGTGCGAACGGCAGCTGCCCGAGCCCTGCTTCCTCTCTCCGCCTCGCTCGTCGCACTGGGAGCGAGCGCCCAGTCCCAGAACCCGCCCCACAATCCCTCGAACGCTCCGCCGCAGCAGACGCAGTCCGGACCGAGCTCGTATGTCACCCCCATCGGGCCTTCGATCGGGGTCGACGCCGCCAAGAAGGCAGCCACAGCCGCTGCCGCGGAGGCGAAGAAGAACGGATGGTTCATGGCCATCGCGGTCGTCGATCCAGCAGGGACGCTCGTCTACTACGAGAAGGCCGACAACACCCAGCTCGGCAGCGCCAACGTCGCGGTGGGCAAGGCGCGCTCGGCCGCCCTGTACAAGCGCCCCACCAAGGCGCTGCAGGATGCGCTGGCGGCGGGCGGCAACGGACTGCGCATCCTGGCGCTGGAAGGCGCCGTGCCCGTCGAGGGCGGCCTTCCTCTCCTCCACGAGGGCAAGCTGGTCGGAGCGATCGGCGTCTCGGGCGACACCTCCGAGCACGACGGTCAGTGCGCGCAGGCCGGAGTGCAGGCCCTGGGCGCGGCGACGGCCCAGCGCTAGCGCAGAGCGAGCGGGGCGAGCAGAACCACCGAATATCCGACTGCGGGGCCTCGACCAGGGTTGGCGTACGAGTGGCGCTGGTCGCCCCGGAACGACACCACGTCGCCGGGTCCGAGAAGCCATTCCTCCCCGGCGACGTAGAGTCCGATCTGTCCCGAATCGCAGGTGAGGTACTCGCGCGTTCCCGGCGTGTGGGGAATCCCGGTCAGGCGGGAAAGCGGGGAAAGCTCCATGCGCGAGATCTCGGTTCCCGGGATCGGGTCGGGCAGGAGCTGGCGCAGCGTGACCGGCCCTCGCGTGCGCACCGGCAACGAGCCGCGCGGGTAGAAGTGCGAGGAGGCGCGCGGCGCGGCGAGCAACTCTTCCAAAGAGACCTGCAGCGCGCCCGCCACCCGGTGGAGAACGGAAAGCGTCGGGTTGGCGCTTCCTGATTCGAGATTGGACCAGGTCGCCCGGGGGATGCCGGCGAGCTTCGCCATCTGCTGCTGGGTGGCGCCGCGGGCGTCGCGAAGCTGCTTCACGTTCGCGGCGAGGTGGCTGGGAAGCGGGTCCATGCCAAGAGAGTAGCTTTTTGCCAATGCATTGTCACCGCTGCCAATTCGAAAGCGGCAAGGCGCTATCACAGTGGGCCGAGGTGACCATGAAAGGAAAAGGCGTTCTCATCACGGGCGGAAGCAAGGGGCTCGGCGCGGCGCTCGCGGAAGAGCTTTCCGGGGCCGGCGCGCGGGTAGTCCTGGTAGCGCGGGCCGAGGAGGAGCTGCGGAAGACGGTCGCCCGCATCCGCGATCGGGGCGGCGAAGCGCATGCGCTCCCGGGCGACGTTTCCGACAAGCTCCAGGCGCACCGGATCGCGGGCGCGGCGGCGGCGCTGGTCGGGCCCATCGAGCTTCTCGTGCACAACGCGAGCACGCTCGGTCCGACGCCGTTGCGGCTGCTCCTCGACACGGAATGCGAGGACCTCGAGCAGGTGCTGCAGACAAACCTCGTCGGTCCGTTCCGGCTGACGAAGATCGTGGCGGGGGCGATGGCGCTGCGCGGCTCGGGGCTGGTGCTCCACGTCAGCTCCGACACGGCGGTCGCGGCGTATCCGCGCTGGGGCGCGTATGGCGTCTCCAAGGCCGCCCTCGATCACATGAATCGCATCTGGGCGGTGGAGCTGGCCCAGACCGGCGTCCGCTTCCTCTCGGTCGATCCCGGGGAAATGGACACCGAGATGCACGCCGCCGCCGTGCCCGAGGCAGACCGCGGCGAGCTCGCCCAGCCGGTTCGAGTGGCTCGATGGATAGGCCGCCTCGTCGCGCACGGCGTCGAGAGCGGCTCGAGGATCGTGGTCCCGGGAGAAGCGCGATGATCCCGGCGCGCTGGCCGCGAGAGGAACCGCTGCGCGAGCGGCTACTCCACGTCGATCCGTGCTCGGGCTCCTTGCGCGACGCGCGGATCGCCGACCTGCCGGCAATCCTGCGCCCAAGCGACGTCCTCGTCGTCAACGATGCCGCCACCCTTCCCGGCTCCTTGCAGGGACTCGGTCCGGGAGGCACGCCGCTCGAGATCCGCCTGGTTGCGGCGTTGCCGGACGACTCGTTCCGCGCCGCCCTCTTCGGCGCGGGCGATTGGCGGATCCCGACGGAGCGCCGCGCTGCACCGCCTCTCTTGAGAACCAGCGACGAGTTGCATTTCGCGCCCGACCTCCGCGCCACCGTCGAGCGGATCTCGGAAGTCTCGCCGCGACTCCTGGACCTGCGCTTCCATGACCGCGGCGCCGCGCTCTGGTCGCGCCTCTACGCCATCGGACGCCCCGTGCAGTATTCCTACGCTCGAGCACCGTTCGAGCTCTGGCACGTGCAGCTCGCTTACGCCTCGCGACCCTGGGCCGCGGAGATGCCCTCCGCAGGCCGGCCGCTGCGCTGGGACCTGCTGCTCGCACTACGGCAGCGCGGGACCAAGGTCGTTCCTCTCACCCACGCGGCGGGCCTCTCTTCGACCGGCGACGCGGCACTCGACGCAGCCTTGCCACTTCCCGAGCGGTTCGACATCCCGCAAGCAACGGCCCAAGCGGTGGCGGCGGCGCGGGCGGAAGGAGGCCGGATCGTCGCCGCCGGAACCAGCGTAGCGCGGGCTCTGGAAGGCGCCGCCCTGGAATGCGGAGGTGCGCTCGAGGCCTGTTCCGGCGAGACCGATCTGGTGATCGGACCGGGCTACCGAACGAAGGTGGTGGACGGCCTCCTCACCGGAGTGCACGAGAAGTCGCAGAGCCACTATGCGCTCCTGCACGCCTTCGCCGGCGGCGACCTGCTCGAGCGCGCGAGCGCGCACGCCGAAGCAGCCGGCTACCTGACGCACGAGTTCGGCGATTCCTGGCTGATTCTCCAATGCTCCGGCCTTCGGCCTCCGCCCGTCGCGGGCAAAGCCCGCTCCTCCGGTTAGTCCACTTGCCAAAGGGTGCCGGGGGGCGCAGCCTGCTGCCGTCGGAAAGGGGCGGCCATGCGCATCCGCGTCGCCTTGGCAGTAACAGCCGCAGTCCTGGCAGTTTCCTGCGGGTCCTCGGGGCCCCCGATGGCCTCCGAGGCTTCATCCGACGGGGTCCTCACGCTTTCCGTCAGCGTGAGCGGTCCCGGGCGCGTGATGTCGATCCCTCCTGCCATCGACTGTCCGGGCACCTGTGTCGGGAACTTCCCGCAGGGGAGCTCCGTGACGCTCGCCGCTTCCGCCCTCGGAGAGGGACAGTTCATGAGCTGGTCGGGCGACTGCATGGGCGCGATGGGTTGCTTCGTCTCCATGGAGCGCGAGGCGCAGGTGATCGCGATCTTCGGCATGGGGATGCCGATGATGCTCGAGCGGTGAGTCCGGAACGGCATTTCTCAAACCGTACCCACGGACATCATGCCGAGCCGTCGGGGAGGGCGGGCGATGAGCGAAGCGAGCTTGCGACGTCTCGCCGCCGTCGTCATTCTCGCGGCGGCGTGCAATGGATCGTCTTCCGCGCCGGATGCGTTGACGGTCGCCGCGGACGACTTCAATTTCGATGCGTACATCGTCCAATGGCGGTACGCGTCGAATCTTCCGCGGTTCGCGCCTTCGCTATTCGAGTTCCAAACGCGCGTCGATTCCGGTCCTTGGACGACGTATCCGACGGTGTTCGGCGATTCCCCGGCGTTCGTGAAGGTGGATCCGGCGACGCCGGAAGGAGCGTTGCTTTCCTTCCGCCTGCGCGGGATCCGCGGCGGGAGCGCCTCGGAGTGGAGCTCGCCCATCGCCATCCGACGCGGAGTGCGCGCTGCCACCGATCTTTCCGTCCAGAACCAGGAGGGAGTGAAGCTTTCCTTGCGGTGGACCCGCCGATCGGTCCTGGCCGACGGTCTCCGGCTCGAGCGGCGCATCGTCGATCTGGACTTGAGCAAAGGACCGTGGGAGGCCCGACCCGGCATCGGTGCGGCGGATACGAGCTACGAAGAGAAGGACTTGACGCCCTGGCTCGACGGACATGCCTTCGAGTACCGCGTCATCTACACGCTGCGTTCGCTGGAGAGCGCCCCGGTCGCGGCCCTGAGCGGGTTTACCCGGCCGCTGCCTCCCGCCAGCGTGAATGCCTCCGTCGAGAACGGCACCGTCCTGCTCACCTGGACGAACGCGAGCAAGATCGCCGACCACGTCGCCATCACACGCGAGTTGGCCGAAGCCGTCGTTGCGGTCGTGCCAGCGAACCCGCCGGCGGCGCGCATCGACGGACTTCTGCCAGGCCTGCACGGCTTCCAGCTGAAGGCCGTCGTCGGGACATTCACGGGCGTGATCAATTATGTATCGGAGCCAACCAAGGCAGCCGCATTCGTCCCGCCGCCGGCCCCGACATTGCCCGCGCGCATCGTGCACGGCGCGGCCGGCAACCTGGTGGTGCGCGCGCCGGACGGCGCATTCGCGATCGCGTGCAGCCTCTCGGGGGATTCCTCCGTCGAAGTGTTTCCGCCGAGCGGGCCTTCCTATCGAACGTCCGCGCGGGGCGCCGTTGCGAACGGAGGGCTCTTCGTCGACGCGGCGGGGGCTCCGCATCTCGTCTACCTCCAGGATTCGCCGGACGGCACGATCGGCCCGATGCCCATTCAACACGCAGTTCTGGACGTCACCTGGAAAGTGGAAACCATTTCCACTCCGTTCGAGGGAACGCAGGCGATTTCCGTGCCGCTGTTTGCGGGCCTCAATCGAGCCGGAGCGGTGCACGTGCTCTTCGCGGTGGTGTCACTGCCGGAGCCTCCGCATCACGCGACGAACGCGGGCGGCACGTGGTCGGAGGAACTGGTCCAGCCGCCGGAAGGCGCGGTGTCGCTGTCCGGACCCGTGGCGGTGCGCACGGACGGCGCGCCGATCTTCCTTACGGGCTCGAACGAAGGGTACGGATTCGTCTCGCGTGCGCCGGACGGCTGGCACGTCGAGCCGGTTCCAGGCACGACGCTGGACCTGCAGCCCCTCGCGCTCTTTGCCACCTCACCGGGCGGCGCGCTCGCCTTCTTCCTGCGCAACGACGTAGCTGCCGGGCGAACGGTCCTGCAGGAGTTCGAGCGAACCTCCACCGGCTGGCAGGGCAGAGACGCGGGTCCGTCGTGGTCTTTCGCGTCGAGGCCATCCCTCATCAGCTTGACCATGTCGGATGATGGAACGCGAGCGGCGCTGGTCGACAACGCCGATCCCCCGATGCTCTGGCTTCGAGACGGGGGCGCGTGGCGCGTCCCTCTTCCTCTTGCGCCCGATTTCTTTCTCGTAGGCGGCTTCACGCCCGCAGGGAAGGTCTGGGTACTGGGAAACGTGATTACGTTCCTCACCTGCGACGGGGGAGGTTCCCAGGATTACGTCCTCTACGAGGAGCCCTGAGCCGCACTCTGAATCTCGCGATTCTGGACGATCTTCATAGGCGAGCGCTTGCTTGTCTGCGCGCGGGGCGTACGATGCGCTTTCTCGACTTTCGAGGAGGCGCTTTGCAACGCGTCTTACTCGTTCTTCTTGCGACGCTCGCCGCCTGCGGCGGGAATCCGGCTGTGACGTCGGGTTCGATCGTTCCGCCTCTTCCGGGGCCGATTGGTTCACCGGTCCAGGGAACGGTCGTGAACCGCTTCGGTGAGCCCGTCTCCGGCGCGCGCGTCGGCATCGGCACCGCCTCCAGGGTCACGAACGCACAAGGGAAGTTCACCGTACCCCTTGTGCCACAGACGTATGACGCGGCAGTGGTCGTCGACGATCCGGCCGTTCCGCCGGGCTTTCCCCCGGTGAGCCGCGCGGTCGTCTACCAGCAGCTGACGCGTCGCGATCCCGTCCTGTTCGTGCCGGGGCTCGCCGTGCAGCCGGGGACGGGAACCCATTCGACTACTTTGCAGTCCCTCTCTACCTCCGGTCTCACCGGCGTGCCGCTGCTCTGGGCGTTCACGAACGCATCCGGGTTCGTCGCGGCCGGCGTCGTCACCGGAGCGGAAATGCACTTCACCTGGAACGGGCCTCCCGATGCCGTGAACCCGGGCTCGCTCGTCGCGATGATCGCGTCTGCCCCGCAGGGAATCACGGCATCGGGGAGCGTTCCGGTGACGGCCGCCGCGCCCATCTCGGTCACCGTGCCGGTTACCGCCGCACCCACGATCACTCTCTCCGCGACGGCCCGTCCGCCCGCCGGCTGCGGCGTGGTTGGCCTCGACGTCGTGATACCTGCGTCCGACGGAACGACGGTGACCGCGGCCCGGCTCTTCGCTCCCGTTGTGCCCGGCACCTCCGGGGTGACGGTCGACTCGATCATCGGGTTCACGAACGACGTCAAGCTGTCGTTGCGGATTTCGACGACCTGCCTGTCGAGCTCGGCGACGAGCTCCGTCGCGCGCCGCCTCCCGCGCCGCCTCTCGCCGTCCACGACGGTCTTCGACGTCGATGTTCCGGCTCCCCCGGTAATCACGAGTCCGGCCTTCGGCAGCCCCGCGTCCTCCGCCTCGCCGCTCGCCTGGACGGCGCCCGACGGCTCGATCTCCGTGCTCCATTTCGATCGGCTCGAGAGCAACGGTTTCATCTCGCGTACCCTCGACCTCGCGACCACCTCGACTTCGACGGCCTTCCCGAATCTCGCCGCGCTCGGCGTGAAGGGCGTGCCCGGACTGAGCTTCGTCTGGCGGGTGGAAGCATGGGGCGGCCTGACCGGAACGGACGCCCTGGCCGACACGAGCGGTTTCGGCGCGCTCCTCGCCGGAACCGGGAACTTCTCGCACGGCGTCTCGGCGTCGAGCTCGGTGACGATCTCGCCCTGAAGTCGTCTAGAGCCCGCGCATCGCCGGCGAGTTCGGCAGATATCGGGAGGGCGGCCTTGCGAGCGCACGACCGCTCCCTGCCAATCGCTGCATGGATCGCCAGTCTTGGCCCATGAAAAGGCTTGCCCTCTTCCTCACGCTCGTCCCGGCACTCGCATTCGCCAAGACCGCCACCACCTCGCTCGACTCGAAGGCGATCGCCGCGTTCGCCGACATTGCCAAGGCGCGAACCGCGCTCGACCAAGGAAACGACAAGACGGGCGATTCGTGGCTGACGAAGGCGAAGTCGCTACTGACGACGGTCTTGCAACAGAACGAGGCGACCGAGCAGAGCCGGCAGCAGCAGACCGCGCAGGAGCAGACCCCGAAGGATCAGCAGAACCCGAGCGCGATTTCCCGCGCAGAAAGCGCGGCGCAGCAGCTCGATCCGTCGCTCGCCGGAAAGCTCGGAGCGCCCGCGCAGAACGAGAGCCAGACAGGTTCGTCGAGTCCGCTCGGCGCGGTCTCCGACTTGAAGTCGATCTACGACAAGGTTTCGCTCGCGCAGTCCCTCCTCCACAAGGGCAATTCGACGCAGGCAAAGAGCATCCTGGACGAAATTCCCACCTCGCCGGCCGATGCGCTGAAGCTTCTGCACCATTAGGTGTCAGCATGAAACTCATTCGCCGCGCACTGCTGGGTCTCGTCGCGCTCGCCGTCCTCGCGGGCCTGGGCGTCTACTTCAACCTGAACCGGATCGTGAAGCACGAGGTGGAAACGCAGGGCACGGCCTCCCTGCGGCTCGCCACGACGCTCGACGCGGCGCGGCTGTCGCTCTTCGGGGGCAAGGTCGGGCTGCACGCGCTCGGCATCGCGTCGCCCAGCGGCTTCTCGCAGCCGCACATGCTCGAGCTGGGCGACCTCGACGTCGCGGTCCAGTACAAAGAGCTTCGCGAGCAGCCCATCCACGTCGCGTCGCTCCGCCTCGACAAGGCGAAACTCGTCGTCGAGCAGGCGAACGGCGCGTTCAACTTCCGCAAGGCCATGGAGCTTTCGCCGCAGAAGCCGCCCGACAAGAACCCGATGCTTCTCGTGATCGACGAGGTGCGCGTCGACGATGCCCAGGTGATCCTCCGCCCTGGCCTGCCGGGAATTCCGCGGGAGATCGCAGTTCCGATCCCCGCGCTGACCATGAAGGACGTCGGCAAGGGCAAGGGCGCGAACAACGGCGCGGCGATCAAGGAAGTCGCGATGCAGATCATCAGCGCGATGGCGGCGAGCGCCTCGCAGTCGGACAAAGTGCCCGCGGAGCTCAAGGCGCTGATGCACCTGAACGCGGCGCAGGTTGCCGCGATGCTGGGCGGCGAGGCGGCGAAGCAGATCGCGGGCGCGCTGCCCGGCGAGATTGGCGCTCAGGTATCGAAAGTCGCGGCCGATCCGGGGGCAGTCGCCAAGGATCCGGGCGCGGCCGTGCAGCAAGGTCTCGGCGGATTGATGGGCGGCAGCCAGCAGAAGGCGCAGGGCCGGGCGCCGGCGAAGAAGCGCTGACGGCGCCTTCGCTCCGTTCCTGCCACCTAATCCTCAAAGCGACCCGTGGCGTCACGATCGCGCTCGTATCGTCTCGTGAGTGGAAACGGCGGCAACCAGGACTCGCGACGAACGATCCAGCTTTCGTAGGTTGGCGTCAGTTGGTCAGGGGCATCCAGGGATCCCAGGTTCACTTCGATTTCGTCTGCGGTGCGCGCGAAAATGGACGAGCCGCAGCGGGGACAGAAAAACCGCCCGGCGTAGTCGCGTGTTTCGCCATCGATCGTCACCGCATCCTGAGGGAACACCGCGGAAGCGTGAAAAAGGGCCCCATGATGCTTTCGGCAATCGAGACAGTGACAAAGGCCGACCCGGTATGGGAGTCCCGACGCCACGATTCGGACGTTGCCGCAAAGGCAACCGCCCGTGAATCGGTCCATGCTGCGTCTCCTCTAATAATCAAGCAGTCGGAATGTTTACGACCAATCCCCGTCGGGCGTCCACGCCGAGGCCATGGACTCTTCGCGGTGCGGGAGGTTGTGCTACGTGGACTCCCATGGCGAACGAGGGCCGCATCGAGGCGATCCATCTCTCCGTGGGCGAGGGCGAGCCGATGGTTGCGGCGAGCCGCGTCCGGGTGGTCGCCGGCATCGGACTCGAGGGGGACCGCTACGCGGTGGGGCGCGGTCATTTCTCGAAGTCGCCGGGCACCGGGCGAGCCCTCACGCTGGTGGAAGGCGAGGTGCTCGACTCGCTGCGCGAGGCGCTGGGCGTCTCGCTCCAGCCCGGCGAATCTCGCCGGAACCTGACCACCCGCGGCGTCGCGCTCAACGACCTGGTCGGCCGCCGCTTCCGCGTCGGAGCCGTACTCTGCGAAGGCATGCGCCTGTGCGAGCCGTGCAGGTACCTGGAAGGCGTGACCGGCAAGCCGCTGCTCGAGCCGCTCCTGCACCGCGGTGGCCTCCGCGCCGACGTGATCGAAGGAGGGCAGATCCACGTGGGCGACGAAATCCACGTCTGGCAGACCTGACCAATGCCTGCCGCGCTGCTCGCCGCCGCGCTCTTCGCCGCGCATGCCGAAGTGAAGCTTCCGGGGGTGCAGCGGTTGGCGATCGTCCGCGGATCCCTCGTCGCGGTCACGGAGGCGGGCGCGGGCACCGTCCTTCGCCGCACCGCCCAAGGCGGCTTCGAGGCCGCGGGCGCGTTCGCCACGGCGCACAATCCGAGCAGCATCGCGGTGGCCGACGTGGACGGCGACGCGCAACCGGATCTGGTGATCGCCCACCACGAGGAGAAATTCGCCACCGTCCACTTCGGTCCCGAATACGCCCGCAGCGTGCGCGTGCAGGTGCCGTCGATCGCGCCGCACGTCCACTCGGCCGCCGCGGTGGACCTCGATGGCGACGGACGCATCGATCTGATCTTCAACGACATGGGCGGAAAGCGCGTGCTCGTCCTCTGGGGAAAGGGCGACGGCACGTTCTCGGACCCGGTCGCCGCCGCGACGGGATCCACCGGTCACGCGTACTTCAACGTGGCCCTTGTCGGGAGCCGGCTGTTCGTTTCCTCGTGGCCGCAGCCGGAGATCGCGGTGCTGCGCGCCGACGGCCGCACCCTGACGCAGGTGGCGCGGATCGAGCTTCCCAATCCGTCGTTCTACGTGGCGGCCGCGGGCGCGGACGTGGTGGTGGCGACCTATTCGGGAAGCGTCGCTGACACCTCGCGCGACGGCGTGTTCCTGTTGCGTGGCGGTCGCGGACCTCCGCTCCGCCACGCCAGCGGCCCGGGCCCGGTTCGCGTGGCTGCAGGCGACGTGGACGGGGATGGCGCGCCCGACGTGGCTGTCTGCAACCTCGGCGGGAACGTGCAGGTCCTGCTCTCCGGACCTGGAGGCCTGCGCGACGGCGTCATGGTTCCGGCCTTTCACCCCGAGGACGTCGCGCTCGGCGATCTCGACGGCGACGGAAAGGCGGACCTGGCGATCGCGGCGCGGGACCAGGTGCTGATCTTCCTGACACGCGGGCCTTGACCGCGGCAGCGCCGGCGAATCCGGGCGAGCGCGGTGTGCGCCGCGCCGGCCATGCACCGGCGAAGGTGCTTGCCCGACATCGCCTTGAAGTGCGCACCGGGCTCCGGACGATCGAAGCCCGCTACTCTTCGCCTTCGAAGTAGTCGACCTGCGCCTTCTCCGGGAAGACGAAGCGCTTCATGTTCGGCCAGGTGCCCGCCGCACAAGCCACCTTCCCGGAGTCGGGATACTCGACGAGATCCACGCCGAGGCTGTGCGACATGGCGAGGTATACGAACGGCTCCTGACCGTCGTTGACGAGCTGGTGCGCGGGGCCACCCGCCGAAAAGGAGACGAAGTCCCCGGCGGCGATCTCCGTCTCGCCTTCCGAGGTGCGCACCTTGGCGCGGCCGGAGATTCCGAACAAGGCTTCCTCAGTTCCCAGGTGACGGTGCAGCGGGAACGATCGCTTTCCGGGAAGGAGCTCCCAGAGACCGCAGGAGATCCTCTCGCCGCCGAGGGCCTTCCGGCGGCCTCCGAAGCTTCCGCGCACGATCGCATCGGCCCAGGGAACTTCCGACGACCTGACGACTTTCATGGTTCCTCCGCGCAAAAAGTACGGGTCCTGCGAGTATGCTTCGGCGCGGACAGCTCGGCAGAGGGATCGGTGAACAACCTCGCCGGAGTTCAAGGAGTTCCTGCTCAAGCAGAACGCGCTCGCGCTGGCCGTGGGCGTCATCGTCGGCGCGGCGATGGGCAGGGTGGTGTCGGGTCTGGTCGACGATGTGATCATGCCCGTGGTCGGGCTCGAGCTCCCGGTCCCTCAGCCATCGGAAGAGTTGTAAGCGCCGCAGCGCTTGGCGAGGATCGGGATCGGTTCCAGGCATTGCGGGCAGGGAAAAAGGCGACCGATACGGCGATCAAAAATATCCGCCTAGAATGGTCTGCGCCCCGATCGTAGTCGTCTTGGGCGCCTCGCCGGTCGCGTTGCTCAGGTCGGCGGACAGGTCGTAGGAGAGGGCGGGCCCGAATCCGAGGAAGAAGTGTTTGACCGGATGGAAAAGGATGGGGACGAACAGTTGCAGCGAGATCGTCTTCAGATTCGGATTGCTGCCCGAGGTTGCGGCGAGATCGCGAGACGCGAAACCGATGCCGAGCTCCGGCACGAGCGAAGCCGTTTCCGAAAGCCAGAAGTTGTACGCGGCAAACGGTTCCAGACCGAAGGCGACGGCGGAGGCACTGGTACTTCCCTGGCTTGCGTCTTGGTAGATCAACGTACCGGAAGCGCCCAGCGCGAGGTCCTGCGCTACGAAGTAGATGAGAGTAGGGCCCAGAGAAATCGTGGTGATCGATCCCGAGGTCCCGCTGAACGAAACCGAGCTATAGGACAAGGCGAGGGAACCGAGAGGTACGAGTTGCCCCTTGGTGCCGAAGCGGTCATCGGCGTGGGCAGCAGGAGCGGAACCCGCGAATGCCAGCGCGACCGCGACAGCAATCACCTTCATGGTCCCCCGAGGCATGCGAGCGGCAATCAGCCGTCGCGGACCGCGATCATGGGCGCGCTCGACCGCGTCGTCCAGAAACCCACGCTTTCTGTCCGTGCGTGGCACGGAGCCGCCGCGGCCTGATAAGTCCTGCTGCCGTGGCAGCTTAGAGCCGTCTGTACCCTTCGCTCGCGCGGAGGAGCGCCTGCGTATACTCCTCCCGCGGCGCGCCCGTCCGCAGGTCCTCCGCGGTCATCTCTTCCACCGCTCGCCCGGCGTTCATGACGAGCAGCCTGTCGCAGAGGTGCCCGACCACGGCGAGGTTGTGGCTCACGAGGATGGTGGTGAGCGCACGTTCCCTCCGCAGGCGCATGAGGAGGTTGAGGATCTCCGCCTGCACCGAGACGTCGAGCGCCGAAGTGGGCTCGTCGAGGAGGAGGATGCGCGGCTCGACGATGAGGGCGCGGGCGATGGAAACGCGCTGCCGCTGGCCGCCGGAAAGCTGGTGCGGATAGCGGAACCGGAAGGACGGTCCGAGGCCCACCTCGAAGAGCGCGCGGGCGATGCGCAGGTCCGCGTTCCCCAGGCGCTGGATGGCGATCGGCTCGCCGAGGATCCGGTCGACGGTGTGCCGCGGGTGGAGCGATCCGAACGGATCCTGGAACACCATCTGTACGAGGCGGTGGAACTCGTCCGTGCGCGTCCGGCGCTGCGCCTCGCTGGCCACCCGGATCGTTCCTTCGAAGTCGCGGACCAGCCCGCAGAGGGCACGCAGGACGGTGGACTTGCCGCTGCCCGACTCGCCCACGAGGCCGAAGGTTTCGCGCTCCTTCACCGCGAAGGAGAGCCCACGGACAGCTTCGACCGCGCCCTTGCCACGGCCGAATCGTACCCGGAGATTTTCGACCTCGATCACCTCTGGTCCTCGAGCCACGCAGGGTCGCGCTCGAGCACGGGAAGCGGCTCGCCCGCGCGCCCGAGGCTGGGCAGCGCGGCGAGCAGTCCCCGCGTGTACGGGTGCGCCGCGCGTTCCAGGTCGGTGGCCGCCAGCGTCTCGACGATGCGGCCTCCGTACATGACCAGCACGCGATCGCAGAACGCGCCGACCAGCCGGAGATCGTGGCTGATGAAGAGCAGCCCCATTCCCCGCCGCGTGACCAGATCGTCGAGGATGGCGAGGACCTGCATCTGCACCGTCGCGTCGAGCGCAGAGGTGGGCTCGTCTGCGATGAGCAGGTCGGGATCGGGAGCGAGCATCATCGCGATCATCACCCGCTGCCCCATCCCGCCGGAGAGCTCGTGGGGATAGGCGTCGTGGACCCGTTCGGGATCGCGGATGCGGACAGCGCGCAGCATCTCGAGCGCGCGATCGCGGGCCTTCGCGCGCGGCACCCTCTCGTGCGCGCGATACGACTCGGCGATCTGGGCGCCGACCGTGAGGACTGGGTTGAGCGAGAAGCGCGGATCCTGGAGCACCATCGAGACGCGGCGCCCGCGCACTTCGCGCATCTTCCGTGCGGAGGCGCGCAAGACATCGACGTCCCCGAGCATCAACCTGCCCGCGGTCACTTTCCCCGGAGGCGGAACGAGGCCGACGATCGCCCGCCCGGTCATCGATTTGCCCGATCCCGATTCGCCGACGAGGCCCACCTTCTCCCGCCCGACCGTGAAACCGATGCCGCGCACCGCCTCGACCACCCGGGTCCGCGTCGGGAAGCTCACCCGGAGGCCTTCGACGGTGAGGAGCGGCGAGGTCATGTCTGCTTGGGGTCGAGCACGTCGCGCAGGCCGTCGCCGAGCAGGTTGAACCCGAGACTGACGACGAAGATGGCGATGCCGGGCATGGTCGCGACCCACCACTGGTCGAGGACGAACTTGCGTCCGCTGGAGATCATCGCGCCCCATTCCGGCAGCGGCGGCTGGGCGCCGAGGCCGAGAAAGCCGAGGCCGGCGGCGGTGAGGATGATCCCCGCCATGTCGAGCGTAACCCGGACGACCAGCGATGAGGTGCAGAGGGGAACCACGTGGCTCCAGATGATCCGCAGCGGGCTCGCGCCCTGCAGCCGGGCGGCGGCGATGAACTCGCTGTTCTTGATGGTGAGCGTCTCGGCCCGGGCGATGCGGGCGTAGGGAGGCCAGGCGGTGCAGGCGATGGCGACGATGGCGTTGATGAGCCCGGGGCCGATTGCGGAGACGAAGGCGAGCGCGAGGATGAGCCGGGGAAAGGCGAGGAACACGTCGGTCACTCGCATGAGCGCGCCGTCGACGAAGCCTCCGGCGTAGCCCGCCACCGTCCCGACGGCGAGGCCGACCGGGGCCACGAGGACGATGACAAGGGCGACGATGACCAGCGTCGTGCGCGCTCCGTAGAGGATGCGGCTCGAGATGTCGCGGCCCAGCTCGTCGGTGCCGAGGAGGCTCCCGCTGCCCGGCGGAAGCAGCCGGCGCGCGAGGTCCTGCTCGAGCGGAGAATGCGGCGAAAGCCAGGGCGCGAGCACGGCGATGGCGACGAGGAGCAGCACCAGCCCGAGGCCGGCGAGAGCCAGGGGATTCTCGCGAAACGAGAGCCAGCGCAGGTAGGCCTGCCCGAGACGCGCTTGCATCCGCGAGCCAGGCGTTTCGGCAAGAAGCCATTCGCGCCGGGAGCTCATCGCACCCTCGGATCGACGAGGCGATAGACGAGATCGGAGAGCAGGTTCAGCCCGATGAAGACGCAGCCGACCACCAGCGTCCCGCCGAGCACGGCGTTCATGTCGGCGCTGAGGAGGGAATTCGTGATGTACATCCCGAGGCCGGGCCAGGCGAAGACCGTCTCGGTGAGCACCGATCCTTCGAGCAGCGTCGCATAGGAGAGCGCGATCACCGTGACGAGCGGCACCAAGGCGTTGCGAAGCGCATGGCGGACGATCACCCGCCATTCGGAAAGCCCCTTCACCCGCGCGGTCGTCACGTATTCCTCGCCGAGCTCCGCGAGGAGGAAGCTGCGGGTCATCCGGCTGATGTAGGCGAGCGAAAGCCACCCGAGCACCGCCGCGGGAAGGACGATGTGCCCGAGCGCGTTGCGGAACACCTCCCATTCGCCGCGCAGGGCGCTGTCCACGAGGAGCGCTCCGGTCAGCGGCGCGACGACCTCGTCGTAGGCGACGTCGATGCGGCCCGGTCCGAGGACCCAGCCGAGCCGCGCATAGAAGAGCAGCAGGCCCATGAGGCCGAGCCAGAAGATCGGCACCGAGTACCCGAAGAGCGCGAACACCCGCGCCACGCGATCGATGAAGCCACCGCGCCGGGCGGCGGCGACGACCCCGATGGGAACGCCGAGGAGCACGCCGATGAGCGTCCCGAGCGTCGCCAATTCCAACGTCGCCGGGAAGACGCGCCGGATGTCGGTGAGGACGGGATTGGCCGTGAGCACCGAGCGGCCGAGATCGCCGTGCAAGACCTTGACGGCGTAGTTCCAGAACTGCACGTGGAGGGGAAGGTTGAGCCCCAGCTCGACGCGGACCTTCTCGTAGACGTCGGCGGAGGCGCGCTCTCCCACGGCGGCGAGCACCGGATCGATGGGGAGCACCCGGCCGATGAGGAAGGTGATGAGAAGCAGGCCGGCAAAGGTCGCCGCCGTCTGCGCGACGATCCCGAAAGCGGAGAAGGCGTGAACCGCCGCTTGCGCGGGGAGTCCAGAGCGAGAGCTCACTTCTTCGCGATCGCGTAATAGAAGTTGGTCCCGAAGTTCGGTCCGATGATGAAGCCGTCGACGTTCTTGCGCCGCGCCGCCACCTCGATCTCCTGGAAGAGGATGACGAAGGGCGCCACCTTGAGGTGCTCGCGCTGGAGTTGCTCGTAGATCGCAGCCCGCTTCTTCGTGTCCTGCTCCAGCGCCGCCTCGCCCGCGCGCCTCGTGAAGTCCGGGATGTCCCAGCTGTTGCGCCACGCCACCGTCTTGCTCTTGGCGTCGTCGCGGTTGTCGTAGTTCATCGCGAACGCCTCGGCGTTGGTGTGCGGGTCCTGGTAATCCGGCCCCCACCGGTAGATGACCGCTTCGTGGTTGCGCGCCCGGTACTTGGTGAGGAGCTGCTTCCCGTCGCTGGCGATGAGGCTCGCCTTGACTCCGCCCAGCGCCCAGCTCGCTTGCAGCGCCTGCGCCACGTCGGTGAACGGGGAGGCACTCTCGACGTCGACGGTCAGGCTGAACCCGTCCGGGTACCCGGCCTTGGCGAGGAGCGCCTTGGCCTTCTTCACGTCGAGCTTGTAGGGCATCTCGTCGATCGCCCCGAGGAAGCCGCGGGGCAGGAAGGTCTGGTGCTTCACGAAGCGTCCGGCGAGGATGTTTTTCTCGATGGCATCGTAGTCGACGAGCCACTTGAGCGCTTCGCGCACCTCCGGCTTCGCCAGGATCGGGTTGCGCTGGTTGAGGCCGACGTAGAGGATCGATCCTTTGTTGCCCTGATCGATGGCAAGGTCCTTGTTGCGCGAGATCGCGTCGAGCTGATCCTTGGTCAGGCTGCGCGCGTAGTCGACGTCGCCCTTCTCGAGGAGGAGCCGCTGGGTGGCGGGCTCGACCACGTGGCGCGCCACGAGACGCTTGATCTTGGGCGCGCCCCGGTACCACTCGGCGTTCGAGTCGAGAGTGTAGCTCTCGTTCGCTCGCCAGGAGCGGAGCTTGAACGGACCGGACCCGGCCTCGTTGGTCTTGAGCCACGCGTTGCCGAAATCGTCCCCCTTGGCGTGCTCCTTGACGAGCTTGGAATCGACCACCGAGCCGACCACCGCGGTGAGCGCATAGTAGAAGAAGGACGGCGCCACCGCCTTCTCGGTCTCGATGACGAGGGTGCGCGGATCGGGGGCGCGAATGCGCTGCGCGACGTTGCCCTCCGTGAACCCGAACTGGGTGAGGATGAAGGCCGGCGTCTTGTTGAGCACGACGGCGCGCCGGAAGGAGAACGCCGCATCCTCAGCGGTGACCGGGTTGCCGGAGTGGAACCTCACGTTCGGACGGATCTTGAACGTGTACGTCTTGCCGTCCGCGGCCACGCTCCAGCTCTCGGCCAGCTCCCCGAAGAGCTTCTCGACGTCCTTCACGTCGTAGCCGATGAGGCGATCGTAGAGATTGTCGACCAGCTCGCTCCCCGAGAACTCGAAGGACTCGGCGGGATCGAGCGAGATCATGTCGTCGATGGGCTTCGCCATCACGACGGTATCCTTCGGCGTTTCCGCTCGGGCGCCCGCGGCGCAGACGAGTAGAGCGATGAAAAACCGTCTCATGGTCGAAAGGCCTCCCTGCGAAAGGATAGGATGCGCGCACGCCGCGCGTCGAGCGCGGCCCTTCAGGAGGGGCACATGAGACGATGGAAGATCGGCGTGGCGGTTGCCGGGGCGATGGGCGCGGCGTTGCTCGGCGTGCAGGCCCTTCGCGCCCAGCAGCCAGGGTTCAAGCGCACCGAGTTGCAGAAACACGATCTCGCCACGCCCCGCGGGGAGGTGGTGCAGGCGCGCGCCGACTTCGATCCGGGCGGCGCGGTCGGGAGACACACCCATCCGGGCGAGGAGGTGAGCTACGTCCTCGAGGGATCGATCGAGCTGGAAGTCGACGGCAAGACCCAGACCGTCGAGGCCGGCAAGCCGTTCTTCATCCCCGCCGGCGTCGTGCACGCGGCGAAGAACAACGGCAAGGGCAAAGCCTCGGTGCTCTCGACTTACATCGTCGAGAAGGGGAAGCCGCTCGCCACCGCCATGAAGTGAGCGGGGCCCCGGAGCGCACGTGCGCATCGCCGTACTCGGGCATGTCGAGCACATCGCGCTCGGGAGGGTCCCGCGGCTGCCGGGCCCCGGGGAAATCGCGCACGTCGAAGGGCTGCGCGTCTTTCCCGGGGGCGGCGGGGGAATCGCCTTCTTCCAGCTCGTGAAGTCGCCGGCCGAGGTCCATCTCTTCACCGCGCTCGGGAACGACGAGGCGGCGGAGCAGGTCCGCGCGCGCATCGCCAGAACGCCGGCGCGCATCCACGCCGCGCACCGCGAAACGCCGCATACCCGCGACGTGGTGCTCATCACGCCCGACGGCGAACGGACCATCGTGGTCCTCGGGGAGCCGCTCCACCCCGAGGTCCGCGATCCGCTGCCCTGGGAGGTGCTCGGCTCTTGCGACGCGGCGTACTTCACTGCGCAGGATCCAGGCGTCCTCCGCGCCGCACGTGCGGCGAAGCTCCTGGTTGCGACCGCGAGGCGGCGCGAGGCCATCTTCCGCTCCGGCGTCCAGGCGGACGTGATCGTCGGCAGCCTGGCCGATGCGCGCGAGCGTGCGTCGCTGCGGGATTTTCCCGTCCCGCCCCGGGCACTGGTGCTGACCCAGGGTGCGGCCGGCGGTCAGATCGAGACGGCGGAGGGGATCTCGCGCTTTCCCGCTCCGCAAGTCCGGCCAACGCCGGGCGGAGGAGCGTACGGAGCCGGCGACAGCTTCGCGGGCGCCCTGACCTGGTTTCTCGCGCTCGGGCTTCCGGTGGCCGAGGCGTGCGCGCGCGCAGCGCATCACGGCGCCGCCGTGCTCGGATCCCTCGAACCACTCGATGCGCAGTTGCCTCTCGGCCCCTGACGCCCCGGCTGTCGACTCACTTCGCGACGGCGGGCACCGCGAACTGCGCACTCCGCGTCTGCGCTTCGGCAACCTTCTTCAGTCCCACGAGCCCCCGCTCGAAGTCCGAGCCGATCATCTTGTCCATGTTGGTGAAGAGCGAGAACGCCTTGCCGACGAAGTTGTTCTCGCCATCCATCGTCCAGGTGATCTGGGTGCCCGTCGCCGCCGGTGTGAACTCGAATCGGGTCGAATTCGTCGCCTGCCACGGCTTGAGGAACTCGAGCCGGATGCCGAGCGCCTCGCCCGGCCGCGCCTCGACGATGGTCATGCGCCCCTCGCCGACCTGATCGTTCCCCTTCCACCCGTACGACGACCCGACCGCGCCGTCGGGGCCCGCGTAGCTCGTCTTCATGGTTGGATCGAGATGCGCCCACGGCGACCACGCGTCCCATTGATGGAAGTCGGCCACCTGCGCGTACGCGATGGCGGGTGGCGCGGAAACGGTCGTGGAACGGGTCACGCGATACGTGGCGGGACGGGTCGCAATGACGAGGGCGAGGACGATGACCAGGGCGGCGATCGCAAGGCCGATCTTCTTCAGCATTTGGAGGCGCTCCGGGAGGGGGAAAAGCGACTCTAGCGGAGCAGCCCCCGAGGAATCGAGTGGTTGCGAAAAACACAAAGGCCCGCGGGAGCTTGGGTGTGAGCTCCCGCGGGCCTTGGGCGCGACCAGCGCAGGCTGCGCGGCCGTGCCCGACCGCGCTGCGCTTTGCTCGATCCGTCTTCTAGAAGCGGACCGCCTTCAGATACGTCGGCGGAGAGAAGCCGACGTCGCGGCGATCCGCGACGGGTCCGTTGAAGACGTGGTCGGCGTTCGACGCGGCGTCAACCGCACCGAAGACGAGACCGACCGCGAGGCCGATGCCGGCGCCGATCGCGATGTCGCGCTGCCAGTTGCCCCAGTCGCCGTTGCCGTTGTTGGTGACGTAGTGCCGGTAGAGCACCACGCCGCCGCCCACTGCCGCGCCAGCGACGGCGCCGCCGATGGCGTCGCGGGCGATGACGCCCACCGGGGAAGGACGGGTCTGTACTTCGACCACTTCCGCGTTGAGTCCGTGTCCGCGGGTGACCTGGTTGGTGGGCTTGGCGTCGGTCATGGCACGAGCGGGGAACGCCAGAGCGAGGGCAAGTGCGGGAGCCAGAACGATCGTCTTCGTCATGGGGGGTCTCCTGGTCGTCGTCCGCCAAAGATCGGACCAGCATTCAAGGCCTGCAACCGGACGGCCGTGGTTCGGGGCGCTCGGACGCTCGTCCCGCGAGCAAGCCCGTCACGTTATGGTGCGCGCATGCGAGACGGCGCCCTGGCGCGCGCGGGCGCACCTCCCGCATCGATGTGGGTCGCGGCCGCTCTCGCGCTCGGGCCAGCGGTATCCAACGGGATCGGCCGCTTCGCTTATGCACTCGTGCTTCCGGCGATGCGCAGCGACTTGCACTGGACGTACACCGAGGCCGGCTGGGTCAACACTGCCAATGCGCTCGGGTACCTGGCGGGCGCGCTCGCGACGCTGCGGCTCTTGCGCGGGGTCCGCCTGCAGGGGCTGTTCGCGGCAGCGATGGTCGTCACCACGGCGGCGATCTTCGCCTCCGGTCTTTCGCGCAGCTATCCGCTGTTGCTCTCGCTCCGCTTCGTCGCCGGTCTGAGCGGCGCGGTGGTCTTCATCGGTGGCGGCACCCTCGTCGCGGAGCTATTCGCCGCGCGGCCCGAGCGCGCCCCGGCGGCAATCTCGGTGTACTTCGCGGGGGGCGGGTTCGGAATCCTCCTCTCCGGGATCCCGTTGCCGTGGCTGTTCGAGCTGCGCGGACCGGCAGCGTGGAACCTCGCCTGGATCGGGCTCGGTACGCTCTGCGCGGCGCTGTGTATCCCGAGCGTCGCCTCGGCGCTGCGCGTGCAGGGCGCTCCGGCGGCGCGCAAGCCGGCGCGCTGGTCCCGACGCCCCTTGCTCGCCTCGCTCGTGGGGTATTTCGTTTTCGCCATCGGATCGATCGTCTACATGACCTTCATCGTCGCCTGGATGCGCGATCGCGGCGCCGGTGCGGCCGCGGTGTCGACCGTGTGGGGCGTCCTCGGCATCGCCATCGTCCTCGCCGTGGTGCCTGCCAAGATGGCCCTGGAACGCTGGGGCGCAGCGCGGACCCTTACCGCTTCGATCGCGGTCTGCACGATCGGCGCGGCGCTCCCGCTCGCCAGCACTTCGCTGGGCTCCATGGTCCTCTCCGCGGCGCTCTTCGGCGCGGGCTTCTTCATCCCGCCGGCCGCGGTGACCGCGCTCTCGCAGCGGGCACTCCCGCGCGAAGCGTGGGGATCGGGAGTCGCGACCTACACGGTCTGCTTCGCCGCGGGACAGCCGATCGGACCGGCGCTGGCGGGCGCCGTCGCGGACGCTACCGGGACGCTCTTTGCCGGCCTGCTCACCGCGGTGGCCGTGCTCGTTGCTTGCTGCGCGATCGCGGCGCTCCAGAAGGAGCCGTGAACGCTCACTCGAGGTTCTTGGCGACGGGCACGTCACGCGAGTACTGCGGGGCGGCAAGGAATTGCTTCGCATCGTAGTGGTAGAACTGGCCCACTCCGGAAACCGTCTCCACGATCGAGTTGACCAGCTTGCCGTTCTTCCGCTCGACCTTGCGGACGTAGATGTTGAGGATTGGCTTTCCGTATTCGTCGAGGCTGATGGGGCCGATGGGGCCTTCCGTCAGCTTCACCGCGTGCAGGGCCTTCACGAACGCCTTCTTGTCCTCGAACTTTCCCTGGATTGTCTTCAGCGCTTGCTCGAGGAAGAGGCCCGCCGTGTACGTCCCGACCGTGTAGAAGCCGGGCACGACGCCGTACTCTTTTTGCATCGCATCCACGAACTTCTTGTTGTCGGGGGTGTCGAGGGCGGCGGAATACCAGCTCGCCGAATAGACGCCGATCGCCTCGTCGCCCATGTTCTTCAGGATGCCCTCGTCGACGCAGGTCGGGTTGCCGAGCACCTTGAGCTTCTCCTTCAGCCCGTACTCGGCGAGCTGGCGCATGAACCGGAGGCCGTTCGTTCCCGCGAAGCCGGCGTAGAGACCATCGACGTCGGGCTTGAGGTCCCCGAGGTACGACCCGTAATCGGGAACGTTGAGCGGCGGCCACAGCTTCTGCACGATCTTGCCGCCTGCGTCCTCGAAGGTGTGGTGGAACCCGGCGGCGCCTTCGTGGCCGTAGGTGAAGTCGTCGGCAATGGTGGCGACGCGCTTCAAGCCAAGCTTCTTCGCCGCGAATTCTCCGAGGACATGGGTCGGCTGCGCCGCCGTCCCGACCGCGTGGATGACGTACTCGTTCTTCTTCTGCTGCGCGAGGTCGTTCTGGGCCGCGGAGGTGGGCGTGATGAGCGGCACTCCGGTAGTGCGGATGTAGTCGTCGAGGGCGAGGGCCTCGAAGGTAGCGAGCGGTCCGATGATGACATTCACCTTCTCGCGCTCGATCAGCTCCTGCGCGCGCGTCTTCGCTTGCGCCGGCTGGCCGCCGGTGTCGGCGATGATGAGCACCGCCTTGCGCCCCGCGAGCATGTTGTTGCGCTGCTTGAGGAGGAGGTTGATGCCCTCCTCCATCTGCCTCCCACCGGCCGCGAGCGGCCCGGTCCGGACGCTCAAGAACCCGATGCGGATGGGCTCGGTCTGGGCGGCTGCAGGAAGCGAGAGGCAGGCGGCCGCGACGACACCGAGGAGGAACCCGCGTCCGATGATCATGGCGCGGCAAACTACCATGCGGCTTGCCGCGCGGGAGCGCCTCGGTCAGTTCAGACGCTTCTGTCCCGAGGTATCGCGGTACCAGTCGAACGGACGGCCGTCGGTATTGATCATCACCGTCTTCACGTCGAAGTGCTCCTCGAAGGACTCGGTGCCGAACTCGCGGCCGATGCCCGAATCCTTCACCCCGCCCCAGGGAAGCGCCGGGTCGAGGCGGTGGTGGTCGTTCACCCAGACGATGCCGCACTTGAACTTCGCCGCCACGCGGTGGGCGCGTGCGACGTCGCGGGTGCGGATGGCCGCGGCGAGGCCGAACGGCGAGTCGTTGGCGATCCGGATCGCCTCGGCCTCGTCGTCGAACGGCGTGACTACCGTGAAGGGCCCGAAGACCTCCTCGCGGGCGATGCGCATCGACGGATCGACGTCGGCGAAGACGGTCGGCTCGACGAAGAAGCCGTTCGCGAGCCTCGGATCCTCGAGCTTGGGCGCACGCCCGCCGGCGACGAGCTTCGCCTTTTCGGAGAGGCCCGCCTCGACGTAGCTGAGGACGCGAGCACGTTGCTTGCTCGAGATCACCGGGCCGAGCTGCGTCGAAGGGTCGGCCGGGTCGCCGATGCGCAGGCTCTTCGCCTTGGCGGCGAGCCGCTCGACGAACTCGGGATAGATCTTGCGCTGCACGAGGTGGCGGGCGGCGCAGATGCAGGTCTGTCCGGCGCCGACGAAGGCGCCGAAGGCGGCGTAGTTGACCGCCTGCTCCACGTCGTAGTCGTCGAAGACGAGGACCGGAGTCTTGCCGCCGAGCTCCAGCGTCTGCCGCGCGAAGGCCCGGCCCGCAGCGGCTCCGACGATGCGGCCCGCGTCGGTACCGCCGGTGAGGACGAACTTGGAGAGCCCGGTGTGCTCGCAGAGCGCCTTCCCGGTGCTTGGTCCGAGGCCCGTGACCACATTGAAGACGCCGTCGGGCAGGCCCGCCTCCTTGAAGATGTGGGCGAGGAGCAAGGTGGTGAGCGGCGTGTACTCGGAAGGCTTCACTACCGTGGTGCAGCCCGAGGCGAGCACCGGCGCGAGGCTCTTGCAGAGGATCATGAGCGGATGGTTGAAGGGCGTGGAGTTGCCCACCACGCCGATCGGAGTCCGCAGCGTATAGGCGAGGTACGGCCCTTCGACGGGAACGACGGCGTCGCGCCGCGCGAGGGCGAGGCCGGCGTTGTAGCGGAAGAAGTCAGGGATGCGGCTCACCTGCGCGCGCGTCTCGTTGACCGGGCGGCCGTTGTTGGTCGTCTCGAGCTGGAACAGTTCGGGAAGCCGGGCCTCGAAGGCGTCGGCGAGCTTGTTGACGAGCCGCGCCCGCGCGCGGATGTCCATCCCGCCCCACTCCTTGCTCTCGAAGGCGCGGGCAGCGCTCTTGACGGCGCGGTCGATGTCCGCCGCGGTGCCGTGGGCGGTGCGGGCGATCACCTCGCCGGTCGCCGGGTTGTAGACGTCGATCTGCTCGCCCGACGAGGCGGGAACGTCCTTCCCGTCGATGAAAAGGCCGTGGCTGGGGATCGAGCGATTCGTCCTGGCCGTCGCTGCGGTGCTCATCTGCGTCTCCGTGAGATCTCGTACTCCCGTTCGTAAGGGCTCAAGCGACCACCGCGGCGCGCTCCAGGGCCCGCGCGACGCGGCGCTCCGCCGCGTCGATGTGCCGGCGCAACAGCGCGGCGGCGCGGCGGCCATCCCGCCTCTGCAGGGCCTCGATGATGCGGACGTGCTCGAGAACGAGGCGGTTCGGCTCGCGCCGTTCCACGTTGTCCACGCTCACCCGGATGAGCCGGTGCATCTGGTCGATCAATTCGCAGGCGGCGGTGGTCATGCGCTCGTTCCCCGACAGACGCGCCAGCGCGCAATGGAACTCGCGGTTGTAGGCGAGAAAGCCGCCGCGCTGGCTCTTTTCGCGGAAGCTGCGGAAGCGATCGAGCGCCTGGAGGTCCTCGTCGGGGGCGGCCCGCGCGCCTTCCATCACCGAGGCGGCCTCCAGGACCGAACGCAACCGGAAGAGATCGCGCGCGTCGGCCACCGAGACGGGAGCAACCCGGTATCCTTGCCGGGGCGAGATGGTGACCAGCCGCTCCCTCTCCAGGCGCAAGAGCGCGTCGCGGACCGGCGACTTGCTCACCGAGAAGCGGGCCGCCAGGCTCTGCTCGCGCAGGTCGGCACCGGGCGGAAGCTCGCAGGCGAGGATCTCCTCGCGCAGCTTCTGGTAGATGTCGACGCGCAACAGCGCTCGGGGACTGGCCATGGGATCCCGCCGGAAGCGGGTTGACCGTATAACCCTCGTGATATATCACGTCAACCGCCCGGCCCCTCCCTGACATCTCACTCGCCGGCGGAGAATTGCTTCCATGCCCGATTTCGCCTCTCCCCGGTCGCGCCGCTTGATCCTCGCGGCGCTGGTCAGCGCAGCCCTTGCGGTCCCCATCCTGAAGGCGACTCGGGCCTCGGCGGCCGACAAGGGCCCCATCCGGATCGGGTTCCTCACCGTCAAGACGGGCGCGCTCGCCGCCGGTGGCCGGCAGATGGAGGAAGGACTCGCCCTCTACCTCGACCAGCACCAGGGACAGCTCGCCGGAAGGAAAATCGAGGTGGTCACCCTCGACACCGCCGGGCAGCCCGCCACCACCAAGACGCGCACCCAGGAAGCGGTCGAGCGCTACCAGGTTCACGCCATCATCGGGCCGCTCGCCGCTTTCGAGGCGCTCGCCATCAACGACTATGTGAAACAGGCGAAGGTGCCGGTCATCTCCCCGTCGGCCGCTGCGGAAGATCTCACGCAGCGCAATCTCAATCCCTGGTTCGTGCGCGCCGTAACCACTTCCGCGCAGATGAACCATCCCCTCGGCGAGTACGCCGCCAAGGTGCTCAAGTACAAGCGTATCGCCACCATCGGCGACGACTTCGCCTTCGGCCACGAGACCACCGCGGGATTCCAGCGCACCTTCGAGGAGAACGGCGGGAAGATCGTCCAGAAGCTCTGGTCACCGCTCAACGTCGCCGACTACGGCTCGTACGTCGGCGATCTGAAGACCGACGTCGACGCCGTCTACGCGAGCTTCGCGGGGGCCAACGGCCTGCGCTTCCTCCGCCAGTACGCCGAGTACGGTCTCAAGGGGAAGGTCCCGGTACTCGGCAACATGACCACCGTGGACGAGGGCATCCTCAAGAACATGGGCGACGAGGCGGTCGGCGTGGTCTCGAGCGGCTGGTACAGCGCGGCCATCGACAACCCGGAGAACCACAAGTTCGTCGAGGCCTACCGGAAGAAGTACGACGCGGATCCCGGCTACTACAGCGCTGGTGCTTACACGGCAGCGTTCTTCCTCGACCTCGCGCTCCAGAAGATCAAGGGGAACATCGAGGACAAGGACGCCTTCATGAAGGCGTTGCGCTCGCTCGACATCAAGGACAGCTTCCGCGGCCCGATGCACATCGACAAGTACGGCAACCCCGATCTCACCATCTACATCCGCAAGGTCGAGCGGAAGAACGGACGCCTCGTCAACGCGGTGGTGCAGACGTATCCGAACGTGAGCCAGTTCTGGAAGATGTCGCCCCAGGACTTCCTCAAGAGCCCGGTCTACTCGCGGAGCTTCCCGGAAGCGAAGAATCTGGAGAAGTGAGCGGCGCGTGCGCTTCTTCCTCATCCAGTCGCTGAACGGGCTCGCTCTCGGGGGACTGCTCTTCCTGCTCTCCTCGGGCTTCTCGCTGATCTTCGGGCTCATGCGGGTCGCGAATCTGGCCCACGGCGCGTTCTTCATGCTCGGCGCATACGTCGGCCTCTCCGCGCTGCGCGCCGGCCTGAACTTCTTCTGGGCGGTCCTCGCCGGCGGGCTGGCCATCGCGATCCTCGGCGGTTTCACCGAGCGGTTCCTGCTCCGGCGCCTCGCGGGCAAGACGCTGGCGCAGGTTCTCATCACCCTGGGGATCGCCTTCATCATCGGAGATGCCTCGCTCCTCGTCTGGTCCGGCGATCCCATGCCGCTGCCCATCCCGCAGGCGCTCTCCGGCGCCGTTCCGGTAGCGGGAATCTTCTTCCCCAAGTACCGCCTCGCGGTGGTGGTCATCTCGGTCGTGGTGTTCGTCGTCCTCTGGCTCGCGCTCGAGCGGACGCGAATCGGCGCGATGATCCGCGCCGGCGTCGACGACATGGAGATGGCGCGCGGCCTGGGCATCGCCGTTCCGCGCCTCTTCACCATCGTGTTCTGCGCCGGCGCCGCGCTCGCCGGAATGGGCGGCGTCCTCGGCGGGCCCATCCTCTCGGTCTATCCCGGTCTCGACATGGACATGCTGCCGCTTGCGCTCATCGTCCTCATCCTCGGCGGCGCGGGGAATCTGCTCGGCGCCTTCGCGGGCAGCTACTTCATCGGCTTCCTCTATACGTTCGGCCAGGCGCTCCTTCCCGACCTCGCTTACGTGATCCTCTTCCTCCCCATGGTGGCCGCGCTCGCGCTCCGGCCCCAGGGCCTCTTCCGCTTGCGCGCCGCATGAAGCGCGCCGCCGTCTACGCCGCGGTTGCCGCGCTCCTGGTCGTGCCCGCGTTCCTGCCCTTCGACTACTACGTCAACATCGCCAGCCAGATCCTCATCGCCGGCATCTTCGCGGGGAGCCTGAATCTATTGGTCGGCTATGGCGGCCTCATCTCGCTCGGGCACGCGGGCTACCTCGGCGCTTCCGCGTATGTCCTCGCCTGGCTCTCGACGCGCGCCGGGTTCTCACACTTGTGGGCCTCGCTCGGCGCCGTCACCCTGACGACTTTGATGGCCGCGGTCTTCGGCGTCCTTTCCTTGCGAGCCACCGGCCTCGGTTTCGTCATGATCACGCTCGCCCTCGCCCAGATCCTCTGGGGCGTCGCCTATCGCTGGGTCTCGCTCACCGGCGGCGACAACGGCCTTTCCGGCTTCGGCCGGCCGCAACCCTTCGGGATCGATCTCTCGTCGGCGACCGCGTTCTACCTCTTCGTCCTCGTCTTCTTCGCCATCTCCTTCCTCTTCGTATCGGTGTTCGTCCGCTCCACCTTCGGCGCGGGATTGCAGGGTACTCGCGACCAACCCCGGCGGATGCAGGCGCTCGGGTGGGACGTGTGGAGCACCCGCTTCGTCACCTTCGTCGTGTCCGGTTTCTGGGCAGCGGTCGCGGGCGTCCTCTACGCCGACTACAACCAGTTCGTCAGCCCTCACGTCCTCGCGCTCACCAACTCTGCCGAAGTGCTGCTCATGGTGATCGCCGGCGGCGCAGGGACGCTGCTCGGACCGATCGTCGGCGCCGCCGTCGTCGTGCTCCTCAAGAACGTGGTCAGCGCCTACGTCACGCGCTGGGTCTTGCTCCTCGGCCTCGTCTTCGTCGCCATCGTCCTCTACATGCCGGAAGGGCTGGTGCCCGGGATCGAGCGACTGCGCCGACGGACTGTGCGCACGGGTACCCGGGCATGACTGCCGCCGCCCTGGAATTGAAGGGGCTCTTCAAATCGTTCGGCGGCGTTCCCGCCGTGCGCGACGTCACCCTTTCCGTCCTCGAGGGAGAGCGGAGGCTCCTGCTCGGCCCCAACGGCGCGGGCAAGACCACGCTCTTCAACCTGGTCACCGGAGATCTCGCGTCCGACTCCGGCACCATCCGTGTCTTCGGCCGGGACGTCTCGCGTCTGCGCGCCGACCGCCGCGTGCACCTCGGCCTATCTCGGACGTACCAGGTGATCACGCTCTTCCCGAAGAACACGCTGGCGCACAACATCGTCCTCGCGCTGCTCGGCCTTTCGCGTTCGCGCTTCGATCCCTTCTCCTTGCTCGCACGTCGCGGCGATCTCTGGGAGCGGGCTCGCGGCGCGCTCGATCGGGTGGGCCTGGGAAAGCTCGCCGACCGGTCGGTCGCGCAGACTTCCTACGGAGAGCAGCGCCGGCTGGAGCTCGCCATAGCGCTGGCGCAGGAGCCTCGCGTCCTCCTTCTCGACGAGCCGCTCGCGGGGCTTTCCCGCGAGGAGCGCCGGGACGTGCAAGACCTGCTCACCACCATCCCGCGGGAAGTGACGGTGGTGATGATCGAGCACGACCTCGACGTCGCCCTTTCCTTCGCCGAGAAGATCACCGTGCTCCATTACGGACAGGTGATCGTCGAGGGCACGCGCGCGCAGGTGGTCGCCGACCCCCGCGTGCAGGAGGTCTACCTTGGCGCGTGAGGCCGTGGCCCTCGCGGGTGTCAACGCGTTTTACGGCGACAGCCACGCGCTGTACGACGTCTCTTTCTCGCTCCAGGAAGGCCGCGTCCTCGCGCTCCTCGGCCGCAACGGAGCAGGCAAGACCACCTGCATCCATTCCATCGTGGGTTTCCTGCCCGTGCGCAGCGGCGAGATCCGGCTCTTCGGCGAGCGCATCTCGTCGCTCGCGCCGGAAGCCATCGCACGCCGGGGCGTCGGCCTCGTTCCGCAGGGCCGGCGGGTCTTTCCCAGCCTGACGGTGCGGGAGAACCTCGTGGTCGCGGCTCGCCCTGCCTCGAAGGGCTGGGATCTGGCCGCCGTCCTGAGCGCGTTCCCCGGCCTCGCCGGCCGGCAGAACCAGACCGCGGGATCGCTCTCGGGCGGCGAGCAGCAGATGCTCGCCATCGGACGCGCGTTGATGACCAATCCGCGCGTGCTGCTCCTCGACGAGCCTTCGGAGGGGCTCGCGCCAGCCATCGTGCACGAGGTCGGGCGCGTCCTCGGGAAGCTGCGCGCCTCGGGGCTTTCCATCCTCCTCGTCGAGCAGAACACCAAGCTCGCCCTCGGCCTCGCCGACGAGGTGGTGACGTTGAACAGCGGCCGCGTCGCCTACGAGGGGCCTTGCGAGAAGATCCGCCACGACGAGTCGTTCTTGACGCAGCAGCTAGGGGTCTACTGATGACGATCTTGCGTAATGGCAGCGCGGAACTGGACGTCGAGGAAACCGGCCAGGGGAAGGATCTGTTGCTCCTGCATTCCTTGCTGACCGATCGCGGATCCTTTGCGAAGGTGGTGCCTGCGCTCGCAAAGAGCCGCCGCGTGCTCCTGCCCGCGCTGCCCGGATTCGGGAAGTCGACGCCGGCGGGCGCGGCCATCGAGGACTACGCAGACCGCATCGCCGCGTTCCTTCCCGCGCTCGCGCCGCGGGGCAAGCCCGACGTGATCGCCAACGGCTTCGGCGGATTCGTCGCGCTCGCGCTGGCGGCGCGGCACGGTGACCGGATCGGCCGCCTCGTGCTCTGCGATACCGCGGCCAACTTCCCCGAGTCGGGCCGTGTCCCGTTCCGCAACATGGCCGCGGCGGTTGAAAAGGCAGGAATGTCGGCGATCGTGGACACCGCGGTGAAACGCATCTTCACGCCGGAGTATCTGCAACGGAATCCGGAAGCGAGCGGGGAGCGCAGGGACGTCTTGCAGCGCACCGACCCCGCGAGCTTCGCCGCCGCCTGCCGGGCGCTCGCCACGGTCGATCTCCGGCCGCTTTTGCCAAGGATCGCGAACCCGACGCTGGTGGTGGTGGGAACGCTCGATTCGGCCACGCCGCCCGAGCTTTCCCGCGAGCTCGCCGGGGGTATCCGGGGCGCGACGTTGCGCGAGATTCCCGATTGCGGTCACTGCCCGCCGCTGCAAGAACCCGAGAAGTTCCTCGCCGCGGTCCGCGAGTTTCTCGATCTTCCGGCCTAGGAGGACGTCATGAGCGTCAATGCGATCAAGAACTACGTAGGAGGAGGCTGGACCGCGCCCGCTTCGCGCGACGAGCTTCCGGTGACGAATCCTGCCACCGCCGAGGTCATCGCCAAGGTACCGCTCTCCTCCAAGTCGGACATCGATCGCGCTGCCTCGGCGGCGGCGGAAGCGCTGCCCGCTTGGCGCCGGACGCCTCCCGGCGATCGCATCCAGCCGCTCTTCAAGCTCAAGCAGCTTCTCGAGGAGAACCTCGAGGACCTCGCGCGCACCATCACCGACGAATGCGGCAAGACGCGCGAGGAGTCGGTCGGCGAGCTCCGTCGCGGCATCGAGAACGTCGAGGTGGCGTGCGGCATCCCGATGATGCTGCAGGGCCAGATCAGCGAGGACATCGCGAGCGGCATCGACGAGCTGATGCTCCGCCAGCCGGTCGGCGTGGTCGGGATCGTCACGCCCTTCAACTTCCCGGGGATGATCCCGCTCTGGTTCCTCCCCTACGCCATCGCTTGCGGCAACACGCTCGTCTTGAAGCCGTCGGAGAAGGTCCCGCTCACGATGCACAAGATCTTCCAGCTACTCGAGCGGACCGGGTTGCCCAAGGGCGTCGCCAACCTCGTCAATGGCTCGAGGGAAACGGTCGAGGCGCTCGTCGATCATCCGGAGGTGCGCGCAATCAGCCTGGTTGGGTCGACGCCGGTGGCGCGGGCCGTCTTCGCGCGCGCGGCGGCGAACGGCAAGCGCGCCCAGTGCCAGGGCGGCGCGAAGAACCCCGTCATTGTGCTCCCCGACGCCGACATGGAGGCGGCCACCCGGATCGTCGCCGACTCCGCCTTCGGCTGCGCGGGACAGCGCTGCCTGGCTTCGTCGGTCGCCATCACCGTCGGGGACGCGGGCCGCGAATTCACCGAGTCGATCGCCTCGGCGGCGAAGGCGCGGCAGGTCGGGTACGGCTTCGACAAGGGCGTGCAGATGGGCCCGGTAATCAACGCCGAATCGAAATCGCGCGTGGAAGGGCTCATCGAAAAGGGGGTCAAGGAAGGCGCGAAGCTTTCCGTCGACGGGCGGCGCGCGAAAGTCGAAGGATACGAGAAGGGCAACTTCGTGCGGCCCACCATCCTCTCGGACGTCGACCCGCGCAGCGAGATCGCCGCCACCGAGATCTTCGGTCCGGTGTTGAGCCTCATACACGTCTCCGATGTCGACCAGGCCATCGAGGCGGTGAACAGCTCGCGCTTCGGCAACCAGGCCTGCCTCTTCACCCGCAGCGGGGCGGCGGCGCGGAAGTTCCGCTACGAGGCCCGGGTCGGGAACATCGGAATCAACGTCGGCGTCGCCGCCCCCATCGCGTACTTCCCGTTCAGCGGGTGGAAGGACAGCTTCTTCGGCGACCTCCACGCCCAGGGGCGCGACGCGGTCGACTTCTACACGGAGAAGAAGGTGGTCGTAGAGCGCTGGCCGAAGGAGTGGTCTCGAATATTTTGAGTGGATTTCACTCGTCCCGGGACGCGTAGCGAAGCGCGGCTCGAGCGGTCGTGCGCGAGCCCGATGTCGGACCCCTGCGCGATGCTTGGGGCCATGCACAAATGCGACTGCGGATTCGTGCTCGTCGCCTCGGACGACCCGGAGCCGATGGGCGACAGGCTCATCCACTACATCCGGCCGCTCCTCCACGAATACCTGGCCTACGAGCTGGACCCCGGGGAGTTCAAGGAGATCTTCGAGCTCCCGGCGTTCCTCTGGAACCTCGCCTCCACCGAAGACATCCCCAAGGCGATCCGGACACGGGAGACGGGGATACAGCCGCGGTTGCGGTTCCCCGCCCCGAAAGCCCGGGCGATGGTCCGCGAGCTTCTGGCGCGCCGTCGCTCGCCGGAATTTGCCGAGGACGACCGCCTCGCGCTGCAGCTCAAGGTGAAGTATCGCGCCGGCCGGATCAGCATCAAGGCGGTCGGCGTCCGTTTCGAGCCCGACCCATCACACGCCGCGCACGCTCAACTGCCCGCCGGCGCGATGGAGGACGGCGTACCGAAAGGCCGTCGCGTGCTGCATTGAGAGGCGGGACTATTTTCCGTTCGGCGGGTTCTGCTCCGCGGCCGGCACCACGGTCGGTTCCCCCGTCGCCGGCGTCGGCGAGATCGGGACCCCGACCGGTATCCTCGGCTTGTTCTTCTCCGCGTTCGCCACGCTCTCCACTCCCGTCGGCGCACCGGGCATGCACTTGTCGCCGGTGAAGGTCTGCTCGCAGTGCTCGGTGGCCTGGCACTGGTTGCGGCAGGGAAGCACCTCGCAGAGGCCATTCTGCGGGTTGCAGACCGTCCCATTGGTGCACATCGCGATGCAGCCGCCCGCGGCGCGCTCGGCGACGGCGCTGCCCATGGCGAGCGCGGTCATCGTCGATGCGCCTACGAAGGTGCTGGTGCCGCCGGTGTGGCAGCCCGCAAGAGTTGCGGCGCAGAGAAGAGCCGCGAAAGAACGCACGAGAGATCCCATGTTCCCCTCCTGACGCCGCACAGACCGCGCGGAAGCCGAAGTGGACACGCACCCGGTAGTGTAACGCTACCCGATGCTGACCGCGCTCGCGGCCGCCCTGGCCGCCGCCTCGACCGTGGACTGGCTCGCCCTGCCCATCGCCAGTTACAACTCCGACGACGGTCTGGCCGGCGGGGCAGTGGTGCAGGCGCAATGGGTCGGGAAGGTCCAGCCGTACCGCGTTGCGATCGGAGCGCAAGTCCTCTTCAGCACCTCGGGAGTACAGAGCCACTATCTGCGGCTCGACGTCCCCCGGCTTTTCGGCTCGCGGGTGCGTTTCTGGCTCGGGGCCGAGTTCCACCGCGAGCTCTCCGCCCCGTACTACGGGCTCGGCAACAAGACCTCCGGTTCTCTCGCCGACCATCCGGGGATTTCCGGAGACCATGCCTTCAGCTATGGCCGTCGTTTCCCCTTGGGATTCCTCGCCTTTTCGCTCCCCTTCGGGACCTCGGGCGTGCGCGTCTCCACCTTCGCTCGCTATCTGCGGTTGACGGTCGATCCCTACCCCGGCTCGCTCCTCGCGGCGGAACGCCCGCCGGGAACGAGCGGCGGCGAAGAGCTCGCCTACGGGTTCGGGATCCTGTTCGATCGGCGCGATCACGAGAACGTCGCCACCCGCGGATACCTGCTCGAGGCCGCGACGCGCGGGTCGGTCGGGGGCGTCGCTTCCAGCCACACCTACCTCGGAGGGACGACGCGGGCCCTCGGTTTCGTGCCGGTGGGCAGCCGGATCGTCCTCGCCGCGCGCATCGAGGGCGACATCCTCACCGCGGACACTCCGCTCTTCGAGCTTTCCCGGTTCGGCGGCGTCGAGCCCGTCGAGGGCGTCGGCGGCGAGCGCAGCGTGAGAGGCCTTCCCAAGGCCCGCTACATCGGACGGGCGAAGGCGCTCGCCGCGGCCGAGTTGCGCGTCCGGATGCTCAACGCGCGGCTGCTCGAGCGCGTCGTCTCCTTTGGACTCGCCGCCTTCCTCGACACGGGCAGGGTCTGGCAGTTGCAGGGGAACGACGGCGGGTTGTTCGACTTCCACTCCGGGACCGGCGGCGGACTGCGCATCTACCACGGCGAGTTCCTGCTCCGCTTCGACGTCGGCACTTCCACCGAACGGGCGGTCAACATCTACATCACCTTCGGCAACGCCTTCTGACGGACGGCCACACCAGACCACCCGGACCACCTTGCCGGTTGCCACCCGGCGCGAGCAGGATCCGCGGGTCATGGAACTGACCGCGACGACACCGGCCGAAGTCGCGCTCTCCGAAATCGGGGGTACTGGCGATCTGCCCCTCCGCCTCCGGATCCACGATTCCTCGCGATTCGAATGGACGCTCTCCATTCCCCTGCCCGCGGCGCGAAAGGTGGCATACGACCTGCGCGTACAGCTGGAAGTTCCCACGGGGGCAGTCGGCCGCCAGAACCCGTGGGAGCAGCTGCAGACCTTCAGCCGCCTCGACGGCCCGACCGGCGTCGCCACCTCGCGCGACGTCACGGTGGACGCTGTCCGGCGCGGCGCCGTGACCCTGACGCAGATGCTGGCGCGGGCGCGGGACGGATTTGCCCGCCACTGCAAGGCGCTCTTCGAGACGGAAGGCGGGGCGGAGGCGGAAGGGTCCGCGGCGAAGAGCTTCGAAGGGGGCGAGAAGGGGTTCCTCCTCGTCTGGCTGGAAGCCGCGCTCAAGGCTGTCCATGGTGCCCGCGAGAAGCTCGTCACCCGCGATGCCGGAGAGGCGCCGGAGATCGTGCGCGAGCGCGAGCTGGCCGACGAGTTCGTGAGCGTGCGCCTCTTGGAGATGCTCGCCGAGTCGCAACGGTCGTTGAACGGCGCGGCCCGCGGCGGCGCGCCCTCCGAGCTCACCGAGGGGGTGCGCGCCCGCATCGATGAGGCGCTGCACGGCGAGTTCGGCTACCGCGAGCGCAAGAGGTTCCTGCGCGCGCAGAGGAAGTCAGAAGCCGACGTCGATGCCTATCTCGCCCGGGCCGCGCGGCTGAAGAAGCATTTCGAGGAGGTCCTCTTCCTCGACCGCGAGACCGAGCAGCTCGACGAGCGCGTCCAGCAATGGATGGCCACCGTCGGCGCGCTCCTCGGCGGAATCGTCGCTTTCGTCGCCATCCAGGTGGCGCTCACCCACCGCCGCCCGGGACCCCTCGAGGTCGGCTGGGGCCTCAGCACACTGGCGATGATCGCGGGCCTCGGCTACGCCGCGCGCCACCACATGCGCGAGTGGGGCCGCGGGTGGCTCGCCGGCAAGATGGTTCGCTTCCATGCCCAGCGCATCTCGCGCTGCCGCGTTCCCTCCCGTCAGCTGTCCTCGAAGGACGTGATCGTCGAGGCCCGCGAGTGGTGTCACCAGGCGACGACCTCGCGGCCCGATCCGCTCAATCCCGAGGCGGGCGCCTCCCTGCGCATCACCCACGTCCATTACCTGCACAAGGGCGTCGTCCACCCGCAGCGCGAGCTGTCGGACGCGGGCGTGAAGAGCGTGCGGCACATCTTCCGCTACGATCTTTCCTCGCTCTTCGCGCGCCTCGACGACGAGCGCAAACTGGTCCCCGTCGTCGACGGCAGTGGCAGGGTCAAGGTGATCGAAGCAATGCGCAAGTACCGGGTCCGCGTCGACGTGCGCGCCACCTGCGGCGGCGAGCGCCACGAGCACAAGGCCGAGATCATCCTCGACAAGAATGGCCTGCACGGCATCGTTCCCGAGTCCGCCAGGCCCTGACGCAAGCCGACAAAGCCGCCTTCTTCCGCCCGGCTTGGTCGGAGCCCGGGGGTGTCCTGTAAAATTATAGGATGGGGCGGGCGTATTTCATCGTCGATCCGTACCACGAGTATGCGCAGCGCCTGATGGGCACCACTTTCGAGGGGCTCGGGCTGCGAGCGATCTGCGTGCACACCGACCCGCGCAAGCGGTTCGAGGCGCGCTCCCGCTTCCCCGCGAACGAGCGGTGGATCGCCGAGCACGCCGAGGTCCCCCTCGCCTCGCTCGCGGAGTTCGCGCAGCAAGCGGCCCGGCGGCACTCCATCGCGGGCGCCCTGCCCTTCAACGAGCCGACGCTGCTTCCTTGCGCGACGCTGGCCGAAGCAGCCGGCGTTCCCTGGTGCCCGCTCGAGACCCTGCGCCGTTTCCGCGACAAGGTCACGCTCGTGGAGCACCTCCGTCGTGCGCGTCCGGACCTGCGCCTCTATCGCCAGTGGCCGGTCATCGACCTGCGCGACATCCGCGCCATCGGCGACGATCTGCCGGATCGGTTTGTGCTCAAACCATCGCACGGTTTCGGGAACCGCGGCATCGGCTTCTTCGGGCGGGACACCTCCGACGAGACGCTCATCCGGTTCCTCTCGGATGGGGGCGCACCATGGGTCCTCACCGAGCGTGTCGGCGGACGCGAGTTCTTCGCCAACGGGCAGGTGGACGCGAGCGGCCGGATCTCGATCCATGCCGTCTTCGAGTACCACCGCGTCGCCGCCAACGGCCGGGAGGCGCTCGATTACCTCACCGCCAAGGTCGGGCGCCGCAGCCGGTTCTTCGCCCGGGTGGACGCCTACGTCCGCGAGGTGATCGCCGCGAGCGGGCTCACTCGTTCGCCCTTCCACGTCGAGATCAAGATCGACGAGCGCGGCCCATGCCTCATCGACGCGGGGGCGCGGCTGGTGGGAAACCGCAATGCCCTCGTCTGCGAGGACTTGCACGGCGGAGCCTTGGATCCCTTCGAGCTCGCTGCCACCGCCTACTTGTCCCCTTCGAACAACGGGTCCCCGCGGCTCGACTGGGAAGCCTACGACGCGAGCGAGCTCCTCTACGTGCAGGGCGTCGCGACCCGGTCCGGCCGGTTCTACTCGACGGAGGGCGCGCGCGAAGTCGAGCGGCTTCCCGAGTTCGCCGGCTGGGTCTCGCGCCCCGGGATGGGACAGCGGATCTCCCCGACGGTCGACCTCTTCACCTGTCCTTGGTCCCTGCTCTTGCGAGGGCCCGATCTGGCGAAGCTCATCGCCCTCTCCGGCAGCGTACGCGAGCGCATCGACGCCGGCGCGCGGGCCTGGGCGCCGGTGCGGGCGGCGGTGGAGCTGGACGGCGTACGCCGGCGCGCACAGCGGACCCTGTCGTGGTTCTTGCGAGGGCTCGCGTGAAGCTCTGCCGGGCCGCAAGCGCGGTGATGCGCGTATTGCAGCAGCACGGGCTCTTCCTCGGGCGCGACCGCGCCGAGAGCTTCGGTCCGGAGCGGATGGCGCAGAGAGAAGAGGTCCTCGCCTGGGTACGCGACTACTTGATGAAGGACCATCCGCAGCTCGGCCGGAGCGGGCCCGTCTGCCCCTATGCGCAGCGGTCGCTGGCTTCTGACCGGTTGCTCATCGCCTTCCACGCGGAGGTGGACGGGACGTCGTACTCGCGGCTCCGAGCGGCGGTGCTGCGCCGGAGCCGGGCGCTGGCGAAGCGGATGCGGAAGGGGTTACCCGGCGACGAGTACCTGAGCGTCGTGCTGCTCTTTCCCGCCCTCTCCGAAGAGAGGCATGGCCTTCTCGATCGGGTGCACGCCGAGATGAAGTCGGCGCTCATGGAGCGGGAGGTGATGATCTCCCCGTTCCATCCGCGCTCGGAGAAGCCGGGGCAGCACAATCCGGACTTCCGCGCTTCGAGAGCGCCCTTCGCCTGCGTCGCGCTGAGGCCGATGAACGTGCACGACATCCACTTCGTCGCGCACAACGAGGCCGCCTTCCTCGCGTACTTCCGCCGCTTCCGGTCGCAGTACGACGCCCGGCGGGTCACCAACGAATACGGATGGGTCGACGCCTACCGCTCTGCCCTCGGCCGGTTCGACATCGACGCCGTCTAGCCGAACTCCTCGTCCGACGGAATCGGCTGCGGCCCGGGCACGATGCCGGCGATGTCCGGGTCCTCGGCGCCCTCGACGCGGACGACCGACTCCTTTTCCTTCTTGCGGACCTCGCGGCGCTCCTGCTTCTCGCGCTGCCGCTCCTTCCGCGCCAACTCCTTCTGCCGCTTGTTCGAGCGAGTCTGCACGAGTCCTCCACAACGAAGAAAGCCCAGCCTCGGGAAAGGCCGGGCTTCATTCACCACGATGCGGGGCTAGCTTAACCGATCGGCTTGACGTTTGCCGCCTGCAGCCCCTTCGGCCCCTTCTTGGTCTCGAACTCGACCTTCTGACCCTCGGCCAGCGTGCGGAATCCCTCCGCCACGATGGCCGTGTGATGGCAGAACACGTCCGGGCCACCGTTGTCCTGCACGATGAACCCGAAGCCCTTCGAATCGTTGAACCACTTCACGGTACCAGTCGCCATTCGCACTTCTTTCGTGTGCTCGCGGAATAGGCCGCGAGACCGCCGTCACTGCAGCGGTCCGGGCGTTTTAACGCGAACCGGGCCCCGGACCAAGCAAATCCGCCTTTTCCTCAGGCACGATGGGGTTCAGGACCAGTCCCGAAGCGAGCTTCGGGAAGAAGTAGGTGGATTTTTGCGGCATCACTTCTCCGGCGTCCGCCGCTGCCTGCAGCTGTTCCACTCTGGTGGGATTGAGCAGGAAGGCGGCCTGTACGCCGGGAAGCGCGGCCTCGCCCAGGGCGGCCTCGAAGTCCTTCACGTAGCGCAGGTTGGCCTGCTTCTCCTGCGCGGCGCGGTCGATACCCAGGATCTGCTCGAAGACCAAGGCATGGAGGACCGCGACGTCCACGGTGCGGAGCGGCAGAGGTCCCGGCACGGCGACCTCCGCGCCCGGCCGCAGGGCGAGCAGGAGACGCCTTTGCCCGAGTGCCACGAGGAACGCCGGCCGGACGCTGCCCTTTGTCGCAAGCTCGTCGCGGAGCTCGGAAGTCGAGAGCGCCGGAAGCTCCTCGACCTCGAATTGCTCGCGCATGCGCTCGACGAAGCGAGCGGGGTCGAAGCCCGGAAGAGCGTGGACGACCCGGTGCGTGGGCAGGATGAGGAGGCCGGGATCCTCCATGCGGGTGAGGAAGATGGATCCGAACTCGACCGACGAGTCCGGTGAGCTCGCCAGCGGGCGCAGCTCCTCGCGCAACGCGAGCATGGTTTCGTACCGGTGGTGCCCGTCGGCGATGTAGACGCGCTTGTCCGCCATCGCCGCGGCGATCCGCGCCTGCGCCGTGGCGTCGGTCAGCCGGAAGATCCGGTGGACGACCCCGTCCATCCGCGCCTCGAGAGCGGGCTGTGCCGCGTCGGTCCCGGCAAAGGCCGCCTCCACCGCACCCGTCCGATCCGCGTACACGGCCAGCACCTGCGAGAGATGGGTGCGCGTCGCGCGCTTGAGCTTCAGCCGATCGAGCTTCGGCCCCGAGAGCGTCCGCTCGTGCGGGAGGACGACTCCCTCGTCGTAGCGGCGGAGGCGGATGCGACCGATGAACCCTTTGCGGGTGAACTCCCTGCCGAGCGCCGAGAAGGTCTGGTGATAGCGGTAGAGAGCGGGCTTGTCGTCCCGGCGCAGGACGCCCTGGCGCTGCCAGTCGGCGAGCAGGTTCGCGGCACGCGAGTACTTCTCGTCGCCCTCCCCCTCGGGAAGGATGAGGCGCACGAAGTTGTGCGGGCTCTTCGCGGCGAGGGCGCTCCGCTCGGCCGGCGAGATGACGTCGTACGGAGGAGCGATGAGCCGGTCTACCGGACCCGCGCGCGCCGGGTCGTAGAGGACGCCTCGGAAGGGGATGATTTCGGCCATCCGGACATTCTAGCGATCATGCGGGCGGCGAGGCGAAATCGACGGCAGGTCATTCCCACGATCCGACCTGACATCTGAGGTTCGAACAGCCATCAGTGCTGCAAAATCTTCGACAGAAACTGCCGCGCCCGGTCCGTCTTCGGCGCCGCGAAGAAGTCCGCCGTCGGCGCGTCCTCGACGATCTTCCCGCGATCCATGAATACGATGCGGTGCGCGACGCGGCGGGCGAACCCCATCTCGTGGGTCACGACGATCATCGTCATCCCGTCGCGGGCGAGAGCGACCATCACGTCGAGCACCTCGTTGATCATCTCCGGATCAAGCGCGGAGGTGGGCTCGTCGAAGAGCATGCAGATGGGGTCGAGCGCGAGCGACCGCGCGATGGCGACCCGTTGTTGCTGACCGCCCGACAGCTCGCCGGGATGCTTGTGGGCGTGCTCGCGAAGCCCCACGCGATCGAGGAGCGAAAACGCCCTGGCGCGTGCCTCCTCCTCGCGCCGGCCCAGGACCTTCCTCTGCGCGAGCGTCAGGTTGTCGATGACCTTCAGGTGCGGGAAGAGCTCGAAGTGCTGGAAGACCATCCCGACCCGCGCGCGGAGCTTGGGCAGATTCGTGCGGCGAGCGGCGACCGAGATCCCGTCGACCACGATCTCCCCACTCTGGATGGGCTCGAGCCCGTTGACGCACTTGATGAGCGTGCTCTTGCCCGATCCCGAGGGACCGCAGACGACGATCACCTCACCCTTCTTCACTTCGGTCGAGCAGCCGGAGAGGACCTCGACGGTCCCGTACGACTTGTGCACGTCGCGGATGGAGATCACGCGGCGAGCCTTCGCTGGAACCTGCGCACCGCGAAGGAGGCAGCGGAGCAGATGACGAAGTAGACCGCTCCCGCGAACAGCAACATCTCGACCAGCCGCCCGTCGCGGTCTCCGACCTTGTAGGCCGCTCCGAAGAAGTCGGCGAGCGCCGAGACGTACACGAGCGAGGTGTCCTGGAAGAGTATGATCGCCTGAGTCAGGAGCAGCGGCAGCATGTTGCGGAATGCCTGGGGCAGCACTACCAGCCACATCGCCTGCAGGGGTCGCATCCCGAGCGCGAGCGCAGCCTGTGCCTGCCCCCGCGAGACGCTCTGGATGCCCGCGCGCATGATCTCCGAGTAGTACGCAGCCTCGAAGAGCGCGAAGCCCACCATCGCCGAGGCGAGCCGCAGATCGGTCGCGTGGCTCAGACCGAGCACATCGCGCAGGAGCGTGGGAACGACGAGGAAGAACCAGAGCAGCACCATCACCAGGGGAATCGAGCGGAAGAGGCTCACGTAGCCCGTCGCGAGCAGGGATAGCGCTCGCACCGGCGACAGGCGCATGAGCGCGAGGATCGTCCCCCAGAAGATGCCGGCGGCGATCGCCACGAGCGTGATCTCCAGCGAGATCTTCATCCCCTGCCAGAGGAAGGGGAGCGCGCCCGGAATCGAGCTCCAGTCGAGCTGGTACACGGCTAGCGCCCCGATCCGAGGTAGCCGGGAACGCGGGTGCGCGCCTCCACCTTGCGCATGATGAGGAGCACCGCCGCATTGAGCAGGAGGTAGAGCACCGTGACGGCGAGGAACGAATCGTAGGCTCGAGCCGTGTAGTCGACAAGTTGCCTGCCCTGTGCGGTCAGCTCGAGCAGCCCTATCGTCGAGCAGACCGCGGAGTTCTTGAAGACGTTCAACGTCTCGGAGGTGAGCGGAGGCACGATGATCCTCCCCGCCATGGGCAAGAGCACGTGCCGGTACGTCTGCGGGAGGGTGAGCCCGAGCGCGAGCGCCGCGTTGCGCTGCCCGCGCGCGAGCGACTCGATTCCCGCCCGGACCTGCTCGCAGACGCGGGCCGCGGTGAAGAGGCCGAGGCAAAACATGGAGGCGAGGAATTGCTGCAGCCAGGGATCGATCTGCTTGAACCGCTCACCGCCGGGAACGATCTCGGGAACGACGAAGTACCAGATGAAGAGCTGCACGAGGAGCGGCACGTTGCGGAACACTTCCACGTAGGCGCCCGCGATGGCGCGCAGCGCGCGGCTCGGTACGGTCCGGAACACGCCGAGCAGCGAACCGAGGACGAGCGCGACGGCCCAGGCGCACGCGGAGAGCAAGACGGTGGTGCGCAGCCCCTGCAGGAGCCAGCCGAGATACGTCGTCTCGCCCGTCGGCACGGGCTGCAGGAAAACGTGGAAATCCAGGGGACCCACGGCGGGACGGCTACTCCAGGGCCTTGTCGTTGGGTGACTTGAAGAGCGCCTTCATCTCCTCGCTGAGCGGGAAGTTGAGATTCAAGTTGCGCGGCGGGATGGGGTTCAAGAACCACTTCGCGTAGATCTTCTCCGCCTCGCCGGAAGTTTCGATGCGCGCGACGGTGCGGTCGACGAGCGCCTTGAACTTCGCGTCGCCCTTGCGCATCGAGCAGCCGTAGGCCTCGCGCGACTGCGGCGTGCCGGTGACGATCCAGTCGTCGCGCCGGCGCGCCTTCGCCAACTCTCCGTAGAGCAGCACGTCGTCGAGCATGAACGCCGCGGCCCGGCCCGACTCGAGGATGAGGAACGACTCTCCGTGGTCCTTGGCGCTGGTGATCTTGATGTTGAGCTTCTTCTCCTCGTTGAGCTTGCGGAGCAGGCGCTCGGAGGTGGTGCCGGCGCTGACCACGGCGTTCTTCCCGGCCAGGTCGGGGAAGTCCTTGATGCCCGAATTCTTGCGGGTGAGCATCCGCGTCCGCACGATGAACAGGCTGTTGGAGAAGGAGACCTGCTGCTGGCGCTCGAGGTTGTTGGTGGTCGAGCCGCACTCGATGTCCACCGTGGAGTTCTGCACCAGCGGGATGCGGTTCTGCGAGGTGACCGGGACCAGCTTCACCTGCAAGGAAGGCGCGTTCAATTCCTTCTTCAGCGCCTCGACGATCTGCAGCGCGAAATCCTGCGAATACCCGACCACCTGCTGCTTGTCGTCGTAATAGGAGAACGGGATCGACGATTCGCGGTGACCGATCGCGACGATCCCGCTTTCCTTGATCTTGCTCAGGGTGGGGCCGAGATCCTCCGCTGCCAGAGCGGGAAGCGCGAAGGCGAGCGCGATCGGGAGCGCGAGGCGCATGCCGCGGTTTGTACCAGAGATCCGGAAAACGACGCTCGCTAGAGCTTTACGCACCGGTTGGAGGGATCGTTGTCGGGCCGGTACTCGTAGCCGCTGCCGGCGCCGGGGACGTCGTTCTGGACCGTGCAGGCGGCGCATTGCAGGCGCTGCTCGACGGGCACCTCGCCGCAGTCCGATACCTTCTTCACTCCGGCGTGTGCGCAGCCGAACAGGCCGGCCGCCGCCGCGACGAGGAAAAGCGTTTTCGTTCTGGGCATGCCGCCACTCTACGCCGGAGCGGTGGGAATCGCCGCTTTTCCGCCGCTCAGCGCGGCAGATCGGCGAGCGCCTCGTCGAGCAGGCGCTGGACGTCGCCGCGGTCGCGCGGATCGGCTCCCGACTTCACCCGTCGCGTCCAGAGCACGGTACCGGTCGCGCGGTCCACCACGTCCACCTCGAGGAGCGTCAGATCGCCGTCGAAGAATCCGCGCTGGTCGAGGGGCAGCTTTTCCATCTCCGGCAGCGGCGGGAGCGGAGGGGGCAGCGACTCTTCCGCCATTTCGTCGGGAGGCGGCCCGGCGGGAAGTGGCGCCTCGCCATCGGATGCGACGTCCGGGTCGAAGGGGACCGGGGTGTGGAACGCGATTCCAGCCTCCCAATAGATGAATCCGCCGGGACGTGTGGCCGGGTACCACATCGGCGGCGGCGGTCCCGGAGCGAATCCCGGACGGGCCGGCGTGGGTTTCCCACCGCCCTGAGTTGGCTGCGGTGGGGCGCCGGGGGCTGGCCTCGCCACGGGCCCCGAACGCGGACGACCCGGTATCCTTGCGGGCGCGGCCTTGGCCTTGGCGGTGGCCACCGCGCCGCTCGCCGCCGGTGCAGCCGCCTTCGCTGCTGGAGCGGCGGCCGGTGCGGCCTTGGCGGCGGCGCCGGGAGCGGCTTTCGCAGCCGGTGCAGCCTTCGAGCCTCCTCCGCCGCCCTTGGAAGTCAGCGCGACGAAGACCGCGACTGCCGCAACGGCGACGATCCCCACCGCCATTCCCACCTTGGCCGCGACCTGCTCCCGGCGCCGGGCGGGCGTCCGGGTGATGGCGCGCTCGCGGACGACGATGACGGGATCCTCCGCCCCGAGCGCCGAGACGTCCGGACGGCGCTGGGCGATCGCGATCGCGAGAGCATCCCGCGCGGCCTTCTGCGCCTGCGCCGTCTCCGACGAGCTCGCCGCCGATCCTCCTTCGAGCCACAACTCCACCTTCGGGTCCGCCACCTCGCCCAGGTCAGGCGGCGGGCCTTCGACCGATCCGGCGGGAACGCGAACGGTGGCACAGCCAAAGGTGAGGATGACGAGGACAGCGACCGGGATGCGCATGATGACCTGGTGACCCCCCGCGGAGAGCGGGCGGTCACGTCATCTTAACGCACCTGGGCCCTGTCGCACTCCGGGGCGCACTTCGCGCACGCATCTCCGCAGGGCCTCACATTCCAAAATCGTAGGCAAGGTTCAAGTACAAAACCGGATGCTCACCTTGCACGCCGTTCAAATCCTTGATCACTGGAACCTGTGCAACCGCCCGCAACAGCAAATCGCTCGTCAGCGCATAGCCGACGCTTCCGGAGGCGTACCCGATGAAGCCCCCCGTGTCGGGATCGGTCGACCCGTCGGCGAAGTGGTCCTTTCCCGCGTAACGGGCTTGCGCCTCGAGCGAGACGAGGAGGCGCCGGCTGTCGAGGAAGGCGCGCCGCCCTCCGAGCGTGCCGAACACCGCGCGGCCATAGCGGAAGCCCCTGCCGTTGGCGGTGTTCAAACGCGTAGAAGCGTTCGCATAGAGGGTAAACGGTTGGAACCCATACAAATAGGAAATTCCCGCGAGCCCGTCCCAGCTCCCGGTGCCCAGCTGGATGTGCTCGTCCGGTTCCTCGTTGGGAAGATGGCGGGCATTGGGACCCGTCGGCGCCTTGACCGTGCCGGTCAGCGCCACCACGTGGCGCGCGTCGAGGCCGACACGAAGAAGCTCGTACCGCGCCCCGAAGGTGACGTCGCCGAGTCCGGTGGCGCTGTCGTCGCGCACCCCGGCCGAATTGAGGTGGTTCTTGAAGATGAAGTACGGCACCTCGACCTGGAGCACGAGCGGACGGAGCGGCGAGTACTGGGCGCGAAGGAGCAAGCGATCCTCGCGCTCCGATTCCGCCTCCCCGCCCGTGCCCGACTCCTTGGCGAGGTAGCGATCCTCGATGGCGAGGCGAAGGCTGCTCGCGCTCGGACGGTCGAGTCCCAGCGTGCCCGCGGCCGGATCACAACCACAGATGGAGCAGGCGAGAGCAGGTAACGCAAGTACGACCGCCAGCGCGGCGACGAAAACGACAACGCGAACGCGCATGAGGAATCCTCCCACGCAAGATGCAACACCACCCGAGCGACAGACCGACCCTGCGGTCAGGCGAGCGGTGGAGGCGTGGGGACTTCAACCGCGGGTGCCGGAGCGAGCGGCGGAATCTCGTCCTCCGGCAAGGGCTGCTTCGCGGGCACCGCGTGCTCGGCGGCCGCGGCCGGGAGGACCGGCGAGACCAGCGCAAGAGGAATGCTGGTGGCGCCGTCGGAGCCGCAGGTCTTGAGGAGGGGCTGTCCCGACTCGAGATCCTTCCCGTGCGCGCAGACGGGGCAGCGCTTCTTTTCCGCCTGCATGCGCAGGCAGCAGCACGCCGGGGCCAGCTTGATCGCGGGCAGGATTCCCACCGCCTGCCAGGAGAGGAAACACGCGATCCCGAGGCCGACGACGCGCCTAGCGCGCGAACTGCCCAGGTCCGCGATCACACTGCCGCATTTACTCTCGGCCCTCCTGACCGTCAACGGCGGTGCCTCGCCTCGTCGGAAGGCGGTATGCTCCGGAGCGGATGCGCATCTGGCGATCTCTCCTGGTTCTCGTCGCAACATCGCTCGCGCTCTCAGCGTGCGGAAAGGGCGAGACGCCCGTCTTCCACGGCGCCGCCTTCGGTGCCGATCGACCTGCCACCGGCCCGCTCAATGGCCTCTTCCTCACCACCGACAACGGAAGCGATCTGCTCTCCGCGGTCGACCCGGCGACGCAGAAAGTCCGCTTCAGCATCCCCGTCGGATTCATTCCGGTGGAGCTCGAGGGCCCGCACCACCTCGCCGCCGATCCCGCGGGAAGGTTCGTCTACATCAACCTGAGCGAGGCGGTCGCCGGGTCGGGCACCGGTCCGCATGGGAGCCACGGTACCGGGACGATCCCGGGATTCGTCCTCAAGCTCGCGACCAAGGACGGCGCCCAGGTGGCGTTCGCGCAGGTCGATCCGAATCCAGGCGACCTCACCATCTCGCCCGACGGGAAGACCATCTACGTCACGCACTACGACCTCGTGAAGCTCGGCAAGATGACCCCGACGAGCCCCCGGCTCGGTGACTCGAACCTCGTCGTCATCGACGCGGCCTCGATGAACGTCACCAAGCGAGTGCCGCTCTGTCCGGCGGCCCACGGCGTGCGTCTCACGCCCGATGGCAAGACGCTCTACAGCACCTGCGGCGCGGACGAGATCGCGATCGTCGACCTTTCCGCGCTCACCCTCGCGCCGGTGCTCAAGACGTTGCCCGGTCTGACCGAAACCCCCACCTGCACGCGCTGTCCGTACGCGCTCACCATCGCCCCGGACGCCACCGTCTGGGTCTCCAGCCTCGGGCCCGGCGCAGGCGCGGCCGGCCGCAATGGCGGCCTCGACATCTACGATCCCCTGCTGGGCGACTTCGATCGTGCGCGCTCCACCAACTTCACGGAGGGCCGCGCGCTGTTCGCTGCTTTCCAAGGAACGGCGGCCTCGTACCAGGCCTACGTTCCCGAGCAGAGCCCGACGACAGGCGACAAGGTCCACGTCTACACCCAGGCCGCGGGGCAGCCGCGCCTCGAGGCGCCGTTCATCGCGCTCGAGCGCAAGGATTGTCTCAACCCCCACATGCTCGCCCTCTCCGCCGGCGGCGATACCGGTTACCTGGTGTGCGAAGGCGACCACGTCGGGCCGGGCAGCTTCACGTTCCTCGATCTCCGCACCCCCGCCACCCTTGCATCGGCGCCGCTCGGCGTTTTTCCCGACGGCCTCGTCCTCATTCCTGCGGGGTCCCCATGAAGAGACTCGCCTGCGTTCTCGCCCTCGGCCTCGGCGCCTGCTCGAGCAGCGATACGCAGCAAAAGACTGCGGCCGACGAATACATCGTCGATTGCACGGGGACCGATGCCAGCACCGACGTGACGAGCGATGAGAACCTCGATCGTTTCATCGAGGCCGAGGCTTCGAAGAAGGTGATCGAGGACCAATGCCAGTCGCCGCAGCTGATCTCGCCTGCCGCCAGCGCGACAATCAGTGCGCAGGCGCCGATCCAGTTCCACTTCAACGCCACTCATGGCTGCCCGAGCGCGCCGCCGACACCTCAGCGTACCGGCTTGCGGCGGATACCGCAGCAGCAACCTGGCTACTCCCGCATCATCGAGGCCATCCTGGCGCGCATCTCGACCGAGGCGCAGGCTCACTGCGCCGCGTTCACGGGAACCAACTACTACTTCAAGGTGATGCCCCAGAACGGCACGACGCCGCTCTACACGGCAATGCTCTCGGTAACCTCGTTCACGCCCGACACCGCCAAGTGGCAGAAGGCGCTGAGCGGCCGCAATGGCCAGAACGTCACGGTGATCGTCGAACGCGCCGAGTTCTTCAAGGGCGACATCAACGGCCCCGTGTACTCGACGCACGCCCCGTTCTCGGTGGGGCCTTGAGGCCCCTCGCAGCGATCCTCACCGTCGCGCTCCTCTCCGGTTGCGGCGGCCAGACTTCCGTGCCGGCGGCGCAGATCGGCGCGGAGCGCTTCTCCGACACGCACCTCTCGACAAGCCCGATCAACTTCTTCTCCTGCTCGACCTGCCACGTGGTGCAGGCGGGACAGCCGGCGGGCGGCCGGATCGATCCCGGGTACAACCTCTACGACACCGTGCACCGGGGAAGCTGGTGGGGCGGCGACAAGATCAAGCTCCTCGACGCCATCAACTACTGCCTGAACGAGTTCATGGGCGGTGGACCGCTCGCCGCGACCGACGACGCCGCCCGGGAGCTGTTCGAGTACCTCGACCAGAACAGCCCGACCAAGGCGGCGCAGCCCCTTCCGCTCACCGTGGTGCGCAACGTCACCGATCTCTCGAACCTCGCGGCGGGCTCCGACAAGACCCGCGGCAAGGACGTCTACGGGCGCTCGTGCCAGAAGTGCCACGGCGATCCGCACACCGGGAGCGGACGGCTGAGCAGCAAGGTCAGCATCATCCCCGAGGACACGATCAGCGTCTTTCCCACCCAGGCGCGGGCGGTGGCGGTGGAGAAGGTGCGCCACGGCAAGTTCTTCAACATCGGCGGCGTCATGCCCCTCTACTCGACGGAGTCGATGACCGACGAGGAGATCGCCGACGTCCTCGCCTACATCGGGTTGTGATGGCCGCGAAGGTCCGCTTCGGCACGGCGGGCTGGGACTATCCCGACTGGTTCGGGAAGGTGTACCCGAAGCCCAAGCCGAAGGGTTTCGATCCGCTCCGCTATCTCGCGGAGTACTTCCAGACCGTCGAGATCAACTCGACCTTCTACCGCCCGGCCACCTCCAAGGTGGCACAGTCGTGGGCAAAGCGCGTCGAGGACCATCCCGACTTCCGCTTCACCGCGAAGCTCTACAAGCGGTTCACCCACGAGCGCGCGCAGGTCTGGACCAAGGAGGAGGTCAGGGAGGTCCGCGACGGATTCGACGTATTGCTAGAGTCCGGGAAGCTCGGGGCCGTGCTCCTCCAGTTCCCTTGGTCGTTCCGCAACGACGAGGCGAACCGCGAGTGGTTGCGCGATCTCACCAAGGCCTTCGCCGCGTATCCCCTCGCCGTCGAAGTGCGCCACGAGTCGTGGAACGTGCCCGACTTCTACGCGGAGCTGCGCGAGCGCGGGCTGGGGTTCGTCAATCTCGATCAGCCGCTCTTCCACGATTCCATCAAGCCGTCCTCGCGCGCGACCTCCAGCATCGGCTACGTCCGCGTCCACGGGAGAAATTACCAGGACTGGTTCCGCAAGGACGCGGGCCGCGACGCGCGCTACGATTATCTTTATTCGGCGAAAGAGCTCGAGCCGTGGGCGGAGCGGACCCGTGAGCTGTCCAGGGAGCCCGGCGTCTCCGAGGTGTACGTCGTCAACAACAACCACTTCGAGGGGAAGGCGGCGGCGAACGTCGCCATGCTCGAGGCGCAAGTGACGGGGAAGCGGGTGCGCCTGCCCGAGCCGCTCCTCGAGACTTATCGCAAGGAGCTTTCGCCGATCGCGGCGCGCTGAATCCCGTCTCAAAGGATGATGGTGCGGCGGTTCTCCACGATGATCCGCCGCTCGAGGTGCGCCCGCACGGCGCGGGCGAGGACCACCCGCTCCACGTCCCGTCCGACCCGCACCAGCTGGTCGGGTCCCAGCTGGTGCGTGACCCGCGCCACATCCTGCTCGATGATCGGTCCTTGATCGAGGTCCTTCGTGGCGTAGTGCGCGGTGGCGCCGATCATCTTCACCCCGCGCTCGTATGCCTGGTGGTACGGCCGCGCTCCCTGGAACGCGGGCAGGAACCCGTGATGGATGTTGATGATCGGGGGCGCCTCGGCGAGGAACTCCTCGGAGAGGACCTGCATGTAGCGGGCGAGCACGACGAGATCGACGTGATGCCCCCGCAACAGCTCGAGGACCTGCAACTCCTGCTCGCGTTTCCGGTCGCTCTCGATCGGGAGGGCGAAGAAGGGAATGCGGAAAGCGGCCGCCACGCTCTCGAGCAAGTCGCGGTTGGAGATGACGACCGGGATCTCGCACGGTAGCTCGCCGCTGCGCTGCCGGATGACGAGATCGTAGAGGCAGGTCGGATCCTTGGTGACGAGGATGGCCACTTTCGCCACCTCATCGCTGTAGCCGACCGACCATGTTCCCTGGAACGTTTCCACCACCCGCGCAAAGCCCGCCTCCATCGCCGCCCGCGTCGTCGAGCCCCCCAGCACCTGCTGCGCTTTCGGCGAGGCGAGGTCGGAGAGATCGACCACGATGCGCATGAAGAACCGCGGCGGGGCTCCCGGGCCGGCGTCGCTGTGATTTCCCGCGTCGAGGATGTTGAGTCCGAGCGCATAGAAGAACCCGGCCAGGCGCGCGACCAGGCCTGGTTGATCGGGCGCGGCGACGAGGAAGGTGGCGCGGTTCACGCTCGGATACTGCCCGACACCCCACGGCCGCGCGAGTCTGGTGCGCCCCTTGCGCACATCCACCCGCACCGATCCAGATGCTTCGGACCCGTAGGAACGAATCCGTTTCCGGGACCCCGGGGAGGGTCCCTTACACTCCCGCGGATGCTTCGCCTTGGCGCTTGCTTGTGCCTTCTCGCTTCGGCCTGCGCGACCCGAGCGCTGGTACACGGCCAGGGTGCCTATCGCCCCGACGATGCCGCCTACCGCATCGCCCAGCTTCCGGACGGCGCGCTCATGCCGCGGTCCTGGCGCCTCGCCAACTACGAATCGCGCGACGGCGTATTGCGGCTCAAGGACCGCCGGGACGAGAGCGACATCGAGTTCACCCGCGACGGCGACGACGGCACGCTCTCCGTGTTTACCCGCGACCTCGGCCGGAGCGAGCGGAAGCTGGAGCTTCGCGATCTGGTGAACCGCACCATCGCTGACCTGAGCAGTCCTCTCTGGGACGGTCGCCACTTCTACCGCGGAAGCCGGTTCCAGGAGGTGCGGACCGCTCTGAAGGAACCCGTGCCCGGCTGCGAAGCCATCGACGTGGTGGTCGACGCGCACCCGACCGGCATCGCGACGTTTACTTCGCGTCTCTACGTCCTCTGGATGCGGCCGAAGGACCGCGAGACGATGACCCTCGTCATGTACGAGAGTCCGATCCAGACCTTCGCTCCCGCGGTGGAGGACGTGATCGGTCTCGTCGAGAGGTTGTCGTGCCCATGAAGAAAATCTTCGTCGCCGCGCTGATCGTCTCGGCCGCGTGTGCTTCCGGTCCCCGCCCCCGCGAGTTCGACCTGACGTCGGATGGATTCCGGACGGAGGGCGCCGACTGGTCGCTCGATCCGGTCGAGTCCAACAAGTTGATGCCCGACGGTTGGGAACGCGTTCCGGGCACCTACGAAGACGCGACCGTCGTCGGGGTCCGTTTCAAGCGAATCCACCTCGATGGCGACGCCTGGCTGTTCGCCTGGAAGCTGCACGGCGACGATCAGCGCAAGAACCTCAAGGCGCTCTCCGAGCGGGGGCTGACCGAGTTCCGCCTCGGGTCGGGCCAGTTGCTCTTCGGTACGGTGGAGCCGGCGAAAGCGGTGCTCGTCGATGGGGCGGAAGCCCAGGAGGGGCTCTACGAGATGCGGCGACGCGACGATTACACGCCGATCACGCGCGTCTATGCCGCGTTTGCCAAGTCCCTCGGGAACGATACGTTCGCGCAGGTCTTCTACGCCAGCCCGCCCGGCCAGTTCGACGAGGGCCTGGAGGCCGCGCGCAGCTTGATGCGGCGGCTCCACTTTTCGGTGCCCGCTCATGAGGCTCCCGCGGCCGCGTCGCGGGGCGCTCAGCGCTGACGCGGAGCGGTCCGGGGGCGGCATCTACCGGTACTGAGCGGGCCGTTCTACCCTGCGCGGCCCATGACCCGCGCCCTGCCCGCCTGCGTCCTGCTGCTCTCCTCCGCCGCTCTCGCCGCGCCTCCCGCGAACGAGCTGTTCCGCGAGCTGCGCTATCGCTCCATCGGTCCCTTCCGCGGAAGCCGCACCAAGGCGGCGAGCGGCGTCCCGCAACGGCCCGGGGTCTTCTACATCGGAGCCGTCAACGGCGGCGTCTTCCGCACCGACGACTACGGGCGCACCTGGACGCCGATCTTCGACCATCAACCCACGGCCTCCATCGGGGCGCTGGCGGTGGCGCCGTCGAATCCCGACGTCATCTACGTCGGGAGCGGCGAGGGACTGCATCGGCCAGACCTCTCCACCGGCGACGGCATGTACAAGTCGACCGACGGCGGGAAGACCTTCCGGCACCTGGGCCTCCGCGACGCGCAGCAGATCCCGCAGATCGCAGTCGACCCTCGCGACCCGGAACGCCTCTTCGTCGCCGTGCTCGGGCATCCGTACGGGCCGAGCGAGGAACGCGGCATCTTCCGCTCGAAGGACGGCGGGGCGACTTTCGAGAAGGTCCTCTACCGCGACCCGGATACGGGCGGCGCGGACGTCGTCATCGATCCCTCCGATTCCAACGTCATCTACGCCTCGCTATGGGAAGCTCGCGAGGCGCCGTGGGAGAACGGTTCCTTCTCCGGCCCGGGAAGCGGCCTATTCAAGTCGGTCGACGGCGGCACGACCTGGCGCAAGCTCGAGAACGGCCTCCCGACCTTCGCCGCCGATGGGCTCGGGCGCATCGGCATCGGGATCGCGGCTTCGCAGCCATCGCGCCTGTTCGTCACCGTCCACACCCGCACTCGAGGCAGCCTCTACCGCTCGGACGACGCGGGCGAGAGCTGGACCCGGAGCACCGACGACGAGCGCATCGCGGAGCGCGCCGACGACTTCGCCGAGGTGAAAGTCCACCCCCGCGATCCGGACGTCGTCTTCACCGCCTCGGTCGTGGTGTGGAAATCGACCGACGGCGGGAAGACCTGGAACGCGCTCCGCGGAGCCCCCGGCGGCGACGACTACCAGCGCATCTGGATCGATCCCGTCCGGCCCGAGGTCATGCTCATCGCTTCCGATCAGGGAGCCGCGGTGACGGTCAACGGCGGACGCACGTTCGGCTCCTGGTACAACCAGCCCACCGCGCAGATGTTCCACGTCAACGCGGACAACGCCTTTCCCTACCGGCTCTGTGGCGGGCAACAAGAAAGCGGGTCGGCGTGCGTCGCGAGCCGCGGCGAGGACGGCGCCATCACCTTCCGCGACTGGCATCCCGTCGCCGTCGAGGAATACGGGTACGCGGTGCCCGACCCGCTCGATCCCGACGTCGTCTACGGCGGAAAGCTATCGCGCTACGACCGCAGGACCGGACAGGCGCGGCAGATCGCGCCAGTCATGGTGGAGACGCCCTCCTACCGAGTCATTCGCACCGAGCCGGTCGTGTTCTCGCCGTTCGATCCGCGCACGCTCTTCTTCGCCTCGAACACGGTGTGGAAGACGAGGGACGGCGGGTCGACCTGGACTCAGATCAGCCCCGATCTCACCCGCGCCACCTGGACGCCACCCGCGAACGTCGGCAAGTACGCGCACACCCCGGAGGCAGCCGTCACCCGGCGCGGAGTCGTCTACGCGCTCGCGCCTTCGCCGGTCGAGGCCCAGACGCTCTGGGCGGGGACCGACGACGGCCTCATCCACCTCACGCGCGACGGCGGAAAGACCTGGGCAGACGTCACGCCCCGGGGTTTGCAGGCGTGGGCGAAAGTGTCGATCCTCGAGGCGAGCCATTCGAATCCGCTCTCCGCGTACGCGGCGATCAACACGCTGCGCCTCGACGACTTGAATCCGCACATCTTGCGGACGCGCGACGGCGGGAAGAGCTGGAAGGAGATCGTCCGCGGCATCGATCCCGGGCAGACGGTGAACGCGGTGCGCGAGGACCCGATGCGCAAGGGACTCCTCTTCGCGGGCACCGAGAAGTCGGTCCATGTTTCGTTCGACGACGGCGAGAACTGGCACCTGTTGCGGCTCAATCTGCCGGCGACCTCGGTGCGGGACCTGATCGTCAAGGACGACGACCTCGCGCTCGCCACTCATGGGCGGGGCTTCTTCATCCTCGACGACCTCGCACCGCTTCGCGAGATCGACGACCGCGTGTTCGGCGACGAGGCCCATCTCTTCCGCCCGCAGCGCGCGCTCCGGGTCCGCTGGAACACCAACCCTGACACGCCGCTCCCGCCCGACGAGCCCGTGGGCGAGAACCCGCCCGACGGCGTACCCATCGACTACTTCTTGCGCGCGCCCGCCGCCAAGGTCGTGATCGAGGTGGTCGACGCGGCAGGCAAGGTCGTGCGCCGCCATTCGAGCGACGCGCCCCGGACCGAGCCGCGTGACGAAGGAAACGTGCCTCGCTACTGGATCCGGCCGCCCGCGATTCCCTCCCTGGAGGCAGGGTTCCATCGCTTCGTCTGGGACCTGCACGGCGAGCCGCCGGAAGTGCTCGACCCCGCCTATCCCATCTCCGCCATTCCTCGAAACACGCCCCGCGAGCCGCGCGGACCGTGGGCGCTGCCCGGCAGGTACACGGTGCGCCTGAGCGCCGGGTCATTCCACTCTTCGCAGCCGCTCGTGGTGGAGATGGACCCGCGCGTGAAGACCCCGGTCGAGGACCTGCGCAAGGCCCACGATCTCGCGGTGCGGCTCGCCGACGCGCTCACCCGCGACACCCGCGCGGCGAAGGAGGTGCGCGAGGCGCGCGCCTCGGCCGGCAAGAGCAACCCGGACCTGGACAAGAAGCTCGCCGCGCTGGAGAGCACGGGCAGGCGCCGGCAGCGCCGCGGCCAGAAGGCGCCGTCGCTGACTTCCATGAACGCGGAGCTTGGGGAGCTTCTCGTGCACGTCGAAGAGGTCGACGCCGCGCCCACCACCGCCCTCGCGCAGGCGGCGGAGGTGGCGCTGCGGAAGACCGAGGAGCTTCTCTCGGACTGGTCGCGACTCAAAGGCCAGGTCGCCGCAGGCCGCTAGCGCTTCTTGCGCAGGCGCTCGACGACCTCGCGCAGGATGGCCTGGGCTTCCGGCGAAGCGAATCCCGACGCCCACGCCTTCTTGTCGAGCTCCGCGCCGCGGCGGGCGGACTCGGCGACCGGCGCGCGCAGCGAGTGCTTGATGCGGGCGAAGGAGATGGCGGGGAGCGATCCCATCTCGCGCGCCTTCTCCAGCGCGCGCGGGATCAGGCGATCGGGCGGGACTACCTCGTCCACGAGCCCGACCTGGAGCGCGGCGTCGGGCTCGAAGAGGCGGCCCTCGAGCGCGATGGTGCGCAGCGCGGCCGCCGAGACCTGCAGCTTGAGCGTCTCCAGGACCACCGCGGGAAGGCCGACGCCGATGCGCACCTCGTTGAGGCCGATGGTGCCCGCCGACATGATGCGGAAGTCGGTCTGCAGCGCGAGCACGCAACCGCCGGCCACCGCGTGCCCGTCGACGGCCGCGATGACGGGAATGGGCAATTCGAAGACCCGCAGCATGAAGCCCGAGAAGCGGTCGATGAAGGCGGCGATCTCCTCGGCGCTGCGACCAAGCAGCGAGGGAAGATCGAGACCGGCGCAGAAGATCCGCCCGTCGCCGGTGAGGACCAGCGCGCGGGCCTTCCTCGCGGTGACCTCGTCGAGGAGCGAGGACATCCGCTCGAGGAAGCCCTCGCCGATGGCATTCGCCTTCCCGAAGTCCATGCGCAGTACCGCAACCTGCTCCGCGAATTCGAGAGCCATGATTCTCCCCGCTCGTGGTACTGCACCGTCCTCGCACGCGAGGACGACATGCACAAGAGCCGCCTGAGCACGTTCGTGATCGACTGCCGGACCTCCGATGTGGAAAGCGCGGCGCGCTTCTGGAGCGCGGCGCTAGGAAGAGACGTCCAGAAGGACGACCCCGAGTCTCCGACGTATCGAGAGCTGCGCACGACTAGCGAGGAACCCATCCTGCTCGTGCAGGCGGTGGGCCACGAGAGCCGCGTGCACATCGACATCGAGGCCGACGACCAGGAAGCCGAGGTCAAGAGGCTCGAGGCGCTGGGCGCGAAGCGCATCGAGTTTCTCAAGCGCTGGTGGGTGATGGAGGCGCCCACCGGGCAGCGATTCTGCGTCGTGCGACCCCAGCGCGGCCCGCTCGGCGACTCGGCGAACGCCTGGAACGACGATGGCACGCGCGCCCGCTGAAGGTTCGTGGTAAGCGCCGGATCCCCTTCGAGGAGGTGGACATGAAGCTCTTCTATTCGCCCGGTGCCTGTTCGCTCTCCCCCCACATCGTCCTGCGCGAGTCGGGGCTGAGGTTCGAGATCGAGAAGGTCGACACCAAGGCCGGCAAGACGGCCTCGGGAGCCGATTTCAAGGCCCTGAATCCGAAGGGCTACGTCCCCACGCTGCAGATGGACGACGGCCAGATCCTCACCGAGGGCGCCGTCATCGTCCAATACCTCGCCGACAAGAAGGGCGACGGCCAGCTCGCTCCGAAGCCCGGCACCCCCGAGCGGTACCGGCTGCAAGAGTGGCTGACGTATATCGCCACCGAGATCCACAAGAGCTTCGGTTTGCTGTGGAACAAGAACCTCGCCGAGACGACGCACACCTTCGCGCGCGAGGGCCTGGAGAAGAAGTTCGACTTCCTCGCCCGCAACCTGGAGGGCAAGGAGTTCCTCCATGGCGACCGGTTCACGGTGGCGGATGCGTACCTCTTCACCGTGCTCAACTGGACCAACTACTTGAAGATCGACCTCTCGCGGTGGAAGCCCCTCAAGTCCTATCTCGAGCGGATCGGGTCGCGGCCAGCGGTGCGCGACGCGATGCGCGCGGAAGGTCTGCTGCAGTAGGGAGGCTCGCAATGCCATCCAAGACCACGACTCGCAAAGCAAGGCAGGACCTTCGCGAAGGAAAGAGCCCCAGCACCGCAGCGGGCGAATTCGTCCGCGAAGAGATCGAGCACGTCCGGGAAGGCAAGCACGGCGCTCGCTCGCCCAAGCAGGCGATCGCGATCGGCCTTTCCGAGGCGCGGCGCGCCGGAATCCCGCTCAAGCCGCGGGGAAAGTCGGCGCGGAAGCGAAGCACCACCGGCCGCAAGCGCAAGACCAGTCCATCGCCGCGGCGCGCAGCAGCGGCGAGGAAGGCGCTGAAGCGCGAGCCGCACCGGACGGTCTCGCGCCGCGCTTTGTCCCGGCAGGCGCGGTCAGCCGCCCGCCGCCGCCGCAAGAGCCGCTAGGGGCGCCCGTTTCAGGCGATCCGCTGGAGCCCCTCGCGCATTCCCTCGCGCAGGAAGTCCACGATCTCCTCGAGCACGCGGGGCTCGCGCAGCATCCGGCGATGTCCGAGATTCGCGAGCGGCTGCAGGCGCGCGCCCGGCCAGGCGGCGGCGAGAGCTTCGCCATGCGCGAACGGAACCTCCCGATCGGCGCGGTCGTGGAGGACGAGGAGCGGCGCGCGCTGCTGCGGGGCGAGGCGCAGCAGATCGAAGGCGCGCGTTTCGCCGATCGTCGTCTCCAGCTTGCGCAGCATCCCCTCGGCGCGCTCGGGGGAAAGGCCCAGTCGCGCTGCGAAGGCCCGAGCGAACCAGGGGACCTGGACCGGAGGCGCGATGAAGACGGCGCGCGGGATCGCCGCGCCCCACGCCATGGCGAGCGCCGTCGCGGTGGCGCCGAGCGAGTGCCCGACCACCGCATGGACCGGGCGGACCCGGAACACCACCGAGCGGACCGCATCCGCCATCTCGGCGACGTCCGTGCGCGTTCCGGCCGACAAGCCGTGGGCGGGCTGATCGAAGGCCACGACTTCGAACCCGCCCTTGACGAGGCGCGCGATGAGTCGGACCAGTTGCGTCGAGTCGCCGTTCCAGCCGTGCGCGACCACCACGGTCGGCCCTTCCCCGAATTGCCAGGCCTGGATGGCGCCGCTCGGCGCGTCGACGGTGAACTGCTTTCCCGCGTAGAGCGGCACGGACGGAGCCCTGGGTGGTCCCGACCGGCGGGGCGTGCGGAAGAGATCTGCCGCGTACCGTTCCGTTCCCTCCGGCGCGAGGGCGGCAGCGATCTTGAGGCCCACGCGCTCGACCAGCGCCCCCGCCCTGCTGAATCGAACGATCGTGCTATTTTCTACCGCCATCGGTTTCTCCTCCATGCGATTCGCAAAGTGTCGGGAAGGGTCCCCCCGGAGCGTCTTCGCTCAGGAGGCGGTCTGGTTCACCATGCGGCGGGATGCCGCGAGCAACCTCTCGAAGGCCTGGCGCGCCCTCACTTCGGCCTTCGGGTCGCGCAAGAGCCGCTTCCAGTGGCTGTACGAGAGCATGACGCCGTCCATCTCGAACGCGAACTGCTCGGGATCGAGATCGGCGTGGAAGTGACCCTCTTCCTTGGCGATCTGTGCGGCCCTGGCCAGGCTCTGCAGGAGCAGTCTCTGGGCGGTGACGAGATACCCGCGCGGCCGCGAGTCGACCTTGTCGTCGAGCTCGAAGGAGGCGGCCACGAACGGGCACCCTCCCTGCGCCGCATCGTTCATCCAGTCCATCCAGCGATCGAAGACGCGCCGGATACGCGGCTCGCCGCGCGGCGCTCGGAAGGCCGGTAGCAGGACTTCGCGCTCGAACCGTTCCGCGACCAGCTTCAAGACGGCGAGCTGCAGCTCCTCCTTCGAGCCGAAGTGGGCAAAGAGCCCGCTCTTGGAGAGGCCGAGGTCGGTGGCGAGGCCGCCGATGCTGAGTCCCTCGAGACCTTCGGTGCTCGAGAGCTGCAAGGCATGCCGGACGATCCGCTCGCGCGTCTCTTCGCCTTTTGCCACGGTATGAATAGTACGACCGTTCGTTTAAAAGCGCAAGTCGATTCCTCGCCTGCGTCACCTTTTCTGCCATCGCGACTCTCGATGAGACCCACGGAGGTACGCATGCGTATCGGAATCCTCGCCCTGTCCCTTTCCCTGAGCGGTGCCGTCTTCGCCCAGGCCCCGACCGATCCCCAGATCGCCCATATCGCCGCCACCGCGCACAGCATCGACATCGCCCGCGGCAAGGACGCGCTGAAGAAGAGCAAGAACGCGGAAGTGAAGCAGTTCGCCGAGCAGATGGTGGAGGATCACGGCGCCGGCCTGAAGGAAGCCCAGGCGCTCCTGAAGAAACTCGGTGTGAAGCCGGAGGACAACCCCACCAGCCAGGCGCTGAACAAGCAGGCCAAGGAAGAGAAGGCCAAGCTGAGCAAGCTGAAGGGGAAGGCCTTCGACAAGGAGTACATCAACCACGAGGTCGCGTATCACAAGGCCGTGATCGACGCGGTGAAGAACACGCTCATCCCGAACGCCAAGAACGCCGAGCTCAAGCAGCTCCTCACCGACGCCGGCCCGACGCTCGAGGGACACCTGAAGCACGCCGAGAACGTCCAGGCCCAGCTCGGCGGCTCGAGCGACACCTCGGCGCGCAAGTAGCGCACTTCTCGCCCGCAATCGAATACCTCGCGCGGCGGCGCTCCGGTGCCGCCGCGCGCTTTTTGGCGGCCCTACGGCTATGACCGCGTACCGGTGGACGTCGCCCGCCAGTCCGAGATGTTCGCGAACCGGGTGCGGAAGAACTTCCGCAGCCTGCACTCCGCGTTCGAGCGGCGCGGAATCGGCGCCTTTCGCGTCTACGACTGGGACATCCCGGAGATCCGCGCTGTCGCGGACTGGTACGAAGGCCATCTCGTCGTCGCCGAGTACGCTCGCGAGCAGACCGACGCCGTGCCGGGATGGCTCGAGACCATCGCCCGCGCCGCGGCGGACGCGCTGGAAGTACCGGCGGAGGCCCTTCATCTACGGACGAGGCGCACCAGACCGAAGGCGGGCGAGCGCTACACGAGGCTCTCGCGGACAGGAGCTCGCCTCGAGGTGCGCGAAGCGCCGCTCCGCTTCCTCGTCAACCTCGACGACCTCCTCGATACCGGGCTCTTCCCCGATCACCGCGAGACCCGGGCCCGCATCCGGGCGGAGAGCGCCGGCGCCTCCTTCCTCAACCTCTTCGGCTACACGGGCACCTTCACCTGCGCGGCGGCGAGCGGCGGCGCGCGGAGCACCATCACCATCGACGCGTCCGAGGCATATCTAGGCTGGGCGAAAGACAACCTGCGCCTGAACGGCCTCTCCGACGGCGATCACGCCTTCGTCGCGGAGGATGCCAGGCGTTACCTCGAGCGCGCACGATCGCGCCCGGAGCGCTTCGGGCTCTGCGTGGTCGATCCGCCGACCTTCTCCACGCGCCAGGATGCGCCACCCTTCGACGCGCAGCGCGATCATCCCGCGCTCCTCGCGTCGGCTCTCGACCTGCTCGAGCCCGGCGGCGTCCTCTACTTTTCGACCAACCACCAGCGGTTCACGCCGCGCTTGTCGGGGCTACCGGCGCGCGAGCTGAGAGAGATCACCGAGGAGACCGCCCCGCGGGACTACCGCCGCACTCCCCACCGCTCCTTCCGCCTCGTCAAGTAGCGAACGGCGCTCAGCGCTGGCTCGCGGCGATGGCCGCGGCGATGTGCGCCCGAGCGGCGTAGAGATCCTTCGATCCCAGCGCTTCCTGCGCCGCGGCCAGCTCGCGCTGGGCCGCCGGAGGAAGCGAGGGCGCGACGCTGGAAAGCGTCCCGGCGACGTCGCCGTTGCCATTGGTCAGCGCCTGCTGCGCGGCCTGGAGCGTGCTCACCGCCTGCTGCGTCTTCGTTCGCGACTCCACCGCCTGCTGCTGCACCTGTTCCTGGGCCGTGACACGCTGCGCTTCCATCTGGGTGAGCTGCTGCTTCAGATCCGCGATCTGCTGATTCAAGCGCTCCAGCTCCTGCCGCTGATCGCTGGCCGCGGCGACGCGCTGCTCGAGCGTCGAGATCCGACGCCGCAGCTCGTCGGTGTCGGCGGAGGATGTGGTCTGCCGCCCGCCTGCATCGTTCCCCGCACCATTGTCCGCGCTCGCGCCGGCGTCGGGCGCAACGGTGCTGATGCGTCCATTTCCCACGTAGTCGACGCCGTTCCGGCGCTGGATCTGCGTCGACCCCGCGCCCTGCGTCGGGCCGAAGGAAGCGACTCCGCCGTCCGGCGCAGCCGAGAACGGCCGGGAAACGATGCCTCCGTCTTCGAGTGCCGGCGGTGCGCCTCCGTCCGGCGAAAGCGCCGAGGTGGTCGTCGTCTGGGCGCGAGCGACCGCCCAGATCGACGAGAGGAGCACCGCGGCCGCCGCAGCGGTCCATCTCATGCCAGCAATTGTTAGTACGAACCTCGCGTCCCGCAGCGGCGGCTTGCGCCCGGTCGCGGCCCTCCCGGCGAGCTTTGGCCAGGCCGCTCGGTTCAGGCAGGAGCGGGCGGCGCGGCGGGCTCGCTGTGCGCACGCAGGAAGCTGACGATGCGCGGGTAGATCTCCTCGGGCGCACGAAGACCGAAGATCAAGTCGGAGTGTCCGTAGTCGGCAGACAGTTTCGCTTCGCGTCCCGCGTTCCAGTACTCCTTCTCGCCAGCCCACATGTCGTATCCGGCGCGCACTCCGTCCGGCGGCGCGAGCAGATCGACGGCGCCCGATACGAAGAGCGCAGGCTGGCGTCCTCCCGAGAGGCCGGCCCGGTAGTCCACCGATCCGTCCAGCGAGACGAATCGATCGCGCCGCGCCCATTCGACGAACTGCCGCAGGACGCCGGGCGGAATGTCCTCCACCACGTTGGCAAGAAGCTGGCGGTAGAGCCGGCGGTCCACGTTGCGGGTGTTCATCGCGTATTGCGCGATGGACGGATGGAACCATCCTGCGACGGGAACCAGCGCCCTGGCGAAGAGCCGGTTCCCGCGCCCGGTGGCGAGGAAGGCAAAACGCAACAGCCGCCGGAGCGCGTCGGTCGCGTGATAGTGCGTCGGCGGAGCGAGCGCGACGACGCCGGCGATCCGGTCCGGATGGATGCCGGCGGCGACGAGCCCGAGCAGCGCTCCCTGGCTGTGCCCCACCCAGAGCACCTGCGGCGACCCGGTGGCTGCGCGAATCTCGTCGAGCGCGGTTGGGATGTCCTCCTTGAGATACGTGTCGAACGTCCAGCGGCGCGGCGCTCCCTTCCGCGCGGGCCGTGAAGCGCCGTGGCCTCGCAGGTCGATCGCGAAGCAGTCGAACCCCGCCTCGGAAAGCGCCCGCGAGATCGAGTACCGCTCGACGCCGAAATCCAGATTGCCGCGATTGGCGGATAGCCCGTGGCAGAGGAGCACGGGCGGAAGCCGCGGCTGTCCTCGCGGCGCGCGGCGTGCGATCGCGATCCGCCAGCCGTCCTTCGTCTCCGCGAAGCGAAGCTCGTCCTGCGCCGGCACCACCCGATACAGGCGGCTCCAGAAAGCGACATGGAGGATGGCGAGCGCGAAAACGACGCAGACCGCGATGGCGGCGAGGACCAGCCAGGAATGCACGATCGGAGCTTAAGAGGGCCGCGCGCCGGAAGTCATGGCGCACGGCCCACGGGCAACTCTCAGTGAATTGCGGCGGGCTCCTGCACCGCTCCGCGCGCCGTGCTCGAAAGCCCGAGATCGAGCTTCTGCGCCCGGGCGAGACGCTGGGCCACGTCCTGCCAGTTCCACAGGTTCCAGATGGCCTCGAAGTACTTCTCCTTGTCGGTCTGGTACTGCAGGTAGTAGGCGTGCTCCCAGGCGTCGAGCACGAGGATCGGGACGCTTCCTTGCGTGATCTCGTTCTGATGATCGTGGATCTGCGAGGTGCCGAGCCGCTGGATCACCGGATCCCAGACCAGCGTCGCCCAGCCCGAGCCCATCACGGTGTTCGCGGTCTCGACGAGCTGCTTCTTGAAGCTATCGAAGTTCCCGAAGTCGCGATTGATGAGCTGCGCGAGCTCACCCGCAGGCTGCCCGCCCGCGCCCGGCGCGAGGTTCCGCCAGAAGATGCTGTGCAGGACGTGGCCGCTCACGTTGAAGGCGAGCTTCTCCTCGAGCGCCCCGATTCCGGCGAAATCCGACTTCTTACGGGCGTTGAGGAGCTTCTCGATGATCTCGTTGGCTGTGTCCACGTACTTGCGATGATGCTTGTCGTGGTGCAGCTCCATGATGCGGCCGGAGATGTGCGGCTCGAGGGCGCCGTAGTCGTAGGGCAGATCGGGCAGGACGTAGCGGGACACGTCAGGCTCCTTTTCGCGGTCTGCCCGCCAAGTTCAGCATCGCGCGCGCCGCTCGCATCTAAGCGATCGTGCAAGCGGGCGAGCGCGCGAGCGGCCGCGTGAATGGACCTCGTGGTGCTCATCGGCCTTCCAGCCTCGGGGAAGAGCTCCTTCCACCGCGCCCGCTATGCGGGGACGCATGTGCACGTCAGCAAGGACCTGCTCGGGCGAGCGCAGCGCAAGAACGAGAAGCAGATGCGACTGGTGGAGGACGCCCTGCGCTCGGGCCGCTCGGTAGTGGTGGACAACACCAACCCCCGCCGGGCGGATCGCGCTCCGCTCATCGAGGTCGCCCGCCGGCTCGGCGCGACCTCGACGGGCATCCTGGTCACGGCGTCGATCGCCGACTGCCTGCGCCGGAACGCGGCGCGCGACGGCAAAGCCCGCGTCCCCGCCGTCGCCATCTACGTCGCCGCGCGCAAGCTCGAGGCCCCGAGCCGCGAAGAGGGCTTCGACGAGGTGTACGAGGCGCGCCTCGAAGACGACGGCTCCTGGTCGGTGATCCCGATCCCTTCGTCTCAGACGTAGCGGTCGAGCCAGGAATCGAGCGCCTGTTTCGGCATCGCGCCCGCCAGCTGGTCGACGTGGATCGGACCCCGCACGAGCAGGAGCGTGGGAATCGATTGCACACCGAAGCGCGCGGCGAGCGCCTGGTTCTCGTCCACGTTCACCTTCGCGATCTTGAGCTTCCCGGCCCGCTCCGAGGCGATCTGCTCCAGCACCGGGGCGACGTCGCGGCACGGTCGGCACCACTGGGCCCAGAAGTCGATCAGCACGGGGAGCGGAAACTCGTCTACTTCCCGGGACCAGGTCTGCGTGGTGACGGGAACTGGCGCGCGGGGAAAGACCTTCTCGTGGCAGCGGCCGCACTTGGGATCGTCGCGCAGTCGGGCGCGGGGAATCCGATTGGGGGCGCCACAGGAGGCACAGGCTTGGGTGATGACGTCGCCTTCTTCCATGGCCGATTCGGGCCTCATCGAGCGCCCGCTGTCAACGTTGGTGCTCCGCCCTTCGGGCTCCGCCCGTCGCCGGCAAAGCCGGCTCCTCCGGCGCAGTCTGCTACCGTGCCGCGCGGAGGTGGTCCGATGGTCGGAGCTCTCGTCTGCCTTCTCGCCGCCGCGTCGCCTGTCGAAACGGAAGCTCGCGAAATCCTCGAGCTGCTCGTCGCGGTCGATACCAGCCACGGGAACGAGACGAAGGCCCTCGAGCCGCTGCTGCAGCGGTTCCGCGCCGCGGGCGTTCCCGCCGAAATCGTCGAATCCGCTCCGGGACGAGGCAACCTCATCGCGCGCGTGCGCGGCAGCGGCAAGAAGCGCCCGCTCCTGCTCCTCGCCCACGTCGACGTCGTGCCGGTCGAAGGGCAGCCGTGGACCGTCCCTCCCTTCACGCCCACGGAGAAAGACGGGTTCCTATACGCGCGCGGCGTGAGCGACGACAAGGCGATGGCCGCCGCCTTCGTCGCCATCGCGCTCGAGCAGGCGCGATCGCAGAAGCCGCTCTCGCGCGATCTCATCGTCGCCCTCACCGCCGGCGAGGAGACGGGCGGGGCCGCCGGCGTGCGCTGGCTCGTGCAGAACCGCAAGGATCTTCTCGACGCGGAGCTGGCGCTCAACGAAGGCGGAGCGGTCTACACGACCCCCGATTCCTCGCGCATCGAATCGGTCAGCCTGGGCGTCGCGGAGAAGACCTTCCAGAGCTTCCGCCTCGTGGTCCGCGGCAAGGGAGGTCATTCGTCGGTCCCGCCCACCGAGGGCGATCCCGTCGCCATCCTCGCCCGCGCGTTGCTCCGCGTGGCCGAGCATCGCTTTCCCGTCAAGGTGCTGCCCGCGACGCGCGAGCAGCTCGCCCTTCTCGCCCGCACCGAGAAGCCGCCGCTCTCGGAGGCCTTGCGCCGGACTGCCGAGAAGGGAACCATCGCGGCGGACGACGAACGCGTCCTCTCCAAGGATCGGATCGCCAACGCGCTCGTCCGGACCACCTGCGTGACGACGATGCTGGCCGGGTCGCCACAGGACAACGTGCTCCCGACTACCGCCGAGGCGACGGTGAACTGCCGCATCCTGCCCGACGAGACACGCGAAGGGACGATGTCGGCCCTGAAAAAGGCGATCGGAGACGGAGCCGTCGAGATCCGCGTCCTCGAAGAGGTGGGGGTGGCGCCTTCGTCGCCCATCGGCGGCCAGGTTACCGAGGCGGTACGCGGCGCGACGCGGGCGTTGTGGGGAGACGTCCCCGTGGTCCATTCCATGGGCACGGGCGCCACCGATTCCCGGCACCTGCGCGCCGTCGGGATCGCATCCTTCGGCCTGGGCGGAGCTCCGGGGTCGCTCGAGGACGCCAGGCAGGGACGCGCCGCCCACGGCGCCGACGAGCGGCGTCCGGTGCGCTGGCTACCGGACGGAGTGCGCTTCCTGCGCGAAGTCGTCGTGCGTCTCGCCCGCGAAGACGTGCAGTGACGCGTCAGCGCCGGCTGCGGGAGGCCCTGCGGCTCTGCGGCTGCGCCTGCGATCCTCCGCCGATGAGCTCGATGCGGATCATCGGATCGGACGGCTCGGCGAGGGGAATGTCGGCGCGCAGGAACGCGGGCGGCGAGGGCTTGTAGAACCAGAGGTACTGGTCGGGGGCCTTGATGAAGAGCTTGGCGATGAAGGCCAGCGGAATCTCCGGATGGATGACGAAACGCTCCGCGCCGAGCGCCCTTCCTCCCATGGTGAGGGGCCCTTCCTGATCGCGGCGGATGGAGACCTTCACCGTCCGCGGCTTCGGAGTGAAGGCGACGGCAGTGAGCTCGATCTCTCCACCCTTGTCCAGATCGGCGACCAGGTTCTTGACGGCGTACATGAAGCCGACGCCGGCGAAGGCGCGCCCGAGCTGCTTCGCGTCGTCGAGAGTGTCCTCTCGCACCTCTTCGCCGCGTTTGTGGACCACGGCGTGACCGGTGGTGAAATCGATCGAGTAGCTGCGCTCCACCTCGGTTCCCTTCCGCTCCTCCCAGCTCCAGCGCAATTGCGCGAGCTCGGGATGCTGGGAGAGGACGGTCTGCTCCTCGACCACCCGCCCGTCCTTGAAGACATAGGTGCCGGTGACGTGCAGGTTGCCGTCCTCGATCCACTGCGTGAGCGTGCCGTCCGCGATCTGCTGGCCGGAGGCGTCGCGCACGACGGGGAATCCCCGGAGCGTGCCCTCAGGCCACCGCAAGGGGACCCCCCAGGCGGGAAGCGCAGCGCACATCAGGGCCGAGGCAAGCATTGCTAGCCGCATGAGTGCAGGCTATTCACCGCGCTCAAGCTGCGCCCAGGCGGCCCGAATATCAGGTGTCCATGGATCCCCTCCGCATTCCCAAGCGGCGCACCGAGATAGAAGTGACGTTCGCGGACGGGAGCGTTCGCAAGGTCGCAGTCTTTCTTGCCGAGCAGGCGAGCCGCCACGGCGGCGAGGAGCGCGTCCGGGACCTCCTCGAATCGTCGGCGTACTTCGTGCCGGGCATCGATCGCGAGGGGGACGGCGTCGCCTTCCTTGCAAAGGATTCGATCGCGGTCGTCCGCACCGACGAGCCACCCTGGGAACGCGACGAGGTCAACCTTCCGTTGGAGCACGAGGTCGACGTCCGGCTTCGCGGCGGCAAAGTGCTGCGCGGGCTCCTCAGTTACGTGCTGCCGCCCGACTCGAGCCGGCCCATCGACTATCTCAACGGCTCTTCCCGTTTCTTCACTCTCATCGAGGAAGGTCGCGTGGCGCTCGTCCACAAGACCCACGTCCTCGAGGTGGTATTGCGCTGACATGGCACGGCTAGACGCGTACATCGACCTGCTCTTCCGCGAGCAAGCTTCCTTCCTCCTCCTCGAGACCGGCACCGGAGCGAATCTCCACGGCAACAACGGTGCCCGTCCCGTCCTCCGCCAACCGCTCACGACCCAGCAAATCATCGGCGCGGTCGGCGAACTGGTTCCGGGCGAGATGAAGGAGGCCTTCCCCGGATCCGCGGTCGAGTTCCGCTACCAGTCCCCGGCGGGCGAGGTGCAGGTCCGCTTCGAGTCCAAGGGCGACAAGGCGACGGCTCGCATCGTGCCGGCACAGAAAGGGGCGCAGCCCACGCCGCCGAAGTCGGCGCCGCCACCGGCTGCTGCTCCCGCGCCCGAGGCGACCCAGCCCGCCACCAGGGTGTCCAAGCCGGAGCCGGGCGAAAGGGTGGTGGTAGTTCGTCCTGCCGCGGAAGACGCCTCGCAGGCGATGCGCGATCTCCTCGACACGATGATCCAGGAGCGCGCCAGCGACCTCCACCTCTCCAGCGACATGGACCCTTGCTTGCGCCTCGACGGCGACATCGTTCCGCTGCGCGGGTACGGCGTCCTGAGCCCGACCCGCCTGGAAGCGATGCTGTGGTCGATCGCGCCCGCCAAGAACCGCGAGGAGTACGCACGCATCCACGACACCGACTTCGCCTTCGAGACGCCGGCGGCACGCTTCCGCGTCAACGTTTTCGCCGACCGCAAGGGCATCGGCTCGGTGATGCGGCAGATCCCCAACAAGATCATGACGGCCGAGGAGATGAAGCTCTCCTCGCACGTCCTCGATCTCTGCGGCCTGAGCAAGGGCCTCGTCCTCGTCACCGGACCGACGGGCTCCGGCAAGTCGACGACGCTAGCCGCGATGATCGACTACATCAATCGCAACCGCTCGGACCACCTCATCACCATCGAGGATCCGATCGAGTTCGTGCACCCGAACAAGAAGTGCCTGGTGAACCAGCGCGAGGTCGGCACCCACACGGGGAGCTTCAAGCACGCGCTGCGCGCCGCGCTCCGCGAGGACCCGGACATCGTGCTCGTCGGCGAGATGCGAGACCTGGAGACCATCGCCATCGCGCTGGAGACGGCCGAGACGGGCCACCTCGTCTTCGGGACCTTGCACACCAACACCGCGCCCTCGACGGTCGACCGCATCATCGACCAGTTCCCCGCCGACCGGCAGTCCCAGGTGCGCACCATGCTGAGCGAGTCGCTCAAGGGCGTCATCACCCAGGTGCTGTGCAAGAAGATCGGCGGAGGGCGCGTCCCCTCTCAGGAGATCCTGCTCGTCAACGGCGCCGTCGCGAATCTCATCCGCGAGGGAAAGACGTTCCAGATCCCGTCGATCATGCAGACCTCGCGCGGGTCGGGCATGCAGACGATGAACGACGCGCTCTTCGACCTGGTGAAGAACAAGCTCGTCCAGCCCGAGGACGCGATGGCAAAGTCGCTCGCCAAGGCAGATCTAAAATCCGCCCTCAAGCGCATCAACATCGACGCCTAGCGCTACTTCAGATCGAAGACGAGGACTTCCGCGTTGCTCTTGCCAGCCAGCTCGAGCCGCTTCTCGTCGCTCACCGCCGCGCCGTCGCCTTCGCCGAGCCGCTTGCCGTTCAGCTCGATCTCGCCCCGCGCCACGTGCACCCAGGCATGACGCCCGGGGCCCGGTTCGTAGGTGGCGCGCTCGCTCTTGTCGAGGAGCGCGAGGTAGAGCGCCGCGTCCTGGTGGATGGTGACCGACCCGTCCCTGCCGTCCCGGGAGGCGACGAGGCGCAGCTTTCCCCGCCGCTCGGAGACGGGGAACGCCTTCTGCTCGTAGGAGGGCTTGATGCCCGCCTTCTCGGGGATGATCCAGATCTGGAGGAAGTGGACCGGCTTGTCATGCGAGGGGTTCTCCTCGCTGTGCAGGACGCCGGTGCCCGCGCTCATGCGCTGCACGTCGCCGGGCCGGATGACGGACCCGGTGCCCATGCTGTCCTTGTGGGAGAGCTCACCGTCGAGCACGTAGGAGATGATCTCCATGTCGCGGTGGCCGTGGGTGCCGAAGCCCTTCCCGGGCGCGACGCGGTCGTCGTTGATCACGCGTAGCGCATGGAAACCCGCGCGGTCCGGGTCGTAATGGTCGCCGAAAGAAAAGGTGTGACGGCTGTTCAGCCAGCCGATGTCGGTGTGGAACCGCTCGCCTGCGGGCAGGACCTCGATCATCGCTTACCTCCGGGGGTCGGAAGCCGGACGGGCTGCGAGGATTCGCCCATGGCCGCGAGCGGCCATTGCGATTACGCTATCGGTGCCATGGTCAAAATCACTTACTGCAACTCCTGAGGGTACAAGCCCCGGGCCGCCCGTGCGGCGGCCGCTCTGGAGAAGGAGCTCGGCGTGAAGACCGAGCTCGCCGTCGGGTCGCCCGGCTCGTTCCAGGTATGGGTGGACGGCAAGGTGGTGGTCGAGAAGCACCTGATGGGCTTCCCTACCGAGGAAGAGATCGTCGACGCGGTAGGCGCCGCGATGGGGCGCCGTACCGGCTAGGCCGGTTCCGGCTGGCTGTCTTCCGCCTTGGCAGCGTTCTCGCGCTCGGCGATCCGGCGGCGCACGTCGTCCATGTCGAGCGCCTTCACCTTGGAGATGAGCTCCTGGAGCGCCTCCTCGGGAAGCGCACCGGCTTCGGCGTAGAGCAGCACCCGATCGCGGAAGATCATCAATGTCGGGATGGAACGGATGCCGAAGGCCCCGGCAAGCTCCTGCTCGGCCTCGGTATCCACCTTGGCGAACACGGCGTCCGCATGCTTCCCGGACACTCGCTCGAAGACCGGACCGAAGGCGCGGCAGGGCCCGCACCAGGCAGCCCACCAGTCGACCAGCACGATGCCGTTCTTCTCCACGGTCTCCTGGAACGCGTCCTTGGTCAGATTCACCGTTGCCATCGACTCTCCTTGGGCTGCATGGGACGCTCGCCAGCCTGACGGGATTCGCGAACGGTCATCACGCGAAAGGTCCGAAGCAAGTCATTCGGGCTCCGGTGCGCCGCCCGTCCGGGCCACGTCCTCCGTACGGATCTTCCCGGGGTCCATGCCCCGGGCGCGCTTGGTCATGGTGGCGAAGAGCTCATCGAACGGAGGCGCCTTCCCCTTCATGAAACGGAGGGGGTTCACCCGCGCCACGACGAAGGCCTTGAGGTACGGCGAGGTGAGGCCGCGGGCGCGCAGCTTCTCAACCGCTTCGCTCACCGCTTCGTCGAATTCGAGGATGACTGCGGCCCGCCTCTCGCGCTCCGCCACCGCCTCGGAGAGATCGCCGTCGATCCACCCGTCGACCTTGCGTAGCGCCGGCGCGTAGGCGCCTCCCGAAAGACGGCCTCGCTGGTCGTAAGCGAAGCCCAGCGTGACGAGCGCCGGCTCCTCCAGCTCCAGGGTGAGGTCCGTTTCCGTGCGCTTCGACCCGCCCTGGGCCAGGTCGCGCACCATCCGCATCACCTCCAGGGCTTTCTCCCGGAGGTTGTGCGCCTTCTCGATGTTGAGGGCGAGGATCTGGTACGCGACTTCCTTCTCGGGAACGACGAGCGCGAGGATCGATTTCGCCCCCAGCTCCTTCACGGCGGTGAGCCGGTGTCCCCCGTTGGGCGTGTGGTAGCGGCCGTCCTCCCGGACGGCGATGATCGGGTCCAGGTAGCGCCGCGTCTTGTCCATCGCCCGGGTGAGCTTGAGGACGTGGGCGTCCGACACGTCCCGCTGGAACGGCGTGGGCTCGACCTTGTCGACGGGAAGCGCGGCGAAGAGCAGCGGATGCCCGCCCAGCGGTTCACGATAGGCGGCGAGGACCGCCCCGCCGTCGGCCTCGATCTGCGCCGAAAGCTCCTTCACCTCGGCGGGCGCATCGTCCCCGAGGCGCAGCTGCGCCGGCGCGAAGGAGGTGGGCTCGAGCTTCACGCCTTTGCGCTTGCGCGGTTTCCCCGATTTGGTGACCGGCCTCTTGCGGCGCTCTGCCATCACGTTTGCCTACATGAGCGCACAGCACTTGCCCAGGGCCCTTCGCGCATGGCTTCATCTTCCCGATGCGAAGCGCAGCCTTGTCTCTTTTCGCCCTGCTGTTCTGCGGATGCCTGGTGGCCCACGAGGAGCCCGCCGTGCGCGGGATGCCGCGCGACGACCGGAGCGCCCCTGTCTCCGCCGTCTGGGTCGGGCATGCGACGGTCCTCATTCGCATCGGTAACCGCACGGTGCTCACCGATCCCAACCTCGCGGGCGCGATCCTCGTCGTCCCGCGCGAGACGCCCGCCTCGCTCGAGCCGCGCGAGCTGCCTCCGATCGACGTCGCCATCCTGAGCCACATGCACCTCGATCACTTCGACGCACCGACGCTGCGGCGGCTCGGACCGCGGCCGCTGGTCGTCTATCCCAAGGGCGGCGAGGCCTACGACGACGAGATCCTCCAGCCCCGCAAGCGGTCCCTCTCGCCCTGGGAGTCGGTTGAAACGGCAGGATTGCGCATCACCGCGGTCCCCGCACGGCACCAGGGCGGCCGCTACGGCGTGGACGCGCTCTGGAACCACGCCTGCACCGGTTACGTGATCGAGGGTTTCGGGCACCGCATCTTCTTCGCCGGCGATACCGGCTACGATGCGCGCCTCTTCCACGAGATCGCGGACCGGTTCCCCGGGATCGAGATCGCCTTCATTCCCATCGCGCCGGGCAAGAAGGAAGGCGGCGTGGATCGCTGGGGGCACGCGAACCCCCGCCAGGCCCTCGACATCTTCACCGACGTCGGCGCGCGCTACATGGTGCCGATCCATTTCGAGGCGTACTACAGCCGGGGCACCGACCACGGAGGTCCACGCCGCGAGCTGGAAACGGCGGTCCACTCGCGCCGTCTCGAGGACCGGGTGTTCGCCCTCCACACCGGCGAGCGGATCGTGCTCGCCTCGGCGGGCCCGGTGGTGATGCACTAGCCTTCGATTGCGTCGCGCAGCCGGCGGAGCCTGCGCTTCAGATCGAAGTGGTTCCGCAGCTTGAAGATCGGCGTCCCGAGAACGAAGGGAAAGGGCAGGCCGACCTGGTAGCGCAGCCGGACCCGGGTGCGCCTCCCGAGAGGCGCGAATCGCCAGCGGGTCAGGTACAGGTCGTGCCCGGGTCGGGAGTCGAGACCGGCGAGCACGAGCTCGTTCGGCCGATCGAACACCGTCACTTCCACGGTCCGCCCCACGGGCCGCTTTCCGCGGCGCGGTAGCGGTTCCCGGCGGACCTCGACCGCCCGCGCCCCGAGGCCCATCACGCCGTCGCCGAGAGGGGTGACCTCGACCAGGTCGCGATCCCAGCGGCGCACGTTCTCGAAATAGCGGTCGGCGACGAACTCGAAGACTTCCTCGGGGGAGCGCGCCACATCGATGCGGACCTCGACGACGGCCATGTCGGCAAAGCATCGCATGAAAGACGCAGGAGCCGCTGTCCTCCGGCCGTGCCAAGATGGGACCGATGATCTCGTTTGCCGATTACGAGCGCCACGATGCGCTCGGGCTCGCGAGCCTGGTGTCATCCGGAGAGGTCCACCCGCGCGAGCTGATCGAGACCGCCATCGCCCGCGTCGAGGAAGTGAACCCCAGGCTGAACGCCGTCGTGCACAAGCTCTACGATCGGGCGCGGGCGGAAGCGGCTCGCGAGCTGCCGGGAGGGCCATTCCGCGGCGTCCCGTTCCTGCTCAAGGATCTGCTCGCGCTCCTGGAAGGGACCTGCACCACCAATGCCTGCAAGATGTACGTCGGTCAGATCGCGCCGCGCGACAGCGAGATCGTCCGCCGGCAGCGCGCGGCCGGGCTGGTCATCTTCGGCAAGACGAATACGCCCGAGCTGGGCATCCTCCCCGTCACCGAGCCGGCCCTCCACGGCGCCACGCGAAATCCCTGGAGCCTCGCGCATACCCCCGGCGGATCGAGCGGTGGATCGGCGGCGGCAGTCGCCGCGTCCGTGGTGCCGATGGCCCACGGCGGCGACGGAGGCGGATCGATCCGGATCCCCGCGGCGTGCTGCGGCCTGTTCGGGCTCAAGCCGACGCGGGGCCGGAATCCGCTCGGTCCGTTCATCGGCGAAGGGTGGCACGGAATGGTCGTCGAGCACGCCGTCACGCGAAGCGTGCGGGACAGCGCGGCGCTTCTCGACGCGACGCAAGGGCCGGACCTCGGCGCGCCCTACGTCGCACCGCCTCCGGAGCGGCCCTACCTCGAGGAAGCGAAACGCGAGCCGGCAACGCTGCGCATCGCCTTCACTGCCGATTCGCTCCTGGGAAGCTCCGTGCATTCCGATTGCGCGGCGGCCGCGCAGGATGCGGCCAAGGTTTGCGAGAGGCTCGGCCACGTGGTCGAGGAGGCTAGGCCGCCGGTCGATCGCCATCTCGTGAGTCGCGCCTGGTTGACGCTCGTCAGCGCCGAAACGGCGGCCGAGATCGATCTCGTCTCGCGGAGTTCCCCGAAAAAGCCGCGGGCGAGCGATTTCGAGCCGGGCACCTGGATGCTCGCGCAAGCGGGCCGCGTTTTCCGCGCCGACGAGCTGGCGGTGGCGGTCCACGACCTGCGGATGACGGGGCGCGCGGTGGCCCGTTTCTTCGAGAAATTCGACCTCCTCCTCACTCCGACGCTGGCTGCGCCGCCGCCGCAGATCGGCGCCCTCCTGCCGAAGCCCTCCGAGCTCGCGGTCCTCGCCGCGCTCCGTGCGCTGCCTCACGCGGCCGCCATCCGCAAGGTGCTCGACACCCTCGCCGACCGCGCTTTCGAGTTCGCCGCTTTCACCCCCCTGGCCAATGCCACCGGGCAACCAGCCATGTCCGTCCCGCTCTACTGGAACGAGGGAGGGCTGCCGATCGGCGTACATTTCATGGCCCGGTATGGGGACGAAGCGACGTTGTTCCGGCTCGCGGCGCAGCTGGAGGGGGAGAGGCCTTGGGGGAGGAGGAGGCCGGCGATGGGGGCAATGGCGACTTGAAGCCTCCGCTGTCGTCGAGGTGATCGTCGACGTTTCTCATCTACTCGCCGCCGTCCGCTTCCGCCCGAAAAACTCCGCCGCGCTCCGCGACTGCGCATCCCGGAACGCGATGCACTGCCGCACTTCGTCGAGCGCCTGGGCAAGCTGCCGCGGCCCGCCCGGCATCTTGGCCGCGCGCGGGCCGAGGAAATCGCTCGCCTCTTCCAGATGCTGCTCGTCGCAGAACTCGCCGACCAGCCCGAGCAGCCGTTGCGCATGCGATTCGGGAATCTCGGGCAGCAGCCGATCCAGCTCGGCGCGGAGGGCGCCCCACGCCGCCTCGCGAGACTCGGAATGCTTGCGCACCTCCTCGAAGACGAATTCGCGCTCGTTCTTGCGTAGCCGCGGGTCGAGGGGCAGCTGAAGGCTCCGCTTGCGCAGCTCCGGATCGTCCGTCGCCGACAGCGCCGCGAGGATGCGCCTGCGCGTCACTGCATCGGGCGTCTTGTCGAGCCTTGCCTGCAGCGAATCGTAGATCTTCGCCCCGCCCTGCCGGACCGCGGCGGAAAGCGCGAAGGTCGCGAGCCCGGGATCCACCACTCCCGCATGGAAGGCCCCGTCCGCCACGCCCGCGTAGGCGCGTCCCAGCCGCGCACCCTCCTCGAGAAGGTCCCTGTCGTGAGCATCGAACGCGAGGAACGTGAAGAGCTTCGCCCGGAAGGTCCGCTGCGCCGGCGGCTCGCCCTTCGCCGGATGCCAGCCGAGCCTGCGCGCGACGGGGCGGTAGAGATCGCGGGCGGCCTGCTCGACCTCGGCGCGATCCTGCGCTCCCACGAGATGCTCGCGCGCGTTCTCCAACAGAGCGATGGGCGCTGCCGCGAGGTGCGGGTCGGGATCGGCGGCCATCGGCGCCAGCGCGGCCATCCCGTCCGCGAAGGAGATCGCGCCGCTGCGCATCGCCGCCCGTACGTTGTCGGCGAGCGAGACGCGCTCGCGGACGGTCAGCTTCGGGTACGCCGTTCCGGTGAGCTTGCGCAGGTCGCTGCCGGAAAGCGTCCAGCGGTAGTACCCGGCGGCGTCCGCGTTCGGGACCACCCACTCCGGACATCCCTCGAGCTTCAGCTCGCCGGTGGCATCACCCAGCATGGTGCACGACTCGCGCTCCGATCCGTTCGCGCCATAGCGAGCGCAGACCGGAATCTGCCACACGCCATCGGCGGCAGAACCCGATCCGAGCGGCCGGTAGCGGGTCTGCGCGAGCAACAGCTTTCCCGTGCCGCCTTCGCAAACGGTCCGCGCCGAGACGAGCGGAACGCCGGGCTGATCGAGGAAGGAATGGAAGGCCGTCTTCACGTCACGCCCCGCCGCCTTGGAGAGCGAATCGAGGAGGTCGTCGGTATCGCCCGCGCCGTAGGAATGGGCGACGAGGTAGTCGTGGATGCCCTTGCGGAAGGTGTCCTTCCCGAGGAACCGCTCGAACATCGAAAGCACGGTTCCGCCCTTCTGGTAGGTGATCCCGTCGAACTGGTTCCAGACGTTCTTGATGTCGTCGAGGGGCTGGCGGACCGCCCGAGCGCTCTTCAGCGCGTCCACGTCCATCGCCTCCTGGGCGCGCTCGAGCAGCGTCAGCGACTGCTGCATCGCCGGATTCCATTCCTCGACGGTGCGGGTGCCCATCCAGGTGGCGAACGACTCGTTGAGCCAGGCCTCCGTCCACCAGCGCAGCGTGACGAGGTCGCCGAACCATTGGTGCGCCATCTCGTGCGCCATCACGCTCGAGATGGCGGCCTTGGTCTGCTCTCCGGAGGAGCCCGGCTTGAAGAGGAGGATCTCCTCCCGGTAGAGGATCCCTCCCGCGTTCTCCATCGCTCCGTACGTGTAGTCCGGCGCGGCGATGTGATCGAGCTTCTCGAAGGGATACGCGATCCCGAAGTAGCGCTCGAGGAGCTGCAGCTCGTCGGCCCCGGTGGCGAGGGCGAACTGCAGCTCTCCGCCGCGGCCGCGCGGGGCGATGCCGCGTACAGATAGTGGACGGTCCCGGATCTGGTTGGGCGGAATGGGCGGCGGCGCCACGACGTCGAACGGTCCGACCGCCCAGATGAGCAGATAAGTGGGCAGCGGCCTGGTGGGAGCGAACTTCACCCGCTTGCGCCCCTCGCCGGCGGCGCTCTCTTCCACTGGCGAAGTATTCGCCACCGCGACGTCGGAATCGGGAACGACCAGTGAAACCTCGAACGGCGTCTTGAAATCCGGCTCGTCGAATCCGGGGAAGGCGCGCCGCGCGTCGACGGCCTCGAACTGCGTGTAGGCGTACGCGTCACCCGCTTCATGGGCGAGGTAGAGCCCGACGATCTGGCGATCGAACGCGGCGTCCCACTCGAGGTGGATGGTGGCCGGGCCGGCACCCGCGGGCCGCGCGAGCGAAAGGCGCGCGAGCCCTTCCGGATTGACCTGCTCGAAGGTGGCGGAGATTCCGGATACGGAGGCGACCGAGACGTGGAGGTTGCGGCCGTGCAACCAGATCGCCGAGCGCGGACGGGCGAGCTCGACGGAGATGTCCTCCGATCCGCGGAACCGCGTCTTCTCCGGATCGATCTCCATGGAAATCGAGTAGCGCACGGGCTTCACGTCGCGCGGGAGTTGCAAGAGAGGCGGCGCCTCGCCGGCCGCGGCATCTGCCTCTTGGGCCGGCGCGGGCGACGAAGGCTTCTGCGCTTCGGTGGCGGGCTCCGCTGCGGCCGGCGCTGGTTTCGCGAGGGGCGCGCTCGCGCAAGCGGAAAGGACCACGGCGGCGGCAGCGAACCCGACAAGGATGTTGGTCATCGCGTCGGCACTGTAGCGGTTCCGCAGCCGAAAACCGGACCGAAACGGATAGCGTCCAGCCGGAACTACGGCCGTACGGTACGCGATTGCGCGCGCGAGCCGTTCTTCGTATGGGAAGCCGTTCGTCCGATGGAGGTTCCATGAACACGGCAGTCCGAGCCGCCGCGGCGTCCGTCCTCCTGTTCGGTTGCGTCCGCAATCCCGCCACCGGGAAGTTGCAGCTCGACATCGTCTCCGAGAGCCAGGAGGTCGAGATGGGCAAGCAGGCAGCCCAGGAAGTCCAGCAGACGATGGGCACGTACAAGGATCCGAAGGTCGAAGCGTACGTGAACAACCTCGGACAGAGCCTCGCCAAGCAGACCACCCGCCCCAACCTGCCCTGGCAATTCCACGTGGTGGAGGACGCCTCGGTGAACGCCTTCGCGCTCCCGGGCGGGCCCGTCTTCGTCACCCGCGGCATCCTCGGGACCTTGAACAGCGAGGCGGAGCTCGCCGGGGTGATGGGTCACGAATGCGGCCACGTGGCGGCAAGGCACTCGGCGACACAGCTGAGCAAGGCGCAAGTCGCGCAGCTCGGGCTCGGGCTCGGATCGATCCTCTCCCCCGCGGTGGCGAGCGTCGGCCAGGTGGCAGGCGCGGGGCTGCAAGTGATGTTCCTCAAGTTCAGCCGCGACGACGAATCGCAGGCGGACAAGCTCGGCCTGGCCTACATGGCGAACGACGGTTACGACGCTCGCAGCATGCTCGAGGTCTTCAGGACATTGAACCGCGTCTCGAAGCTCGCGGGCGGCGGGAAGCTGCCGCAATGGCTGGAAACACATCCCGATCCCGAGAACCGGCTCGGCGCGGCCGAGCAACGGCTCAAGGAGATCAAGCACGACTTCACCGGCGCGAAGGTGAACCGCGAGGACTACCTCAGGACCATCGACGGCATCGTCTATGGCGAGGATCCACGGCAGGGCTTCTTCAAGGGGCAGCTCTTCCTCCATCCGGAGCTGAAGTTCCAGGTCCAGTTCCCGGAAGGCTGGAAGACGCAGAACACGCCGCAGGCGGTAGCCGCGATCAGCCCCAAGCAAGACGCGATCGTCCAGCTGCAGGCAGCCGGACAAGGCACCTCGCCGGAGCAGGCTGCGCAGAAGTTCTTCTCGCAGAAGGGAATCCAGCGAGGGCAGGCGGCGCAGACGAGCGTGCACGGCCTTCCCGCCGTGGCCGCCTACTTCGCCGCGCAGACCGATCAGGGACAGATCGGCGGGCTCGTGACGTTCCTCGGCTACAACAACACGACCTGGGCCATCCTCGGCTACACGGCTGCGGCCGCCGTCCAGCAACACGACGCGGAGTTCAAGTCGGTGACGACCAGCTTCGGTCCGCTCACCGATGCGGCCGCCGCGAACGTCCAGCCGGCGAAGATCCAGCTCGTGAAGCTAGACCAGCCGATGACGGTGGAGCAGTTCCAACAGAAGTACCCCTCCAACCTGAAGGTGGAGGAAGTGGCGCTCATCAACGGCCTCGATGCGCCTGCGAGCCCCATGCAGCCCGGGCAGACGTACAAGCGGGTGGTCGGGGGGCCGCCACACGATCAGCAGAAACAAGCGGCAAGATGATTCCCGATGTGTCGAGCGGGGGTGGAAACGTTCCTCCGCGCACCCGGCGGCGAGCCCGACAAGTGCGTGCAGGTAGCAGGTTCGCACGGCTTTACCTGCCGCACGTCAGTTCGTCCCCTCGGCGAGCACATTGAGGAAATCCGTCGGGCAAGCGACACTGCCTTCGCTCGTGACGATCGCAAGCAGACGAGAAGAATACCGCCACGGCGCGGGTTCAAGGCGGGCGTGAACTCGCCGAATTAAGCGGTGAAGGGCTTCAAAACCTCATGAGCATTCTCGTCGTCGACGATTCGAAGGTTTCCCGTCTCCTGCTGCAGCGGCTTCTCGAGCGCGGCGGATTCGGTCCCACCATCGGTGCGGCCTCTGCGGAAGAGTCGTACGCGATCCTGGGTCTGACGGGCGGCGAAGCGCGCACGGACGTCGAGCTGGTGCTCATGGACGTCGAGCTCCCTGGCGTGCGCGGTTACGACGCTTGCCGCCGGCTGCGCGGCGAGGACCGGCTGCGCGACGTTCCCGTGCTGATGGTGACGGCGAACCTGGGCCCCGAGCACGTGCAGGAGGCCTTCAACTCCGGCGCCCGCGATTACATCGGCAAGCCCGTGCAGGAAGTCGAGCTACTCGCTCGCGTGGGCGCCGCGCTCGCGCTCAAACGCGAGATGGACGCGCGCCGCGAGCGCGAGATCGAGCTCCTCGTCTTGAAGCGCCAGCTGGAAGAGGCGAACGCCGGGTTGCAGCGCCTGTCGGCGGAAGACGGGCTCACCGGGCTCGCCAACCGGCGCGCCTTCGATTTGCGGCTGCACCTCGAGTGGCAGCGGGCCTGTGACGCCGAAGCGGAAGTCTCGGTCCTGCTCCTCGACGTCGATCACTTCAAAGCCTACAACGACCGCTTCGGGCATCCGAAGGGCGACGCGCTCCTCAAGCTCATCGCCAGCGCGCTCGCGAAGTGCGTGCATCGGCCGTCGGATCTCATCGCGCGTTACGGTGGCGAGGAGTTCGTTGCGCTGTTGCCCGCGACGCCAGCGACCGGTGCCCTGCTCCTCGGGGAGAAGATGCGCCTCGCGGTCGAGCGCCTGGGCGTCTTGCGGGGCAACGACCAGCCGACCGGCCCCGTGGTGACCATCAGCATCGGCGCCGCCACCGTGCGTGCAGCCAAGGGCACGAATCCGGCGGATGTCGTCGCTTTCGCGGACGAAGCCCTCTACCGGGCCAAGGCTTCGGGACGCAACCAGGTGCAGAAGGCCGATCGCGCCCCCAGACTGCTAGCGGAGAGTGCATGAGCGACACCCGCCTCTTGCTCGCCGACGATGACGAGGGGCTGCGCCGGATCTTCGCGCGCGCCTTCCGAGCCGACGGCTTCGACGTGGAGGTCGCCGAGGACGGCGAGGCCGCGCTGCGGATGCTCGAGGAGCACCGCTACGATGCGGTGCTGACCGACATCAGCATGCCGCGCGTCTCGGGCATCGAGTTGCTCCGCGCCGTGCGCGAGCGCGACGCCGACGTTCCCATCGTGCTCATGACCGGCGGTCCCGATCTGGAGACCGCGCTGCAGGCCATCGAGCATGGCGCCTTCCGCTACCTGGTGAAGCCTGTCCAGCTCAACGAGCTGAAATCGGTCGTGCGCCGCGCGGCCGCCTTCCACCGTCTCGCGAAGCTCAAGCGCGAGGCCCTCGCGTACCTGGGCGAGAACGACGCGCTCCTCGCCGATCGCACCACGCTCGAGCGCACCTTCGAGCGCGCCCTCGACGGGCTATGGATGGCGTTCCAGCCCATCATCCGCTGGCCTGAGCGCGCCCTCTTCGGCCACGAGGCGCTCGTCCGCACCTCGGAGCCGCTCCTCGCCCGGCCGCCCGACCTCATCGGCGCCGCCGAGCGCCTGCGCCGGCTGCCCGAGCTGGGCCGTGCCATCCGCGATCGCGTCGCCGCGCAGATCGGCAATGCTCCCGGTGAGATCTTCGTCAATGTGCACGCGACCGATCTGATGGATGAACATCTCTACGATCCCTCGGCCGCCCTTTCGCAGCACGCGCGTCGGGTGGTCCTCGAGGTGACCGAGCGCGCCGGGCTCGACGACGTGAAGGACGCCCGCACCCGGGTCGAGAAGCTGAAGAAGATGGGCTTCCGCATCGCCGTCGACGATCTCGGCGCCGGATACGCGGGCCTCACCAGCTTCGCGCAGCTCGAGCCGCACATCGTCAAGCTCGACATGTCTCTCGTGCGCGGACTGCACGAGGAGCCGACGAAGCGGAAGCTGGTTTCCTCCATCGTCCATCTCTGCCGCGATCTCGGCATCGCCGCCGTCGCGGAGGGCGTGGAGACGGCGCAGGAGCGCGACGCGCTGGAGAAGATCGGCTGCTCGCTCTTGCAAGGGTACTTGTTCGGGAAGCCGGAGAAGCCGTTCTCGACGCCCAAGTTCTGAATCTACGTTACCCCTTGCCGGCTTCCGCGCCCTCTAGCGCCCGCCAGAAATACCAGCTCGCCACCGTCCGGTAGGGACGCCACTTCTCGCCTGCGGCGAGCAATTCCTTCGGCGTCGGTAGCTCCTTCCGCCGATACACCCGCGCGAACCCCTTCCGCACCCCGTAGTCGGTGGCCGGCAGCACGTCGGGCCGTCCCAGGCGGAAGATGAGCAGCATCTCCGCCGTCCAGCGCCCGATTCCGCGAACCGCCGAAAGCCTCTCCACGATCTCGTCGTCGGAGAGCTTCCGCAGCTCGCGCATCTGCGGAACGGTCCCATCGATCGTCTTGGTGGCGAGATCGCGCAGCGCCGCGATCTTTCCCCGCGACAGGCCCGCCGCGCGGAGGCGCTCCTCCGGCATGGCGAGCAGATCGCCCGGCCGGGGAAACTTGCGCGGCCCGAACAGCGCGACCGTGCGGGCGAAGATCGCCGCCGCCGCATAGCCGCTCAGCTGCTGGTAGACGATCGATTCCGCCAGCGCCTCGAACGGGCTTTGCAGATGCGCGAGGCGCAGCCGCAACGGCCCGACCCGCTCGATCAGCTTCCCGAGCCGCGCATCCTTCGCGGAGACGTGACGGACACCCTCGGCCGGATCGAAGGGAAGCTGCCCGGCCTTCCCGTCAGGCGATCGGTTTCGCGGCTTCGGACGCGGCTCGTCCACCCCGCCATCATTGCACGCGTAGGGACGCGACGGCCTCCGCCGCGCTTTCCGGAAGCTGGTCGAGCAGCTCGAGCAGGTCGAGCGCGTCGTGGATGGCGTGGCCGCCGATGTCGTTGTTGAAGTACGTGAACGAGTCGCGGCGGTAGTCCTTGAGCGAGCGCGCTACCCGCCACAGGCCGCGCTTGCCGTACCTACCGCGGTACTTTCCGGTCGCACCATGAAACCGCAGATATCGGAACCTGCCCGTGTATGCGGGTGGCTGTCGATCGACCAGGTCGTGCTCGCAGAAGGCGGTGCCGTAGCGGTCGAGCAGCTCGCAGCATTCGTCGGTGTACCAGGCGGCGCTGCGGAACTCGACCGCATGCCGGACGTTTTTCGGGAGCGCGGCGAGGAACGCCTCCAGTCTCGGAAGGTCCTGCTGGTTCATCTGCGGCGGAAGCTGCCAGAGGACCGGGCCGAGCTTGTCGCCGAGCCGCAAGATCAGCTCGAAGTACCGATCGAGCCCCTGTCCTGCCTCCTTGAGCCGCTTGAGATGGGTGAGGTACCGGCTTCCCTTGCAGGCGAAGAGGAAGCCCGCAGGCGCGTTGCGCCGCCAGCCGTCGACCATGGAAGCGGTCGGCAGACGGTAGAAGGTGGTGTTCAATTCGACGGTGTCGAAGACCTGGGCGAAGCGCTCGAACCACTGCTTCTGCGGGATGCCTGCGTAGAGCAGGTCCTTCCAGTGCTTGTAGACGTAGCCGCTCGTTCCAACCCGGATCACGACCTCAAGATGATCATCCCGCCCGCTCCGCGGCGGCCAGGTGACCGCAGAACGTCTCGCGGTCGATGTTCGCTCCGCAGACGATGAGCGCCACGCGCTTCCCCTGCAGGCGCTCCCGCAGGGGGCCGCACAGGGCGGCGGTCGCGGCGGCCCCGGCTGGCTCGACCGCGAGCTTCGCGGACCGGAAGAGGAGGAGCATGGCGGCGCGAATCTGATCGTCGCTGACTTTCGCCAGATCGTCCACGTAAGTGCGGCACAAGCCGAAGCTGTACGGAGCGGCGTGCGGTGCGCCCAGGCTGTCGGCGATGGTGCGCACCTTGTCGATCCCTTCCGGCTTCCCGCTCGCGAAGCTGCGGTGCATGGTATCGGCGCCTTCCGGCTCGACGCCGAAGACCAGCGTGCGCGGCGAGATTTGCTTCACCGCCGCGGCCACCCCGCCGCAAAGCCCCCCGCCCCCGATGGGAATCACGACCGCGTCGAGATCCTGCGCCTGCGCGCACAGCTCGAGCCCGAGGGTGGCGGTGCCGAGCGCGGTGAGCGGCCCTTCGAACGGATGGATGAAAGCGCGCCCCTCCTTCTCCTCGATCTCCTTCACCCGGTCGAAGGCGCGGTGGACGTCATCGACCAGCTCCACCTCCGCGCCGTAGTCGCGCGAGCCCTGCACACGCGCCGGATTCGCGTTCTTCGGCATCACCACTTTCGCGGTGGTCCCCAGCGCTCGCGCGGCGTACCCGACCGCCATCGCGTGATTGCCGGCGCTCACCGCGGTGACGCCGCGAGAGAGCTGCTCCCGCGACAGCGCCCGCAGGTTACAGAGCGCGCCGCGGGGCTTGAAGCTTCCCGCGTGCTGGAAGAGCTCGAGCTTGAGCAGCACCTGCGTGCCGGCGCCTACCGCGGCATCGAGGGCGTCCGATCGCCATCGCCACACGGGCGTCTCCACCACGAGCCCTTCGAGGTCCTGCCTCGCGTTGCGGATCTCCGCCAGGGTCGGTCCTTGCATCGGGCGACGATGTTACGACGTGACTAGGTTTCCGGCATGGCTCGCGCCGCCATCGAGACCGCCGCGCCGTTGATTCCGCCGAGGCCGACGCTCGCGCTGCTCCGTGAAATCGCGGCCGGATGCACGGCTTGCGACCTCTACAAATGCGGGACGCAGACGGTCTTCGGCGAAGGACGGGGCCAGGCCCGCGCCATGCTCGTCGGCGAGCAGCCTGGCGATTCCGAAGACAAGGCCGGGCGTCCGTTCGTCGGACCTGCAGGCAAGCTTCTCGACAAGGCGCTTCTCGCGGCAGGGATCGACCGCAAGCTGGTCTACGTCACGAACGTGGTGAAGCACTTCAAATGGGTGCCGCGCGGCAAGAGGCGGCTCCACGAGAAGCCGAACGCGCGCGAGATCGCCGCCTGCCGCCCCTGGCTCGAGGCGGAGATCGCGGTGGTGAAACCGCGCGTCCTCGTCCTCCTCGGCGCCACGGCCGCCCAGGCCATCCTCGGCAGGTCGTTCAAGGTCACGCAGCAGCGCGGTCAGATCCTGGCGAGCGATCTGGCCCCGCGCGTGATGGCGACGGTGCACCCCAGCTCGCTGCTACGCGCTCCCGACGAGGAGACCCGCCGGCGCGAGACGCAGCGGTTCGTCGAGGACCTCTCGGGCATCGCGCCGCTCGTCGCGGACGAGGCCGAAGAAGCTTCTGCCACGCACTAATCGTCTTGCGTCCGCCGGGCCGCCTCGCGCACCGCGCGCTCGCGGGGAAGGCCACTCTGGCGCAGCTCGCGGAACTCCTCCTCGAACCGCTTGATCTCGTCCTCGCCCGCGTCCTCGAGCGCGGCGAAGACGTTACGCGCTTTCGTCTGGGCGCGGATGAGCTCGTCGAGCTTGAGCTGGACCGCCTTCCCGTCGCGGTTCTGCGTCGCCTGGATGAGGAACACCATCAGGAAGGTGATGATGGTCGTGCCGGTATTGATCACCAGCTGCCAGGAGTCGGAGAAGCCGAACAGGGGCCCGGTCACCAGCCAGACGACCACCAGCCCGACCGCGATGACGAATGCCCAATAGCTGCCCGCCCAGTTCGAGACCTTGAAGGAGAGCGCGCGGAACCAGCCTTTGCCGTTCTGCGGGTTTGTGCCTGAACCCATGTGTCGATGATGGGTTCTCGAGGACCGTCCCGGAAGGGACGACCAGCCGCCCCCCTGGCTGGTGCTCAAACCGCGGTAACCTCTTCGTCGCGGCGGTGCAGCCTGCCGTTCGCGTCGATCTCGAACCCGAGATAGCCGAGGACGTCGACGTGGTACTGGCGCAGGCCGAGCAGATGGAGCGTGCCGTTGACCGACTGCGCGACGATGCCGAGGGCGTGAACGCGCAAGTCCTCGACCTGGCTGAAGTCGAGGATCACCTCGCCGAGCGACCCGAGCACCCCGCGCAATTCCAGGGCCTGTGGCAGGTCGAACGAGCCCTTCAGCCGAAGGAGCGTCAGGGGCCCGATCCGTTCCTGCACCATGTTCAACGCCATGTTCGAAACGATGCAAACGCGTATCGTTTCCGACAACTAGCGGGCCTCAGTGGACCGTACGGGCCGCCTTGCGCACGGAAAGCAGGAGGTCGGCAGGATCGACGGGCTTGAGCAGTACGTCGGCGGCCCCAAGCTCGCGCGCCGCCCGCAGCCGCGATCCCACCGCAGAGACCGCAACGACCGGAGAGTGCGGCGGGGGTCGCTCCCCGAGCCGCTTGATGAGCTCGAGCCCGTCGAGGATCGGCATCACCAGGTCGGTGATGATCACCTGCGGATGCAGGCGTTCGGCCATCTCCAGACCCTCTTGCCCGTCGTAGGCGACGGCCACCTGCAGCCCCTCGTGCTGGAGCGCCGCCTGCGTGACCTCGGCGAGGTCGCGGTCGTCCTCGACGAGGAGGACGAACAGGTCTGAGGCGGGCTCGGTGCTCATCGGTACGGGAACGATGCGTCGGGGTCGGTCATATTGCGACGTACGTGCGAACGGTGTTGCGCCCGCACGTCCGTGCGAAACGCGGGTGGATCGAGCGGCTGGTTGAAAGATTTTACCCATACCGCACGCAGGACGGGACAGTTGTCTCACTGGCTATGCGACAGAGGTCCTCTGGTTTGTTCGCCACTCGACAACGGCGGTTGCCCGCCGGCAAGTCGGCCAGACGCGCCCTTGCGTGCGCAGCTGTATATGGGGCTAAAACTCGGTGATCCTCGGCGGACGCATCGACGTGCAGAGCCACCTGGGTCGCGGCTCGACCTTCACGTTCCACATACCGCGGTTCGAGAGGCAGGAATGAACGAAACAATCCACCCCGACACCGCGCAACCGCTGGTGCTGGTCGTCGACGACTTCCAGGACAACCGTGAGATGTACGCCGAATACCTCGCCTACTGCGGCTTCCGCGTCATCGAAGCCAAGAACGGCAAGGAAGCCATCGAGCAGGCGTTCGCGCAGAGCCCGAACGTCATCATCATGGACCTCTCGCTTCCCGTGATGGACGGCTGGGAGGCGACCCGCCGGCTCAAGGCCGACGGACGCACGAAGTCCATCCCGGTCATCGCGCTCACCGGGCACGCGCTCCAGGGCCATTCGAAAGGCGCCCTCGACGCGGGCTGCGACGCTTTCGTGGCAAAGCCGTGCCTTCCCGACCAGCTGGTGCTCGAGATCAAGCGAATGCTCGGGACCTCCGCTTCCGCACCCGTGAAGGGATGACCGCCGATGCTTGCCGTGCAAAAACCGAGGAAGAAGAACGAGGACGATGAAGGAAGCGCTCGACTCGGTGAAGCACCTCCACCAGTTCGTGATCGCGGCGAGCGCGGCGGTCCTCGCTTTCGCTTTGTCCGGCAGCGACACCCGGGTCAACGAGGCGATCAAGGAGTTGCGCGCTCTGAAGGCAATCGACTGGACGGGGTACGTGCCGTTCGTCGAGAACGAGGTCTACCGCGAGGCGGCAAAATCCGCGTACAGCCCGCAGCGAGCGCAATTGGATGCGGTGCGAGACTCGCTCGGCTCCCTCATCGACGTACCGGCCGATCCCTGCTTCTTGCCGACCGGGACCTGCGCGCGGGTCGAGCTCCCGATGGCGACGCATCTGCCGGACGCTTCGACAAGCCTCGAGGGATACGAGTCGTTCCTCGTCTCGCGGCCCGCGGTCTTCTGGGCCCGCTTCGACCGCTTTTCCGCGAATCGACCCTTTCCGCGTGAGCGGGCCCGACTTTCGCGCATGGCGGTGCGCCCTCGCCTGCAGGGAAGGTTCTTGCACGGGGGCACGGACTGGTATTTCGACGGCGACCCACCTCTCGCCGCTGTCCCCGGAAATGTCGTCCTGACGCTCGCAGGTGCCTCACCGGCCGTCTTCGAAGGCAACGCGGACGTGTATGTGACGTTGCTCGCCGACGCGACGCCGGCGCATTGGTTGCTCCAGACGCAGAAAGAGTTGGTCGGCAGGTCGATGCTCGACCCGTCCGCATCTCATTTCGTCTCCGTGCGGAAGTACTGGAATTCCGTTTCGGCCAAGCCGATCGACGCCGCCATCGGGTTCCTCCAGGATCGGGCGGACGCCTCGCGCAAGCAGATGTCGCTGTTCGGGCTCGCAATGGACGCCGACACGGTCGGGATCCTCGGCCCCTTGAGCGTTGCGGCGCTCCTCGTGTTCCTGCTCGCCCACGTCCGGCACCTCGCCTCGCTCGATCCCCACGACGAGTTCGCGCGGACGTATCCGTGGATCTGCTTGTCGACCGATTGGCTCGGCATCGCGCTGACCTTCTCCACGGTCGTGTTGCTCCCGGCGGCCGCGAGCGCAGCGCTCGTCGTCCGGGCGCTCGCCAACCTGCGCGAGGCTGGACGCGCTTCGGTGATCATTCCGGGAGCGATGACGGTCGTCGTGGTGACGCTGTCGATCCTCACCTTCTCCGCGATCCGGACCTTGCGACGGAGGCTGGCGGCGCTCGCGGCTGCTCGATCTCGAGAACGTCTTTCGGTCCCGGCGGACGACGAGGCCTCGCCGTTCCCTTGAACCGATCGGCCGAACGTCTTTACACGTTCGGCTGCCTGAGCAGCGCCCGCAGCGACTCCAGCGTATCCGCGTCCTCGGGCTTCTTGTCCGTCCTCCACCGCGCGATCCTCGGGAACCGCACCGCGATCCCGCTCTTGTGACGCGCCGACTCCGCGATGCCCTCGAAGTGAAGCTCGAAGACGTGGGCCGGTTCGACGTGCCTCACCGGGCCGAAGCGCTCGATGGTGTGCTGGCGGATCCACCGGTCGATGCGGTCGATCTCCTCGTCGGTGAGGCCGGAGTAGGCCTTCGCGACCGGCAGCAACTCGCCTTCGTGCCAGACCGCGAAGGTCATGTCGGTGAGCACGCTCGCGCGGCGGCCGTTGCCGGGCTGCGCGTACACCAGCACCGCGTCGATGCTGTAGGGATCGATCTTCCACTTCCACCAGTCTCCGCGACGGCGCCCGGTCTGGTACGGCGAGGAACGGCGTTTCAGCATCAGTCCTTCCACGCCGCGGGCGCGCGCAGAGCGGCGGAGCGCCGCAAGCTCCTCCCAACTCGCAGCGGCGACTTCCGGTGAAACCGTGAGCCGATCGGCGCGGCCGGTGGCGAGACGGACGAGGCGCTCTCGCCGCTCCGACAGGGGCCGATCGCGCAGATCGACACTGCCTTCCTCGAGCAGGTCGTACGCCATGAACGCCGCCGGCGCCTCCTCGAGAATGCTCGGAGTCAACTTCTGCCGCCCGATCCGCCGCTGCAGGACCGAGAACGGAAGCGGCGCGCCATCGCGAAAGGCGAGCACCTCGCCGTCGAGGACCGTGCCCGGCTCGAGCGATGCGAACACCGGCTCGAGATCGGGGAACCGCGCCGTGATCAGCTCCTCGCCCCGCGACCACAGCCATTTCTCCGATCCGCGCCGCACGAGCTGTGCGCGGATTCCGTCCCACTTCCATTCCGCCTGCCAGTCCGCGAGAGCGCCGAGCGACCCTGGATCCTCCTCCAGCGGCGAGGCGAGGAAGAACGGATACGGACGCGAGAGATCGGCACCGCCGTCCTCGGCAGCTACCAGCGCCTCGAAGGCGCCGGCCGACGGTTCCCAGGTCCCCATCAGGCGATGCTCGACCACGCGCGTTTCGAGCCCCGCATGCTGCGCCAGCGCGCGCACGGCGAGCGTCCGCGAGACGCCGACGCGGAACTCCCCGGTCAAGAGCTTCACCAGGAGGAAGATCTCCCGCGCCGGCATCGACGACCACAGCTCGATCACCGCGCTGCGCTTCCGCTCCTCGCCGGCGTCGCGCAGCGGCAGCAGGCGATCTTCGATGAGCCGGGAGAGCGACAAACCCTCCGTCGCCGGCGGCGCGCCTCCGCGTTTGCCGTCGATGAGCAGGGCGATGACCTCGGCAACGTCGCCCGCGGCCGAGTAGGACTCCTCGAACATCCACCCCGCGGTTCCCGTCTCTTCGAGCGCCCAGCCCGCCACGAGCCTCGGCGCGATGAGCCGTTTGAGCCGCGCTCCGATGAGGAAGAACACCGCCCACGCGGCGTCGGCCGCGGGCGCCTCGGCGAAGTAGGCCCGCATGGCCGCCACCTTGGCGTTGGTGGAGGTGGTCGCATCGAGCGCGTCGTAGAGCTGCGCGAAGCGGCGCACGCGGCCTCAATCTCCTTCCGGATCGCTCGGCTGCACGGTACCGATCGCGCCCGCCTCGACGCCTTGCTCGCGCAGGTACCTCGCGAGCGCGTCGCGATGCCCGTGGGTGGCGAGCACCTGCCGCGCACCGGTCTCGCTCACGGTGCGCAAGATCCCGGGCCAGTCGGCGTGATCGCTGAGCGCGAAGCCGCGGTCGAACGCGCGCCTGCGCCGCTGCCCGCGGATACGCATCGAGCCCGAGGCGAAGGCGCTCTCGAAATCCCCGAAGCGCTTCATCCACGGCAGCCCGCGCGCCGTGATCGGAGCGAGGATCAATTCGCCCGCGAACGGGCGACCCTTTTGCGTCTCCGCGACCGGCAGGGTGGGAAGCATGCGGGCCCCGGCGGCGCGATAGAGGGCGGTGAGGGGCTCGATGGCGCCGTGCACATAGACGGGGCGCTCGGTGAATTCGAGCAGACCCGCGAGGATGCGCTGCGCCTTCCCGAGCACGTAGCAGAAGAGCACCGAGGCCTTCTGCGCGTTGCCGATCCACCAGGCGTGGATGTCGCGCAGGACTTCGCGCGGATCGTCCCAGCGGAAGATCGGCAACGCGTAGCTCGCTTCGGTGACGAGCACGTCGCACCGGACGATTTCGAACGGCGCGCAGGTAGGGTCGGACTCGCGCTTGTAATCTCCGGTAACCACCCACACCGTCCCCGTGCCCTCGATGCGTACCTGGGCCGAGCCGAGGATGTGCCCGGCGGGATGGAACGAGACCATGGCCCCGGAGAGCATGCGGCGCTCGCCGTAGGCGACGCCCTCGAGGACGGCCTCCGGCCCCAGCCTGTGCGCGAGCAGCGGTAGCGAGGCGGCGGCGCAAAGGTACCTCCTGCAGCCCGGCGTCGCGTGGTCCGCATGCGCGTGGGTGACGACCGCGAGGGGCACGGGAACGCGCGGGTCGACGTGGAATCCTCCCTCCGCGCAGAAGAGGCCCTCGGGTGCGGGAACGAGCAGCGGCGGCACGACACGAGCCTACCTGAAACCCCGGACGGCTCCTTGACCGGTCAAAGGACCCTCGCGTCTCCTGTTCTTCCGATGAGCGACGGATTCATTCTGCGAAGCGCGTTCGAAGACCTGTGCGTGGAGTCGGGCTGGCCCGTCGCGCGCCTCACCTTCTTCGGCTCCGACGAGCGCGTGACGCTGTGGAGCGTCGCTCCGGGCCTGGAGACGCTGCGGGACTCGTGGGAGGCCGCCGGGCAGCTCTCGAGCTTCAGCGCCCGCGTCGCTTCGAACGGCCGTCCGATGCTGCACGCGAACGAGATGGACCTCGCCGACTTCGGCGACGCCGCCTGCGAGGAAGGCCTGCACTGGACGGTATCCTTCCCGCTCTTCGTGGACGCGGAAGTCGTTGGAGCGATCGAGGCGTGCGCCCCGAACCGGCCGCGCGTCGAGGGCCTGCTCCGCTCGGGGCGCCTCCTCGGGTCGCTGCTCGTCTCTGGCCAGCGCGCCGCTTAGTCGATCGGAGCCGCCGCGCCGGTCTCTAGCGGGACCTGGCTGCGCGGCTCGCTCTGCAAGAGCTCCTCGGCCGTCGCCTCCATGAGGGCGCCGAGATCCTCCAGCTCCTGAGCGCCGTGCGCCTTCTTCACCTTGGGGAAGAGCTCGCCTTCTTCTTCCTCGATGTGGTGCTCGACCTGTTCCTTGAGGACCTTCACCTTGGCATCGAACTGGGCGTCCGACGGCGGCATGTCCAGCAGGTCGGCGATCAGCCGCTTGACCGACAGGTGCTCCTCGACGGCTTCCTGGAGTAATTCCTCCGTCCGATCGTCCTTCGTCGCAGGGTAGAAGTGCTGCTCCTCGATCGCGGCGTGTACCGCCAGCGCGTCAGCGAGCTTCTCGAACAGCTCCTCCTTGTCCTCCACTTCCGCGTCCTCGAGGGTGGAGAGCAGCTCCTTGGCTTCCTGGTGCTGCTTCCTCAGCAGATCGATGGCGTTCATGGGCAGTCTCCGATAGAGGTCTCTACCGGAATGTGCGCCGCACCTCTCCGCCCTGCAGGGGCTGCCTGCTCCCCGACAGAGCGGACGGCCTGTGCCCCACCGGATTCGTACCGATGCGTACGTTCCCGACCATGAACCGGCGCTACGTGTGCTTGCACGGCCACTTCTACCAGCCGCCGCGCGAGAACCCGTGGCTCGAAGAAGTGGAAGTCCAGGACAGCGCCACGCCGTTCCACGACTGGAATGCCCGCATCGCGGCCGAGTGCTACGGGCCCAACGGAGCGGCGCGCTTGAAGGACGGCGCGGGCCGCATCCGCGACATCGTCAACAACTACCGCCACATCTCCTTCAACTTCGGTCCCACGCTGCTCGCCTGGATGGAGCGGTCGGCGCGCGAGAGCTACGAGCGGGTGATCGAGGCCGATGCCTACAGCGTCCGCGCCCGGGGCCACGGCAACGCCATCGCGCAGGCGTACTCGCACGCCATCCTTCCGCTCTGCAACGAGCGCGACCGCCGGACGCAGATCCGCTGGGGCCTGGCCGACTTCCGCAAGCGTTTCGGCCGCAACCCCGAAGGGATGTGGCTGCCCGAGGCCGCCGCCGACACCGATACGTTGCGCGCGCTGCTCGACGAGGGGATCCGCTTCACCGTCCTCTCTCCCTATCAATGCGTTCGCGTGCGCAACGAGACGGGTCCCTGGCAGGACGCCCGCAATGCGCAGTTCGATCCCACGTTGCCGTACCTCGTGGACGTCGGCGGCGGCCGCAGCATCGCGGTCTTCTTCTACGACGGACCGATCGCCCGCGCGGTGGCCTTCGGCGAGGCGCTCTCCTCCGGGGACGATCTGGTCGCGCGGCTGGAGCAGGGGTTCAACGATGCCCGCGCCCACGACGAATTGCTCGTCGTCGCGGTCGACGGCGAGACCTTCGGCCACCACAAGAAGGGCGGCGACGAGGTGCTCGCCTCCGCCCTGCGGCACTTGCAGGGCCGCAAGGACCTCGAGCTCGTCAACCTCGGCCAGGCCCTCGAGCTCTTCCCGCCGCGGGACGAGGCGCAGATCGCCGAGAACAGCTCCTGGAGCTGCGCCCACGGCCTCGAGCGCTGGAAGAGCGATTGCGGCTGCCAGGTGGGCGGACAGCACGGTTGGCGCCAGGCCTGGCGAGGCCCTCTCCGCGGCGCTCTCGACGAGGTTCGCGACAAGCTCGCCGATCTCTACGCCAGCGAGGTTGCGCAGCTCTTCAAGGACCCATGGAAGGCGCGCGACGAATACATCAAGGTGATCCTCGATCGCGATCTGGCGGACGACTTCCTTGCCCAGAACTCGCTCGGAGCGCTAGAGGAGCGCGACCGCATCCGCGCGCTGGAGCTCTGCGAGCTGCAGCGCAACGCCCAGCTCATGTACACGAGCTGCGGCTGGTTCTTCGCCGAGATCTCCGGCCTGGAGACGGTGCAGATCCTCAAGTATGCGGCGCGGGCGCTGCAGGTGGCGCGGGAAGCGACGGGCGTCGACCTCGAGCCCGCCTTCGACGAATCGCTCTCGCGCGCGCCTTCCAACCTGCCGGACATGCGCGACGGCTCCCACGTGTACGACGCGCTGGTGAAGCCTTCCGTCGTCACCCTGGAGGGCGTGGCGGCCCACTCCGCCATCTCCAACGTCTTCGACGAGGGCCGCACGGCGAGCCTCTTCTGCTACGACGTGGCGGTGCGCGGACGGCGCCGGGAAAAGGCGGGTGGCGCGACGCTCGCGGTGCTGCATCTCGAGGTTCGCAGCAAGGTCACGGGCGAGCGGCGCGACCTCAGCGCGTGCGTGCTCCACTTCTCCGGCGCCGACTTCCGCTGCGGGCTCCGTCCGCACGATCCCTCCGCCCACCAGGACATGGAGCGGCGTCTGTTCGCGCGCTTCTCCGGACTGTCGCTCGCCCAGGTGGTCCGCGAGATCGACCGCGAGTTCACCGGGCGCGACTACACCTTGCGCGACCTCTTCCTCGACGAACGCAGAAGGCTCGCCGGCCAGCTTCTCGACGAGACCATGCGCCGCTACGAGGAGGACTACCTTCGCATCTACGAGTCGAACCGCCGCCTCATCGACTTCTTGCGCGAGATCGACTCCCCCGTGCCGCGCCCGCTGCAGGTCGCTGCCGACGTCGCCTTGACGCGGCAGGCGCAGGAACAGACGCGGTCCGTCGCGGAGGGGCGCGTCGACCTCAATTCCGCGCACGCCGATCTCCTCTCCACCATGCAGGTGGCGAAGCGGCTCGGCGCTCGCATCGATCGCGCCGCCATCGTTCCCGAGTTCCACCAGCACCTCGCCGCCCTCGTCGATCGGCTCCTGCAAGGCGAGGGGGACGCGGCCGGCCAGATCGCGGGCCTTCTCGAATTGGCAGAGAAACTCCACATCCCGCTCGACCTCTGGGCCGCGCAGAACCGGCTCTGGGACGCGGCCCACGAGCTCGATCTCGATCCCGACCAGCTCGCCCGGCTCTCTCGCGCGCTCTGGTTCGACGAGCGCACGCTCGCGAACAGGGCCCTGCTCGTTTCGCGCCTCGTGCACCCGCCACCGAGGGCCGCCGCTTCCTGATGCCCGCGGGCCCGGCCAGCCGCGTCCGGGGCATCGGCCGGTACGCGATCATCGGCGACTGCAGGAGCGCGGCTCTCGTCTCCGACGACGGATCGGTGGACTGGCTCTGCTGGCCGCGGTTCGACAGCGATGCCGTCTTCGCCGCCCTCCTCGACGCCGGGAAGGGCGGCCGCTTCGCCATCCGCCCCGCCGGGGAATTCCGCGTCGAACGGGCGTACGCGCCCCAGACCAACGTGCTTCTCACCCGGTTCTCGACTCCCGACGGCTCCGCGGTGCTCACCGACTTCATGCCGGTGCAGACCGAAGAGGAGCGGGCGCGGATCCTGCGGCCCGATCACGAGCTCGTGCGGATCCTCCGCTGCGACCGGGGCGAAATGCAGTTCGAGGCGGTTTTCGAGCCCCGCCCGCGATTCGCGCAATACAAGGTGGAGCTCCGGGACCGGCGCAACCTCGGCGTCCGCTGCCACACGCGCGACGGGTTGCTTGCGCTTCGCTCGGAAGAGCCCCTCGAGCCGCGGGGCGATAGCGCCCGCGCGATCTTCACCCTGCGCGCGGGCGAGACGCGCACCTTCGCCATCTCCTTCGAAGAGGAAGGGCCCTCGGTGCTGCCCGCGCTGGGAGACGACTGCCAGGCGGCGCTCGATCACACGCTGCGGTTCTGGCGGAGCTGGGCCTCACACACCGTCTACGACGGACCGTATCGCGACGCCGTCGTTCGCAGCGCGCTGACCTTGAAGCTCCTCGCCTACGCTCCCTCCGGGGCCGTCGTCGCCGCGCCGACCACCTCGCTGCCGGAGCGCCCGGGCGGATCCCTGAACTGGGACTACAGGTACTGCTGGCTGCGCGACGCCGCGCTCACCTCGCGCGCCCTCTTCGGGCTCGGCCATCGCGACGAGGCGGAAGCGTTCGTGAGCTGGCTGCTCACCGCCGCCAGCACCACCTGGCCGCGCGTGCACGTCCTCTACGACGTCTTCGGCAGGCCGCCTCCGGAAGAGAGAGAGCTGCCACATCTGCGAGGATACGAAGGGGCGCGGCCAGTGCGCGTCGGTAACGCGGCGAAATCGCAACTCCAGCTCGACCTCTATGGCGAATTGGTGGGCGCCGTCCGCTACTTCGTCGAACACGGCGGCGAGCTGGACCGCGCGGCGAGGCGGATGCTGGGCGGGCTGGGCCGCAGCGTCTGCGAGATGTGGCGACAGCCCGACCACGGCATCTGGGAGGAGCGCGGCGAGCGCAAGCGCTTCACCCATTCGCGGGTCATGTGCTGGGCGGCGCTCGACGGCCTCGTCCATCTGGCCCGGGAGCTGCGCATCGATCTGAAGGCCCCCGTCGAGAGCTTCGCCGGTTATCGCGACCTCATCCGCGAAGAGATCGAGGAGCTCGGCTATAGCCGCGCGCTGCGTTCCTACACGCGCGCCTTCGCGGGCGCGGACACCGACGCGAGCCTGCTGCTCTTGCCGTGGTACGGGTACATCGAGGCGAGCGCGCCCCGGATGCGGTCCACCTTCGAGCGCATCCGGCGGGAGCTGGGTCTGGGCGGCGTGCTGTTCAAGCGCTACGAGGGGCCGCTCACCGAGGGCGAAGGTGCGTTCGGCATTTGCAGCTTCTGGGCGGCCGAATGTCTCGCGCTCGGCGGCGGCACCCTCGAGGAAGCGACCGCGCTGTTCGAGGAGGCGCTCGGGTACGCAAACGACGTCGGCCTCTTCGCCGAGGAGATCGTGCCGGAGACCGGCGAGGCGCTCGGCAACTTTCCCCAGGCCTTCACCCATCTCGGCGTCGTCAACGCCGCCCTCACCCTCGAGGAGCGACGCAAGGGTTCCAGCCGGCCGTCGCGCGCTGAAGGAGCGGCCCGATGACGCTCGGCGACAACCTCCTCCCCAGCTTCGCGGCGACCCTCGTCTTGACCGCCATCGGCGCCGGCAGCCAGGAGGCGCGGCTGACGCGCATGAGCATTCCCTACCTGCTCGGGACCATCTTCACGCCTGCGCGGGAGAAGGCCAAGCTCCTCGGTTTCTTCCTCCATCTCTTGAATGGGCAGATCTTTGCGTTCCTTTACATGGCGCTCTTCGACCGGTTCGGAGGCGGAGGCGTCCTGCGCGGACTCTTCTTCGGATGCTGCCACGCCCTCATCGTCCTGACCGTCGTGCTGCCGCTCATGCCCGGCCTCCACCCTCGCATGGCGAGCGAGCACTCAGGACCCGTCGCCAGCAAGCGGCTGGAGCCGCCCGGACCGCTCGGCCTCAACTACGGCTTCGCCACGCCCGTCTTCGTCCTTCTCGGCCACGCCGTCTTCGGGGCCATGCTCGGGTACCTCTACCGCCCGTGAGGGCCTAGCTTAGAGCGGAGATGCGGATCCCGGGCTTGCGCGAGCTTGGCTTCCGGGGGCTCGCCCGGAAGCTCTACCAGCACTGGATCGACCATGCGCCCACCGACAAGGCGGCGCAGCTCTCCTATTACTTCCTCTTCTCGCTCTTTCCTTTCTTCTTCTTCCTCGTCGCCCTCACCGCGTTCTTGCCGGTGAAAGGCGCGACCGATGACATCGTCGCTCGGCTCTCGGGGATCATGCCTGACGCCGCCACCGCGATCCTCAAGCAGCACCTCGAATCCCTCGTCACCGTACAGCGGCCGAGGCTCCTCACCCTGGGCCTCGCCATCACGCTGTGGAGCGCATCGCGCGGGATCGACGCCCTTCGCACGGCCCTGAACCTCGCCTACGACGTCAAGGAGACGAGACCCTTCTGGAAGACGCAAGGGATGGCCATCGCCGTGACCGTGGTCTCCGCGGTGCTGATCCTCGCCTCGGTCGCCGGTTTCGCGCTCGGGACCAGCGCCGGCGAGTGGCTCGCCGATCGGGTCGGCGTGGAGCGCTACTACGCGGTCGTATGGAGCTGGGCGCGATGGCCCATCACTGCCCTGGTCATCATGTTCGTCGTCGCCGTCCTCTACTACGTGCTGCCGGACGCGAAGCAGGAGTGGCGGTACATCACTCCCGGGTCGGTGATGGCCACGCTCCTGTGGCTCTTCGCGACCTGGGGATTCACGCAGTACGCGGAGCACTTCGGCAACTACAACGCCGCCTACGGATCAATCGGGGGCGTGGTGGTGCTCCTCACCTGGCTCTACATAACCGGGCTCGTCTTCATCCTCGGCGGCGAGACCAACGCCATCCTCGA
>Ga0209474_10000019_pt1 | contig 189977 bp, 158 predicted proteins | sample GraSoiAngelo_145_FD_185902 | JGI IMG/M metagenome (GOLD analysis project Ga0209474, IMG submission 185902) | Grasslands soil microbial communities from the Angelo Coastal Reserve, California, USA - 14_1009_05_20cm (SPAdes) (version 2) | ecosystem: Environmental > Terrestrial > Soil >... | reverse complement strand
GGAACGTGAGCAGATGCGCAAAGATTCGTCGTGGGCCTTCCGTGAAGAACGGATTCTCGTTCACGCGATCCGGGAACAACGACGTCGCCAGCGTGAGTGCTTCGGCCTCATGGCGCAGCTCGTCGCCTGGGCTCCAGTACGGTGAACGCGCATCGATCGGATTGAGGATCACGTCACCGCGTTCCGGCGTGTAGAACTGGGGTGTGTAGTCGAGCGCCGGGTCGTACACGATCGCGGTGTCGCCGCGATCCTCGAGCTGACCGAGGAGCTGTCGGATCAGCGCGGACTTACCCGTTCCAGAGTCGCCCATGATGAGCAGATGGCTCGATTCGACGGCGCGTGGAATCGCCAACGCTGACTGAACGCCGAGCAGCTTCGCCGGCAGGCTCGGCATGCGGGCGAATCCGATCCCGTTTGCGCGCGTCCGTCGGTTGAACTGCCGCACGGAGACGAGCTCGGGTCCCTTCAACCGGCGGCCGTGGCGCCGCGATCGCGACCACTGCACGTCCTTCGGAATCGCGATCAGCAGGCCCGCGATCACGACGACGAACGCGGTGATGAGCGACGGCCTGGCGAGATCCGTCAGCGTCTGGTTCGCGTAGATCCACATGTGGAGTTGTCCATGGAGCTGCGTGTGGTTGACGGTGAGATCCCGCCACACGAGCCGCCCACTGCCAGCCTGCCGCGCCAGCTCCGACAGCGCGAACGTTGTTTCGCCTGTGGATGAAGCGATCGGCACGACCTCTTCGTCAATGGCCAGACGGCTGCCGCGGCGGTTCTCCATCAGGAGCAGGCGATACCGTCCGGTCCGAATGCCGAGCGAGCTGGCCAGCGCGCTACGCGCGTACGCGGACACATAGAACTGCTGCAACGGTGTCCAGACGAACGCCTGACGGACCCAGAACGTGCCGATGCCGCAGGCGAGCGCGAGCAGGATCACGCTCATGAACCAGATCGGCAGGGCACGCTGCCACTTGCCTGCCTCGGCCGCGCGGCCCCATTCGTCACTCATGGGTCCCTCCGCGGTGCGGCGGCGAGGCGCGCTTCGGCCTGCTGTCGCTTCTCCCGGTCCGCGCGCTCGATCAGGCGCTGCATGCTCTCGGCGTTGACCGGCGTGCCGCTGCACAGATGGAAGTGGAGGTTGAGCAAGATCGTGCGCAGCGCCAGCAACTCGGCGAGCACCATCGAGTCCGCCGCAGGGGCGTCGGCCGCGGCTTTCAGGAGCGCCGCGCGCACCCACTCACTGATCGGCTGCTCGCCGGCGAGCGCATGAATGCGGTCGTACTCCTCAGGCGTAACCTTCGTGCCGATGGATTTCGTCCGTCGCGATGCCATGCGAGGACCCTTTGCAGCGCGGCGCGCAACACGTGCTGCGCACCGTTGAACCTGGTTAACCGCGGTTCCTGTATGGGAACCGAAATCGACACCTGCCGCGAATGTCGAACATTTCGCATCGTTCCTATCGAGGAACCGCCGTTCCCCTGCAGCACCCGAAACGGGGTGACGTGTCACCTGTTACTGCCGGTGCGCAGCACCGCACAACCCTTCGACGCTACCGAGCCGCCTCGGCAAGCTCGAGGAACCTCGACTCGGACAGGCCGGGCAGCTGCAGCGACAGCGACGTGGCCTCGAATCTGAGGTCCGTCTTGGTGATGAGTCCGCGGCGGTACGCCTCGATAGCCATATAGAAGTGCTCGGCGTTGAGGTCTGACAGCACGGTGACCGCGTGCGGCGACGGGGCGTGGACGGACGGCGGACCGAGGATGACCAGGCATTCCTGTGCGAGCTCGACAAACTTGGCTCTCAGAAGCCGCGTGCGGTCGGACTCCGCAATCAGGTCCAGCCCGAACAACCGCGAGACGGTGAGCGCGTACGTGGTACCAAATCGGCGAGCGATCCACATGACATCGACGTAGGTCATCGTCTGTGACCCCGGCGTCGAGCGCTCCTCCGCCCGCACGGACTGTTCCGTCGTGGCGTCGAACACCCATTGCACCTGCCGACTTGGCTGCCCCTTGCCAAGCCGCCGTACGGTTTCATCAACGCCCGACGCAGGCATGAGGAAAGGACCCGCGAACGCGTCGGCCCGCCGTTCGATCAACTCCTTCGCGTTCGCGTGTGTGCAGACCCGGACCGTCGCCGGCGACTCGAACAGGGCATGAGCGTAACCATGCGCGATGGTGAAGCGTTGACGTACCGCGTCGTGTCTTGCGTTGACCACGATGGCCGAACCCACGGAGGCATGTGCCATGAACATCCCTGACAGGTCGTCGGGCATCTCCAGCGCGAACACAGGCACGCCCTGAGCCGCACAGAGATCTGCAATCTCCGCGAGTGGCGCATGCTGAAGTCCGAGCCGTTGCCGCTCGTGTTCGGCGACCTGGTCGCCCTGCCGAATCGCGTCCGCCAACGTCCGCAGCGTCGGCACGGAGTACGTCGGCGGTCCGCTTCGCGCCGGCCGCTCTAAGAGCCCGGCCAGATGCGACGACGCCATCAGCGATCCCAGGACGCCGTGAATCCGCGACTGCACGTCGAATTCCTTCAGCAACGCGGGGGCGAGATTCAGCAGCGCGACGGTTACCGGATCGTCGGTGGCGACGCGTGTGCCTGTGAGATCGACCGCTGGTGTGCCATAGAGGTCCGCGAATTTCGCGAGTTCGTCAGCCGTCACCGGTCGGTTCGCCAGTTCGATCTGGGCGACGAGGCTGCGCGACAGGCGAAGCTTCTTGGCCACGGCCGCCTGGCTCAGGCCACGGTTTTCCCGCGCCTTGCGCAGATTCGTGGCGAGAGGCTCTCGACCCGTGATCCGCGCGAGGGTGTTGCGCGCGTTGGGTGTCAGACGACGCCACTTCGCGATGACGGTCTCGCTCATCTCAGGGTCTACGAGGCTGTCGGCATCACTCTTTACGGGCTGTTTGTCTCGTGGCATATCGGCCTCGGTTCTTGACGAACCCAAGTCAATGGTAGTAGCGTTACACATACATGTCAAGCAATGGCATGTATGTCAGACCACGCACGACGGACTCTGAATTCTTCTGGCACCTCCGTCGGCAGCGAAGGAGGACGCCGTGCACCTTGACGCCGAACACGAAACGCCGATCGGCGATGACCGTCCCGCCGTCGCCGGAGTCTTCGAGCGCCGCTGTGCGCGTGATGCGGAGTACCCGCTGACCGTGCGGGAAGCGGCGCGCTTCCTTGGTGTGAGTCCGCAGACCGTGTATCTTTGGGTCGAGCGAAAGCAGATCCCTCATCTCCGCGTGATGGGCCGCAACATCCGGTTCCTGAAATCGGATCTCGAGCCCTTCCGCAGCCGCTTCAAGCAGGAGGTGGAGGATGGCACGACCACGTAAGCACGACGGCGTCGTCTACCGTCGCAAGGGCACGCAATTTTGGTGGATGCGGTACTGGGACCGCGCGGGCACTCGCCGCGAGGAACCGACCGGCACCGCCGATTGGAAGGAGGCGCAGAAGAAGTTACGGGAACGGCTCCAGGCGCGTGACGACAACGTCCTGGAGATCGTCCGCAAAGGTGAGCATCTCTCGCTCAGACAATGGGCGGAGCTATTCCTGGAGCACTACTCGAAGCCGCCGGTGCGAACGCCGAAGACGCACGAAATGAACACTCGCGTTGTCATGCACTTGGTGAAGGCGTTCGGCGACCAGAAGCTGACCGACGTCTCGAGCGATGCGATCGAAAACTACTTGCGATATCGATTGCGTCAACGCGTGAAGCGGAGGACTAGGGCGGGAGTCGTGGAAAGGGGAGTCCTCAAACCGTCCACGGTTCATCAGGAACTGCGGGTACTTCGGCACATCCTGAACGTCGCAGTGCGCAAGAAGCTGCTGCCGTCCAATCCGTGTTGGGGCGTGGAGTTCCCCGTCGCGGTGAAAGGGTTGTTCCGTCCGCATTACGTCTCGTGGTCGGAGCAGCAGCGGATCGAGGCGGCGGCACCGAGCTACGTGCGCAACGTCGTTCGCATCATCACTGAGACCGGACTTCGGATCTACAAGGAACTGACGCCGATGAAGAAGGACCAAGTGGATCTGGAGAACAAGGTCGTCTGGATTCCCGATTCGAAGACGCCGAACGGTGTTGGGGAAGTCCCGTTGACGGACCTGGCCGTCGAGGCAATTCGGGATCAGATGCAGCTCGCAGGAAATAGCCCGTACTTGTTTCCACGCGAGAACGCGGTTGGACACCAGGCGACGTTCAAGACGGCGTGGAGGGCGACGCTTCGGCGAGCGAAGGTGCCGTACTTTCGCATCTACGACCTGCGCTCGACCTACGCGACGCGATTGAGCGCCGGCGGGGTCGCCGACGAGTGGGTGACGCAGCTCCTCCGGCAGGGCGATGCGAAGGTCTTCAAGAAGTACTCGCAAATGAAGTTGCAGATGAAACGCGAGGCGCTTCAGAGACTGAATCGCACCGCGAACGAGTCCGCGGGCGTTTTGGGACAGGCCGGATGATCGTTCGGGGTTTTGGGACAGTTTCGCGACAGTTTTCGCCAGGAAAGCGAAGGACGCGAACGAGAGTGCTGCCGGAAATTGGAGTAAAATCAAGGATCTTCGAATTCGGGATGTAGCGCAGCCTGGTTAGCGCACCTGACTGGGGGTCAGGGGGTCGCCGGTTCGAATCCGGCCATCCCGATCAATTTTTCAAATCTGTGTGCAACGAATGTGCAACGAAAGCGAGGCCGTCGGGAGAATCATGACCAACCGCAACAACAACCCCGGGCTGCAAGACGTTCTCGCAGATCTCGCGGCGGCGCAGACGGCCGTGCGCCGATCCTCGACGGCCTTCGATGGAGCTGTCGCCGGACTCCGCGAAACCCTGAATGCAATCGCTTCCGCCAACCATGCGCAGGGCGAAGCGATCGACGCCGTCATCGCCGCAACCGAGAAAGCGCTGCGGCTCTTTCCAACAGCCGACCAGCACTGACTGACCATCGTCTTCTCGCGTACAATCCCCGCCCGGCGGCTAGGCTGATCACCGAGCGCGCTTTCCTCCTCGGGAGCGCGGTGCCGCCATTTCCCAGACCCTGCCCCGAGGAGCATCTCTGCGGTAGCCCGAGGAGGCCGCAGCGCGTGTCGAACTCCGCTCGCCGTCCGAGTGCGCTGCTATCGGTCCGGCAGGTCAGCCAACTGCTCCACATCTCCGAGCGGACAGTGCGGCGCCGCATCGCCGATGGCCAGTACGTCCGCGTGAAGTTCAGTCCGCGGCGGATCCGTATCGATGCTGCACGGAGCGTCGCGCTCATGAGTGGCCGCGATCTTCGCGACGAAATCACGATCGCGGAGCTGCTGGAGCGGGCGCGCCGAGATCGACGGGCAGAGGCGGAACGTGATCGTCATCGGCGACGCAATCGCGAGCGGCAGATCGCCCGTGCCGTCGACGAATTCTGTCAAAGGTTCCAGGGTAAGCACGTTGACGCGGACGATGATTTGTTTTACTCGGTCCGATGGATGGCGATGCTGTTGGGACGTCCGACCCGTGCGCTGTACTCCGACATTTCAAAAGACGCCTTGGCTCGCTACCGTGCGGAGAATTTCCGCGACGCTGTAACCCGCGCGTTGGCCGGCCGATATTCCTGGATTCGGTGGACCGACGCGCTTGTTTATGTTGGACCGTGCGAGGCGGCGGTGCGGCTGCTCGCTGATGTGATTAGCGGGATGGTGAATCGTCGCATGAGGGTGTTCGTGAGAGGCCTCGCGGCGAGAACATAGCGAGCTGGTCCGAGACGATGTTAAGCGCCGCTCCCGGCTGAGCGGCACGACGTCTAGGCGGTGCGGTGCGAATCATGAGAACGGAGCAGGGCTGTCCTCTGTTTGTCTGCCATGCGAACTGCTGCCGCTCTGTTCTGGCCCGCTACCTCTATCGACATCTTTGCAACAAGGCGCCGGCGCTCTCGGCTGGGTTGGAGGCGGGAGAGCGTATCAATGATCGAGCGGAACGAATGCTCCGAGAATGGGGTATCGACGCGAGCGCACACCGGCCGTCGAAGGTCTCCCGCGACTTGTGTACGGAGGCAAATGCGATCTTCGTGATGGGGCCGTCGTACTTGCACCGCCTGGTGTGGGAATATGGCGAAGACCTCACGGACAAGGCGTACCTGTTCGCCGATCCATTCACCAGACCGGTATCTTTCGGCAATGGAGAGTACAAGGTTTCCGATCCCTCGTACGACAATCGACCGACCAGCGAACTAGTGAAGGAGTTCGGGTGGATGCGCGAGCAGGTGCTGCAAATTCGACTCGCTCTGCTCGGGGACGGCAGGCGGCTGGTCCCGCTGACCGAGTATTTCGAGCTATGTAAAACCGTCGATCGCGAAAGTCATTGAGCCGGAAGGCCGGACACGCCGGGGAACCAGAGGGAGGCGTAACAGGCGCTGCACCCGTCGGCGCCGCAGCAGGGCCGTGCTGGCTTGAACGGTTGTGGAGCGCCGCGGGTGAGTGCCAATCCGTTAGACCGGCGCGAACCCGAATGAAGGTTGGACCCTTCGTCCGGCCTCGTATCCGGGCGTCCGGATAAGTAAGGTGAGCGTTGTCGGTTCCGGCGTGGGCGTTGGAGCACTGGCGTTGATCGTGTAGTCCAAGTCGCCAATGCCGACAAGGTCGCCGCCGTCCACATGCAACAACCCCAGCGACGCCACGCCCGCACCGACGAGGCCCGTGGAAAACAACGGGGTGCCGGTTCGAGCTGGCGTAGCGAACGCGCTGAGCTGACCTGACAGTACGAACGGCGCCTCCAACGTGTTCACCGTAAGCGCCGCCGGCAGCGTCACGCTCGGCGCGTCGAACCGCAATTCTCCGCCCCGCCAGACCTGCGCGTACGAAACGCCACTGAACATCACGTTGACACCATCGCCCAGCTGACGGCTCACACGGGCAGACATGTCGATCGGTTCGCCGAAATGGCAGCAGGTCCGGAAGACGCCGAACTCTTCTGATAATGCCGAAAGGTGATTGTCAAAGCCGTTGAGGTTCAATCCAGGGCCGACGGAGCGAAAAATGAGCGGATCGCTTGTATGCTGCGCGAGGAAACCTGAGGTCACGACGATGGGATCAGCCGATACGCGAACAGTGGACGCAGACAACGCCAAGGTCGCGAAAGCGAGCGCACATTACGGCGCGTCGAGTGCGCTGCTTCGTGGGCCAAGGAACGGTGCTTCCGCGAGGCCGGTTCCAGAGCCCGGCTCCGTACTTGCTGCAGTTCCGTCATTCCGCGGCTCCTGGTGAATTGTTTGAGCCTTCTTGAGCAAAGAATTTCCTAGAAAGGCTGAAAGCGGATGACGCGGGACAGGAGGGTGCATGAAGCATTTGCGGGTGTACGTGCTGATTGCGACTGCACTGCTGATAGGTCGCCCACCGATCGCTGTGGCCGATCCGATCCTCGTGACCGTTCGGCCATCGCTCGGAGCGAACGACTTCATTGACTGGGGCGTGCTCGGCTCGACTGACCGCGCCGTGCCAAATCCTCTGATCGTCACGTCACATGGCGACAGCACGACGGCCGTAGTGTCGCGAGTCGATCCGACCAGGTCTCTTCAACGCCTCACTCAAGTGGGACCCGGCGTGTGTGCAGGCAATTGGTCTGGCAATTTCGGTCCTTGCGACAAGGTGCTGTATACGAGCAACGTACCCGGACCCGTCTCGATCGAGTTCGGCATGGGCGTGTTCGGAGCCGGCGCCCAAATCCAAGCCACCAGGGGTGGTCCATTCACGGCAATGATCGACGTGTTCGACAACGCGAACGCGCTCATGGTGTCGTACCACGTTGCCGGCTTGTCGAGCTTTACCTCAGATAACTCAGCGGTCTTCCTTGGAGTGCGGGATACGACACCGACGATTCGTCGAATCGAGTACAACGTGTCACCTCTTGATCCGGTCACGCCCGGCTTCGGAATCAATCGGCTCGATCTCGCGACGTCCCCGACGCCGGAGCCGGCGTCGCTCCTGTTACTGGGCGGCGGCGTACTGATGCTAGGCCGCCGCGCACGGAAAGCATGCCGCTGCCGCGACGACTGATCGCCGATCTCGGCCGCACTAGTCGCGAGGTGTTTCTGCCTGGCCGAAGATCAGGCCGGCAGTACGATTCTGATCTTCGCGTCGCCCTCGTGCGACACCCCGCGTTCCCGCAGACGTGTACGTGATCGTCGTCGAATCACCAAAGCCGATCCGCCAGGGCATACTTGATCGTTTCATCCTCGACGGCGCCGCGATGTCCGCGATGTTGGCCCGTGTAAGATGGGACCGCATCATGGATGACGGCGTTTCAACTCGTGGACGCTTATCTTCTCTCGGAGAGGAGATCGCGAACAGCGTGAGTCACGGAGTGGGATTTCTCTCCGCTCTTGTGGCAGCTCCATTCCTGGTGCTTGCCTCGGCTCGACGTGGTGGCTCGCTCGCGATAGCAGGCGCAAGCGTGTTCGCTGGAACCATGCTAATGCTGTACCTGGCCTCAACTCTCTACCACGCGTTGCCGAGGAGCAAAGCGAAACGAGTGTTTCAGATCATCGATCACAGTGCGATCTTTCTGCTCATCGCGGGGACCTACACGCCTTTCACCCTTGGCGTACTGCGCGGCCTCTGGGGCTGGACTCTGTTCGGCGTCGTGTGGGGTCTGGCGGTTCTCGGAGTCACGTTGAAGGCCTTGCGTGGTATCCGGAACCCTCGGCTGTCGACCTCACTGTACGTTGGCATGGGATGGTGCGCGCTGATCGCGATTCGACCGCTTTGGTTTCTCGTGCCGGTGGCGGGCTGGCTATGGCTCATTGCGGGGGGCCTGGCGTACACGGCCGGCATCGCGTTCTATGCGGCGGACCGCCTGCGCTACGGCCATTTCGTTTGGCACATGTTCGTCCTGGCGGGGACGGTGTGTCACTTCTTTGCGGTGCTGTGGTACGCCGTCTGACAGCGATTCGCGCCGCGGCGAACGGCGAACGCTGAAACCGGAGCGCCGGCATCGATTCCTCCTGTTGCACATTGAGGCACAGCTGACGTCTCAATGCACGCGAGGGAAGCGTGCGGCCACAGGCGATCGTTTACCAGGGTTGCACCCCAGGGAGCTTCGCGATGTCTGACGGAGGGCCGCGCATCGCAGACGAACCGCTGCAATTCGATCGCGTCGTGACGGAACAGCACGTCAATCACGGCAGCATGCCGCCGTGCGCGAACGAATCGCGGGTCTCACGCGGCGCACGGACACCGCGCAACCGGAACAGACGGCGGCGGCGACCGAGCAGCCCTGGTGGTCGCGCGGCGCGGCGGGGCTTGCCACGCTCGCGGTGCTGCTGATCGGCAAGCTCAAATTCCTGCTGCTCGGCCTCACGAAGGCGAGCACGTTCATGTCGATGTTCGCGTTCTTCGGCGTGTACTGGTCCGTGTACGGATGGCCGCTGGCGCTCGGCCTCGTGTTGTCGATCTACGTTCACGAGATGGGACACGTCGCGATGCTCCGCAGGCTCGGTATCGACGCAGGCGCGCCTGTGTTCGTCCCGGGCGTGGGCGCGTTCGTGATGCTCAAACAGCACGTGACCGATCCGCTCACCGACGCGAAGATCGGTCTCGCCGGGCCGGTGTGGGGACTCGGCGCGGCGGTTGCCGCGTTTGTGCTCTACCAGGCTACCGGCGCGCGCATCTGGCTGGCCATCGCGCAGCTGACCGGATTCCTCAATCTGTTCAATCTCATTCCGGTGTGGCAGCTGGACGGATCGCGCGGCCTGCACGTGTTCGCCAAATGGGAACGGTGGGCGCTGGTCGCCGCGATTGTCCTCGCGCTGATGATCACCGAACAGCGCCTGCTGCTCATCGTGGGCGGCGTGGCGGTCTGGCGCGCGATGCAGCCGGAAACGGGTTCGGGCGATGCGCGAGTGCTCGCCACGTTCGTCGTCCTCGTTTTCGCGCTGTCGCTGCTCGCGCGCGGCGTCGGTTGATCCTCATCACTTCGCTCGCTTCAGTTGCGCTCCGGTTGGCAAGCATCATGCGACGGTTACACGGACCAGAATCGGGGAGTGACCCATGCCGTATGACGATGCCCGCCAGGAACCGACGAGTCATTTGATTCACAACGTGATCGACGACGTCCGCGAGCTCTTTCGGGAAGAGGTCGCGCTCGCGCGCGCCGAGGTCCGCGAGGAGCTCAGCGCGTGGTCGACGGCGGCGGCCAGCATGGCTGCAGGCGGCGCAATTGCCGCCGTTGGCGGTCTGTTCGTGCTCGTCGCGATCGCACAAGGCGCGGCGGCGCTGTTCGGATGGCCCAACTGGGCAGGCTTTCTGCTCGCCGGCGTCGTGCTCGCGATAGCGGGCTTCGTCGCCGTGCAGGCCGGCCGTAAGCGTTTCACGAAAATCGTTCCGCTGCCCAAGACCAAGGAAACCGTGAGGGAGACGTCGACATGGATCAAAGACCGGATGACGTCGAAGCCGCAATAGAGCGGACGCGTGCGCGGCTCGACCGCGATCTCACGCGGCTCGGCCGGCGCGTCGATGCGATCAGACACAACGCCGCAGCTCGGGCGCAGTGGTGGGGCGGCATCGCCGCCATCGCCGCGGGCGTCGTCGGCACGTTGTTGTTCTGGCCGAGACACGCCCCCGCCCGCACTTGAGCGGTCGTGAGCCGCGGGTTCGGCGGAAGCGTCACCCGCGGCCCGGTCGTTCAGTGCTGGCTGGTTGGTCTGGATTCGGTGCCTGGCAGCGAGAAGGCGAGGTACTCGCCCGAGTAGCTACCGCCGCTGATGGCCACGATGATGTACTGCTTGCCGCCGTAGGCATAAGTCATCGGCGAGCCGCTCTGTGGCGCGGGCATCCATACTGCGCCGACCTGCTCGCCCGTCATCTTGTTATAGGCGCGCAGCATCGCTCCGCGCGGATGCTCGGGCGTCGTTGTCACCTGCGGATCGCCCATCACGACGACCGTCTTCGTCACCAGTAATCCGACGCCGGCGGTGCCTGCCTGTCCGGTCTTCGGAATGTTCTTCCCGCGCAGCATCGGATGATTGCGGACGGCGTCGGGCGTGTCGCCGTGCGGCGTCTGCCATTTCAGCGCGCCCTTGTCGAGATCGATCGCGGCGATGACGCCGTAGGGCGGCTTGATCATCGGCAGCCCCTGCACGTTGAGTCCGGTTCCGGCGCCGCCGCCAGCCGGTTGCGGCTGAGGCGCCGCCGGAGCCGGCTGCCTCGCCTCGGCCGCGCGCTGAGCGGTGCGCGGCGAATCGGCGGCGCAGCAATCGCCGGGTCCGAGCACTTCGCGGAAGGCCTCGCCGGCGATGCCCGACACGTAACGGATGTCGGAGAATCCCGGCGGCGGCGGCACGACTGTGCGGATACCCGGCATGTTGCCCGCCGGCGCGAAGGCGATGTGATTCTCCGGATCGTACCCGCCGCCCGGCCAGTTCGTCGCCGTGCCGACGGTGATTGCGCCGTACAGCGGACCGTTGACGTTGCCGAGAATCGACGGCGCGAACGGCGTGTCGGCCCACTTGTAGAACTTCGATCGCTCGATCGCGGCCTGCCGCAGCTCCGGCGTGAAGTCGATCAGATCGTCGGGCACCTTGAAGGCGTTGCGCGCGTAGCGCAGCGAATCGGGCGGATGCGGCTGCGTCGGCGACGTCTTCTCGCCCGGCACATCGGACTGCGGCACCGGCTTCTCGACGATTGGCCATACCGGCTCGCCCGTAATCCGATCGAACACGTACAGCCATCCCTGCTTGCTCGGCACGGCGACGACTTTCCGCGGACGGCCGTTGACGTTGACGTCCGCGATCAGCGGCGCCGATGACATGTCGAAGTTCCAGATCGGATGGTGCGTGAACTGGAAGTGCCATTTGCGTTGTCCGGTTTTCAGGTCCACGCACACGAGCGTCTCGGCGAACAGGTTGTTTCCGGGGCGATGGCCGCCGTAGTAGTCCGAGGTGGGCGTCTCGACCGGGAGGTACACGAGCCCGGCCTCTTCGTCGGCGGTGATCTGCGTCCACACGCCGGTATTGCCGTTGATCGCCCACGACTCGTTCTCCCACGTGTCGCTGCCGAACTCACCGGGACGCGGGATCGTGTTGAACGTCCAGAGGAGCTTGCCGGTGCGCGCGTCGAAGGCGCGGACCAGCCCCTTCGTGTTGTTGTGCGTCGGGACCGTGGCGCCTTCGCGCATCGCCGATCCCACGATGATCGTGTCCTTGACGATGCCGGGCGTCGAGTGGACGCCGATTTCGCCGGTCTCGAGATCGATCTGCTCGCCTTTGCCCTTCACGGCGCCGAGCTTCAGATCGATGATGCCGTCTTTCCCGAACGACGCGACCGGCGCGCCGGTCTTCGCGTTCAACTCGACGAGGCGATACCCGGTCGTCACGTACACGATGCGCTCGTCGCCTTTGCCGTCGGTCCAGTACGAGACGCCGCGTCCGGAGAGCTGGCGCGGCGCGACCGCGGCGCGTTTGCCTTCGCGCATGCTGTGCACCCAGACGATCTCGCCCGTGCGGCCGTCGAGCGCGATCACGTCGCGCCGCGTGCCGGCCGTCGTGTACAGGATGCCGCGGATGGCGAGCGGCGTGCCTTCGAGCTTGTACTCGGGGAAGGTGCCGAAGTTGTCGGTCTTGAACCGCCACGCCACTTCGAGCTTGTTGAAGTTGTCCGCGTTGATCTGATCGAGCGGCGAGTACCGCGAGCCGTGCATATCCGCGGTGTAGTGGAACCAGTCGCCGTTCTTGAGGCTCGGGAACCCGGGAGCCTGCGTCGACACGCGCGGGGCGAGCGCTGCCCACACGACGCCGACTCCCACGGCGAGAACCGACACTCGCAGTCTCATGCCAACCTCCTTACCACTTGGTCTGCAGGCCGAGGCGGAGGGGGAAAATCTACGGCCGGCGGTCGCCGAAGTCAATCAGCGATGGCGGACTGTCTGCCCAGTGACGGAGACGACCAGGTGTGAGCTGCGGCAAATGGATTGCCGCCATGGCGCGTAATGCTCCTGCTTCGCCCACGCCGCCAGGGATCTGAAAGACTCACCCCTTGATCGGCTGCTGCCGGTCGTAGGCGACTTTGGGATTGGTCACCCGACCGGCCGCGCGCAGCGGCATCGCGCGCGGCCGATGTAGACACCTACCGGGCGTTCTGGTGATTGGAATGCGGCAATGCCTTGGACGGCTCGTTGGCCTCCGACATCAGCGCGTTACAGCTCATGGAAAGCGCCTTCAGAATCGTGCACGCGATCTGCCGCGTCTCCACCGAATCCTCGATGGTCTTTGCTGGCATCGAAGGGTTCGAGACCAGCAGCGCGACGTGCACGTCGTCTTCGCCGAATCCGCCGTGGTCGGCGATCTTCGAGCCGCTTGTCGTGTACACCGTGCCGGGCAGCGGCACCAGGATGATGTCCGGCGCGCGCGAATCGACGAGCGGATCGGCGAACTGTGCCGCCAGATCGGCTCCCGTCAGGATCTTGTCGATACGCGCGGGGTTGCCGCCGTTGATGATCGAGTCGTTGAACGCCGCGACCACCGCGGCGGTGGTGCTCTGGTCCTTCAACCAGATGATCGGACCGGTGTCCGCGCTCAACAGCGCGAGCCCTGGCGGCACGGAATTCACGATGGCGCTGATTGTCGACGGGTTTACGCTCTTGAGTGTTGCCGGATCGATGGGCGAGTTTCCGTGCTTTGCGGAGATGATGATCAGCGTCGACTCGAACAAGTTCTGCTCGCGCAGCGCCGACACCATCATGCCGATCGACTGATCGGTATGGTCGAGCGTCGCCTGCAACCCGTTCGACGGCGTCCCATTTGCGTCCAGGTACCCGCCGGCGAGCAGCCCCAGCGGCGCGGTCGTCAACTGCTCGACCTTCAGCTTCTGGCCAACGCTGACCGCCTGGAAGTTCATGCCGAACACGGCCGGCACGCCGACGTAGCTGCTGCCGCTGTGATCGAATCCCCTGATTTCGTTCAGAATCGCCGCGACCTTCATGTCGTCGTAGGCCATCGTCAGCGCGAAGCTGTTCGTCGTGGCGGGAGCCGTCGGCGACGTGATTTCTGGCGTGTAGAGATCGTCGACGCCGGTTCCTGACGGCCCCATGAGGAATTCGTAAGCAGGATGTTTGTCGGACCACGCCGTTCGTCCGCCGGCGGCCTTGATCACCTCGAAGACGTTGTTGACTCTCGGGAACCGATGTGGATACACGCGGGCGGTGCAGCCGTCGCCCGGGTCGAGCGGAAGTTTAGTCGGATCGATCGCGGTCGTGAACGAGAACGGGAGCACATCGAGATTCTGCTTCCACTGCACCCGCGCGCCGCCGGCGCAGCTCGGGTCCGGAGCCGGCAGCGCATTCGCCGGTGCGAGCGAACGATCGTATCCATCATCGTAGTACACGCCGGTCGACCGTGGCGTTCCGCCCGTCACCATCGCCAGCAGGCCGGGGAACGAGTCGGACGGCTTCGACGAGCTCGCGTTGATATACGTGCGTGCAGTGCCGCTCAGCTGCGCGAGGTTCGAGGTAGGGTTGTTCGCGACGTATCGCTCGAGGTCGACCTTGTGAAGCCCGTCGATGCTGAGCAACAGCACGCGCGCGGCCGGCGCGTCGTCGCCTTCGCCGTCCCAGTCGTTGACGTAATCCTGGGTGCCGTTCGCGACGAGGGTGACAGCCAGTCCGATGGACGCAGCGGTCGAGAGACATATGCGGACGATCCGACGGTTCATGAAGCCTCCATGAGACGCAACGAGACGCTTGAACGAAAATTGCTAGAAGACCATGCGCATTCCGAGCTGCACCTGACGCGGGCCGCCGAATCGCGCCGTCGACGGCGCGAACAGCGGCTGTCCCCCGGTGGCGACGGGCTGCGCTGCCGTTCCCCTCGGGTCGACGGCGTCGGGACCGAAGTTCAGGTTCTTCGCCCGCGTGACGTTGAAGGCCTCGGCGATCAGCTCGAATTCGCGTCCCGTTCCGAACCGGAACGCCTTCATCAGGCGCACGTCGAGATCGAAAAACGCCGGCTGCCGGAACGAATTGCGGCCGACGACATGGCCGTCGATGATGGCGCGGTCGTTCTCGTCGTTGCCGTCGTTCTGGGTGTCGAAGCCGATGATCGGCGTATACGGCATTCCCGTCCGCGCGAACAGGATCGCGCCCGCCGTGAAGCCGCCGGGCAGCTCCGCCAGCGCGTTGACGTTCGCATTGTGCCGCACGTCGTTCTTCGCGTACGACCACTCGGCGGCGAGATCGAACGGATTCATCGCGGTCTCGCGACGGAACAGGTGCTCGTTGGAGTCGTCGTCCATGTTGAGGGCGTAGGCATAGTTCGCCTGCATCTGGAAGCGCGTCGTCATGCGCCGGGTGAACGACGTGGCGAGCGCGTCGTAGCGCGAGCGCGCGGTCGATTCGTTGACCGAGAGGATGCCGATCGTGGGATCCGGCCGGACGGCGTAGAAGATCGGCATGCCGGCGCTGTTGCTGAACGGCGGATACAGATTCCGGTCGAGCCGCCGTTGCAGATTTCTCGTGTCGCTGTGCACGTAGCTGACCGACAGCGTGACCGTGTCTCCGACGAGCCGCTCGACGGTCGCGGAGCCTTGCAGCGAGCGCGGATTCCTGAAGCTCGGATCGAAGCCGAATACGCGCGGCGCAGCCACTTTGACGCCCGCCGGCACGGCGGACAACGCATTGGGGAACGTCAGCGCGTTCAGCACGACGGGATCGAATTTGCTGTCGACCGCAACGGTGGTGATGCCGTTGTCGGTGAACACGCGCTGGAACAGCGTTGCCGGCGTGCGGGCGACGTAGATACCCCCTGACGCGCGGATGACCGTCCTGCCGCTGCCGTTCATGTCCCACGCCATTCCCGCGCGCGGCTGCCACTGCCTGAGATCGTTCGGAATGTACGCGGTGTAGGGAATCGCCGGGTTGGGCCTCGGCGGCTGGGGATTCCATTGTCCTTCCCACCGCAAGCCGGCGCTCGCGGTGAAGTTGGCGCCGACCGAGATCTTGTCCTGGGCGTACGCGGCGATTTCGCGCTGTCGGCCTTGGAACAGGGCGTCGGCAGGATCGAACACGAGCACGGTCTGGCGGTAGCGGCTGATCTTGCCCGCGATATAGTCCGACAGCGACTTGAAGTCGTAGCGGCCCTGAATGTTGTCTTCGCGCTGCTGCCGGACATCATTCAGGTTGTAGTCCAACCCGAACCGCAGGCGGTGAGCGCCGGCGGTCGTCGTCAACTGGTCGGTCACTTCGTACCGAGTGGTTTCGTAATTGCGTGGGCGGCCCGAATCTCCGCCGAGATTGCCGAACCCGGTAATCGTGATCAGGGCCGTTCTCGAATTGGGCATCTCGTTGCGATCGTCGGTGGCAATCTGACCGCGGAGGTCGTTCAAGAGTCCGAGGCCGAACACCGTCGTGAGGCCCACCTTCACACCGACGCTGTCGCTCTTGCGCATGAAATTGGTGGAGACCGCCTGATTCAACTGAAGCGAATCGAAGTTGAAGTTCTCGCCGCGCAGTCGCGTATACGTTCCCTGCGCGTTGAAGAGACCGCTGCCCGCGACGGCATCGGTGCGTACGAAGGCGGCGGTCGGGTCGTTCGTGGAGCGCTGCTCGCCCTGCTGCGCCAGCAGGTTCACGGGCACGATCACGCCGGACGCCTGCGCATCGAATTGCACGAAATATGGGATCTTGAGCAGGCTATGCTCCGCGGCGCCGAACAAGAACGCGCGGTCGTGAACCAGCGGTCCGCCGAACGACCCGCCCATCTGACTTTGCTGGTTGTTGAGGCTGCGATCGAACGCGTCGGGCGAGGTCAGCGACCTTTCGCGGTCGTAGTAGAACCCTTCGCCATGCAGCTCGTTGGATCCCGACTTGGTCACCACGTTCACGAATCCGCTATTGGTCCGCCCGACTTCGGCGGTCGCGCCGCTGCGAACCACCTGGAACTCGCGCACGGCGGCCTGCGGGAAGAAGAACACGCCTTCGTTGCCGCCGCGCTGGTTTCCCTGCAGCGCGTCGTTGAAATCGGTGCCGTCGATGGCGATGTTCGAGTTGATCGATCGCTGACCGGAGATGACGAGACCGTTCCGATCGCTTTCCTGCGCGATGGCCGGCGACAGCTGCACGAACTCGGTGAAGTCGCGTCCGCGGATTGGCAGCATCTCGACGGCGTGCGATCCCACGACCGTGCTCGTCGCGGTGTCGTCCTTGTCGAGCCGCGTCACGCCCGCCGTGACGGTGATCGTCTCCGATACGTTGGCAACTTTCAGGCCGAAGTTGAGCGTCTCGGTCGCGCCGACCGTCAGGCGAACCGCGTACTGTTCGACGTGACCGAATCCCTTCGCCGACACATCGATCACGTATGAGCCGACAGGCATCGCCGGTGCGAAGTAGCGACCGTGGGCGTCGGTGAAGGTCGCCCGTTCATACCCGGTTTCACTGCTGAGGATGAGGACGAGGGCGTCGGGAATCGCGCGGTCGTCCGGGTCCGTGACCACGCCTTCGATGGCGGCGACGCCGGATCCGGACTGGCCCGCGGCCGGTACGCAGCACGCGGCAACGAGCATCAGCGCGAACAATATCGAGCGGCGGCCGATCTGAATCGTCACACTATCCTCCTCATCTTCAAGCGAACACAGGCCTCGGCTGTTCATGCGTGTTCGCGTCACCGGGTCTTTTGCTGCAGTTGAACGATCGCGCGGAACTTGACCGGCACTCCATCGAGCGTGGCCGGCCGGTAGCGCCAGCTCCTGGCCGTCGCCAGCGCAATCCGGTCGTACACGGTATTCACTGCCAAGATGGTCTTCGTCGCGATGACTTCGCCGAGTTCATCGACAATCACTTCGACGATGCCCGGACGCAGGGCAAACACGTCGCTCAGCGGCGCAAACGACTGGCGCACGACAATCGGCGGGACGACGTTCGCGTCATCGGAGCCGTAGATGCGATTGGTCGTGGGACGCGGTGGTGCGACGCGGGGCGGTGGCGCAATCGGCGGTGGCGCCGCCGGCTGTTCTGGCGGCGACGGTGGCTGCGGCTGCGGCGGCGCCGGTCCCGGTGCGGTGCTCAGGGCGAGGAAGCCGGCCGCAAGCGTGCGCAGCTCCGAGACGGGCGGCTGACTTCGCAGCGCGCCGAGGTCCGGATCGGCGGTCAACTCGAGGACCAATTTGAACGCCTCCGCGGCGCCCGGGTCTTTTCGATCGAAGGCGGCCTTCGCTACTTCGTAGGTTGCCTGTATGACGCCCGGTAGCGTGCGGCGCCGGACCTCGCCGAACGCGGCGCGGACATGGGGCGACACTTCGGCGTCGGTCGGCCGATACGAAGGCGCCGCTTGTACGAGGGACTCGATTGCGGACTCGGCTTCGGCCGTGCGCCCGAGCGCGAGCAGGCAGAAGGCTCGGTATTGCTCGATGACGTGACCGTCATCACTCCGCTGCTCGGCCGATGGGCGAATGCGGTTCAACAGCTGCAGCGCATCTTCGTACGCTGCCGCCGAATAGAGATCGCGCGCGGCGGCCAACGGGTTCTGCGCCGTAGCGTCGCTCCCCAGCGCGAGCGCCACGATCGCGACGAAGTAAATGACGATGGTCTGACGGCGCCCGCAGCACATGGCTTTCCTGTAGTCGGTGAGCGGTTGCGCGAACCATGCCGGCCATGTCAGCCGCGATACATCTTCTGAATCGTCCCGTAACTGATTCAGGACAATAACTTCTCGCGTTGGGTCGTTGCGGACTCGTGATGTCTTGCTTGATGGAGTGCAGACGAAATCGTCAGTCAACCGACATCCGTCGTACATGCCGATCCGCAGATCGCGTCACAACGCGCTAAAGAGCGCTGATCAGCCTCTATGCGTCTTCGAAAACATCACAAAGCAACAACAACGAACTCTATGGCCCCTGCGCTTGTCGACGTGGCTCCGCCGCAATTCACAGAAGTTCGGGCCGCTCGCGTTCGTCTTTCTCGTTTGCTACTGTCGCAGGAACTTCTGGATCCGCTTGCCTTCGTAGGTTTCGGTGATGAAGAGGTTGCCCTTTGAGTCGACGGCGAGGTTGTGCGCGCCGTAGAACTCGCCGGCCCAATGTCCTGCGTGGCCGAACGCGCTGATCACTTCGAGGGTTTCACGCCGGACGATGTACACCTGCTGGTTCGTGCCGTCGATCACCGTCAAGTACGTTTGTCGGGCGTCGTTTGAGAACGCGACGTCCCACACCGAGCCGCTGCCGAATGTGTCCTTCGCGATGAACGCTTCCTTGACGAACGTTCCATCCTTCCTGAAGACCTGCAGCCGATCGTTGGTGCGATCGCACACGTAGACGAGGTCGTCGTGCGAGATCCGCACGGCATGAACGATGCGGAACTGTTCGGGCGGCGGACCTTTGGGATCGTACTGGCTGGGTCTGTTCTCGTTCTGTACCGCGCCATTGAACGGTCCTGGAAGCTTTTCGCCCGCCCGCGTGAACCAGCCATCGTCGGGGCGTTTGCCGTACGCGCCCCAGTGACGCTTGTACGCGCCGCTGTCGGCGTCGAAGACGATGACCCGATGGTTCACATAGCCGTCGGCGACGTAGAGCTCGCGCGCCGCCTCGTCGACGATCATGTTCGCGGCGCCGCCGAGGTTCTGCGTGTCGTTGCTGCCGCCGTTCTTGCCCTGATGGCCGATCTGCATCAGGAATCGGCCGTCGCGCGTGAACTTCAGAATCTGCGCGTCCTTGTCGCCGCCGCCCCCGAGCCACACGTTGTCCCGCGCGTCGACGTAGATGCCGTGCTCGAGCTGCGGCCACTCGTATCCCGCCCCTGAACCGCCCCACGATGACAGCAGATTCCCAGCCTGATCGAGCTCGAGGACCGGCGGTGCCGCGCGCCAGATCGATCGCGTCTCGTTCGGCTGGAGCGTCGACGGACGATGCGTGATCCAGACGTGATCGCTCGCGTCGACGGCGACGCCGGCAACCGCGCCGAGAATCCAGTGGTTCGGCAGCGGCTTGGGCCAGAACGGATCGACCTGGAAACGGGGAAGGTCCATATTCGGCTGGGCGCCGGACGCCAGCGCGAGGAGCGCGATGATACCGAGCGTGCGAACGATCATTTCTTCACCGGCCGCTCGGCGTCAGACGTCTTCACTGGTTGCGGGGCCCCACCCCCGCCCGCTGGCGCTGCGGTGCTCGCTTCGCTCGCTCTCCTCGCGCCGGCCGCGGGCGCTTCGGGGAGCAGGGGCAGCGTCGCCGCGGTGGATCGTGTGAGCACCCCTGTTTTCGCGTACGTCAGGAGCTTCTCACGCGTATCGGTGATGTCGAGGTTCCGCATCGTGAGCTGACCGATCCGATCTTGCGGCGTGAAGAACGCCTCGCCTTTTTCCATCGTCAACCGCTCCGGCTTGTACGTCAGGTTCGGGCTCACTGTGTCGAGCAGGGAGTAGTCGTTGCCGCGGCGGAGCTCCAGCGTCACCTCGCCGGTCACAGCGCGCGCGACCCAGCGCTGCGCCGTCTCGCGCAGCATCAGCGACTGCGGATCGAACCAGCGGCCCTGGTACAGCAGCCGTCCGAGCCGGCGGCCGTTGTCGCGGTATTGCTCGATCGTGTCCTCGTTGTGGATGCCGGTGACGAGCCGCTCGTACGCGATGAACAGCAGCGCCATCCCCGGAGCTTCGTAGATGCCGCGGCTCTTCGCTTCGATGATGCGGTTCTCGATCTGATCGCTCATGCCGAGCCCGTGACGTCCGCCAATCGCGTTGGCTTCCTGCATCAGCGCGACCGAATCGGCGAACGTCATGCCATTGAGGGCAACCGGCTGGCCCTCCTCGAATCGCAGCGTCACCGTTTCGGCCCTGACGCCGAGGTCCTGCCGCCAGAACGCGACGCCCATGATCGGTTCGACGATGGAGACACCTTTGCTGAGATACTCGAGATCCTTCGCTTCGTGCGTGGCGCCGAGCATGTTCGAGTCGGTCGAGTACGCTTTCTCGGCGCTCATGCGGTACGTGAAGCCGGCGCGCTGCATGTACTCCGACATTTCACGGCGTCCGCCGAGCTCGTCGACGAAGCGCTGATCGAGCCACGGCTTGTAGATGCGAAGACCCGGGTTCGCGAGGAGGCCGTAGCGATAGAACCGTTCGATGTCGTTGCCCTTGAACGTGCTGCCGTCGCCCCAGACGTTGACGTCGTCTTCCTTCATCGCCGTGACCAGCATCGTGCCGGTCACCGCGCGGCCGAGCGGCGTGGTGTTGAAGTACGGCACTCCGGCCGTGGAGACGTGGAACGCGCCGCACTGCAGCGCCGCCAGTCCTTCGGCGACCAGTGGCGCGCGGCAGTCGATGAGACGCGCCTTCTCGGCGCCGTACCGCAGCGCGCGGCGCGGGATGTCGTCGTAATCGGGCTCGTCGGGCTGACCGAGGTTGGCCGTATACGCGTACGGGATCGCGCCCTTCCGCCGCATCCAGTGCAGGGCGGCGCTCGTGTCGAGGCCGCCCGAAAACGCAATGCCGACGCGCTCGCCAACAGGAAGACTCTGAAGAATGTGTCCCATCATCTTGCCGCGCGGAGCAAGCTCCGCCCCTACTTCGCCTCAACGAGTTCGAGCGCTTCTTTGCTCGGACCCTCGACCATCACCGCCCGCGTCTCGCCGAGTTTGTAGGGCTGCTCGAGGAACTTGACGCCTTCGCCGCGCAGCTTCGCGACCCACGCGTCGAGATCGGCGACGCTCAGCGCGATGTGATCGGCCAGATGGCCTCGAGTCGCGACGAGCGGCCTGTCGTACTGATTGATGTACCAGTTCATCGCGACGTCGCCGAAGGTGACGCCAGCCGCTGGCGCGCGATACATGCCGCCGACTTCGAGCGCGGGCCAGGTCTTGTCGGGTGTTCTCGGCGCTTTGCAATTCGCCTCCGTCCGCGGCTCGGCCGCAGCGCCGCCGCGCCGTCCCTGCGGCATCGGCGCGTTCAGATGCTTCTGGTACCACAGCTGCGCGCAGAACGGATCTTCCTGATACATGTGGACGTGGTTGAAGCGCTCCGCCGGCATGTCCCCCTGCACTTCGATCATCGCGTCGTCGGGCCCGCGAATGTATGCGAAGCCGGCGCCGCCCTGCGGCTTCACGTTGTTCTTCTTCGCCTCTTCGATTTGCGCCCTGGTCAACCCGAGTACGCCGCCGGTGCCGGGCCACGTATCGCTGTTGATGTTGACCGTGCCGCCTTCTTCGGTTGCGTACAACGGAAGGAGGGTGACGCCGTCAGCGCGCATGCGCGCCATCGCCTGACGTTCGTTCGTCACGTGCCAGCCGAAATGCCAGACGGCGGTCTGCGGCTGCGTAGCCGGCGGCTGGTCAACCTTGCTGAAGAGAAGCAGCACGTTGTTTGGCGATTTCAACGCGGGCAGTCCGCCCCACGTGGATTTCGACGTGGTCGGAAACTCCTTCGCGTAGAAGTCGATGGCCTTGTCGGGATTCACGGAGTTGAGGTGCAGGTGATGGAAGCCGGGCGCGGGCAGCGCGCCGCTCTGCCCGAGCACGCTCATCCTGCCGCACAACGCGAACAGGACGAGGACGACGGCGGCGAACACGATCCCTTTCATTTTCATGCGCGAGCTCCGTGTGGAAAGACGGTATTGTATCGCCATGCTGAATCGACGTGAATTCGGACGGACGGGACTTGCGGCGTTCGCGGCGTTTGCGACTGGACGCTCGGTTCACGGTGGCAGCCGCTCGGCTGAAGGCCTCGCGCTACATGTTGACGGTAGCGCGAGCCTTTTAGGCGAGCGCGGCGAGCCCGACAAACGGCCTTCGAAGCCGATGCGAGGCGCGTTCATGATTCTGACGACGCCGTTCACGGCGTCGGGTGAAGTCGACTGGGAGGATCTGGCGCGGGAAGCCGCATTCGTCGATGGCTGCGGCGCGCACGGCATCGTCTGGCCGCAGGGATCGAGCGGCGTCGCAAATCTGACGAAGGCCGAGCGGATGCGTGGCATGGAGGTGCTCGCGGCCGCCGCGCGCGGCAGAGCCGCCACGCTCGTCCTGGGCGTGCAGGGCAGGGACACGGCGGAGATGCTCGAATACGCCGAGCGCGCCGAAGCGCTCGCGCCAGACGCGATGATCGCGATGCCGCCGAGCGGTGCGCATGCGCTCGACGAGTACCGTGAATATTTCCGCGCGCTCGCGCGGGCGACCGCGCGGCCGATCGTCGTGCAGACCAGCGGCGGCGCGCGCGATCTCGCGCCGACCGTCGATCTGATCGTCGAGCTCGCCAGCCAGTTCCCGCACGTCGCGTACGTGAAAGAAGAATCGCAGCCGCTCGTCGAGCGGATGAAGGCCGAACTGACGCACCGGCCGCCGCTCAAAGGCGTGTTCGGCGCGTCGCTCGGCTCGGGGTGGTTGTACGAGATGCGCCTCGGGCTCGACGGTGTCATCACCGGCATGGCCATGTATCCGGATCTGATGGCGCGGATCTGGACGCTTCACGAGCAAGGCGATGCGGACGCGGTGAGGGACGCCTACGGCAAGTTCCTGCTGATGCGCAATCTCAGTCAGCAGGTTCCCGGCGTCGATCTGTACTTGTTGAAGAAGCGCGGTGTATTCAAGACGACGGCGTTTCGCACCGGCGGCGCGGCCGCGTGGAAGGTCGACAGCATCGAGCTCTCGCCGGGCGCGATCGCGGAAGTCGAGTATCGATTCGCCGCGCTCAAACCGTACTTGAAGGTGACGTCATGAAAGTCAGTCGGCGCGAGTTTGGATTCGCAGGGTTCGGCGCGTTGATGATCGGCCGCTCGTCTGAAAGCCTCGCGCTAAAGGCAGCTGGACGCTCGGCTGAAAGCCTCGCGCTGCGAGCGCAGGGCGGTAGCGCGAGCCTTTCAGGCGGTAGCGCGAGCCTTTCAGGCGGTAGCGCGAGCCTTTCAGGCGAGCGATCGTACCGCTACGTTCACCTCGACGTCTTCACCGATCGCCGTCTCGCGGGCAATCAGCTGCTCGTGTTCGTGGATCCAGCCGGCCTCGAGACGCCGACGATGCAGGCGATGACCAAAGAGTCGAACTACTCGGAGAACACATTCGTGTTCCCGCCCGAACAGAGCGGCACCGACTATCGGGTCCGGATTTTCACGCGGACCGCCGAGACGCCGTTCGCGGGGCATCCGACCATCGGCAGCGCGTTCGCGCTCGCGCACGTGGGCAGGATCAAGCCGGGCACATCACGCGTCGTCTTCGGACTTGGCGTCGGACCGACGCCAATCGATCTGGAATGGGCGAACGGCAAGCTGGCGTTCGCGTGGATGACGCAGCTCAATCCGACGTTCGGCAAGAGCATTACCGACGCAAATGCGCTGGCCGCGGCGATTGGTCTGACCGGCGCCGCCGTCCGACTGAACCCGGACCGCGCAACCACGGTCCATAGCGTTCGACTGCAGCCGGACGTCCCCGCCGGACAGGAGGTCAACTGCGGATCGAACTTCTTCATCATGCCGCTCCCGTCACGGCAGGCGGTCGATGCGGCGGTGCTCGATCGCGCCAGGGCCGACGCGGTATTCGCCGCCGCCGGAATCCAGCGGCGCGGAATCTACGTCTTCACGACCGAACGCGGTCAGGACGATGCGACGGCGTACTCGCGCTTGCTGAGCGCCGGCGGCATCGAAGATCCGGCGACAGGATCGGCCGCCGGCCCTGCCGGATGTTTTGCGGCGAAATACGGATTGGTGCCCGCCGATCGTGCCGGCTCGATCGTGTTTCTCCAGGGCGTGCTCGCCGGACGTCCCAGCCGCCTGCACGTGAAAGTCGGCATCAGCGGATCCGACATCACGAGCGTGAAGGTCGGCGGCGCGTCGGTCGTCGTCGGCGAAGGATCCGTGTCGATCTAACGCGTGACGTGGCGGAGGCTCACGCGGGCGTCGCGATCGCCGCGCTGGAAATTGCCGCCGCCATCGATCGCGCTTCCACTTCGTCCGGCAGCCGGTGCGAGAACGCGACCGACACCGGCGTGCAGACGAGCGTCTGAGCGAACGGTTCGGGCTCGGTGGCTTCAACTCGAAAACCAGCGGTTTCGACGAGCGACCGAAGGCAGCTCGGCGTCAGTCCCCAGAACCAATTGCCGTAGCCGTCGCGCGGCTCGAACGGCGCGGTGATGCCCGCCTGCCATTTCACTCCGAGCGACCGCAGATTCCAGAGATGGCGCGCCGGGTCAGGCAGAAGAGGAAAATAGACCGCGGCATTCGGCAGACCGTCGACTTCCGGGATCGTCGACGTGCGGAGAATGAGCGTCTTCGCGCAGATGCGGCGCAGCGCCACCAGCAGATCGTAGGGGCTCGGGTGATGATAGAGCACCCCCGCACAGAAGACGACGTCGACCACCCCGATCCGATCGAGCGTGTCGGGCGCCGCTACGTCGCCGAGGATGAAGCGCACGGTTGACGTCCGCCGTGTGTGCTCGGCCTCGAATTCCGGCGTGGGACCGAACACATCGACCGCGGTGACAGCGGTCGCGCCGGCTTCTTCGGCGATGAACGCATGTTCGCCATTCACGCCCCACATGCAGCCGACATCGGCGAAGCTGTTGCCGCGAGCGTGCTGGCGCACGAGATCGGCCAGCCGGCGGTACTCGCCGACCTTACGGCCGCGTCGAGTGTGGAGGTAACGCCACAACCAGTTCCCGCGCGGCGTTTTCAGACATCGCACCTTCCAGGGGTACAGCATCGGCGTCGCGCTCCGGTGAAAGCGGGCCAAGACTCGGACCGAGACGTCGGACAATCCGGCGGGCACGGATCAGCGCGAACGGTCCGACAAGCGTTCCGAGCATTTCGAAGAGGATGCAGCGCAGCGGGTAATCGCTGCGGCCGCCCAGCCGTTCTTCGATCCGCTCGCGATAGATCTTCGGCAAATGGAACAGCAGGCGCGCGAGCGCGCGCCAGTCGCCGTCGCGCGTCAGCGTCGTCAGATGGTATGCGGCGTGGCCTTTCGCGTAGTTGTAGATCTGGCGCCGCAGCGATCGCATGTCGCGACGATGACGGTGCCAGACGAACGCCGACGGCTCGTACGCGATGGCATACCCGGCCCGCAGCGTCCTGTAGAACAGATACGTGTCTTCGCTGCAGCCGGTCGGCATGCCGGCGCCGAGCGCTTCGTCGAACACGCCGATGCGATCGTCGGTGAAAATCGATGCTCGGAAAGCAGCGTTGGCCGTCGCGCCCAGGTGCCACGTGGGCACGGCGCCGCGAAATTGCCAGAACCACTCGACGTCGACGCGTCTGCGCTCGAACCCGCGGCCGAGGCCGCCGTACGACTCGAACAGATGCTGCGAGGGCGTCTCGAGCTCGGCTGGCAGCACGTTGCCCGTCACGATCGCAACGGTACTGTCGCGGAACGGTGCGACGAGCCGCTCGATCCAGTGCGGCGGCGTCGTCACATCGTCGTCGGTCGCGACGATGATGTTGCCGGTGCTGGCGAGGATGCCGGCATTGCGCGCGTACGACAAGCCCTTGCGCCACTCCCGTATGAGTCGAACGTGCGGAAAGCGTGCGACGACCGGCGGCGTCTCGCCGGAATCAGGATCGTTGTCCACGACAATGATCTCGACAGGCCGTCGCGTCTGCTGCCTGGTCAGCGACGCGAGGCATCGCTCGAGATCGTTGGGTCGGTTTCGCGTCGGCAGCACGATCGAGACCGTGAGATCTTCTGCCAGCGGTTCGAACCCGTTGGCATTGGCGCCCGCAAACCGGCGGCGGAGCGGCGCGACGAGCTCGCACCACGCCGTCGAAGCCGTGACGTCTTCCCGATCGACGACGCGCGTGCCCAGGAACGCGGCAATCTCGTCGCGCAGCCGCGCGACTCCGATAGGCGCGTATCGGTTCTCGATCGTGAGGCTTCCGAGCGGATCGCCGTCCCATGTGATCAGCGCGCATACGCGGCGATAACGGTCGGCCACCGCGATCGGCTCGATCGGTCGCGCGAGATCCACGCACGCGACGCCCGTGGCGCTGCACGGCATGGCGGCGGCCGACGGCGCCGCGGCCCGCGGCCGAATCGCGCCGGCGACGTGTTGTGCGGCTGTTGGATCGATCGCCAGGGCGTCGCGCCGCGCGCGCCGATACCGTACGAGACCGCGAATCGCTCCAGTCAGCTCGGCGAACGACAGCTCTCGATCGATTCGCCCGGGCTGCAGAATCGAGAGCGCCGCCCGCTTGAGCTCCCAGTGCCAGAACCACCATCTCGCCAGACGGCAGATATCAAGGGCGTCCCCAGGACGGGCGAGCGCATTCCGAACCAGGTAGGCGTAGAAGCCGACGCCGTTGTTCGCGATTTGCCGCAGCAGCGCCGCGCGCTCGCGGCGATGACGGTGCCGCACCAGCGCCGCCGGCTCGTAGACCAGCGTATGCCCAGCCCGCAGCACGCGCAGGAACATATCGAGATCGCCGCCGCCGTTGGTCACGGTTCCGACGTCGAGCGCCGGGTCGAACATACCGATCTCCGAAAAGACCGTCTTGCGGAACGCCATGTTCGCGCCGGTGCCGAACTTGCCGGTTCCTCCGTGCTGACGGACGGCTCGTTCGCCGTGCGCCTGATCGACCCGGAACACGCGGCGCTCGAATCCGCGGCCGAAACCGCCGTACTCCTCGAACTGAAGCTGCGCCGGCGTCTCGAGCTCGTACGGCAGCACCAGCCCCGTTACCGCCATCGCCTCCGGGAACTCTGCAAACGTCCGTTTCAACGCGCCGACCCAGAGCGCATCCGCAATCACATCGTCGTCGGTGAACGCGACAACGTCGCCGATCGCTTCGTGGATCGCCCGGTTCCGAGCCCAGTCCAGCCCGGGCCGCGACTCGCAGACGTAATGGATGCCGGCACGTTGCCGAACGAGATCCCGGGTCGCAGTCGTCTTCGGCGCGTTGTCGACGACGAGAATTTCGTCCGGCCGAGGTTGGAGGGCCTCGAGCGCGTCGAGCGCACGCGCGAGGTCCTCGGCGCGGTCGCGCGTGCACACGGCGACGGTGACGGTCGGCAGCGCGGCGGTCGAGGCGTCGTCGGTCGACAGGGCCGCGTCCAGAAGACCGTCGGCGGTTCTCGGCCGGCACGTGGTCGTACCGATCACATGGCGAATCAACCCCCGAAGGAGCGGCCACACGAGGCGATCGATCGCCGCGCGGCGGGCGGCGGTTTCGTCGAAGACCCCGGCGAGCGGCAAGGTCACTTCGCCGACAGGCACGCCGCGAACGCGGATGGTCGCGCGCACGGCGCCGTATCTTTCGACCACTTCGGGCGGCCGCGGCGGGCACGTCAAATCGATGTCTCGAATGAGAACAGGACGAAAGTATGTCGTGTATCTATCCGTTTTCATTTCCAGAAACGGATCAGCAACAACTTTCGTGCCGCGATCAAGTTGGATCGCCGCCTCGCTGATTCACGAAGCATGACCGCTCTAGAATCACTGAAGCATGACCGCTCTAGCACGATAACGCTGTCTGGATTCATCCGATTGAAGCGCGCGGCGTTCTGCCGCGTCATTTTCATGACGCTTCCCGTGTTTGCCGGCTTCGCGCGACGAGCGGATTGAATTCATTCGTCGTTCTGATTCACTACAACGAGTCGGACGCAAACACAACGGATGGCACGAAAGACAGCGTCGTCGGCACCTTCGGCAACAGCACGTCGAGTGCGGCACTCAATCCGACTACACGCACGACGAAACCGGCTGCTGATGCCGTCGCGCACGACGTTTCACGACTGACACCGCGCGGCGGTTCGTCGGTCAGCATCGAGGCGCAGGACGTCCATCTTCGCAGCGACACATCGCCACGACATCACATCGTGACGAAGCGGTCGGCGTTTCGTCGCGGCGTTCGACGCCATCGGCGAACGATCGTCGCGACCGTGAATGCGAACGCGGCGAAGCACACACTCTCTGTTCTCGTGTGCGAATCTGTAACATCGCGCGAGGAGGGACGATTCAAAGAAGCACACGATCGGCATCCGGTATTTCCCTTGCACAACCGCGCGAACCGATGAGTCGTCAAGCCGTCATGTGCGCGCGCGATGGCCGTCGCGTGACGATCCGCCGCGCGGGCGCCCGCGTGCGCCGATCGACCGGCGACCTGGGCGAGCTCGCGCAGTACGCCGACTTGCTGCGTACGTTGAGCGCGCATCGCATCCGGGTTCGATACAAACAATCGGTTCTCGGTCTGGCGTGGGCGATCGTCCAGCCAGTCTCGATGATGCTGATTTTCACGCTTGTCTTCGGCCGCATCGCACGGGTGACGACCGACGGCGTTCCATATGCGCTTTTCGCCTTCACCGGTCTGCTCGTCTGGAGCTTCTTGTCGACGAGCCTGAACAACGCCACCCAGGCGCTGGTGTCGCACGCGCAGCTGGTCACGAAGGTGTACTTTCCGCGCGAGATCCTGCCCCTCAGCTACGTCGCGGCGGCGCTGTTCGATCTGCTGGTCGGAAGCGTCGTCTTGGTCGCGCTGCTCGCGTGGTACGGCCGTCCCGTCACATGGCAGCTGTTGTTCGCCGTGCCGGTGATTGCGACGACGGCGATGTTCGCGACGGCGCTCGCATTCATGCTGTCCGCCCTGCAGGTTTGGTTTCGCGACATCGGCCTCGTCGTCCCGCTGGTCGTCTATCTCTGGATGTTCTGCACGCCGGTTGCGTATCCGCTGAGTGCGGTGCCGGAACGCTACATGACGGCGTTTCAGCTCAATCCCATGACCGGCATCATCGAAACGTTTCGCGACGTCATTCTGCGGCCCGGCGCCCCGTTGCCGGCGCTCCCGATTGTCTCGACGCTGACCGCCGTCGTTCTGCTGCCGATCGCCTACGGCGTCTTCAAACGCGCCGAGGCGACGATGGCCGACGTCGTCTGAGATATGGTCGTCGACCTTCGCTGCGATCGCGTGTCGAAGCGGTATCGCGTGCCCGGTCCCCGTCGGTTCGGTTCTTTTGTGCGGGCGCTGCCGAATGCGTTGGCCGCGCCGCGCCACGACTTCTGGGCGCTGCGTGACGTGAGCTTCGACGTGACGCGCGGCGAAGCCTTCGGCATCCTCGGGCGAAATGGCGCCGGAAAGAGCACGATCCTGAAGCTCCTCAGCGGAATCACGGCGCCGACGACCGGCGAGATCACGATCCGCGGCCGGCTCGCGGCGCTCATCGAGATCGGCTCGGGATTCCACCCTGAGCTGACCGGGCGCGAAAACAGCTACTTGAGCGGGTCGATCCTTGGCCTGCGGCGGCGTGAAATCACCGAACGGCTTCCGAGCATTGCGGAGTTCGCCGGCGTCGAGGCGTTCATGGACATGCCGGTGAAGTTTTATTCGTCAGGCATGTACGTGCGGCTGGGATTCGCGATCGCCGTGCACCTCGAGCCGGAGGTGCTGTTGGTCGACGAGGTTCTCGCCGTCGGCGACGCGGAGTTCCAGGCGCGATGTCTGCGGCGGATCGAGGAACTGAAGCGCCGCGGCGTCACCATGATCTTCGTGTCGCACGACCTCGGCGCCGTCGAGCAGATCTGCGATCGCGCCGTACTGATCGAGCGTGGCACCATCGCCGCGTCTGGCAGCGCCCGCGAGGTGGTGACGGCCTATCAACGGCTGACTGCAGGTCTCGAGCCGATACCAACGGCCTCCGAGGCGGTCGACGATTCCGCGCTGCAGATCACCGCATTGACCCTTCTCACCGCCGAGGGGCGCGCGACGTTGACTGCGACAGTCGGCCAGCCGCTCGTCGCGAAGCTCGGGCTGAGCGCCGCGGCGGCGTACGACGATGTCGAGATCTGCCTGGCGTTCTACGACCTGGAGCGCGGTACGCTCCTGGCCGAATGCACGAGCCGCCGCGCGGGCGAGCGGCTGACCGTCGTACCCGGCGAGACCACGATCGAATTCGTCATCCCTCAACTGCTGTTCGCGCCGGGTGTATACACCGTTGGCGCGACGGCGACTCCCGCTCAGTCCGCCCGGCCGTTGGCGTGGCGCTTCGGCCGGACGACCCTGTATATCGAAGGCAACGAACCACGCCGCGGAAATTTTCTGTTGCCGTATCACTGGCACGTCTCGACCACGCTGTCGACGCTGCCTTCGTGAGCACCTCGTATGGGACCATCTGCCGCCGTGTCCGCGATCGATCCCGCCTCTGCCAACCGCCGCGCCACGGGCGCGCTCGTCTCGATCGTCATTCCCTGCTACAAGCAGGCGCGTTTTCTGGCCGACGCCATCGAGAGCGCGCTGGCCCAGACCTATCGGACGATCGAAATCGTCGTCGTCAACGACGGATCGCCGGACGAGACCGCGGCGGTCGCCGCCCGCTACCCGCCGGTCCGCTACATCGAGCAGGACAACGCGGGCCTGGCAGCGGCGCGTAACACCGGCCTGGCGAACAGCTGCGGCGAATTCGTCGTCTTCCTCGATGCCGACGATCGCCTGCTGCGTGACGCCGTCCAAACCAACGTCGATCGACTCACGGCAGATGAGGCGGTCGCATTCGTCGCGGGCCTCAGTTACTACATCGCCAGCGACGGTTCACCGCTGCCGACCGACCAGCCGCGGCTGCCCGAAGGAGATCTTCACGCGGTGCTGCTGGCGCGGAACCGCATCAGCACGCCGGCATGCGTGATGTTCCGCCGCTCGGCGCTCGACGCGATCGGCGGGTTCGACACGCGCGTCGACGCGTGCGCCGATTACGAGATGTACCTGCGCGTCAGCCGTGCGTTTCCCGTCGCGTTTCACGGGCAGATGGTTGCCGAATACCGTCGTCACGGCGACAACATGTCGCTGGACGCGCCGCGTATGCTGCGGGACCTGTGCGCCATCATGCGGCGCCAGCGGCGGCTGCTGCGAGGCGACGAGGCGCGGCTCGACGCATGGCGTCAAGGGCGGCGGAACATTGGCGAGTATTACGGCGACCACGTGGCCAATCGGATCCGCGAGCGCGTGCGCGAGCGCATGGAATGGGGCAGCGTCGTCGCCGACACGCTGACGCTCCTGGTGCACCATCCGCGGGGACTGTTCGCGCACGTGTTCCGCAAGACCGTCACCTCGGTGCAAAAGATCTATCCCCCTCAGGAGATGGACGTTCAGATCGATCGCGCGCCGGCGCTTCTCGTCGGCGGCCGGTCGGCACTGAATCGATGATCTGAATCGATGATACCGGCGACGAGCGAGACGCGTGCGGCTCAGGCAAGCCAGCGAGTCGCGCCGGGCTAACCGATTTCGCGGACGACGATGTCGTAGCGAAAAGTGTCGGGATCGAGGCCGTCCGCGCGGCCGTTCGACGTTTCAGCCTGCGGATACATGAAGTAGCCGATCGATTTGGCGTTGGAGCGAGGGAGGACCACGTCGTGTGCCGAGTTGAAGCCGATCCAGTTCATTTCCCACGATCCGAACAGGCGCGCGCGCGCGTCGCGCACCTTCTCGTGGCCGATCGGCAGGGTGCCTGGCGGTTCTTCGAGCGCAACCTTCCGCACGTCGGCGGGGTCGACCGGCACCCATCCAAACCCGACGAGATAGACCTCCGCGCGGCAGGGCTGCGCCCGCGTCGCCACGTCGGACGCGAGGCCGAGGCTTTTGAAGCCGCGCCGTGACGGCGCGATGCGCAGGGCGTAGACGTCGCGCGCCGGGACGCCCGCTGCGCGCGCCAGGCCGACGAACAACCCGTTGATCGGCCAGGCGAGACAGGTCGGTCGGCGCGACGGTCGGCGTCGTGACGTCGACCGCGTGGTCGCGTGTCGCGACGCGGCTCGTCAGCGTGAGGATCGGATCGGCGCCCGAGGGCCACTCGGCGTACAGCAGGTCGAGTTCTTCGGTCTCGACCATCAGCACCGTTCCGCTCTCGGCATGGTAGGTGTCGCCGAGCGTCTGCTGATATACGCCGCCGACGAGCGGCGTCGGGAGCCACGCGCGTGTGACGCGGCTGGCGTTCTGCACGTGAACGTGCGTCGTGATTTCGAAGATCCGCCAGCCGTCGGCCGTCAGCGATTGCGGGAGCGGGGCGGGGCGCTCGGCTGAGAGCCTCGCGCGACCGATCGCGGGCATACCGAAACGCGAGCCGTTCAGGCGGGCGCCGACGCTGCCAATCAACGCGGCGGACCAGAGAAACTCGCGGCGGTTCATCTATGACTCGCAGGCGCGCCGCGATTGTACGTCACTCGTCGCGGCGGCCGCTTCTCGCCGCCTTGATGTCGCCGCGATGCTTCTTCTCGGTGAGGCGCCGCTGGCGCGCGGCGGCGCCGGGCCTCGTCGGTTTTCGACGCTTCGGCCGCCGCGCCGCGTGCTGCAGCAGCGCGATCAGACGCGCGCGTGCCGCTTCGCGATTCTGCGCCTGCGTGCGGTGTTCGCGGCTGTCGATGATCAGGTCGCCGTCGGCGGTCACGCGGTTCCCGGCGAGGGCGATGAGGCGCTCCTTCACGTCGGGCGGCAACGACGATGCGGGAATGTTGAATCGCAGCTCCACAGCGGACGACACCTTGTTGACGTTCTGGCCGCCGGGACCCGACGCCCGGACGAAGCGCTCGTCGAGCTCGCGATCGTCGAGCACGATGGCATCGGTGACGTGAAGCATTGGAGCCATTGAATCACAGCGTCCCGCGGACGACACTTTTTTGGAGGAGCTCACCGGAGCGCAATTGTGTGTTCGGGGTGCTGCTCGATGGCCGATCGGCCGATACGATGAGCATGACTGTGAAGCGGGGCGCAGTCCTGGTCATCGCCGGCCCGATTCCGGGCGTTTCCCATGCTTGTCCGGCCTGGCAGCGAGCCGTGCCGGCAGGCGCGACTGCAGCCGAGCTGGTACGATTCGGTACGAGGCACGTCGACCCTGTTTCTGCAATGCGCGCGGACGATTAATCGACATGAGATTCCGCGATCTGCCGGTAGCCGCCCGCGCCTACATCGCCGCTGTGATGTGCGGCGGAGCCGTGCTCGCCGCGATCTCGGTCTCGCGCGGCGGCTTCTCCCAGCCGCTGATGCTCTTGTCGTTCGTCGCGGCGTCGTTCGCGGTGCACACGATCAAGGTCACGCTGCCCGTTGGCACGTCGTACTCCACGCTGTCGCTCGGCTTCGCCATCACTTTTGCGTCGCTCCTCGTGCTCGGCCCCGCCGCCACGGTCTGGACGATGATCGTGGGCGGATGGGCGCAGTGCACGATCAACGTGAAGACGCCCAACCCGTGGTACCGCACCGCGTTCAGCATGAGCGCGCTGTCGCTCTCGATGGAGATGGCCGGTCAGACGCTCGGGTGGACCGGCGGCCGCAACCTGGACGGTCCGGCCGACATCGTCATCCCGTCAATCGTCGCGTCGGCGCTGATTTACTTCCTGGCGAATTCAGTACTGATGGCAGTTGTGATCGGCATCACGAGCCGCCGCTCGATCGTGAAGGTCTGGGATCAGGATTTCCTTTGGGGCGCGCCGAACTATTTCATCGGCGCGCTCGCCGCGACGGTCGCGGTGCAGAGCGTCACGCGGTACGGCCTGCAGGCGATCGTTCTGCTCGTCGGACCGCTGTATCTGGCGTTTCGGCTGTACAAGGCCTATTTGGATCGCGTCGGCGACATGGCGCGCACGAACCAGGAACTGCACACGATGTACGAGCGCGCGCACGCCGAGTCGCTTACCGATCCGCTCACCGAGCTGCCGAACCGCCGCTTCCTCGTCTCTCACGCGTTCAACGAGCTCGCGCGCGCGAGACGTGAAGGGTACGAGGTCGCGTTTCTGATCGTCGACCTCGACGCGTTCAAGTCGATCAACGATCTCCACGGGCATCATCAGGGAGACGCCGCGCTGCGGACGGTGGCGTCGTGCCTCCGCAACGGCCTGCGGTCGTACGACGTGTGCGGACGATACGCCGGAGACGAGTTCGTCCTCATCCTGTCGCGCTGCAACGCGGCGCTGGCGGAGAAGCGGGCGACGGAGCTGGCCGAAGCGCTCGCAAACCGCCCCGCCGACGGCGAGTACCCGGCCGACCGCCAGCTGACCCTCAGCATCGGCGCGGCGATCTTCCCGGCCGACGGCGCGTCGTTCGAAGAGCTGATCGCGAACGCCGATTCACGCATGTACGCCCGCAAACACCGGCGCAGCACCGCAGCCGCATCGGCGTTCGTGATGTAGAGAGACTGTCCCCTACGGCAACGCGAACGCCACGATGGTGCTGCCCGACGGCGCACCGTTCTTGCCGCCGCCGCATGCGATCACCACGTATTCACGTCCGTTCAAGACGAACACGCGATCCCTGTGAACCGTGACGCCGCGGTGGCGGAACCTGCCGCCGGTCCCGGCGCCGCCGCCCGGATCGAACTTCCAGATCTCGCGTCCGGTGGCCGCGTCGAGCGCGATCACCTTCAGCGTCGGCGTCGTGGCGTACAGCATGCCGTCGACGACGACCGGGTTGCTCTGCATCTCCGATCCTTTGAACGCGTCGTGCGAATCGTAGGTCCAGACCACGCGCAGCGACGACACGTTGTCGCGATTGATCTGCGTGAGCGGCGAGTAGCGGATGTTGTCGGGGCCGCCGTGCATCGGCCAATCGGCGCCGGCGGAGGCGACGCTCGGCTGAAAGCCTCGCGCTGCGGAAACGAGAAGAAAGCCGAGGGCGACGACGTGCAGCGCGAAGGCTCCAGCCGATCGGAATCGGGTCACGCCTTCGCTCATCGCGATACCAGGCGGTTGTATTTGCGCAAGATTTCGCGCAGCCGATCGTGTGGAATCGCTTCGGCACGGTGACCATCGACGCCGACCATCGTTTCCGCCGCGACGAGCGCGTTGATGATTGCTTCTTCGGACGCGTCGACCGTCGCCTCGAAGACCGATCCGATCTTTTCGTTCGAGAGCAGCGACACGCTCGCGGTGTTGCTCGCGCCCGCCGCGCCCGCGTTCGCCGTCGAGAAAGCGATGAAGATGTCGCCCGACCCATTGCTCGAGATGCTGCCGGTTCGGGCAAGACCCAGCGAGGCGCGGCGGGCGAGCCGCTTGAGCTGGTGCGGCATCAGCGGCGCGTCGGTCGCCACGACGATGATGATGGAGCCGAGCTCGTCGGCCGCCGGCGTTTCGGTCGCCATCTCCGCGCCGACGGGAACGCCGGCGACACGCAGGAGATCGCGCGTGCCGTGATTCGCCTGCACGAGGACGCCGACGGTGTACCCGCCGTTCTGCGCGTCGATCTTGCGCGATGACGTGCCGGTGCCGCACTTGAACCCGTAGCAGCGCATGCCGGTGCCGCCGCCGACGTTGCCTTCGGCGACAGCTCCGCGCCTGGCGCCGTCGAGCGCCGCGACGACATGTTCCGGCTTCACATGAAACCCGTTGATGTCGTTGAGCGATCCGTCCCACGTTTCGGCGACGACGGGCAGCGACCAGGGCTGGTGCAGGTAGCCGTGGTCGACGGACCATTTGATCGCCGCGTCGCGCACGACGCCCACGCTGTGGGTGTTCGTGATGAACACGGGTCCTTCGAGAAATCCGCCTTCCTCCAGCCACGTCGTGCCGGTCATCTCGCCGTTGCCGTTGAGCGAGAACCAGCCGGCGAACACCGGATCGTTCGACCCTTTGCCGCGCGGCAGGATGGCGGTGACGCCCGTCCGTACGGGACCGGATCCGATCTTCAAGGCGCCGCTGCCGGAGATGAGCGTCGTCATCCCGACTTCGACGCCGGCGACGTCGGTGATCGCGTTCACGGGTCCCGGCTGCCCGTGGAATGGAACGCCGAGATCGCGCGCGCGCGGCTTCGTCTGTGAGTGCAACGCCGCAACGTGCGCGGCCAGCATGATGATCGCGGCATGGCTTAGAGGTTTCATACGCGGATTATGAGAGAATCATCTGTCCATATGAAAAAAACCTTACTCGTCCTCGCGGCCGCGGCGGTGGCGTCCGCGATTGGATTTGCGCAGAGCAGCAGCGCGCGCCAGCAACTCGCGCGCGGACGCGAAGCGTGGGATCAGCGGCTCACCAAGACGGCGATCGAGGCGCTGCAGGAGGCGACGCGGGATCCCGCCACGGCCGCCGAAGCGCACGAGCTGCTCGGCCTCATCTACGCGTTCAAAGGGTGGCAGCAGGACAACGTCTTGCCCGGATTTCACGACGAACCGGCGTACCGCGAGAAGGCGATCGCCGAGTTGAAGGCCGCGGTGGAGGCCGATCCGAAGCGCTTCACGGCGCGCCAGGCGCTCCAGATCGCGGAAGCCTACGCCGCAGCCGACGAGATCGAACCTCTGCCTCCGCGTCCGATGATCACTCAGCTCGACGCGAGAATCGAGAAGGGACGCAGCCGAGACATGCCGATTGGCGATCTGATCGAGGCGCTCGAGGCGCGCATGAAAGCACAGGCCGACGCGGCGCCGTACTTCGCCGGCGCGCAGGTCCTGATCGATCGCGGCGAGTACGACAACGCGATCAAGCTCGCGGAGCATGGCGTGCCGGTCGCCGAGCGATTCATCGAGGAGAACCTCAGCGCGTATCAAATGGAAGGTAAGGCGCAGGGCGCGCTGATGCGCAGCCGCGCCCAGGCCGCGGACATCGTCGGCTGGGCGCTCTTCATGAAGAAGGATTACGCGGGCGCCGCAACAAAGCTCGAAGAAGGCGAGCGTTTGTATCGCGGCGACGACTTCAACAACCAGTTTCACCTCGCCGAGCTCGCACGGGCGCAGAAACAATCCGATCGCGCGCGCGAACACTACCTGAACGCGCTCTCATTGACAGCGGGACCGCCGCCGGCGCGCGAGCGCGCGACGCAGGCGCTCGCCGACTTGTACGCCGCCGGTCAGAAGAAGAAGAAGCCGTTCAAGGAATGGCTCGCCGCGCAGCTGGCCGCGAGGCAGAACGAGCGTCAGAAAGCGAACCTCAAGAGCCGGCTCGACACGCCGCTGCCGAAGCTGAACTTGACGACCCTCGACGGCAAACCGTACGACACCTCGAGCTTGCAGGGAAGAGTACTCCTGCTCAACTTCTTCGCCTCCTGGTGAGGGGTCTGCCGTGCGGAGTTGCCGCACCTGAAGACGGTTTACACCAAGTTCCAGAACGATCCGAACGTGGCGTTTCTCCTCGTCAGCATCGACGACGATTCGAAGCGGCTCGAGAGGTATCTCGATCAGATGAAGTTCCCGTTCACAGTGCTCCGTGCGTCGAGCGCGGAGATGCAGCGGGCCATGGGCTTCAACGATCTGCCGTCAACCTTCTACGTGGATCGAAAAGGCATCGTGCGGTATCAGATCCTCGGCTTCGAAGCGCACGGCGATTCCGATGCGCGCGTCGCCTGGTACATCGATCAGCTGAAACACGGGAAGACGCACTGAGGACGGTTGCTGGTTGCAACCAGCAATGACATTCCGCAAGGATTTGATGAAGATACTGACCGCGCAGCCGCGGTCAGTCTCTTCGATCGCGCGCGAGCTTGGGTTGAAGCGCGGCGATGTCGAAGACGATCTCCGTCACATGATCCGATCGGCGCGTGCGGCCGGGCACGAGGTCGTCGTCGAGCCCGCGCGATGCCGCTCCTGCGGCTTCACCTTCGGCGAGGAAAAGCTGTCGAAACCAGGCAAATGTCCGCAGTGCCGCACTACGTGGTTGTACGAGGCGCAGGTTCGTGTGGCCGAAAGAGCGTAAGCGGAGAAACGCGTAAGGTTTGTTTACTTTGTAAAGGTACGAGTTGATTTAATAAACCTTGCCCGGCGTTGCCCACGCGGACGAGCGCTCGATCTAGCGAGTATAAAGCGCGGCGTTGAACAGCACCCTGAACGTCCCGAACGGCTGGCCGCGCCACTGCGGACGGAAGCCGATGAGGATCACGTGGCCGTCGCCGAGCTGCACGTCGAGCGCGGCGGCCCTGCCGTGCAGGTGCCGCTCACCGATCAAATAGCCGGAGAGCAGCGGCGATCCGGAGTCGGCGTAGCGCGCGAGCACCGATCCCTTGAAGCCTTCCTCGGTCTCGAACACCGGACTGAAGTCGACGAACACGGCCGCCTTTTCCGGCATCCCGGCCATGATCGGATGCGCGCGGTTGGTTTCCACTTCGACGAGCGACCCGCGCAGGAAGAACTCGTCGGAGCGCAGTCCAGAGACGACGTTCTTCACGGGCAGCTTGAACTGCTGAATGGCGAAGGCGCTGGCGCTGCTCAGGCAGACGAGCGTTCCACCCGAGCGGATGAAATCCTCGAACTGCTGCAGATCGGCGGCGCTGAGCTGATACGCGTACTCGGGACGCAGCGCCGCGCCCGCCCGTCCCGCGCCCGTCCCGGCACCGCGGCCAAAGCCGCCCTCCCCGCCCCCGACTGGAACGCGCGCATCGTCGGCGACGATCAGCACGTCGATCGTGTCGCCGAGCCGCGATCTGAAATCCTCCGGGTGAACCGCGATCGGCGAGAAGCCGTACTGCTCCAGCACCCACCGCGACCAGCCGGTGTCCATGCTGCCGGTCCATGGTTGATAGAGGCCGACGCGCGGCGGACGGATGGGCGCTGCGGCGTTGGACGCCGCGCGCTCGGCACGAAGAGCCAGCGATTTGACGAGCGCCTCCTGCGCGGCTTCCGGCAGACCGGCAATCGCGAAACGGCCGTTCACCAGCTGCACCGTCGCGCCCTGCTGCCAGGCGCGGGTGATCGCGCGATAGGCGTTGTTCTGCGCGGGATCGATCACGAGCGTTCGGCCCGATCCGATGAGGCGTCCTTGAGGCGGCACGATGGCCGCCGAAGCCGGTTCGCCGTCGAACCCGGCGCCGGGCACGCTGTCGAAAAGCGCCGCATCATGACTCAACGCCGCCTCGTACGGCGACGGTTTGATCTTCACGTCGGGCAACGCGCCCAGCAGCTTCAGCCTTCCCGCCGCTTCGTCCGGCAGCGGCTCGCTGGCGGCGATCACGCGGACACCCATCTGCAGTGGCAACGTCCACCCGGCGGCATCGTACGGACGCTCCGGCGGGCCGCCGGGATACTGACGCAGATCCGGATAGGTCTGCACGTCCAGCACTTCGCGCGCCATCGCGGCGAATTCCTGATCCGTGGGAACGACCCACGTGCCGGGCGGGAACGTGTCGGCGCCGGAGGTCAGCGGCGCGGTGAGCTGCGAGACGCGGACGCCGCCGAACGCAAGACGCCGCAGGAGCTCGACCGCCGCGACCGGATCGCGCTGATCCTGAGGCACGAAATACGCGAAGGGCGGCTTCTTCTTCCCGAGCGCAATCTGCTCGACGCCCGCCTTGTATCGATCGAACAGCAGCGACTCCTTGTATCTGGCCGCGTATTCGAGGACCGACAGCGACGCGGTTTCCATGTAGTCGACGGCGTCGCGGAGCCGCCAGGGTCCGGGCGGCCACGGGCTCGAATAGAGGCTCTGCGGCCGCAGATCGCGCATGTTCGGCGGAAAGTCGTCGATCGTGTACGTGTGCGGCGTCGCGTACTGGTAGAGCGCCGTCTCGGTCCAGAACGCCGCGATGTTCTTGAAGTTCGGCGCGTAGTCGATGTACCCGGGATACCAGGCGTCGAACGCCGTGCCCATGTGCGTGGCGCCGATCTGGCCGTGCTCCTCGAGCCCTTTCGCGATCGCCATGCCGATCATGTTGACTTCGCGCGAGAGCAGATACGGCGCTTCGCGTCCGACCGGCTCGGAAAACGGCGGCAGCCAGATGCGCGTCGGAAACGGGCCGGACTGGTGGTGCGTGTAGATGATCTGCGGTTCCCACTGCCGCCACGTGTGCTCGATGGCGCGCGACTCGATCATGTTCAGCATGTACGCGTCGCGATTGTTGTCGTGGCCCACGTACTCCTGATACAGCTGCGGCAGCGGCGACAGCTCGTATGGCGTGCCGACGTTCTTCATGTACCACTCGGCGACCATCTGCTGCCCGTCCGGATTGATCGTCGGCCACAGCATGACGACGACGTTGTCGAGAATGTTTCTGACGTCGGGATCCGACGCCCGGCTCACGAGGTCGTAGAGGAGCAGCGGCGTGTGCTGCGGACCGGCGACTTCGGTTGAGTGCAGGCCACCGTCGACGTGAACGAACGCCTTTCCATCGCGCGCGAGCTGGCGCGCCTCGCTCTCCGTCAATCCCTGCGGGTGCGCGAGGCGCCGCGCGATCTCGCGATAGCGATCGATCTTCGACAGGTTGTCCGGCGACGACACCAGGGCGAAGTACATCGTGCGCCCCTCGGTCGTCGGTCCGGCCTCGAGCAGCCGAACAAGCCTGCTCGACGCCGCGATCCTCTTGAAGTAGTCGACGGACTGGTTGTAGGTCGCGAGCTTGTAATCGGCGCCGGGTCGAAACCCGAACACCGCTTCGGGCGCCGGCAGCGACGCGGCCGCGAGCGGCGCGGCGAGAAGCAGAAAGAGAGGAATGCGCACGCGGGTCCGCATGGACCCGCATTCTACCCGGAACGCACCGCCACGACGGCGTGCCACGCGCGCCCACAACAAATACAATGCGGCGTATGAAACATCGAATCACGTCCTGTGCCGCTGCCGCGCTGTTCGTCGTCGCACTGCTGTCGCCATCGCCCTCGGGACAGACGCGTACCAGCGGCGAACACTGGGTCGGGACGTGGGCCACGGCGACCATCGGCCGGCCGCCGTACCCGCAGCCCGCGACGACCGCGACGCCGGCCAATCCGGCGCCGCAGAACCGCGTGCCGTTCCCGAGCAACCAGACGCTGCGGCAGATCGTGCACGCGAGCATCGGCGGCAGCCGCGTGCGCGTCGTCGTCACGAACGCCTTCGGCGCCGCGCCGCTCGAGATCAGCGCAGCGTACATTGCGCTGCGCGACAAACAGGCGGCGCTCGTCGCCGGGTCGGGTCAGGCCCTGACGTTTTCGGGCCAGACGACTGCGACGGTTCCGGCAGGCGCCGTGATGGTGAGCGATCCGGCGGCGTTGAAGGTTCCCGACTTCGCCGACGTCGCGGTGGATCTCTTCATCGGCGGCGATACGAGCGCGCAGACGCTGACAATCCATCGCGCCGCGCTGCAGACGAACTACGTCGCGGCCGGGAACAAGGCGGGCGCCGCGGATCTGCCGGACGCGTCGACGGTGCCGTCATGGTTCTTCCTCGAGCGTGTCGAAGTGAGCACGAACGAGCGAACGGCCGCGGTCGTGACGCTGGGCGATTCGATCACCGACGGCGCGGGATCGACGGCCGAGACCAACAGCCGGTGGCCGGACGTCTTCGCGCGGCGCCTCGCCGCGGCGAAAGGCGGCGTGAAGACGGCAGTGCTGAACACCGGCATCGGCGGCAACCGCGTGCTGAGCGAGAGCATTCCGGAATTCGGCGTCAACGTCCTGGCGCGCTTCGACCGCGACGTCGTCGCTCAGCCCGGCGTGACGCACGTCGTGGTCATGGAAGGCATCAACGATATCGGCCAGGCTCGAGAGGGCGCGTCGCCGAGCGCCGCGGATCTCATCGCCGGGCACAAACAGCTCATCGAACGGGCGCACGCGCACGGCCTCAAGATCATCGGCGCGACGCTGACGCCGTTCGAGGGCGCGGCGTACTACACGGAAATCGGCGAGCAGAAGCGCGTGGCCGTCAACGACTGGATTCGCACGGGCAAAGCCTACGACGGCGTCATCGATTTCGACGCGGCGACGCGCGATCCGCAGCAGCCGAAGCGATTCCTGCCGCAGTATGATCGTGGCGATCACCTGCACCCGAGCGATGCTGGATATCAGGCGATGGCGAACGCGATCCAGCTCTCGCTGTTTGCGCGTTAGTCGGCGGCGATGGAGTTGAACATGAACAAGAGGATTCGTCGGGCCGCTATTCTGGCCTTCGCAGCGGCATGCAGCGCGATGCTCACGGCGCAACCCGCCTTCAAATATCCGCAGCCACGCAAGGACAACACGGCCGACAGCTACTTCGGCACGAAGGTCCCGGACCCGTACCGCTGGATGGAAGACCTCAACTCACCGGAGCTGAAACGGTGGATCGGGGCCGAGAACGCGATCACGTTCAAGTATCTCGACGGTCTGCCGATGCGCGACGCGCTCAAGAAGCGGATCACGGAGCTGTACAACTACCCGCGAGTCACCGTCCCGCAATTCGAGGGTCGCCACTGGTTCTACTCGCGCAACACGGGACTGCAGCGTCAGTCGGTCGTTTTCGTACGCGAATCGCTGGCGGGTCCCGAGCGCGTGCTGATCGACCCGAACCAGCTGTCGCCCGACGGCTCCGTGGCGCTGTCGCAATACTATCCGTCGCCCGACGGCCGGCATTTTCTGTACGGACAGGCCGAAGGCGGATCGGACTGGTCGACGTTCTACGTGCGGGAGCTGGATAGCGGCAAGCAGCTGGCCGACGTGATCCGCTTCGTGAAGTTCAGCACGCTGGCGTGGACCGAAGACGGAAAAGGATTCTTCTACGGGCGCTATCCCGAGCCACCGCCCGGCAAGATGCTCGAGGCCGCGGTGCGCGACAAGAAGATCTACTACCACGTGCTCGGCACGCCACAGTCGTCTGACCGGCTGATGTACGAGCGGCGCGACGAGCCGACGCTCTTCATCGACGCGGACCGCGACGAAACGGGACGCTACCTCTGGATCACCACGAACAAGGGCACGAGCAACAAGAACGAGCTGTTCGTGAAGGATCTGGGCAATCCGTTGACGCCGAACGTCAATGCGCCCGTTCGCGCACTCTATCCCGGTCACACGGCGGCCTACGAGCCGCTGGGCGTCGCCAACGGCGCGCTCTACATGCGGACCGATCTCGACGCGCCGAACAGCAAGATCGTCGCGGTTCCCATTGACAAACCGGAACGATCGAACTGGAAGACGATCGTTCCCGAATCCAAGAACGCCATCGAGAGTGCCCACCTCATCGCCGGGAAGCTGGCCGTGAACCGGATGGTCGACGTCGCGAGCGAAGTGACGCTCTACAACGTCGACGGGACGCCGGCCGGCGGCATCATGCCGCCCGGCCTCGGCACGATCAATGGGCCGCTCGGCCGGTTCGATCGCCACGAAGTGTTCTACTCCTTCACGTCTCCGCTCTTTCCGCTGACCGTGTTTCGCTTCGATCAGGCCACAGGGCAGAGCACACCGTTCGAGCCGTCGAAGCCGACCTTCGATCCGGCGGCGTACACGACCGAACGGGTCTTCGCGACGTCGAAGGACGGCACGCGCGTGCCGCTGTTCATCACGCACCGCAAGGATCTGAAAAGGGACGGCTCGAATCCGACGATGTTGTATGGCTACGGCGGATTCGATATCGCCACGCTGCCAACCTACCGCAGCGACGTGCCCGCATGGCTCGAGCGCGGCGGCGTGTGGACGACGGCCAACATGCGCGGCGGCAGCGAGTACGGCGAAGCATGGCACCACGCCGGCATGTTCGAGCAGAAGCAGCGCGTCTTCGACGACTTCATCGCGGCCGCAGAGTACCTCGTCAAGGAAAAATACGCGTCGCCGCAGACGCTCGGCATCATGGGCGGGTCGAACGGCGGCCTGCTCGTCGGCGCGGTGATGGAGCAACGTCCCGATCTGTTCGCCGTCGCGCTGCCCGCGGTCGGCGTGATGGACATGCTGCGGTACCAGAAGTTCACCGGCGGAGAAGCGTGGGCGACCGAATACGGATCGGCCGACGAGGAGAAGGCTTTCGCGTACCTTTACAGGTACTCGCCGCTGCACAACATCAAGCCGGGCACCTGCTATCCGGCGACGCTGGTCACCACTGCCGATCACGACGACCGCGTCGTTCCGAGCCACTCCTTCAAGTTCGCCGCGGCATTGCAGGCCGCGCAGGGCTGCGACAAGCCGGTGTTGATCCGCGTCGAGACGCAGGCGTCGCACGGGTACCGTCCCACCGACAAACGGATCGCGGAGCTCGCCGACGAGTGGGCATTCGCGCTGGCGAACATGCGTATAATGCCTGCCACCCGTTGACGACAGGGACGAGGCTGATTCCTCTGCGTGCTCCAGCAAACTCCGTGTCAGTCCCACACGAACACACCGATGAATAGACGCACATTCCTCACGAGCAGCACCATGGCGGCGGTCAGCCTGGGGCTCAGCGGCTGCGCGCCGCAGTCGAAGCCGAACGTCACGCCGCGCCGGCCGATGCTCAATCTGCCCCCGGTCCTCGCGTCGTGGGATCGCGTGATCAGAACCACGGTCGGCCTGCGCCCGCATCGCGACGCCGGGTTCGTGCTGCGCGCAGACAAGCTCGATGACAAGCTGCTCGTTCACAACTACGGACACGGCGGCGCCGGGATGTCGCTCGCGTGGGGCACCGGGCTGATGGCGGCCGAATTCGCCACCGCGCATCAGTCGCGCCAGGCCGCGGTCATCGGATGCGGATCGGTCGGCCTCACCTGCGCACGCCAGCTCCAGCGCCGCGGGTTCGCCGTGACGATTTACGCGGCCGCCGTTCCGCCGAACGTGACGTCGAACATGTCGCTCGCGGGATTCACGCCGAGCTCCGGGCTCGTCGTCACAGACCGGCGCACGCCCGAATGGGACGCGCAGTACCGGCGCGCGTACGACATCGCATACCGTCAACTGCAGCTCATGGCAGGCAATCCGATTTTCGGCGTCTCGTGGCTCGACAACTTCACGCTGACCGACCAGCTGTCCGCGCCGCCGCCGCCGAGTCCCGAGCGGCCCCCGCTGCCTGACGGCGCTGAGACCGAGCGCGAGGTGTTCGGACCGGGCGAGCATCCGTTCGACACGAAGTACGCGATCCGATCGCCGCAGATCCGGATCGAACCGAGCATCTATCTCGAAGCTCTGATGCGCGATGTGGTGCTGTTCGGAGGCCGCATCGTCGTGCGCAGGTTCGACACGCCGCGCGATCTCGCGTCGCTGGACGAGCCGATCGTGATCAACTGCACGGGACTCGGCGCACGCGATCTGTTCGGGGATCAGGAGCTGTTGCCGCTCAAAGGTCAGCTCACGGTGATGGTCCCTCAGCCCGAAGTGCAGTACCACACCAACGGTGGTCTGCACACGCCGCCGCCGCCCGGATCGCTCGGCATCCACATGATGGCGCGCAGGGACGGCATCGTGCTCGGCGGCACGTCGCAGCGAGGCATCTGGACGCTCGAGCCGGACGAAGACGAGCGCCGCCGCGTCGTCGAGTCTCACATCGCCGTCTTCTCCGCGATGAAAACCGCGCACACCGCTTAGTCTTTCGATCGGATGTCCATGGCATCGCTCTTGCGACCGTCACCGGTACTGTGGATTCAACCTGGGATCGCGCGCCAGCGCGACGCATCGACGCCGGGCTGATTTTGCTGCTCGTTGCAGCCGTGACTTTGCTCGTTGGCTGCGACCTGACGTATCCAGAGGCAATCGTTGCCGCCAACAGCAGCGCTGGCGGCGAGGCGGCGCGTGGGCGCAGCTTCATCCAACAATTCGGCTGCGGATCCTGTCACACCATTCCGGGCGTGACAGGCGCGCGCGGTCTCGTCGGACCGCCGCTGCTTTGGTACGCGCGATGGTCCTTCATCGCCGGTGAACTTCCGAACACGCCCGACAACCTCGTCCTTTGGCTCCGATCGCCGCAGTCAATCCATCCACGCACCGCGATGCCGGCGGTCGGACTGAGCGAACAGCAAGCCCGCGACGTCGCCGCCTACCTCTATACCTTGAGGTGACGATGCGCGTCGGCCGATGGTCGGTCGTGGTTGGTGTTGCTGCGGCGATCGTCGCGTGTGCCGACCAGAGGCGTAACGAGAGGGGCGGCGCCGGTCCGGCGCAGAAGGGAATCGTGCCCGGCGCGCCGCCCGCGATCCGCGTCATCGCCGACGTGTCGCGCGGCGAATGGCGCATGGCCGCGGGCGATTACGGCAGCCTCCGCTACAGCACGCTCGACGCGATCAACACCTCCAACGTGAAAGATCTGCGCGTCATCACGACGTTTTCGACCGGAGTTCCGCGCGGGCACGAAGGACAGCCGCTCGTCGTGAACAACACGATGTACGTCGTCACGCCCTTTCCGAACAATCTGATCGCGGTCGATCTGACGAAGCCCGGCGGCGCCATCAAGTGGATCTACGAGCCGCATCCCAATCCGGTCTCGGTCGGCATCGCCTGCTGCGACGTCGTCAACCGGGGCGCCGCGTATGTCGACGGCAGGATCATCTACAACCTGCTCGATGCGCACACTGTCGCAGTCGATGCGGAGAGCGGCAGAGAGCTGTGGAGAACGAAAGTCGGCGAGATCAATCTCGGCGAGACGATTACGGGCGCGCCCGTCGTCATCAAGGACAAGGTCATCGTCGGCGATTCGGGTGCCGAGATGGGCGTGCGCGGCTACGTCGCGGCGCTCGACGTGAAAAGCGGCAAGGAGCTGTGGCGCGCCTTCAATACCGGCCCGGACAGCGAAGTGAAGATCGGTCCGAAATTCAAGGCGTTTTACGCGAAGGATCAGGGCAAGGATCTCGGCGTCACCACGTGGCAGGGCGAGCAGTGGAAGCTCGGTGGATCCACCGTGTGGGGATGGATCTCGTACGATCCTGAAACCAATTCGTTCTTTTACGGCACGGCGAATCCCGGCGTCTGGAATCCCGATCTGCGTCCCGGCGACAACAAGTGGTCGTGCTCGCTGATGGCGCGCGACGGCGACACCGGCGAGCTGCGCTGGGCCTTCCAGTTCACCGCGCACGACGCCTGGGACTACGACGAGATCATGGAAAATATTCTCGTCGACATGGAGTACGGCGGCCGCATGCGCAAGCTCGTCGTTCATCCGGGCCGCACCGGATTCGTGTACGTCCTCGATCGCGAGACCGGTGAGCTGCTCTCGGCCGAAACCTTCGAGCCAACGAACTGGGCCTCGAAGTACGATCTGAAGACCGGCAAGCCGCAGGAGGATCCGACCAAGCGGACGCAATACGGAAAGGTGACGCAGGGGATCTGTCCATCATCGACCGGAGCGAAAGACGTCACGCCATCGGCGTTCTCGCCGCGCACCGGCCTCGTCTACATTCCGGCGCACAACACGTGCATGGACTACGAGGCGATCGATGCCAACTACATCGCGGGCACGCCGTACCTCGGCGCCGACGTGAAGATGTATCCCGGTCCCGGCGGATATCAGGGCGAGCTCGTGGCATGGGACGTCGCGCACAACAGGAAGGCATGGGGCGTGCGGGAGCCGGTGCTGCCGGTCTACAGCGGCGTGCTGGCGACCGGCGGCGACATCGGGTTCTACAGCGGCATCGAGCTGTGGAAGTTCCACTGCGCGTCGGGCATCGTCGGCAATCCGATCACATATCTCGGACCCGACGGCAGGCAGTACGTCGCCATCTACTCGGGCATCGGCGGCTGGATGGGCGCCGTCGCGTTTTCGGATATCTCGGCCGACGATCCGTATGCCGCGCTCGGCGTCGTGGGCGCGATGAAAGAAATCAAGAAGTACACCGCGCCTGGAAGCACCGTGTATGTCTTCGGGTTTTAAAGCGATTGCGATTTCGATCGCGTTGGCAGGGCTAAAGCCATTCGCTACGAACGCTGACGCGGCTCTGGCTGTAGCGCAGCCCTTCAGGGCTGCCGCGCTGCGCGTCTGCTCCGATCCGAACAACATGCCGTTCTCGAACCTTCGCCGGGAAGGCTTCGAGAACAGGATCGCCGGGCTGATATCGCGCGAGCTCGGACGCACGCTCGAGTACTTCTGGCTGCCGCAGCGGCGGGGGTTCATCCGCAACACGCTACGCGCGAACCGCTGCGATCTCGTCGTTGGCGTGCCCGCGCAGTTCGAGATGGCGAGACTGACGCGGCCCTATTACCGATCGTCGTACGTGTTCGTCTCGCGGCGCGATCGCGAGCTGAATATCGAATCGCTCGACGACCCGCTGCTGCACAAACTGAAGATCGGCATCCAAATCACCGGCGAGGACTACGGCAATCCGCCGGCGGCGCAGGCGCTCGCGTCGCGACGGATCGTCGCCAACGTCCGCGGCTTCATGGTGTACGGCGATTACTCGAAGCCCGACCCGCAGCGCGCCGTCGTCGATGCCGTTGCGCGCGGCGACGTGGACGTCGCCATCGTCTGGGGTCCGATCGCCGGCTATTACGCGAAGCAGGCGCGGGTCCCCCTGAGTCTGAGGCCGGTGACGCCGGACCGCGACGGACCGCTGCTGCCGTTCGCGTTCGACATCGCGATGGCGGTGAGGCGCGACGATGGCGCGCTGCACGATGCGATCGATCGCGCGATTGCGCGGCGCGCCGCCGACATCCGGCGCGTTCTCGACCAATACGGTGTGCCGCTGTCGGTCACATCGGTCCGCGTCGGCGCGAGATGATCATGGGCTGGAGATCGTGGGTGCTCGCCGCGGGATTCGCCCTCGCCGCGGCCGCGTGCGACCGGCCGCCAGGCGACGTCTCGCCCGGGTCGGCGCCGCCGCCGATGAAGACGCCGGTCGGACCGATTCCCGGCCCGCCGCAGAACGTCGAACGGCCGGCCAATCCGTTCGGGAACGATCGCGCCGCGATGGGCGAGGGGCGCCAGCTCTTCGTCCGGTTCAATTGCTCGGGCTGCCACGGCGGGCGCGCCGGAGGCGGAATGGGACCAAGCCTCCGCGACGTCGACTGGCTGTACGGCGATGCCGAAGCGCAAATCTTCAGCTCGATCGCCGAAGGGCGCGCGCACGGTATGCCGGCATGGGGAACGAAGCTGAACGAAGATCAGGTGTGGAAGCTCGTTGCGTATATCAAGTCGCTTCGCACGCCGAACGAGATCCAGCCTCCAGGCTGAGGGAAGACGCGAGTTGCGGCCGGCTGTCAGGCGTTGATCGAATCGAGCGGGCGGCGTTCGAACAGATCTTCGTCGCGGTGGGTCATCAGACCCGCGCGCTCGAGACCGCACAGGACGGCCCGGCACACTTCTTCGCTCAGTCCGGTTTCGGCCGCGGCGTCCGACGCGCGAATCTCTTCGCCGACGCTCAGCGCCACGAGCCGTCGTTGCAGCCGATCGAATCCTTCGTTGATGCTCAGGATGATGTGACTATCCATTGTGCTGCTCACCTGGGAATCGCTGACCCTTGTGAGCAACGCATGTACCTGCGAAAACGGCCAAAAGGCGGACCGCTTCGCACGGTTTTCGAACAGCGCGGTGTGAAATCTGCTCGTTGGTCGACGTGCATCTCATGCGTAGGGCTTCCGATCTCGGCCGTGCTCATGCTGGGAGTCCCATATCGGGGGCGCTGGCGCGGGCATGACGTTGAAGGTCATGAGCGAGCGCTCGACGCGATCGCGCGCGTCCAGCCCGACACGTCGGGCTCCGGGAAGTGACGCGAAGCCATCCGTCGTACACCTGCGACGATCAGCCGACAAGGATCGCCGCCGGCGTGAAAACGGCGACAGGAGACGCGTTGCACAGATTGGCGCGGTCGTTCGGCGCGCCGCATATTCCGATGGGAGATTTCAAGGCGAACGCCGGCAACGAGGAGTTGAAGCCGCTGTTCGAGATCTACAAGGATGCGGGCGACACGCGGTCGTGGCGGGTGCGCTGCCCTGTCGGATCACACGCCTGCCGTCGCAACCGCCAAAATGAATATGTTAAAATTACACGGTAAATCGCATGGCCACCTGTCCCAAGTGTATGGGCGCGCTGACTGAGCACCACAAGTGTCCTCCACGGATCCTTCGGCGCATCACCGACGCCGTGTCGACGGTGGGCGTCGGCAGCCTGCTTGGCGCAATCCTGTGCTTTGCGGTTGACGAGCGGCCGGCAGGCGCGCTGGTTCTTGCGGCGGCGGCGCTCGGCGCCGTGCTCGCCGTGGCCGTCCGCGAGGCCATCCTCGGCCGACCTTCTTAAGCGCAATACCTGCGCACGACGTCCATCAATCGATCGATGTTGATTGGCTTCGCCACGGTAGCGACGGCGCCGAGATCCTGCGCCCGCTGCTCCAGATCGACCGCCCCCGACATGACGGCGACGGGCACGCTGGCGACGGTGGGATCGCCAAGCTGCGCCCGCCGGAATTCGTCACCGCCGAGGCGCGGCATCTTCAGATCGAGGAGGACGAGACACGGCACCTCCGGGGCGCGATGCCGCACGGCGCGCAGGAGGTGCAGCGCCTCGAGGCCGTCTTCGGCCGCCACCGCATGGAAGCCTTCGGTCGACAGCAGTGTCGACAGCATCTCCCTGACGTCGGGATCGTCCTCGACGATGAGCACGTTGCCTGCGGGGGTGGTCGTCACGTCAGGGCGCACAATCAAGTCTCGTACCGCCTCGGCCGTTGCGCAAATCAGGCCGACATGTCAGATGGCCGGCACATCATGATCGATCAAATCGGGCCGCTTTCCTACGCCGAATTCGAGCGAGTCGACATCCGCGCCGGCCGCGTGATCGACGTGCACAACCCTCGTCAATCGCCTCGTCCTGGCCGACGTGAACTTCGCGCCAAAGCAGATCGGTCCGTTCAAGTCGGAAGTGCTCACGCTCGGGGTGCCCGACGGCGAGGGCGGCGTGGTGCTGCTCACGCCGGAGCGCGACGTGCCGATCGGCGGCCGGATGTTCCAGTCGATCGAATCAGCTTGACGATCGATACGATGGTCAGCCCGCCTGCGGCCACGATGGAGAACGCGACGATGTCGTGGAAGAGATCCGAGTCGAGCCAGGCGAGGATGCGCCGCCCGTAGACGACGGCGAGCGCCGCTTCGAAGCCGAAGCGAACGAGCCGGCAGACGACGAGCGTGATGAAAAATATCGACGTCTTCACTTCGAGAGCGCCGGCCGCGAGCACGAATGGCGTGAACGGAAATGGCGGCGGGATGAGGTCGAGAATCGCGAGCGCAACGGCGCCGCTGTCGCGGATTTTCTTCCGCACTTTTTTCAGGCGTCTCGGCGCGACGTAGCGGTCGAGCCCTTTCTCGCCGATCACGCGGCCCATCCAGAACGTCAGCCACGCGCCCGCAATGGAGCCGGCAGTGGCAAGTAATGGCACTACCCACGCGAGGCGGTGCAGCTGCGCGCTGAGGATGATGACCGCGGCATCGATGCCGAAGGGGAGCGAGAAGAACAGCGTCGAATCGAGCGCCGCGAGCACAACGACTCCGGCCGGCGAGGCGAACAGCGCGATAATCCATTTCGAGAAGGCGCGCATGCGGACGGTGACGGGGAAGCAAGCCGCGGGCCATGGTCCGGCGAACGCGGCGAGAGGAATGAATCAGATCGGCAGCCGCAGATACGCGCGGCAGCCGCGTCGATCGGAACGATTTTCGAGCGTCAGCGTTCCGCCGTGCGCTTCCGCGATCTGACGGCTCAGCACGAGTCCTATTCCCGATCCGCCCGGCTTCGTCGTGAAGAACGGCACGAACAGATTTCCTGCATTCGTCAGACCGGTGCCTTCGTCGTCGACCCACAGCTCGAAGGTATGGCCGTCTCTCTTCCAGCCGACCGTCACGCCTCCGCCCGTCTGCATTGCGGCATCGGCGCCGTTGCGTATGAGATTGATCAACAACTGCTCGAGCTGATCCGGGTCGGCGCGAATCGTCACGTCCGGACCAGCGTCGATCCGCACGGCGAGGCGCGTTTCCACGCCGGCGACGCGCCGGACGAGCGCCGAAGTGTGGATGGTGTCGACGCGGGGCGCCGGCAGCTTTGCGAGGCGCGCGTAGGCCGTCGTGAAGCGGCTGAGGGAATCCGATCGCGCGGCGATCACGGTCAGGCCGCGGCGCATGTCCTCGTTCCAGTCATGGGGCATCGTGTCGCGCGCGAGCATCGACTCGAGGCTGCCGGCGATCGACTTGATCGGCGCCAGGGAGTTGTTGATCTCGTGGCCGATGACTCGAATCAGCCGCTGCCACGCCTGCCGCTCCTCGTCGCGCAGCGGCCGGCTCACGTCGGCGAGGACCAGGAGCTGATGCGGCCGTCCTTCCTGCCGGAACGTGGTGCGCCGCACTTCGTAGCGGCCGGCGCCGCCGGGAAACGTCGCGTCGGCGATGCGCGGCGAGGCGTCGTCGAGGCACGCGCTCAGTCCGAGCGACGCCGCGCTGCGGCCGAGCAATTCGTCCGCGGGCTTTGCCAGCAGCCGTTCGCCCGCGCGGTTGACGAGCCGCAGCGTCTGCAATCCGTCGAACGTGAAGACGGCGACGTCGATCTCGACCATCACCGTGCGTAGCAGCGCGCTCGCTTCGAGCGCGCCGAGACGCTGGTCGTGCAGCGTCGACGCGAGCTCGTTGACTTCGAGCATCACCGCGCCGAGCGGATCGTCGTGCGGCGCGCCGCGTCCGCTCGCCTTGCGCGCGCGGATCGAGAAGTCGCTCTCGCGGAGCGCGGCGAGGAGGTTCGACAGCGTCTGCAGCGGGAGCACCACGCGATGTCGCACGCTGAACGAGCATCCCACCCAGACGCCGACGACGACGACGGTCAGCGTCCATTCGACTTTGGGCGAGTAGCCGCCGGTCCAGAGCAGGATGAGCGCGACGAGCGAGGCGGGGAACCCCGCGATCAGCGCCAGCAGCAGAATGCGCTGATCGAAGCGAAGACGTGAAGGGGGGTGGCCGACGATCGCGTCGAGCGCGGCGGCGTGGACCTCCGCGCTCTCGGCGGGTGTGGCGCTCACAGCGGGATCTTACGGGACGAATTGGGTAATTGGATAATTGGGTAATTGGATAATTGGGTAATCGAGTAATTGCAATTGGACGATTGCCAATTGCATCAATGCCGATTACGTTACCCGATTACCCGATTACCCGATTACCCGATTACCCAATTACCCGATTACCCGATTCGTTACAGCCCGTACCGCTGCAGCCGTCGGTAGAGCGCGCTGCGGCTCAGGCCGAGCGCCTTGGCCGCCTGGCTGACGTTGCCGTCGAAGCGCGCCATCGCCTTCTTGATCAGGAACCCTTCGACTTCCTCGAGGCTCATGTCTTCCATGCGCGAGCCGGCGTCGCGGTCGATGCGCAGCCCGAGCTCGCCGAGCCGAATCATCGAGCCCTGCGCCATGAGCACGCCGCGCTCGACGGCATGATCGAGCTCGCGGATGTTGCCGGGCCATGGATGATCGAGCAGCGCCTGCATGGCCGCCGGCTCGAAGCCGGTGATGTTCTTGCGGTACCGGTTGGCGTGCTGGCGCACGAAATGCGTGGCGAGCGCCGGGATGTCTTCGCGCCGATCGCGAAGCGGCGGCAGCTGGATCTCGATCGTGTTGAGGCGGAACAGCAGATCCTGCCGGAATCGTCCGGCCGCGACTTCCTCGGACAGCTTCGAGTTCGTCGCGGACAGGATCCGCACGTTGACGTGGCGCGTCCGCGACGATCCCACGCGCTCGAAATCGCCGGTCTCCAGCACGCGCAGCAGTTTGGGCTGCAGGTTCAGCGGCACGTTCGCGATTTCGTCGAGGAACAGCGTGCCGCCGTCGGCGAGCTCGAAGCGCCCGACGCGATCGGTCTTCGCATCGGTGAATGCGCCTTTCACATGGCCGAAGAGCTCGCTCTCGAAGACGCCCTCGGACAGACCGCCGGCGTTCACGGTCACGAGACCCTTGCCCGCGCGGCCCGATACGGAGTGAATCGCCTGCGCCACGGTGCCTTTGCCGGTGCCGTTCTCGCCGGTGACGAGCACGTTGGCCTCCGACGGCCCGACGCGCGAGATCAGCTCGAGCACCGGACGCATCGACGGCGCCTCGGCGATGAGAAGCGGACGGACGTCGGGCTTCAGCGATCGATTTTCGGCCTCGAGCCGCTGCTGGCGCCGGAGCGCGCGCGCGAGCTCGACCTGCGTGCGAACGATGGTGAGCAGCCGCGCGTTCTCCCATGGCTTCTGCACGAAGTCCCGCGCCCCGCGGCGCATCGCCTCGACGGCGAGCTCCACCGATCCCCACGCCGTCATGACCACGACGGGCAGCGTGATGTCGTGCGCGCGCAGCTGCGCGAGCAGATCGAGTCCCTCCTGGCCCGACGTCGTGTCGCGCGTGTAGTTCAAATCCATCAACACCGCGTCGTATTCCTGAGAGTCGAACGCCTCCAGGACGGCGGCCGGCGATCCGGCGGAATCGATCCTGTACCCTTCGCCCTTCAGGAGGAGGCGCAGCGCCTCGAGGACATCCGGTTGATCGTCGGCGATCAACACGCGCGGAGTGATCACCTCGCTCTGCCAGGATGGCACCATCACGTCGTCTGCTGTGTTCGCGCTAATCATCGACCACCCACCCGTCTCGGAGTTGAATGATGCGCGTCCCGTAGGACGCGTTCACTTCGGAATGCGTCACCTGGACGATCGTGGCGCCGCTCTCGTTCAGAGAGCGGAACAGCTCCATGATCTCCTTGCCCTGCGCCGAATGAAGATTGCCGGTCGGCTCGTCGGCGAGAACGACTTGCGGATTCGCGATGACCGCGCGCGCGACGCCCACGAGCTGCTGCTGCCCGCCGGAGAGCTGATTGGGATAGAGGTCTTTTTTTCCGACGATCTGGAATCGATCCAGGATGTCGGCCACCATGCTCTGGCGATCCTTGCGGCTGACATTTCGGTACGAGAGCGGAATCTCGAGGTTCTCGTACACCGTCAGGTTGTCGAGCAGGTGATAACTTTGAAACACGAAGCCGATGTGCTTCTTGTGAAGTTCCGAACGCTGCTTCGGATTCAGCCGATGCACCGGCTGGTCCATGAAGTAGTACTCACCCGACCACGCGCTGTCATGCATGCCGAGGATGTGGAGGAGCGTCGACTTGCCGGCGCCGGACGGCCCCATGATCGAGACGAATTCGCCTTCCTTGATGTCGGCGTTCACGCGGCGGAGCACGTAAGTGCGGCCGACGCCGTGCGGATATGACTTCTCGACGCTGCGAAGCGAAATGAGCATGGCTAATTACTCGGTTCTCAGCGCGACCATCGGATCGACGCGCGCGGCACGGAGCGCCGGGAGGTATGCCGCGAGCAGCATCACCGTCAGTAAGACGCCGCTGACGCCGGCGAAGGTCGCCGGATCGTGCGGCGTCACGCCGAACAGCAGGCTCTCGATCACGCGCGTCGCAATGAGCGCGCCGCCGATGCCAATCGCGAGCCCGACGATTCCCATCCGCAGCGCCTGTGTCAGGACGAGCGACCGGACGTCCGCCGTCTGCGCGCCGAGCGCCATGCGAATGCCGATCTCGCGCCGCCGCTGCGCAACGGAATACGCCATCACGCTGAACAACCCGAAGCCGGCGAGCGCGAGCGCCATCGTTGCAAACGTGCTGACGAGCAGCGCCGTGAAACGCGGCGTGGCGATGGAACGGGCGATGTACTGATCGAGCGTCCTGATCTCGCTCGTGCCCAGCATCGGATCGACTCGCGCGAGCGCCGATCGAAGCGATCCGACGGCCGACTCAGGCGCGGCGGCGGTTCGTACGACACCGGTCAGAAACGGCCACGGCGTCTGCACGAACGGCGCGTAGATTTGCGGCGAAGCCGATTCCGCCAGCTCGCCCTGCTTGACGTCGCCGACCACGCCGACGATCTCGCGCGGTCCCGTCTTGTTGTATCCAATCGTCACGCGTTTGCCGATCGGGTCCTCTCCAGGCCAGTACTTTGCCGCAATCGTTTGGTTGACGATAAGGACGAGCGGCGAGCCTTCCTGGTCGCGATTGGAAAACACGCGGCCTTTCACCAGCGGTATGCCGAGCGTGGCGAAGTAGTCCGGGCTCACCGCGAAGAATGCTGCTGAGGTGCGTGTCTTCGGATCCTGCGGCCATCCCTCAATCGAGAATCCGACGCCGATATCGCTGCCGGACATTGGCAACGTCGTCGACACGGCCGTTGCCGATGCGCCGGGAATCGTCCGCAGCTCGTCGCTCAGCCGGCGATAGAACCCGATCATCGAACGGCCGTCTTCGTAACGTGCGCCGGGCAGCAGCAGCTGCATCGCGACCGCACGTTCAGTCACGAACCCCGGGCTGACATGTTGGAGGCTGACGAGGCTGCGGACGAGCAGTCCCGCTGCCGTCAGGAGGACGAGTGACGTGGCCACCTCCGCGACGACGAGCATCTGTCGCGTGCGAGCGCCGCGTGTGCTGCTCCCTCCGCGCTCGACGTCTTTCAACGCATCGCCGGGGCAAGACCGCGACAGCTGAAACGCGGGTACCACGCCGCTGAGAACGCCGGTCGCCATCGATGCGAGCGCCGTGAACGCGAGCGCCGCCGTGTCCATATGGACGCTGTGAAGGCGCGGAATCTGAAGCGGGCTTACGCGGACCAGGACGTCGATGCCCCAGAGCGCGAGCATCACGCCTCCGATTCCGCCGAGGGCGGCGAGGACCAGGCTCTCTGCGAGAAGTTGACGGACGAGCCGGCCGCGGCCGGCGCCGAGGGCGGCACGGAGGGCGATTTCGCGCCGCCGCACCGATCCACGTGCGAGGAGCAGGTTCGCGACGTTCGCGCACGCAATCAGCAGAACCGACGCGACGGCCGACAGCAGCACGATAAGACCGAGCCGATAGTTCTTGACCAGCACGTCATGGAACGGCCGGACGATCACGCTGCGCGCCCCGCGCGATTCACTTCTATCCGTTTTCGCGACGATTTGCTCCTCGATCGTCACGAGCTCCGCTTGCGCTGCCTGCGGTGCGACGCCCTGGTGCAGCAGTCCAAGCCCCTTGAGAAACGACGCGTTGCGCTGATCAGCCCATTGCGCCGCGAAGCGCGATGCATACACCGGCATCCACAACTGCGGCGGATCCTCGGCGTCGAATGGAAACTCGAACGAGGACGGCATCACGCCGACGACGGTGAACGGTTCGGCGTCGATGACAATCGATCGACCGACGATGCCCGCGTCGTGCGAAAAGCGCGAGCTCCACAACGCGTCGGAAACAATCACCGTCCGCGCGGCGCCGCGTTTGTCATCGTTTGAGGTGAACAGCCGACCACGGACCGGAGCCACACCGAGCATCTCGAACAGGTCGGACGTGACGATGCCGGACGCGACCGAAATGGCCGGACCGGAGCCGGTGAGCGTCACCGCTGCGGTGCTGTAGACCGCCAATCGCTCGAACGCCTTCGCCTGCGCGTGCCAGTCGAGAAAATCGGGATACGAGGTGTCGTCCGGTTGGTTGCGCGTCGTGGTGTCGACGGCCACCAGACGATCCGCGTGCGGGAACGGCAGCGGTCGCAGCAGAACGCCGTTGACGATGCTGAAGATCGCCGTGTTGGCGCCGATGCCAACGGCCAGCACGACCACGACGAGCGCGCTGAACCCGGGAGACTTGAGGAGGGTGCGAAGGGCTTGTCGGAGATCGGTGATCATCAGGGATTCGGGATCAGGGATTAGGGATTCGAAATGAGAGATTGGAGGTGTCGAATCCCGCCGAATCCCAAATCCCGAATCCCGAATCCCGGGACTTACTCGGTCACAGCCATCTCCATCCGTTCCTCGACAACGCGGCCGTCGAACAGATGGATGCTGCGCTCGGCGTGCCGCGCGTAGCGTGGGTCGTGCGTGACCATGCAGATCGTGGCGCCCGCCTTGTGAAGCTCCTTCAGCAAATCCATGACGGCTTCACCGCTGCGCGAGTCGAGGTTGCCGGTTGGCTCGTCCGCGAGCAGGATGAGCGGCTCGCCGGCGACAGCTCGAGCGACGGCGACGCGCTGCTGCTGACCGCCCGACAGCTGACTCGGAAGATGCTTCGCGCGATGCGCCATGCCGACGCGTTCGAGCGCCGCCTCAACGCGCTGCTTCCGCTCGGCGGCTTTCATGCCTCGATAGGTCAGCGGCAGCTCGACGTTCTCGAACACGGTGAGATCGCCAATCAGGTTGAAGCTCTGAAAGATGAAGCCGATCTCGCGGTTGCGGACGCGCGCGCGCTCCGACGCCGGCAATTCCGCGACGGGCCGGTTGTTCAGGAGATACTGGCCTTCGGTCGGCGAGTCGAGGAGGCCGAGGATCGACAGGAGCGTCGACTTGCCGCAGCCCGATGGTCCGGCGATCGACACGTACTCGCCCTTGTTGATCTGGAGGTGAATGCCTGACAGCGCGTGGGTCTCGACTTCGTCGGTGAAGAACACTTTGGTCACACCATCCAGCTTGATGAGCGCCTGTCCGTTCTCTGCCATGCCGTTTCTCCTCCGGCAGACCTGAAGGCCTGCGCTACTGACTGTGGCGCGGGACCTTCAGGCCCGCGATCGCATTACTTCAATCGGATCCGGTCGTATGCGTCGTACGCCGACATGTCGGACAGAATCACCTGATCGCCGACCTTGAGTCCGGACAGAACCTCCACAGTGTTGACGGAGCTCTTTCCGAGCTTCACCTGCACTCGTTCTGCATTGACGCCGTCAGATCCGATCTTGAACAGACCGACGACGCTCTGCTCCTGACCGAACGCCGGGCGGCCCATATAAAGAACGTCGTTCAGTCGCTCGAGCTCGATGGTCCCGTCCACGCTCAGATCGGGGACGGCGCCTTTCGGAAGACCGCCGATGAGCGTGACGTCGACGGTTCGTGTGCCGTTGATCACCGAAGGATCGATGCGGGCCACGCGTCCGTCCACGACGCCGTTGCGGGTGTCGACTTCCGCCTTCTGGCCCAGCTGAATGTCTTTCGCCTGCGTTTCTGCAATCTTGATTTCCGCCTTGAGACGCGTCGGGTTCGCGACGCGCGCGAGGTTCGTGCCTGGCGCGACCTGCTGGCCTTCTTCGACCGGCACGAGCTGCAGCATGCCGTCGATGCCGGCACGCACTTTCAGTTCGTCGTGCTGCCGCTGCGCGAGCGCGACTACGGCCTTGGCCTGGTCGACCGCGGACTGCGCGACCGCGATTTGCGCGCGCGTCGATTCGGCCTTGCTCGCGAGCTGCTCCTTCGCGATCTGGTTGCGCACGCCAAGCTGCTCCGCGTCTACCTGCGACTGCTTCAGGACGAGCGCCGATACGAGCTGGTCTTTCGCCAACTCCTCGTTCATCTGCGCCTGCATCTTGGCCTTGTTGTAATCGGCTTCGATGCCCGCTCCAGCCGCCTTCTGCGCGAGCAGGTCGTTACTCAGCTGCACTTTGATGTTCGCCAGCGCCGCTTCCGTCGACTGCAGTTTGAGCTGGGCGTCCTGAAGCTGCTGATCGAGCTGTGGATTGCTCAACTCGAGAATCACGGCGTCGTGTTTGACCGGCGTGCCGGGCCGCAAGACGATTTTTTCAACCCGCGCCTGCGTAGTCGCTGGAATCCAGCGGATGTCTTCCGGTGTCAGCGTTCCGAGGCCGCGCACCTGGCGCACCATCGGCCCACGTTTGACGCTGTCGGGCCAGACAACCGCGCGTTCGACGGTCGGCGCGGCCGGCTTCAGCCGCGACAACCCGACCGTGACCAGCGCGATGACGAGAAGCGAAACGCCGCCGTAAACGATCTGGCGGATCCGCTTTTTCCTTGCATTGGACGGACGAGCTATATCCATGGTTGTTAACAGTTTCTCGTTAGACGGAGAAGATAGCGAAAACGATCGGATATGCGCAGGCGCAAATGCTGGGCCAGTTCTGTTGTCGTGATTAAGTGATTATAAGCGCGGAACTTAGAGGAGTGCCAAAATGCACACAGACACTGTGAAAGTGTCCGCTTGTGGGACGAACGAATCCCACGGATGGCGAGACTTTCGATCAGTTTTCAGCTGTCAGCCGTGAGCTTTCGGCTGAGAGTTGAAGCGTGGCTGAATCGCTGATTGGTCAGTGGCGGCTGAGCAGCGCGAGCAGTGCGGCGACGATCACGGGATCGAATTGCACCGGACAGCACCGGAGCAACTCGGTGATCGCGTCCGATGAGTCGATCCGCTTGCGGTACGCCCGCGTCTGCGTCATCGCGTCATAGGCATCCGCCACGGCAATCACACGGCTGGCCAGCGGGATCTCGTCGCCCGAGAGCTTCTGCGGATAGCCGCCGCCGCCGAACCACTCATGCGTCGCGAGCACGATCGGAGCGGCTGCAGCCAGCGACCCGGTCGCCTCGAGGATCTGCGCGCCGACGTCCACGTGGCGGCGCATGAGGGCGACCTCTCCCGGAGTAAGCGGGCTCGGTTTGGTGAGGAGAGCGTCGGGCATCGCGGCTTTGCCGATGTCGTGAAACAGCGCCGCGTCTTCGATCAGCGGTCCGAGGGATGTGTCGACGCCCAACTCCCGCGCAAGCGACTGCGCGTAGCGCGCGACCCGCTCGCCGTGTGCGACGACATCGGGGATGCGGGCGGACATGATGACGCGCAGAGCATCGCGCTCGTCGAGGCCTTCGGCGGCGTAGGTTCGAACCTCGCCGCAGATTCCGGCGGCCAGGTCCTGTGTCTCGAGCGACAGCTGCGCGTGCCACCGCAGCTCTTCGATCGCCTGCTTTCGCCATTGGCGTCCGCGATCGACGGCGAGCGCGAACCGATCTCGTTGAAAGGGTTTGACCAGGAGATCGACGAAATCGGGCTGCGGCCTTTCGGCGTCGACCAGCTCCTTGGACGCGGTCGCGATGACGACCGCCGTGTTGGGGTGCTTCCGATGCATCTCGTTGGCGAGCCACAGGCCGTCGTGGCCCGGCATCATGACGTCGATGACGGCGAGGTCGTAGTGCTGCGTTCTCAATGTCGCAAGCGCCTCGTCCGCGCTCTCCGCCGTGTGCGATCGCAGTCCCAGCGATTTGACCCAACGCGCCATGATGTCGCGCACCGCCGGCTCGTCGTCGACGATCAGAACTGACGTCATGGCGTGCGGATGAGGCAAGAATATTGCCACGGTCCGCACACGCCGATACATAGGAATCAGTGGAGAATGTAGTGTGCGGTGTGCGTTTGCGCGCACCTGCGCACACCGGCGCGGGCGTCAGCCGCACACTGCGCAGACGAGCCGCACGTTACCGGGCGCGACCGCGAGGATGATGCCGTTGCCGAATCCTGTAACCGCAAAACCGCTGCTGGTCGTCGTCGACGACGAGGCGCCCGTTCTGAAAGTGATCGAGCGTGTGGCCGGCAAGGCCGGCTACGACGTGGTGACGTGCGGCAGCGGCTCGGAAGCGATGCGCGTCCTGATGCGGAGGCCGGCCGACCTCGCGATGGTCGACCTGCGCATGCCCGATGTGAACGGCCTCGATCTGCTGCGGCAGATTCGCGGCGCGGTGCCCGGCTGCGAAGTGATTCTGATGACCGCTTACGCGGCCGTCGACAGCGCAGTCGAAGCCATCAAGCTCGGGGCGCGCGAGTATCTCACCAAGCCCTTTGATTTCGACCGGCTGCGTCGAGTGCTCGTCGAGACGCGCGTCGAGATCGAGCGGCGCGCGCAGGTCGTCGCACTCGAAAGCCAGGTCGCCCGCCAGCTCGAATTCTGCGGGATGCTCGGACGCAGTCCCTCGATGCAGGAAGTGTTCAGTCTGATCCAGCGTCTGGCGCCACACGCGAAGGTCGTGCTGATTTCCGGCCAGACGGGAACCGGCAAGGAGCTGGGCGCGCGTGCGTTCCACCAGGCGGGGCCGCGGCGGGGCCGGCCATTCGTCACGATTAACTGCTCCGCGGTCGTCGACACGCTTTTCGAGAGCGAGCTGTTCGGCCACGTGCGCGGCGCCTTCACCGGCGCCGTCGACTCCAAGCCCGGCATGTTCGAGGCCGCTCAAGGCGGAACCCTCTTCCTCGACGAAATCGGCGAGCTCCCGCTCTCCGTCCAGGCGAAGCTGCTGCGCGCGCTCGAATATGGAGAAGTCCAGCGCGTCGGCTCGCTGCAGCTCAAGCGCGTCGATGTCGCCGTCATCGCGGCGACCAATCGCGATCTTCGTGCGGAGGTCGCTGCCGGACGTTTTCGCGGCGACCTCTTCTACCGGCTGAACGTCGTCGAGGTCGTCCTGCCGCCGCTGTCGGAGCGCCGTGAAGATATTCCGTATCTGACGGCGGCATTTCTGCGCGACGCCGCCCAGCGGATGCGGAAACCGTTGACCGGCCTGACGCCGGCGGCCGAGCGCCTGCTCCTCAACGCGCGCTGGGACGGCAACGTGCGCGAGCTGAAAAACGTCGTCGAGCGCGCGTGCATGCTCGCCGACGGGAATCTGGTGTCGGAACGTGAGCTCGCGGGTGCATTTGGTCCGGACCTCGCGCAGCCGCTCAGATCGCCGGACATCGCCGCGAAGGCGCGTATCGCCCCGGAAAAACCGGCGGCGCCGCTCGACGCGATCGAGCGCGAGCACATCCTCGACGTCCTGCGTCAGGTCAACGGCAATCGCATGGCCGCGGCCAAGGTGCTCGGCATCAGCCGCCGCGCGCTCTATCGGCGGCTCGAACGTCACCGTCTGGTCGACGAAGCTCCGCCCGCGGGATCGCTGCGGCGCTCGTGAGGCGTACCCGACCTGCTCGATCGTGCGCCGGAATCGCACACGGCCCGACGCCAGCGCTATGACGCATCGGTCACTGGCGCGCAATTGCGATCACCCTGCGCTGGCAAGGTCTTCGCTACTTCTATTGATATGGGTTCTGTCGTGACATTCGTCAAAAACTGCGCGGACCGGATGCGAGCTGACGCGCCCGAGGTTTCGGTGCTCGTCGTCGACGACGAAGAAGCGGTCCGCAAGCTGGTAGAACGCGTGCTGCGCGAGGGAGGCTATCGGACGGCAATGGCCGCCGATGGCGCCGAAGCCATCGAGGTGGCGTCCAAACTCGACACGCTCCACATCCTGGTCACCGACGTGATGATGCCGCAGATGCAGGGCGACGAGCTCGCGCGCCGCCTGCGCCAGCGCCAACCCGGGTTGAAAGTGTTGTACCTCACCGGCTACAGCGATCAATTGTTCAAGGACAAGATCACTCTCTGGGAGGACGAAGCGTTTCTCGACAAGCCATGCAGCGTGAAGGGATTGCTGGAAGCTGTTGCGCTGCTGCTGTACGGCCGGTTCGACGTTCACCAGCAGTCCACTTCCTGACGGCGGCACCGGGATGTGGCCGCGGGCTCGTTTCACGGCGAAGGCGGGGCGCCGCACGGCCGGTCTTGGCCTCGCGACCGTCCACGGGATCGTGACGCCGAGCGGCAGCCACATCGTGATCGACAGCGAAGTCGGACACGGATCGCGCTTCGGCGTCTGCTTCCCGGCGACCGGCGACACGTCGACCGGCGTCATCGCACGCGGGCGCGCGCCGACAGAACACATCGGATCAGCGACCGTCCTGCTCTTCGCAAACGATCAAGCGGTGCGAACGCTCGTCCGCGATGTGCTCCGGCGGCGCGGCGATGATCTACTCGTCGCGAGCAGTCGCGCGGAGGCGATGAAATTCGCGGCCGAGCATCGAGCGCCGATCGATCTGTTGATCGCCGAGCCGGCAACCGAACCGGAGCGTGATTCGGAAATTGTCGACGCCGTGTGCCGCTGCCATCCCGAGACGCGAGTTCTTTACCTCGAAAAGCCGTTCACGCTCGACGCGCTCGCGCGGAAGGTGCGCGCCGCTCTCGCGGCCGCGTAACGCGTCCCTCCCGTCCTCTTTCTTCGAACAGCATCGGTGGGGCATGGTCGGCCGCCGCCAGCACCTCGGCGATGCTGCCGAGCGCCTGGACCAGCATCTGGCGTTGTGCCCCCGGCAGCGCGGCGATGCCTGCGATCAAGCGGTCCTGCACCGGTTCGGGCGATCGTCGCAGCACCGCGCGGCCCGCATCGGTGAGCGCGAGACGGACGCGGCGCTTATCGTCTTTCGAGATCACCTTCACGACGAGCTTCCGCGCGACGAGGCGCTGGACGACGACTGAGACCGAGCTCTGGTGGGTGAACGTGCGCGCGGCGAGCTCGTTCACCGACGCGCCGGGGGATGCGGAGAGCTGCTGCAACGCGAACAGTTGAGCCGCCGTCAGGCCGACCTGCTTCTCCGCTTCGCGGCTGGACGCGCGGAGCACCTGCACGATGCGGCGAATGGCGTCGAGGACCGCGCGGACGTCGGCGGCGAACGGCGACGCATGGGCTCCCATGCGAGCTCAGTGTAGCCCGTTTAGCCGCCGCGCGTGTGCATTTCGAGGTGCGGGTCTTTCCGGAGGAGATCCTGAACGGGCACGAACGCGCGCCGGTCGCCGAGCGCGAGCCGCTCCTCGGCGCCGCGATCGGTCCGATCGCGCCACGCGCCGGCAATCAACGCTTTGATTTCATCCATTGATGCGCCGCGGCGCAGCGGGTCGCGTAGATCGACGCCGCGCGTCGCGTAAAGGCACAGATACCACATGCCGTCAGCCGTCAGCCGGCTGCGATCGCACGTCCGGCAGAAGGGCTCGGTCGTCGACGCGATGATGCCGAACGTCGTGCCGTCCGGCAGCGCGAACCGTTCGGCCGGCGCAGACGACTCGGGCTCTGCGATCGATTCGATCGATCCGTAACGCCGCGACAGCAAGTCGAGGATCTCGCGGCGTGAGAAGACGCGTTCGGGCGACCATCGCGACGCGCCGCCCACGTCCATGTACTCGATGAATCGGACCTCGGCGTCGACCGACTTCCCGTACTCGATCAGATCGGCGACCTCCTCGTCGTTGACGCCGCGGATGACGACCGTGTCGATCTTGAACCGGCCGTAGACGCGATGCGCGGCGGCAATGCCCGTGTGAACCGCCGCGAGTTGATCCACCCGCGTGAGCGCGAGAAAGCGATCGCGTCGCAGCGTGTCGAGGCTGACGGTGACGCGTCGGAGCCCGGCCGCCTTCAGCGCGTCGACTTGATCGGCCAGAAGGACGCCATTGGTCGTCAGCGCCAGATCCTTCAGCCCTGGTTTCGACGAGATCAGCCGGACGAGCGACGGCACGTCGCGCCGCAGGAGCGGTTCGCCGCCGGTGAGGCGCACCTTGTCGACGCCGAGCGACAGAAATACGTCGACGAGAGCGCTGGTTTCCTCGAAGTGGAGGACGTCTTCGCGCGGCAGCCAGACGTAGTCGTCCTCCGGCATGCAGTATTCGCAGCGGAGGTTGCAGCGATCGGTGACCGACAGGCGCAGATTCCGCAGCGGCCGGCCGAGACGGTCCAGCATCATCGGGAAGAGAGAATTGTAAATCGGCGCGTGCCAGGAATGAAAGGACGCGAGGTGATTTGGCCGTCGAAGCGCGCGCTCCAGCGCCCGGGCACGATCGCCGCGCACGACGGGCAGCGGCCATCCGCAGTGATGCGGTAATCCCGGATGTGATAGCCGTACCGGGCAACGAGCATGTCGCCGCACGACGGGCAGCATGTGTCCTCGAGGCCGCCGACGCGGCCCGGCAGGTTGCCGGCATAGACGTACCGCAGGCCGTTCGCGCGGCCGATCGACGCGGCGTCGACCAGCATGCCCGCAGTCGTGTTCGGCGGATCGGTCATCTTGTAATCGGCGTGAAACGCGGTGACGTGCCACGGAATGTCCGGCGACACGCTGGCGATGAACGACGTGAGCCGCTCGAGCTCGTCGCGGGAGTCGTTGAATCCAGGAATCAGCAGCGTGACGATCTCGACCCAGAAATCCATCGCGTGCAGCCGGCGAATCGTGTCGAGGATCGGCTGCAGCCTTCCGCCAAGCTGACGGTAATGGCGATCGTCGAAGCTCTTGAGATCGACTTTGTACAAATCGACCCACGGGCGCAGATATTCGAGCACTTCCGGCGTGCCGTTGCCGTTCGACACGTATCCCGTCGTCAGCCCCCCTGCCTTGGCCTCCTTGAAGACGGCCACGGCCCACTCGCTCGTGATGAGCGGCTCATTGTACGTGCTCACCATCACGCGCGCGTGCAGCCGAAGCGCATCGTCAACGAGCCCTTCAGGCGTCGCTTGCAGCGGCGGCGCAACGGCAGCCGGATCGCGGAGCGCCTGCGACGTCACCCAGTTCTGGCAGTACCCACAGTGCAGATCGCATCCAAGCATCCCGAAGCTGTACGCGAGCGCGCCGGGTTGCGCGTGAAAGAATGGCTTCTTCTCGATCGGATCACACTGAACGCCGCCCACATAGCCCCAGGGAACGAACAGACGTCCGCCTTCGTTGAACCGCACCTTGCAGACGCCAATCGCGCCCTCCGGCAGCGGACAGCAGTGGCCGCACGCGTAGCAGCGCAGCCGGCCGTCCGGCAGCCGCTCGTACAATTCGCCTTCGCGCGTCTCGTGCGCGAGCACCTGAGCCAGTGTGGACATGGATTACTTCATTGTAGCGCCCGCCTCCGGGCTTTGCGCTTCGGCGCGCGATCGAGGGGTCTCAGCGGAGCGGGTGGTACGCGCATTGAGGGGCTCCGTGCCGGAGGTCGTCATGCGCATGTGGTTGGCCGGCGGAATGCTTACCTTGGCTGTGCTGTTTCCCAGTTTGGGAAATGCTCAGGTGTCCTCGCTGCCGTCGCTCACCCGGCCACCCGACGTCACGGCTGCGAGCGCCGAGTGGCAAATCAACAACCGGCCGATCCTGGTTCAAGGTCTCGTGTTCTTTCCGACCAGCGAGACGCGGATGTTCGACAGCAACGTGATGATTCAGACCGGTGTGTTCGAAGGCGTCCCGGTTTACTCCGACGCGACGATCGAACCGTTCAGCCTCGTGTACGTGCCCGTAGGGCGCGCGTCCATGCGCGCGTACGAGCGAAGGGGCGATCGCGAGCTCGCGGGAACAACAGGGAGCCGCACCCCGACGTTTCCTGTCGCCCCGGCTGCCTCGCCGGAGCGAGCCGCCGGAACGGTCGGAATTTCTGCGGCCACGCCGACGGTGACAGCCTCCTTGCCGGCGCCTGAACCGAGCCGGCCGGCGCGTACGGCGGTCGAATCGATTCCGCGTCCGCGTGCGACCGACGGCATCTGGATTCGCTTCAATGGCGCCAAGTGGTACAGCAACGGCGAGGCGGTTGCGTATTCGCCGAACCGATTCGCACAGATCGGCGACTACCGCGGTTTCCCCGTCTATCGCGAGAAGGATGATCAGGTCTATCGCGAGAAGGATGATCAGAAGGATGCGATCTGGGTAGCCATCGTGCAGGACGGGCCGCTGGCGCCTTATTCGAAGCGATAGAACACACAAAGGATACGGTTGTTCTTCGGTCTCCCGAAGCCCGTTTGGTTGCTCGGATGGGTCAGCCTGGCGACCGATTCGGCAACCGAAGCCATCTATCCGCTGCTTCCGATCTTCCTGACGCGCGTGCTCGGCGCGGACGCCGTCTCGCTCGGGATCGTGGAAGGAGCGGCTGAAGCCGCGAACAGCGTTCTCAAAATCCTCTCAGGGCGTATCGCCGATCGATCGGCGCGCAAGCGTCCGCTCGTCCTGTTCGGCTACAGCGTGTCGTCGCTGGCGCGGCCGCTGATTGCCGTGACGACGAATTGGCCGCAGGTTTTCATGGTCAGGGTCCTGGATCGCGTCGGCAAAGGTGTACGGGGCGCGCCGCGCGACGCGATGCTGGCGACGTGGGCCACGCCGCAGACGCGCGGCAAAGTGTACGGATTCCACCGCGCCATGGATCACGCCGGCGCGGTCCTCGGTCCCGCACTCGCGTCGGTCTTCCTGCTCTTCTTTCCCGATCGGTACCGCACGCTGTTTGCGCTGACGATCGTCCCCGGCGCGGTCGCGGTCGCGCTGATTCTGCTGGTCAAGGAAGAGACAGAGGCGAATTCTGCAGCAGATATCCGGCTGGAGCCGGACGGCGTTGATGACACTGATAGCAGCACCGCGGCACGTCAAGAACTTCCGCGCGCGTTCACGATGTTCATGATGGTGCTGACGCTGTTCGCCCTTGGCAACTCGACCGACGCCTTTCTGCTCCTCAAGCTGACCGATGTTGCGGGAAGCGCGAAGTACGTCCCGCTGATGTGGGCCGCTCTCCACGTCGTCAAAGCGACCACGTCCGTCGTCGGCGGCAGCTGGTCCGATCGGATCGGACGCCGGACGGTGATTGCGCTCGGGTGGCTCGTGTACGCCGTTGTGTATGCGGGCTTCGCGGTCAGCACGACGCTCGAGGCGCTCGTGGTGTGGTTCCTCGTCTACGGCTTCTATTTCGGATTCGCCGAGGGTACTGAGAAGGCGCTGGTTGCCGATCTCGCGCCCGAGGCGCGGCGAGGTCTCGCGTTTGGGATCTACAACGCCGTGCAGGGCATCGGTGCGCTGGCGGCGAGCGTCATATTCGGTGTGCTGTGGAGCGCGTACGCATCGGCTGTGGCGTTCGGCGTCGGCGCCGCGCTCGCGCTCACCGCGACCGCGCTGCTGTTTGCCGCGGTGGGGCGGCAGCCCTGAAGCGCTACAATCGATATTGGCATGCGCCGCATTCTCGTGACCAACGATGACGGCTATCGATCCGAAGGCATTCGCGCGCTCGCCAAAGCGCTCAGCGAGCTCGGCTCGGTCACGATCGTCGCGCCGGTCCTCGAAGCGAGCGCAATCGGCCACGCGTTGACGCTGCGTCATCCGCTCAGGCTCGAAGCCGTCGAGGAACACACATACGCGGTGGACGGAACGCCGACCGACTGTGTCAACATCGCCGTGACTCAAGTCTTCAACGGCCTTCCGGACCTCGTCGTCTCGGGCATCAACAAAGGCTGGAACCTGGGCGACGACATCACCTATTCGGGCACCGTCGCGGGCGCGCTCGAAGGCGCGCTCCTCGGCGTGCCGGCCATCGCCGTCTCACTGCGCCAGACGCGTGGCGACTACGATTTCACCTTCGCGGCGCGCGCCGCCGCGGTCATGGGCGACGCCATCCTGCGGCGCCCGCTGCCGTCGAGAACGTTTCTCAACATCAACCTGCCGAAAGGTCCGCCGAAAGGGTATCGCGTCACCGTCCAGGCCAAGCGCAATCACGTGACGTCGGTCGCCGAGCGCCACGACCCGAAAGGGCGCGCCTATTACTGGATCGAGGAAGGTCAGAACGAGTGGGAACCGCACGATCGGTCGGACTATCAGGCTGTGCGGGACGGCTACGTCTCGGTCACCCCGCTTCAACCCGATCTCACAGGGCACGAGGCGCTCTCAATTGTTGAAGAGCTCACATCCGGCATCAGGATTGAACACGATTTGCCGCAAGGATGGCAGAGGGCAGGAAGCCAGTGAGCCCGAAGAGGACTCATGCGCGGATGGATGTTCGCAATGCGGCGGATGAGGTAAATTGTCGTGTGCCGCGCGCATCGGCATTGTCTGGCCGGATCGACTATGTAGATCTTGCCGAACGTGTCGGCCAGGGTGTCACCGTCGAACCGCGCTCAAAGCGCTGGAAATCGCGTAACCGCTGAAGTAAGGTAACCGCCGAAGGTTACCGGCATGTGCAGCCGTCTGCGACTGTGTCTCGGCGTGTTCGCGCTGTTCTCCCTGCCGCTCGCGCCAGCTGTACAAGCCGCCGACTCTCCCACACGCAAACCGTTGACGTCCGATGAGCGCTCGGCGCTGATGTCGCTGCTGAAAGCGGTCGATCTCGCGCAGGAGACCGACGTTGTATCCGACGCGAACCTGTCGTGGGAAACCCACGTTCTCAAGGCGGGAAACGAAGTGGGATACGTGCCGTTCAGGCTGTCCTTGAGCGCGCTCGCCGACGCGGTGAAATCCGCCGCTATGTACGTTCGTGTCGTCTCGCGTCACGATGGTTATCGATCGACCGAAGAGGACTCGTCGATTCGCGAGTGGATACTCCATGGCGGAACGCTGCCGGCGCGGCCGCCCGAGACGATGACGATCGGCGCGGGCGAGATGCCCATCGGCGGACCGGCGGTCAGCTCCGGCCGGCGATCAATCTCGGCGCCTGCCGAGGCGTCTGCCGTCCTGGCCATGCAGCAGCGGCAGTTCGAGAAGGAAAAGGCGGCGGCGGAAGCGGCGAAGAGGCGCGCCGAATTGAAGCAGCGCGATCCGTTTGTGTTCCCGTTCGAGGAGTACTACTTCTTCGACGTCAAGTCGCACGTGGTCGAGCGGGCCATCGGCGTGCCGCCGGGCGAGTACGACGTGTTCATCGGCATCATCGACCGCGCGCGTGCGAAGACCAGCAGCGCGACCATCGTGCGCCACACCATCAGCGTTCCCGACTTCTGGAATCTCGAGCTCCGGTTGAGCAGCCTGATGCTGGTGACGGGGGTACGGACGCTGGCGTCCGCGCTCGCGGCCAAGGATCAAGTCGAGCACCCGTACACATTCGGCCGCGCGGAAGTGACGCCGGTCAGCAAACCGATCTTCACCACCGACGATGTGCTCTCGGTCGTGTACCAGATCTGCAACTACGGATCGCCCGACGCCGACGTCACTGCCGAATACAATTTCTACCGCACGGCGAATGGCACGCGGACGTTGTTCAACCACACGCTGCCGCAGCAGTTGACCGACAGCGATCTGCCTCCGCCGATCGCGTGGGAGACGCAAGGGTTCGCGATGCAGCGCGTGCCGCTGCACCAGTTCCCCTCGGGTGAATACGAGCTCGAAATCGTCGTCCGCGATCGGCTGACGCGCAGTACGGCAAGAGAAACGACAACCTTCACGGTGCGATAGCGGAAAGCCGCTTCGAAAACCGCGGCGAGCGAGGGCGAGCCGCGACAGGCGCCGCGGGTAGGGCCCCGGCGCGAAAGAAGAAAATGATGCGACAGCGAATGTACGCGTGGACTGCAGCCCTGGCGAGCCTGGTGGTCGTGATCGCCGGCACAAGCGTCATCCTCTCGGGACAGACGGGAGCGAAGAACGGCGAGTGGCGCACCTACGGCGGCGACGTCGGCAACACCCGATACTCGCCGCTCGATCAGATCAACGCTTCGAACTTCAAGAACCTCGAGGTCGCGTGGCGATTCAAGACCGACTCGCTCGGCCCGCGCCCCGAGTTCCAGTTCGAAGGCACGCCGCTGATGGTCGGCGGCGTCGTCTACTCGACCGGCGGCACGCGGCGCGCCGTCGTCGCGCTCGATGCGGCGACCGGCGAAATGCTGTGGATGCACGCCGAACGCGAAGGGCCGCGCGGCGCATCTGCGCCGCGTCAACTCTCCGGCCGCGGCCTCGCGTACTGGTCCGACGGCGCGAACGATTCGCGGATCCTTTACGTGACGCCTGGGTACCGCCTCATCGCGCTCAACGCGAAGACAGGCGTTCCCGTGGTCGGCTTCGGCGACAACGGCGTCGTCGATTTGAAAAAAGACGACGACCAGGAAATCGACCTCGTGACCGGCGAGGTGGGACTGCACTCGACGCCCCTCGTCGCGCGCGACGTCGTCATTGTCGGCGCGGCGCACCGGTCGGGCGGCGTGCCGCGCAGCCGCATGAACGTGAAAGGCTACGTGCGCGGGTTCGACGTCCGCACGGGAAAGCGCCTCTGGATCTTCCACACGATTCCCGGTCTCCGCGAGTTCGGCAACGACACGTGGGAGCGCGACTCGTGGTCGTATACCGGCAATGCCGGCGTGTGGGGGCAGATTTCGGTCGACGAGGAGCTCGGACTCGCGTATCTGCCGGTTGAACTGCCGACGGGCGACTACTACGGCGGTCATCGTCCCGGCAACGGTCTGTTCGGCGAGAGTCTCGTCGCGGTCGATCTGAGAACGGGTCAACGGAAGTGGCACTACCAGCTGGTGCACCATGGCATCTGGGACTTCGACATCCCGTGCGCGCCGATCCTCGTCGACATCACTGTGAACGGCCGAGCCGTCAAAGCAGTCGCGCAACCGACCAAGCAGGCGTTTCTCTACGTGTTCGATCGCGTCACCGGTGAACCGATCTGGCCGATGGAAGAACGTCCCGTCCCGAAAGGCGATGTGCCGGGTGAGTGGTACGCGCCGACGCAGCCGTTTCCCACGAAGCCGCCGGCTTACGATCGGCAGGGTCTGCTCGAGAGCGAGTTGATCGATTTCACCCCGGAGCTTCACGCCGAGGCGCTGAAGGTCGTCTCGAAGTACAAGACCGGTCCGATTTTTACTCCACCCGTGGTCAGCAAGCTCGAAGGACCGCTCGCGACGCTGATGGGCGCGTTCGCGACGAACTGGCCCGGCGGCTCGTTCGATCCCGAAACGCACCTTCTGTACGTTCACTCTCAGTCGGGCGCGACGCCGCTCGGTCTCGTCAAGCCGGCCGATCCGAAGATCGATTTGGACTGGGTCCAGGGATCCGCCGCCACGGGAATGCGCACGACGCTCGGCTCGGGCGGCGGCGCGGGCGCCGACGCATCCTCGACCGATCGCGCCGCCGCGCGCGCGGTGGCGGCGCCGGTGGTGCCCGAGGGCGGCGGCGGAGGTCTCAACGTCCAGGGACTGCCGCTCATCAAGCCGCCGTACGGACGCCTCAGCGCCATCGATCTCGACAAGGGCGAGATCAAATGGCAGGTGCCGCACGGCGACACGCCGGACAACGTCAAGAACCATGCGGCGTTGAAGGGATTGAATATTCCGAAGACCGGCCAGCCGGGCAACGTCGGGAATATCGTGACGAAGACGTTGGTGATCGTCGGCGATCCGCGCGTGACCACGACCGCGACTGGGATCCGTGGTGCGATGCTGCGCGCCTACGACAAGGCGACGGGCGCTGAGGTCGGGGCGGTGTACATGCCTGCTGCGCAAGGTGGATCGCCAATGACCTATATGCTCGATGGCCGTCAGTACATCGTCGTCGCCGTCAGCGGCGCGAACTACTCGGGCGAATTGCTCGCGTTCAAGTTGCCGAACCGAGAACCGTCGACGCGATAAGAGCAGATTGCGGAATCAGCGCTCCACCGCGGAGCGCGCGGACGCGCAGGAGTGGCGGATTTCCCGGTTATTTGCTACGCACTCGAGGTGAGGACGTTATGAATCGTCGAGGATTTTTGAAGCGGACCGCGGCCGCGAGCGCAGCCCTGGCCGCGCCCGCGGTGCCGGTCGACGCGCAATCGGCTTCGCAGCGAACGGCGGCGTCGACGACGCCGATCATGTCCGCGGTTGCCGAAAACGCAAACCCACCCGACGCCGACGGGCTCACCGCCGATCGAACCGGTTCGGACTTCATGGTCGACGTGCTCAAGTCGCTGGGGCTCGACTACATCTGCGCGAATCCTGGATCGAGCTTCCGCGGCCTTCACGAGTCGGTGATCAACTACGGCAGCAATTCGCAACCGGAATTGATCACGTGCTGTCACGAGGAGTCATCGGTCGCAATGGGGCACGGCTACGCGAAGGTCGAGGGCAAACCGATCGGCGTGTTCGCGCACGGAACGGTGGGCCTTCAGCACGCGGCGATGGCCATCTACAACGCGTGGTGCGACCGAGTGCCCGTGTACATCATGCTGGGCAATCAGCTCGACGCGACGATGAGGCGGCCGGGCGCGGAATGGGCGCACAGCGTGCAGGATGCGGCGGCGATGGTGCGCGACTACACGAAGTGGGACGACACGCCGATGTCGCTGCCGCATTTCGCCGAATCGGCGGTTCGCGCGTACAAGATCGCGCTGACGCCGCCGATGGCGCCGGTCGTCCTCGTCGTCAATTCCGAGATGCAGGAGCACGCGCTCGCCGGCGATGCGAAGATCGCGATCCCGAAGCTCGCCGTCCCGTCCGCGCCGCAGGGCGATTCGGGCGCGGTCGCCGAAGCGGCGCGGCTGCTGGTGGCCGCCGAACATCCGGTGATCGTCGCCGACCGGTTCGCCCGCACACCAGCCGCGATGAAGCATCTCGTCGAGCTGGCTGAAACGCTGCAGGCCGCCGTCATCGATCAGGGCGGGCGGATGAATTTTCCGACGCGCCATCCGTTGAACCAGTCGCAGGCGCGTGCGATCGCGGACGCCGACGTCATCCTCGGGCTCGAGCTGTCGGACTTCTGGGGCGTCGTCAATTCCTATCGCGATCAACTGAATCGAACGACGCGATCGGTCACCAGGCCCGGCACGAAACTGATCAGCATCACATCCGGCGACCTCTACGTGAAATCGAACTATCAGGATTTCCAGCGTTATGCGGAAGTCGATCTCGCGATCGCTGCGGACGCCGAGGCGACGCTGCCGCCGCTCATCGAAGCGGTGAAGCGGCAGATGACCGGCGATCGAAAGCGGGTATTCGAGAGCCGCGGCGCGAAACTGGCCGAAGCGGGCAGCGCGGCCTTCGACCGATCGCGGCTCGAGGCGAGTTACGCCTGGGACGCGAGTCCGGTGAGCACTGCGCGGCTGTCCGCAGAAATGTGGGCACAGATCAAGAACGAGGATTGGGCGCTCGTCAACGGCACCGGAGGCGGATGGGCGCGCCGTTTGTGGAACTTCGACAAGCCGTATCAGTGGATTGGTGGATCAGGAGGCGCCGGCGTCGGCTACGGTGCGCCGGCGGCCGTCGGTGCCGCGCTCGCCCACAAGAAACACGGGCGGCTCGCGGTGAACATCCAGAACGACGGCGATCTGATGTACGCGCCAGGCGTGCTGTGGACCGCGGCGCATCATCGGATTCCGCTGCTCAGCGTGATGCACAACAACCGCGCGTATCATCAGGAGCTGATGCACGTGCAGAAGATGTGCAACCGCCATAGTCGCGGCGTCGATCGCGGCCGCATCGGCAGCGAGCTCGTCGATCCGCCGATCGACTACGCGAAGGTGGCGCAAGGGCTCGGCGTGTACGCAGAGGGACCCATTACCGATCCAAAAGATCTCGGACCGGCCATTGCGCGTGCCGTCGCCATCGTCAAACGCGGCGAGCCGGCGCTCGTCGACGTCGTCTGCCAACCGCGATAAGAGCTTATGAGATACCTGCTGATCCTCGCGGCCGCGGTGCTTCTGCAAACGAGTGCGACGCCGGCGGGCGATGCCGACAACGGCAAGACGCTGTTCGTCAAGGTCGGCTGCTATCAATGCCACAACTACGAAGGGCACGGCGGCGCGGCCGGCGCGCGCATCGCGCCGAATCCGCCGCCGTTCCGCGGGTTCGTCAGCTACGTGCGATCGCCGAAGGGCGACATGCCGCCGTACAGAGAAAAGACCCTGTCGGAACAGGATCTCGCCGACATCTACGCGTATCTGAGAAGCCGGCCTCGTCCTCCGGCGGCTGTTCCGCTGCTGACCTCCGATCCCGTTCCTGTCAGGAATCCGGCGGCTGCTTCCAGCGCGGACGTCAGCGGCAAACCGCTGATCGACAACGAGCGCGTCACCGTGTGGGATGTCACGGCAGCGGATCCGAACGGTCCGCGCGTGGAGGGCGACTCCGTCTGGGTGTCGGTGTCGCGTCCGGGCGAGGTGGTGGTGAAATCAAAGGGCGCGCGCGCCGACATCGCCGCGCTCGGCGGTCGCGCGATCGCGATCGATCTCAAGAACGCGAGCAAGCCGCCGCTCGAAAACAAGTCAGGCTACCCGAACGCTTTTCCGCGCCCCGGCGTCAGGAAGGTGCTCGAGAACGAGCGCATCATCGTGTGGGACTACTCGTGGACGCCGAATCAGCCGACCCCGATGCACTTCCACGACAAGGACGTCGTCGTCGTGTACCTCGCCGACGGTGCGCTGAAGTCGACGACGCCTGACGGGCAGAGCACGACGAACGAATTCTCGGTTGGCACGACGCGCTTCAACCTCCGCGACCGTGTCCACACGGAGGTCCTCGCGAAAGGGTCCGGCCGCGCGGTCATCACCGAGCTGAAATAACAGCCATGCGGCAACGGGACGGAGCGCGGGCGAGATGCCTGGGGCGCGAGGCTTTTGCCGAGCGAGATCCGGGGAGCGCGAGGTTAGCGGACGAACAAAGGGAGTGCCAGCGCGATCGTGGCGGCCGTTCGAAGGCAAACGATGGTAGAATAGGCACTTCGTCGCTTCCCGGGCGGCGTGCGGTACACATCTATATATGTCGGGGCGTGGCTCAGCCTGGTAGAGCACTCGGTTCGGGACCGAGGGGTCGGAGGTTCAAATCCTCTCGCCCCGACCACTTCTGATCAATAAAATCGGCCTTCCATCGACGGGCATCGTCGGTTGAAGGCCTTTTTTTGTGGGCGATTCCGAAATCAAACTCCGAGAATCACGCCGATCTCTTGTTCTTGGTACTCGTGGTCAGGGACGTACATAGTGCTTGAATGCTGCGCGCTAGGACCAGGTCCCACTACCGCGGTCACGACCGTTGCACTGCCGGCATCTACTTGATATTGGTACGCGATGGAGCTCAAGGCGTGTGCTGACGCGATTGGGATTCGGTCCGCGAACAAGCTGCGCAAAGACGAACTCGAGAAGGCCATCAAGTGCTTCCTCCGAACCGGTACGATCCGAAGTCCCGTCAAGAGAACCTTCTCGCCGCGAGGCCGGAGAGACGTCGATCGAGAGCTCCGCCCGGACCTTCCTGTCTCTATTTACACGAACGACGCGGACACCAAGCGTTTCCTCGAGTGCGAATCGCGAAAACTCGCTCCGGGCTTGAAACGAAAATCGGGTGCGCGCTACCGGCTCAATCGCTGGCGGGAACAGCAACTCACCAAAGACGTGAGATTAGAATGCCGAGCAACGCGTAAGCCGTGCCGGCCGACCGAAGAACTGACCCGGGGAGCGGTGTCAGAAACGGGTGCAGGGTTCGATCATGCGTAAACTTTGGCAGGACATTGCGTACGCACTCCGAGCCTTTCGCCGGCAGCCCGGATTTGCGCTTGTGGCGATTCTCACCCTGACGCTCGGCATCAGCGCCAACACCGCAATCTTTTCTGTCGTGAACACTGTCGTCCTTCGGCCGCTCAAGGCACCCGATGCGGCCTCGCTCGTTCGATTCATCACGACCACCGGTGCTTCGACGTCAATCGCCGGCGCCCAGTCGTTCGACGTCTGGCGACAGCAGACCGCCGTTTTCGAAGACGTGTCGGCGCACCGTCTCGAATATGTCAACCTGACCGAAGGGAGCGAGCCAGAACAGATTCCTGTTGCGCGCGTCACCGCCGAATTCTTTCGGCTCTTTCGTGTGCAGGTTCTGAACGGTCGTACATTTGCTGCGTCAGAAGACCGGCCGGGCGGCCCTCTGGTCGCAGTCCTAAGCCATGCCTTGTGGACTCGGCGGTTCCAGAATGACCCTACAGTCCTTGGTCGTCGTATCTGGCTTGGCAATGTGCCGCACGTCGTCATCGGAATTCTGACGTCCGAATTCGACACGGAACAATTCGATCCACAGCCCGATGTCTGGTTGCCGTTTCAACTCGACGCGCACCGAGTGGACGCTGGCAATCTCTTCACAGTCACTGGCCGGCTCACACAAAGGACAACACGCGCCGCGGCGAACGCCCAACTGGCCGTCGCCGCCGCTGCGTCCCGCCGTGATGCGCCAGGCAGCGTCAGTGCCCGGACCGTGTGGAGCGTGGAACCGCTCCACGATGCGATGGTCGGCAGCGTGCGATCGTCGCTGAATCTTCTTCTCGCCGCAGTCGGTCTTCTGTTACTCATCGCCTGCGTCAACGTCGCGAATCTCCTGCTCGTTCGTGCTGACCTCAGAACACGTGAGATGGCGATCAGGACAGCGCTGGGCGCGGGACGGAGTCGCATTCTCCGCCAGTTGCTGACAGAAAGCATCGTCCTCTCATTCATTAGCGGCGCGCTGGGGCTCGCCCTCGGCACCATTGGCGTGAGGATGCTGTTGCTGATGTACCCAAGCAACAATCCGTTCCGATTGGGCGACACGACCACGGCGATTCCACGGATTGGTATTGGCGGTGCCGCGGTTACCGTCGATTGGCGCGTCTTCGCCTTCACCATCGCCGCATCGGTCGTGACCGGCGTGATCTTTGGATTGGCGCCCGCACTTCACGCGTCTCGCGTTGACTTGGTCGCCGCGATGAAACGGGTCGTCGGTGGAGGCAGAGGCCGACACTCGAACGTGGGCGCAACGCTTGTGGTGGTCGAGGTCGCGCTCGCCCTGATGCTTCTCGTCGGTGCCGCCCTGCTGATCCGCACGTCGATGGCCTTGCGTGCTGTCGATGCAGGCTTCGACGCGCACAATGTCGTGACGATGCGCACCTCGGTGACAGCGACCCGCTTCGAGACGCGGGCGGGCATCGCGGAGTTGACACATGAGGGCGCCACAGAGATTCGCGCGATCCCAGGCGTCGTGGCAGCAACCGCGACGTGCTGCATGCCTTTGGAAACCGTGTGGCAGCTTCCCTTTGTCGTGTCTGGCCGGCCGCCGGAGACATTGACAAGGACTAGCAGCCTCGCGTTCACGGGCTTCGCGGGTTGGACGTTCGTCGCGCCCGAGTACTTCAACGTTCTGAGGATTCCGGTCATCCGCGGTCGCGACTTTACGGACCGTGACACGGCCAGCGCGCCAGGTGTCGTGATCATCAACCAAGAAATGGCGAGGCGCTTCTGGCCGACTGGTGATCCCCTGAACGATCAATTGGTCATCGGTAAAGGCATGCGGCGTGAATACGATCAGGAGCCCCTCCGCCAGATCGTTGGCATCGTCGGCAACGTGCGCGACACCGGGTTGTCGCGTCCGGCGAGGCCGGCGATGTACGTGCCCATGGCACAAGAGCCGGACGGAGTGACGACGCTGAACGTGCGGCTGTTGCCGATCGTGTGGATGGTCCGCACCGCCACACCGCCGTTGATGGCCGCCACGTCGATCGAGAAGGCGCTCCAGCGCGCTAGCGGGCTCCCCGTCACCCGGATTCGGTCGATGGACCAGATAGTCGCAGAATCAACCGCGCGATCCCGTTTTGACATGTGGCTTATGACACTCTTCGGTGGGTGCGCGTTGCTCCTATCCGCGATTGGTGTGTACGGATTGATGGCGTATTCCGTTCAGCAGCGAACGGCCGAGATCGGGATCCGCATGGCGCTCGGCGCCGATGCGAACAGCGTGCGCAATATGGTCTTGCGTGGGGGCATGGCTCTGGCGATCTCGGGCATCACCATGGGTGTTGTATCGTCGCTCGCGTTCGCTAGAATGCTCTCAGGATTTCTGTTCGGCGTGGCTCCGCGCGATCCAGCAATCTTCACGACGGTCACACTGCTGCTGGCCACAGTGGCATTCATCGCGGTATGGCTTCCCGCGCAACGAGCCACGCGACTGGATCCGGTTACCGCCCTGCGCCAGGAGTGACATGATACGGAAGCCGAGGAACGGCTGATCCGCGAAGCGGCGCTTGACGAAACGATTGCCGCGTCATTTCCTGCGAGCGATCCGCCGTCGACCGATCCGAACCCAGATGCGCACGATGCGCTCGGGAACCTCGTGCCGACTGACACGAACGCATCCTCACAACGCTGAACGGGACAACTGATTTCGTGGGCGATCGAGGCCGTCAATACTCCGAGGCTCGTGACTGCGCCCTCAAGAGGTTCCTCAGGCCTTTGCCAAAGCGGTCATCGATGAGGGATCCTACGCGACCGGTGCGGCATCCAAACTCGATGCAAGGGAGAACATTCATGGCGAAGCGACTGATTGACGCTGACGCGATTCTGAACCAAGCCAAGCCTTTGACGCATCAACAGGCGCACGAGATCCAGCCGTTCGGGCACCTGGTCAAGCTGCCCATCGCGTTGGCTGAGAACGTCTGTAAAGAAAGCGTGGAGAATCTCAACCAGGTACTCGCCGATACGATCACGTTGCGTGATCTGTACAAGAAGCACCATTGGCAAGTCGCGGGACCGACGTTTTACCAGCTGCACCTGTTGTTCGACAAACACTTCGACCAGCAGAACGAGCTGGTCGATAAAATCGCCGAGCGGATCCAGCTGCTCGGGGGTGTGAGTGTGGCGATGGCTCACGACGTGGCCGAAACGACTCTGATCCCGCGGCCGCCGAGAGGCCGCGAGGAAGTCCCCGTCCAGGTGTCACGCCTGCTGCATGCCCACGAGATCGTGCTGAGGGAAGCTCGCACGATGGCGCGGCGCGCCGCCGAAGCGGGAGACGATGGCACGAACGACCTGCTCGTCAGCGACGTGATTCGCAGCAACGAGCTGCAGGTATGGTTCGTCGCCGAACACGTCGTCGACATGCCGCTCGTGCAAGCGGTGTAACGTGGGCGATCCGGCTTCCCGGGCCCACTCGAAGCTCGACGAAGAGCTCGAACCAACGTTCCCCGCGAGCGATTCTGCCGCAAATACCGTCGAAACAGCTATCCGGCCGGGCGAATTGCCGCCCTCGACGAGCGGATCTGTTACCGACAACTCGACGCGAAAGCGGTTTGAGTTCTCCTCGAACGGCGAGACGGCGTTTCTGCTGTACGAACGGACGCACGATGCGTTGACGCTGATTCACACCGAGGTTCCGCCGGCGCTGCGCGGTCACCACGTCGGGGAGGCATTGGTCGAAGCCGCACTCCGAGCGGCGCGATCCGCAGGGTTGCGCATCGTGGCCGTGTGTCCGTTCGTGAAAGCGTACCTGCGAAAACACCCCGCTTCGCCATGAGCGAGACGTTCACGGCTGGCGCGCATCGACAGTAAAGGACCCGTACATGCCGGATCAGGGCTGCGCCCACATCGATGCAATTACCGCGGTGAAACGCCCGAAACGACGCGAATGCGAGGACTGCGTGAAGATCGGTGCGACGTGGGTTCACCTGCGCACGTGCCAGGAGTGCGGCGGCACCCACTGCTGCGACGACTCGCCGAATCGACACGCCACGAAACACGCCCGCGCAACCGGACATCCCGTCATCGCCTCGGCCGAGCCGGGCGAGCGGTGGCTGTATTGCTATCCGGACGATCAGTTCGCGGAGTACTGACAAACATGCGTCGCGGCTCGTTCGAACGCCTCGAGCGGCTCAACCCTGTGATCGATAAGATGATCTCCGATTTCCAATAGTCCATTATCGTAATAACATTCCGGGAGCGCCGGTGCGGGCGCAGCAGAGCGCCCGCACAATGACTCTCGAAGGCCATTCGGTGATTTGATGCGCCGGTTCGCAGGTCGCATCCCGTGCAAAACGGTGTCGAGGAGATTGCCGGCCTTGCTCGTGCTGGTGCCGGTTCTGGGCGCGGCTTCGGGGGAGCAGGCGAAGGATCCGGCGTCTGCTTCGGCCATCGTGGAGTCCGAGTTCGTATTCCAGACCGCTCCGTTCGCGAGCGCGCATGCGTCGACGCTCGTGGAGACGAGCGACGGACTCGTCGCCGCGTGGTTTGGTGGATCGCGCGAAGGCGCGGCCGACGTCGGCATCTGGCTCTCGCGGCGCGTGAAAGGCGGGTGGACGCGGCCGGTGGAAGTCGCGAGCGGGGTCGAGCCTGACGGCACACGGCATCCGTGCTGGAACCCGGTGCTGTTCGAGATGGCCACCGGCGAGCTGTGGCTGTTCTACAAAGTCGGTCCCGGTCCGCAACGCTGGTGGGGGATGATTCGCACGTCTCGCGACGCGGGCCGCACGTGGAGCAACGCGCGACGGCTGCCCGATGGCATCCTCGGCCCGATCAAGAACAAGCCGGTGCGGCTGTCGGATGGATCGATCGTGGGTGGCAGCAGTACCGAATCGCCGGACCGCCCGAGCACGTGGCGGGTTCACTTCGAGCGCAGCGTCGATGCGGGCCGCACATGGACGGTTGCGCGGCCCAACGCGTCTGGCGAGCGACCCGAAATCGACGCCATCCAGCCGAGCATCCTCATCCACCCGCGAGAGATGCTGCAGGCGGTCGGCCGCTCGCGGTCGGGCCGCGTCTTCGAAACCTGGTCGAGCGATCGAGGACAGACCTGGGCGCCGCTCACGCTCACCGCACTGCCGAATCCCGACTCGGGCATCGATGCGGTCACGCTTCGCGACGGCCGGCAGCTCATCGTGTACAACCACACCCGCGAGGGGCGATCGCCGTTGAACGTCGCGCTGTCGCGCGACGGCAGGAGCTGGGACGCCGCGCTCGTGCTCGAACGCGAGCCAGGCGAGTACTCGTACCCAGCGGTCATTCAGACGGCTGACGGCCACGCGCACATCACGTACACTTGGAGGCGTCAGCGCATCAAACACGTCGCGATCGATCCAGCGAAGTTGACTCCGGTTCCGATGGCTGATGGCACGTGGCCTCGACAGTAACGACCTCCGCGCGTGATGCCGGCGAACGATACACTTCGTCCGTAGGAGGGTCCATGCGTGCACCGCTGCCGCTCGCAATCCTGCTGTTCGCGGCGCTCGGCGTCCCTTGTGAGTTCGATGCGCTCGACGCACAGAGCGCCAACCCGATCGTCAGCGCTCCGTTGCCGGCGCCGATCACGAAGCGTGGCCTCGCGGTCGAAATCCGGGATGTCGCGCGGCTGCCCGATACGCGCAAGCTGCGTCCGGCCGACCAGGACGTCGTGCCGTCCGGCTGGGCACGGATCAATTACGTCCGCGATCTTCCCGACGGCCGCCGGTTCGCCAACGACTCGCGCGGATTCTTGTACCTGCTCGACCGCAGCAACAAGCCGACCGTGTACGCGAACGTCGCCGCCGCCTTTCCGTTTGCGGTCTACAACAGGCTGGAGAGCGGATTCATCGGATTTACGTTCCATCCGGATTTTGCCCGCAACGGATTGTTCTACACGGTGCACGGCGAGCGCGCGATGGGGAACCCCGCGACGCCGAACTTCATCCCGCCGGGGTTCACGCGGGCCGATGTGAACCACCACAACGTCATCACGGAGTGGCATGCGACGAACCCGGCCGCCAATACCTTCGAGGGAACAAGGCGTGAACTGCTGCGTGTAGGCCAGGTCGTCGAGAACCTGACTCACCCGTTTGGTGACGTCGAATTCAATCCAGCATCGAAGCCTGGCGATCCCGACTACGGCTTGCTCTACACGAGCGGCAGCGATCTCGGGTTCAGCAACGGCGGCGGCCCGAACGCGAACAATCCGAGCCAGGCGCAGCGGCTCGACACGGTGATCGGCTGCATTCTGCGCATCGACCCGCGCAGTCCTTCGGTGTCGGGAGGGATGAAAGGCCTCGGGGACTACACGATTCCGGCGATCAACAAGTTCGCCGCGAGACGCGATCCGAAGACGCTCGGCGAGATCTACGCGTACGGATTCCGCAACGCGCACAGACTTTCATGGGATGTCACCGATGGGACGATGTTCGCGTCGGACATCGGGATGAACAACATCGAAGAAATCAACATCGTTCACGAGGGCAGCAACTACGGGTGGATGAAGCGCGAGGGGCTGTTCGAGAACGGCATCACACGGCCCGGCGGAAAGCTCGATCAGCTGTTCCCGCTGCCCGCGGACGTTCTGCACGGGCGGACGAAGGACGAGTTCACCTATCCGGTCGCGATGTACGACCATACGCAGGGGCAGGCTACGACTGGTGGATTCGCCTACCACGGACGCATTTCGGCGCTTCGCGGCAAGTTCGTCTTCGGCGACATCGTCCGTGGACGGTTGTTCGTGGCCGACCTCGCCGCGATGAAGAAAGCCGACGATGGAATTCCGGAAACCGTAGCGGCCGTCGAGGAGGCGCAGCTCTACGTGCGCGACGCGAGCGGCAACCGCACGTACGTGACGTTCCGCGAGCTGATCGAGGCGGCCAACGGCACGACCGCAACGCGCGCGGACCTGCATTTCAGTCGCACCCGTGACGGCGAACTCTTGCTGACGTCGCGGCAGGACGGCACGATCCGGATGCTCGTGCCGGATTCGACCGGCACGGCGGCCCCCTAATCCCGCCGGCGTTTGCGTTGACCGTAGCGCCGCTCGCGTAGCGCAGCCTTCAGCCCTGCCACTCGCGGCGCGGCAGGCCTCCGCTACCTGCACGCGCGCGCCTTCCAACGCGGCGTGAGCCGTTTTTCGACGAGCGCACGCAGCACGACGTCGCCAGGCGCCGCAAGCGCCGCGAGCCTCGATGCGACGCCGCGCCAACCACGTGTCAAGAACTGCCACCATCACACATATATCCACGGCAAATCTTGCCCGTTGATCGTCTCGTCCCGACGATGCCATCGTCGTCCGTCCGACGGCGATTCGTGCACTGATGGTGGCGAGAGAGCGAGGGACCAATGATCAGAGGATTGGAAATCATGATCGGTGGCGAGGAATTGAGTCAACGGATCGACGAGCGGATTCGGAGCCATGAAGCCGCCGTGAGCGCGCTCGACGCGAGAATCAAGCAACGTGAAGGCGACCAGCCGTTCGACATCCGGGCGGAGGACGGCTTCAAGACGCTCGGCGAGCTCGAGGTCGAGCGCCAGCGCTGGCGCGACCGGGTGACGCATCTCACGCTGCTGCGCGACAACGTCGCCGTGAAGCAGCGCTACCTTCTCGGCAAGTCGGACCTTCGTCTTGCCGATTTGATCTCGAGCGATGTCGCCGACGAGTCTCGGGCCATGTCGAACGAAGGCGACGTGCTGCCGACGCGTGCGCCGATCGATGGGTTGAAGCTGACGATTGACGGAGAAGAGCTTCACCGATTGCTGGAGGAGCGCATTCGTAGTCACGAGCGGCGCGCCGAACGGTGGAAGCGCGAGCAGGCGCGCACGCCCGAGGAGCAGACCGAAGACGAGCCGCTGCTGCCGGATGAAGTGTGCGCGTGCGAAGCGGAGCGGCACGAATGGCGCGCCGCGGTCCTCGGCTTCATCCGCGATCACACCGATTCAACGCAGTCCTATCTGTTGGGCGAAGCCGATCTGTCGTTCGGCGAGCTGCTGCCGGAGAAACCGGGATGCGTCGAGCAGGCGGAATATCAAGAACCTGCGAGCGTCGGACTTCATCTCGAGAGGTTGACGGACAGGCTCTGCCGCCTGGTGACGGTGGATTTCACTCGCGCGGAGCGCGACACAGCGACCGCGATGATCGGTAGCGCAGCCGCCACCAATTTCGCGACGCGCTCGTCCGGTTAGCTCGTTAGTAGATCTGCTGTGTTTGGCGGTGACCGTTTTCGGCGGCGTGACTCCTGCGGCGATCATCACTTCGCGAACCGCCGCTTCGGTTTCGGGTGACGGCTTGAAATTCCCAACGAGGTCGGCGAGAGATCGCCGACCTTCACATTGTCGAAGCCATAGTTCGACTGCGGCAGGCCGATCGGCGAAAGCCCGCCAGTTTTCAGGTATTCCTGATGGCGCAACCGTTCGGTGGTCTAATACGCGAAGAGGATTCGCATGCCTTACACACGACGCGATCTCGGCAAGTTAGCGCTCTCCGCCATCCCTGCGTCGCTCCTGCGCGCGGTCGAGAGGCCCGACTCGAAATTCGCCGGCGTGCAGGTCGGTCTGAACGTGCCGTACAACTTCGGCGAGCCGAAGATGAGCGGAGACGAGATTTTGCGTCGATGCGTCCAGCTCGGCATCAGCGCCGTGGAGCTGCGTTCGCAGCCGGTCGAGGCATTTCTCGGCGTGCCGCGATCAGCGGCGATGGAGAAGATGGATCGCGTGAAGGAATTCCGGCGGACCTACGAAGACGCGGGTGTGCGCGTCGAGATCGTGAAGTTCGACGGCATCTACGCGCTGTCGGACGCCGAGCTGGACTATTGCTTCACCCTGGCGCGCACGCTCGGCGCGCGCGCGATCTCCTGCGAGATCTCGGTCGAGGACACGAAGCGGCTTGGATCCTTTGCCGACAAGCACGGCATGATGGTCGGCTATCACGGTCATGAGAAGACGACGCCGCAGATGTGGGAGACGGCGTTCGGCTACGCGCGCCACAACGGCGCGAACGTCGACCTCGGTCACTTCCTTGCGGGAAACAACATCTCGCCGGTGCCGTTCATCGAGCGCTATCACGATCGCATCACGCACGTACACGTGAAGGATCGCAAGCGCAACAACGGACCGAACGTGCCGTTCGGCCAGGGCGACACACCGATTCGCGAGGCGCTGCGCGCGATTCGCGACAACAAGTGGAATATTCAGGCGACGATCGAGTTCGAGTATCCAGTGCCGCCCGGATCGGATCGCATGGCGGAAATGGCGAAGTGCATCGCGTTCTGCCGCGATGCGCTCGTTGTTTGAACGATCGTTATTTGAAGGCGCGGCATTGAGCCGCGCCAACCTCGCGGCGATCTCTGAAAACCCGCTCGGTGTTGGGGGTGGCGGTCAGGTGCGCGCTTCCAGCTCTTTGCTGATGGCGCTGCGGATGATGTGGGTCGGTGTCCCTTCGCTGCATCTCACATCCAGCGTGAAAGGACCACTGCCGACGAGGCCCACCACTTCGATCTGCCATTGACACGCGCGCTCACCCGGTGTCACGTGACCGACAGATCCCCCTAAGCCGTATTGAATGAGTACGGAACGGGCGACGGTGGCCAGGTCGGTCGCGAACCGAGAATCCCCAGTGTTTTTCGGTGCAGCTATGCGCGATCGCGTCATCGCCATCCTCGCCTTCGTCAGACGTTATGGGCAACAGATGTGCCACGCGCGATATGTCGAGGTCACCGCCAGTACGTAATCTTCCTCCTCATCCGCGGGCCGATCGGAGATCGCCGCAGAATGACGAGTGCTGAGTTGGGTCGGTTATCGCTGATCCTGTTCGAAGCCCGTGAACGGCGCGACTTCGATGAGCGGCCACAGCTCCGGCCGCAGAACGCGGCGAATCTCATCGAGCATCCATGACAGCGAGAATGGTTTGACCAGGATGCCGGCAACCGGCGGAATGATCGTGTTGACGTCGTAGGCGCCGACCATGACGATGAGCGGGATGTGACGCGTGCGGCGGCTCTCCGAGAGCCATGCGAGCGGCGGCGGCGTCGGCGTTGACGCCAGGTCCCAGTCGATGAGAATCAGCTGCGGCCGCGCGGTCTCGACAAGGTCGCGCAGCTGCGGGTCGGTCTGTGCCTGCGCCACGTCGAAATGGTGCATCGCCAGATAACGCGACACCGTCTCGCATACGGCGAGGTGCGGATCCGCGACGAGAATCGGAGGGTAGCGTCCCGGTTCGTCCGCGGCGCGCCGGCCGCCGCGCGGCACGCTGCGGCGATCGGCATGATGGCGCAGATTCTCTTCGCGCATCGTCTGGCCGATCGTGTTCGCAAGGTCAGTACCGCAACTGGGCGTGCGCGCAAATGCGCGCGATCGCCTCGAACGACTCTGAGCCATTAGCCAGAGAATTGGCCCGCAGGCCAATGGGCTAGCCCGCGATGCCGATGGTGAGCGTTGCCGTGAAGCCGCTCGCCGCGTTGCCGGTGAGCGTCGCCATTTCGTACTGCGTGCCGTCCGAGAAGACGTTGTCGGTGGCGTTTCTCGTCGTGTTCTGCCCGTGCGACGCGTACACCGCGGTCTGATACACGGTCGAGGACACGTCTTCGGGAAACGCGATCTGCGTCGTCTTCACCATGCTGCCGTTGCGGAACAGCTGCACATGGATGTGCGTCGCGCGCCCGGCGTACCATCCCGGATAGATCGTCTTGAACGTCGCGACGCCGTTTGCGTCCGTCGTCTGCAGCCCGCGCAGGAAGGTCTGCCCGGTGCCGTTGTAGCCGGGCTGCGAGTACTCGGAGTAGTTGCCGGTCGCGTCGCATTGCCAGACTTCGACTGCGGCGTTCGCGACGGCGGCGCAGCTGCTGGTGACGTTCACCACGGTCAGCGTCAGCGTGAGCGGAATGCCGCTGCGTCCTTCAGTAACGTCCTGGCGGTAGAACGCCGTCGAATTGATCATGCCCAGACGATCGGGGTACGGACCCGCCGTCTCTTCGGGCGTGACGGCGCACGCGGCGTTCGCGCCCGTTCCGCCGCCGTTACCGGATGACGACGACGTCGTCGTCGTGTCCGGCGATGTCGTCGATCCGCCGCAGCCCATCGCGGCGACCATGCTGCTCAGGCCGAGTCTTGCGAGCGCTTCGCGTCTGTTCATTACGTCACCATGTCCACATCACGCCCACCAACACAATTGCCACATTCACGCGCGGGACGACTGGTGTTGAGCAGGAAACCTGCCATCGCGAAACGCGTGGCGATCGATGCCTGCGGAATTTCGCCGTTCACATTTCGCGACAGCAGCGTCCTCGGAGTTGTTACAGAAGTACTGCGAACGAGACCACCCCGGGAGACGTTGCGCGGCGCGCATGCGCCGGGCAACAGCGGCGGGGGTGGGGTCCCCGCCGCAATGAACAAGGGGGGCCCCACGCGAAGCAGGAAATGCGCACCGGAGCGCCTACGGGAAGGCGACGGCGATCGCGTCGGAGCCGCTGACGCTCTGATAGGTCGCGGTCACCGTCGTGCTTCCCGCCGCGACGCCCGTGACGACGCCCGCACTCGACACCGTGGCGATCGCCGCGTCGCCGGACTGCCACGTCGCGCTGCTCGTCACGTCCTGCGTCGTTCCATTGCTCATCGTGGCCGTCGCCGTGAACTGCGCCGTGCTGCCGACGGTTGGCGCGGCTCCGGTGATCGCGACGGAGGCAGTCGTCGTCGATGACGTTGGTGAGCTCGAACACGCCGCCGCGAACCCTGCAACAACGAACGCGATCCCGATCGAAGCAAGCCGACCTTTCATGATGCTCTCCTTTCAAAACATGCGCTGGTCGGCGAGCTGACGTTGCAGCACGAGTGCCATTCGATCGCCGCGCGCTGGTGAAAATCCGATGACGCGCGGCAAAGCGTGTCGCGTCCGTGAGTTGGCTTCGCCCCACGCGCGCGCGTCGCGCCGATCGCGCGAGCGTCTGTTCGTCGCGCTTACTGTTCTCCAACGAGGGCGACCGTCCTCCGATTGAGATCCGCGTCTCGTGCATGTCGCAGTTGTTTCATCACGTCGACACACTTCAGCAACACGACCGGCGTCACTCTTACTGAAGCCGGCGTGCTGCAAGCAGGTAGGTGAGGACAAGATGAAGACACTTGGCAAGAGCACAGCGTCAGTGGCGTTTCTGATCGCGCTGCTGGCCGCAGGCGCGACGACGGCGCGCGCGCAGGACCGTCGCGTGATCGCCGACGTGCCGTTCGACTTCGCGGTGCAGGGCCTGCTGATGCCGGCCGGCGATTACGTGATCACCGATCGGTCGGAAGGAATTCTGTCGATCGAGAGCAAAGACGGACGTTACTTCGCGTTCGTGCTGAGCACGGCGTCGGACGCCAAGACGCTGCGACCCGAGCTTGTGTTCGATCGGGTCGAGGGCCGCTATTACTTCGCGGGAGTCGTTTTGCCGGATGGAACCGGACGCGAGGTGCCCGTCGTGCCGACGTCCATCGAGCGTGAACGCGTTGCCGTTGTCTTGAATCAGTGACGCCGCCGGATGCAGGCGCTGGCAGGCTTCGTGCTGCCGGCGCCTCGAACGTTTACGTATGCCACGTGCTGAGGACAATCGTGGGGAATCTGACGATCGCCCGCCGCCATGTCCGTGGTGCGGCGAAGATCGAATCAGAGAGCTGCAGGTACGGGACGACTCGTCGACGTCGCGCTGCTTCACGTGCGCTGCGTGCCGCCGGACGTTTCTCGTCGAGCTCGTTCTGCTCGGCGACACGCCGCCGCGCGCCCGGAAACGCCGTCACTAATCCCGCAGACACGGACGAGAGGTAACGAGCGATGACTTGGCTGGTCGCAGTTGTCCTGGCCTCCGCCTCCAGCGTCAATCCGCTGGTGCAATTGAGCGGCTCGATCGAAGCGCTCGTGAAGCAGGTGTCGCCCACCGTCGTCCAGGTGGTCGTCACCGCGTACACGACGGTCGATCAGGGCAACCGCGCGCAGGCCGATCTCGTGATGGGTCGGCAGCGGAGCATCGGGTCGGGCGTCATCATCGACGCCGGCGGCTACATCGTCACGAACGGCCACGTCGTCGACGGCGCTCGAGCGATTCAGGTTGTCATCCCCGGCGAAAAGGCGGGCAGGGGACGCACCGTCGACGCGAAAATCGTCGGCATCGCGCGTGAGATCGATCTCGCGCTGCTGAAGGTCGACGTGACCGGACTGCCGGCGCTGCCGTTGGCGGCGCCCGGCAGCGTTCGGCAAGGGGAATTGGTCTTTGCGTTCGGCAGTCCGGAAGGGTTGCGCGATTCGGTGACGATGGGCGTCGTCAGCGCCACCGATCGGCAGCCCGATCCGGATGCGCCGATGGTGTACATCCAGACCGACACGCCAATCAACCACGGCAACAGCGGTGGACCGCTCGTCAACGTAAAGGGCGAGCTCGTCGGCATCAACACGTTCATCCTGTCGAACTCGGGCGGCAGCGAAGGGCTCGGCTTCGCGATTCCGAGCTCGCTGGTGGCGCTGGCATATCCGAAGCTGCGGCAGTTCGGCCATCTGCACCGCGGCGAGATGGGAATGGTGCTGCAAACGCTCACGCCGAAGCTGGCGGCCGGGCTGGCCCTCGCGCGCGATGCCGGCGTCATCGTCGCGGACGTCGTGGCCGGCGGTGCCGCCGAACGCGCGGGAATCCAGATCGGCGACGTGCTCGTCAGCGTCGACGGGCAGCCGATCGACAACGTGCTGCCGCTCGCGATGCGGTTGTTCACGAGCAACGGAGACGAGCGTGTGTCGATCGGGGTCGTGCGGGGCGAACGCGCGTTCACGACCGACGTCGCCGTTGTCGCACGGACGAACGATCTCGATCGGCTGACCGATCTGCTCGATCCGGAGACGAGCGCCGTACCGGAGCTCGGGATTTCTCGGCATCGCCATCACGGAAGAAATCGCGCCGCTGCTGCCGGCGCTGCGCGCGCCGGTGGGCGTCATCGTCGCCGCGCACGCGCCGCAGGGAGGCGCCGCCGACGTCGTGCTGTTGACCGGCGACGTCATTCATTCGGTCAACGGCGTCCGCGTCGCGACGCTCGCGGCGCTTCGTGCGCTCATGGCCGCCGTGCGCGCGCACAATCCGATCGTCCTGCAGATCGAGCGGAACGGACAGCTGCAGTTCCTCACGTTCGATGCGAGCTGATCGCGCATGTCAGCCGGACCGTTGAATGTGTCGTGTGAAAAGAGTGTTGCGCCGGCGGCGGCCCGCCTGCGTGCCGGTCTGACCACGCGATAATGAACATGTGAGTCCGATCATGACGTCACGGCGGGCGCGGTGGTATCGCAGTCTGTATTTCCGGATCGGATTCAGCTTCGTCGTCTTCGTCGTCGGCGTGGTCGTCGCGCAGAGCGCGATCTTCAGCTACGTGCTCGCGCGATCGAATCCGTTCCCGAATCGATCGCCGAACAACCTTGCCGCCATCGTCGCCGCCGACGTCGGCTCGCAGCTCGCCGAAGATCCCGACCTCGACCTCGAGGACTATCTGGCGAAAGAATACGGGCGCATCAGATTTCCCGTCTTCGTCGTGACGAAGGATGGCCGCGCCGCCGCGAACGTCTCCGCGACGAACTTGCCGCCGACGATGAGGCGATCGGTGGACGCGATGCTGTCGGGCGTCGACGTCAGGCGCAGCGGGCGAGAGGCGCTGCTCGAGGGAGGCGCGCCGATCGTCATGGCGCCCATTCAAGTTGCCGGCGAGCTGCGCGGGATGGTGGTCATGCCGCCGCCGAACGGCGCTGCGAGTCCCGTGATCCGAGACGTCAGCCGATTGTTGTCGTTTCCCGGCAACCTGCTGCTGATCGTCGCGACGATCATGGTGGCAGCCATCGTGTTCGAGCCCGCGCGGCGGCGATTGAAGGCGCTCGAACAGGCGACGGAGCGGCTTGGCGCCGGCGACCTTGCGACGCGCGCGTCCGAACACGGCGGCGACGAGATCGCGCGGGTCGCCGGCGCCTTCAACCGGATGGCTTCGGACCTCGCCGCGCGCGACGACGCGCTGCGGATGTCGGATCGGCTGCGCAGACAGATGCTCGCGGACATTTCCCACGAGTTGAAAACGCCGCTGACGACGATGCGGGGCTACATCGAGACGCTGCGGATGGAAGGGATGTCGACCGATCCCGCCGCGCGTCAGCGCTATCTCGCCACGATCGAGCGCGAAACGCTGCGGCTCGACCGCATCGTCAAGGACCTGCTCGATCTCGCACGCCTGGAGCAGGGAGGCGTCACGCTCGACGTTCGCTTGTTCGCGATCCGCCGCGTCTTCGACCACGTGATCGCGCGCCACGAGTTCGACGCCGAAGCGCGGCGCGTCTCGATCGACGCCGCCGTGACCGACGACGCCGATCAGGTCCTTGGCGATCCGCATCGTATCGAGCAGGTGGTCGAAAACCTGGTCGCCAATGCGCTCCGCCATACGCCGGATCGCGGATCGATCGAGCTGCGCGCCGAGAGCGCGAACGGCGCGATCGTCATCTCAGTCGCCGATTCCGGAACCGGCGTGCCGTCCGAGCAGCTGCCTTACGTGTTCGATCGTTTCTACAAGGTGGATGAAGCGCGGACGAACGGATCCGGCGGCAGCGGCCTCGGGCTGTCGATCGCAAAGGCGATCGTCGAGCGGCACGGCGGCACGATCGGCCTCGCGAGCCAGCCGGGACGCACCGTCTTCACGATCACGCTGCCGCAGACGCTCGACGGCAGCGCCTACTCGACGTCAGCGAACTTGTAGCCGACTCCCCACGCCGTCAGGATCAACTCTGGATCCTGCGCGTCGCGCTCGATCTTCTTTCGCAGTCGGCTGACGACGGTATCGACCGTCCGCTCCGTGACGTACTCGTCGCCGCTCCAAATCTTCGTGAGCAGGGCCATGCGGCTGAAGACGATGCCGGGCCGCGATGCCAGCAGCTGGAGCAGATCGAATTCCTGCCGTGTGAGATCCACGGGGTGGCCGTGCGCGACGACCTGACGCTTGTCGACATCGATCGCGAGATTTCGGAAGGCGAGATGACGAGGCGGTGGCGCCTCGGCGGGCCGATCCGCGCGTGTCGCGCGCCGCAGCAGAGCGCTGACGCGCGCCATCAGCTCGCGCATGCCGAACGGCTTGGTCAGGTAGTCGTCGGCGCCGCTTTCGAGGCCGAGCACTTTGTCCGACTCGGTGTCCCGGGCGGTGAGCATCAGAAGCGGCGTACTGACGTTCGCGCCCTCGGCGCGTGCGGCACGGCAAAGGGTGATGCCGTCGACGCCCGGCAGCATGACGTCGAGCACGATGAGATCGAATGGGCGCGACCGGATGACATCCAGCGCGGCCCGTCCGTCGGCGACTTCCGACACGTTGAAGCCCACGAGCTCCAGGTGCAGGCGCAGCAGCTCGCGGATCGGCGGCTCGTCTTCGACGATCAACACGTGTCGACTCGTCGCCACGTCAGGCGCTCCCGATCAACAGTCCGCTCAGGAACACGAGCCCGCCGCCGAGCGCCACCTGCATGGCGGCCGACACGAACGGCGTGTCCATGAACCGGTGGCGGATGTAGCTGATTGCGGCAAGCTCCGCCGCGACGACGATCGTGGCGACCGTCGTGGCGACGCGAAAGTCGGAGGCGAGATAGGGCAGCGTGTGTCCGAGTCCGCCGGCCGCCGTCATCACCCCGCACACGACGCCGCGAATCCACGGATGGCCGCGGCCGGTCATCGAGCCGTCGTCGGACAGCGCTTCGGCGAATCCCATCGAGATGCCGGCGCCGACCGACGCGGCGACGCCGACGACGAACGCGTCGTGCGTGCTGTGAGTGGCGAACGCGGCAGCGAACAGCGGCGCGAGCGTCGACACCGATCCGTCCATGAGCCCCGCGAGCCCGGGCTGGACGATCTGCAGCACGAACAGCCGTCGTTGGGCGGCGTCCTCCGTTTCGCGCGCCTCCGGCGTCAGGTGCTCGTGCTCGAGCGACGCGGCGAGCGCCGAGTGCTTCCGCTCGGTTGCGGCGAGGTCGCCGAGAAGTCTGCGCGTCGAAGCGTCGCCGACGCGCTCGATCGCGCGCTCGTAGAAGCGGCGCGTCTCGAGCTCCATGATCTCGGCCTGCTTGCGGACGACACTGAGGCCGAGCGGCCGCACGCGCCACACCGGCCGGCGGTGCACGAACCCGTTGACGTCCTGCCGCCGGATGAGCGGGATGTGCTCGCCGAAGCGGCGGCGAAACTGGTCGATCAGGAACGCGCGGTGTTCGGATTCCTCGTGCTGCATCTCGTCGAACATCGCCGCCGTCGACGGATACGACTCGCGCAGGCCGTCGGCGAAATCGCCGTAGATGCGGCCGTCCTCTTCCTCCAGCGAGATCGCGAGCGCGAGAATCTCGGCCTCTGTCAGGTCGCGGAAGTTTTTCGCCATGTGCGTTAATGGTACGCTCGCGCAGTGCCGAACCCGGATGCAATCGTCATCGGGTCGGGCCCCAACGGCCTCGCCGCGGCGATTGCGGTGGCGCAAGCGGGGCGGCGCGTCGTGGTCTACGAGGCGGCGCCGACAATCGGCGGCGGCGCGCGGTCGGAGGAGCTGACGCGGCCGGGATTCGTGCACGACGTCTGTTCCGCGATTCACCCCTTCGCGGTCGCGTCGCCGTTCTTCCGCACCCTTCCACTCGCCGAACACGGCCTCGCGTGGATCGAGCCGCAGATCATGCTCGCGCATCCGTTCGACGATGGCGCGGCCGCCGTGGTCGAGCGCTCGGCGGATCGCACGGCCGACGCGCTCGGCGCCGACGCTGCCGCGTATCGCGCGCTCGTCGGACGCGTCGCCGACGACTGGCCTCGTCTCGAACGCGCCGTGCTCGGTCCGTTTCGGTTTCCCCGACATCCCTTCGCAGCCGCGCGGTTCGGTCTGAACGCGCTGCGATCGGCGGAAGCGGTCGCGCGCCGCTTTTCGGGACGCGACGCGCGGGCGCTCTTCGCCGGCATTGCCGCGCACGGCATGCTGCCGCTCGATCGCGCGCCGACGGCGGGGTTCGGCCTCGTGCTCGGCGCGCTCGCACACGTGGTCGGCTGGGTGGTCCCGCGCGGCGGCGCGCAGAAGATCTCCGATGCGCTCGCCGGTCATCTGCGATCGCTCGGCGGAGAAATCGTGACGAGCTCGCCGGTGCGAACGATCGACGACCTGCCGCCGGCGCGCGCAATTCTGTGCGACCTCTCGCCGACGCCGCTCTTGCGAATCGCGGGACACCGCTTTCCAGCCGGCTACCGGCGGCTGCTCGAGCGATATCGCTACGGCATGGGCGCGTTCAAGGTCGACTGGGCGCTCGACGCGCCGATTCCGTGGCGCGCGAACGCATGCTCGCGCGCCGCGACGGTGCATGTCGGCGGCACGCTGGAAGAGATCGCCGCGTCGGAGCGCGACGCATGGAAGGGGCGGATCAGCGAGCGGCCGTTTGTGGTGCTCGTCCAGCCGACGCTCTTCGATCCGTCGCGCGCGCCGGCTGGCAAGCACACGGCATGGGCGTACTGTCACGTGCCGCACGCATCGACCGCCGGCATGCTGGAGCGGATTGAATCGCAAATCGAGCGCTTCGCCCCCGGGTTCCGCGATCGCATTCTGGCGCGCTCGGCCATGACCCCATCGGACATCGAGCGCCGCAACCCGAACCTCGTTGGCGGCGACATCGGCGCCGGCGTCACCGACCTGGATCAGTTTTTCGCGCGTCCCACGTGGTGGTGGTACTCGACGCCGGTGCGCGGGCTGTATCTGTGTTCAGCGGCAACGCCGCCCGGCGTCGGCGTCCACGGCATGTGCGGATATTTCGCAGCCCAGCGAGCTCTGCGGGAGACGCTGACGGATTAAGTCGCCTCTGTGAAACGTTCATAAAGCCGCCCTGGATCATCCTCATCCGTGGTATCGTGTTGCCACCTACCGACCCAGCCACGCCTGTTTCAACTGAAGATGATGCGAACCATCGTCGCATTGGGTGTGCTCTTGCTGTCGTCCGCGCCGGCCGATGCGCAGTATTTCGGCCGGAATAAGGTTCAGTACGACCGCTTTGCATTCTCGATCCTCCAGACCCCGCACTTCGACATCTACTACTACGCTTCGGAACACGATGCGGCGCGGATCGCCGCTCAGCTCGCCGAACGTTGGTACGCGCGACTCTCGGTCACGCTCGATCACAAGTTCGCGCGGCGCCAGCCGGTCATTCTGTACGCGAGCCACTCGCACTTCGCCCAGACCTCGATCATCCCGCAGATGATCGGCGACGGCATCGGCGGATTCACGGATCACTTCGCCGGCCGCGTGGTGCTGCCGTTCGCCGCGGGGCTCGGCGAAACCGATCACGTGCTCGGCCACGAGATCGTCCACGCGTTCCAGCGCGACATGCTGCGGCAGCGTGGGCGCTCGCTGGCGATGCTGCCGCTCTGGTTCGCCGAAGGCATGGCCGAATACCTGTCGGTCCGCGAGCTCGATGCGAACACGCGCATGTGGCTGCGCGATTCTGCGGACGCCGACAAGCTGCCGACGATCGCGCAGCTCGACGATCCGCGGTGGTTCCCGTACCGCTACGGTCAGGCCCTGTGGGACTTCCTTGCGGCGAAGTACGGCGAGAGGACGATCGTGAAAGCGCTCGAGTCGCGCGCGAACGGCGGCGCGATCGGACGGCTGAAGGATGCGACCGGCAAGGATGCGGCGACGCTGTCGAAGGAATGGCACGAGTTCATTCGCGTGGCGACGGCCGCGAGGAGCGCCAGGTCCGACAAGAGCGAGGCTGATAAGAACGACGCGCGGCTGACGCGCATCATCGGACCGGAACAGAACGGCGGGCGCATGAACGTCGCGCCCTCCATCAGCCCCGACGGCCGCTACGTGGTGTTCCTCTCCGAGCGTGACGGCTATTCCGTCGACGTCTTCCTCGCCGACGCTGCGACCGGCACCGTCGTGCGCAAGCTGCTGAGCACTGCGGGGGACGCGCACTTCGACAGTCTGCAGTTCATCGAGTCGGCGGGAGCATGGGACGCGAAAGCGCGGCGGTTCGCGCTCGCGACGCTGCGCGATGGGCATCCGGCGCTGACGATCTTCGATATGCCGGACGGAGAGGTGCGGCAGGAGCTGGCCGTGCCCGGCGTCGATCAGATTTTCAGTCCCACATGGTCGCCCAGCGGAGCGGAGCTCGCGTTCAGCGCGCTGAAAGGCGGTGTGACCGATCTGTTCGCCATCGACGTCGCGACCGGTCACCTGCGCGAGCTCACGACGGACGCGTACTCCGACTTGCAGCCGTCGTGGTCACCCGACGGCCAGCGGCTGGTATTCGCCACGGATCGATTCTCGTCGTCGCTCTCGCGCCTGTCGTTCGGCCGCTACGAGCTGGCGATCCTCGATCTCGCGACGCTCATGGTGCATCCGCTCGGCGGCAGGAGCGGTGGCAAGAACATCGATCCGCATTGGTCGCCCGATGGCGCGAGCGTCTACTTCGTTTCCGACGCCGGCGGCATCAGCAACCTGCATCGCGTCGACGTGGCGACCGGTCAGGTGGCGCAGGTGACCGACGTCGCAACCGGCGTGAGCGGCATCACGGCGCTGAGTCCGGCGATCTCGATCGGCGCTGACGGCAGACGCGCTGCCATGAGCCTGTATTGGCGCGGCACCTACGAGATCCGAACGATGGATCTCGCAGGTGCCGAGCTTGCTCGGCCCATTCAGACGACGAACGTCCCGACGACCGCAGCGGCGCCAATCGAGGCGCCTGTCGCCTCGGCCGGAGCAAGCTCCGTCCCTCTGGGCGCCTCCGCCAGTGACGGATTCCTATCCAAGCCTTACGTCCCACGCCTGTCGCTTGCTCAAATCGGTTCGCCTTATCTCAGCGCGGGCGGCGGCGCGTTCGGCAGCTTCGTGCGCGCGGGTGTGTCGATGGGATTCGGCGACATGCTTGGTGAACAGGAGCTCGACACGGCCATCCAGGTCGGCAAGGAAGCGGTCGACAATGCCGTCGTCGCGACCTATATGAACCGCCGGTCGCGGTGGAACTGGGGCGTGAGCGGTGGACGCATTCCAGCGCTCGTCGGCGCGTCCGAAACGCTGGTGCGGACCACCGGTGCGGCAGGTGACGCGCTGATCGTCCGCGACACGAGCGTGCTGCAGCAGATTCACCGGCAGGCCGCAGGCGTCATCGCGTACCCGTTCAACCGCGCGCAGCGCATCGAGGCGAGCGTCGGCGTCGACGCGATCGCGTTCGACCAGCGGACCACGACTACGACATACGCGGCAGACACGGGACGCACGCTGAGCGACGCGACGGTTCATCGGTCAGGAGCGCCGGCAGCGACGATGATCCAGACCGGCGCGGCAATCGTGTACGACACGTCAGTGTTCGGCGCGGCGAGCCCCGTGCTCGGACAACGGTATCGCCTGGCGTTTGCGCCCGCCTTCGGCGATCTGAGCGTGCTCACAACGGTCGCCGATTACCGCCGGTATTTCATGCCGGTGCGCCCCTTCACGCTTGCGCTTCGCGTCGAAGGCGTGGCGCGTACCGGAAGCGACGCGACGGATGTGCGGCTGCTGCCGCTCGTGTGGAACCTGCGCGACATCGTCCGCGGATTCGACACCGACAACGAGACCATCCGCACGTCGCGCTTCGCGGTCGCCAACGCCGAGGTGCGGTTTCCGGTCGTCGGTCTGCTGCGCCACGATGTCAGCTACGGATCGCTGCCGCTCGAAGCGCTCGCGTTCGCGGACTGCGGACGGTTCTGGATTCCGACGGCGATCAACGTGAGAAACGCAGAGACCGCAGAGAACGCAAAACAAAGTTTCCCGGGGAGCTCTGCATTTCAGATGCAGTCCCGAAATCTGTGCAGCGCCGGCGCGGGCGCTCGCATCAACGCCGCAGGATTCGTGTTCGAGTTCGACGCCGTGCGTCCGTTCGGACCGGCCTCGAACGGCTGGCGCCTCGGGATCAACTTCCAACCAGGCTTCTGAGGCGGTCTCGCCGTCCCCCCGATCCTTCATCTGCGAGCCGGCGACGACAACTCAGCGATGGCCATCGGTCGAAGAAGCGATGTTGTCGATTCCGACGCTCCGCGTAGGCATTTTTCTTGGAAGGCGGATCGTGGAGGTGTCGCTATGAAGGAGACAGTATCGGCTGCGCTCGTGTTGCTGTTGAGCGCGGCATCGGCGTCGGCCGCAATCTCGACAGCCGAAACCAAGAGGCTTCAGGAAGCCTCGCAGGTCGTGCGCGAGCTGCGCGACGTGCCGGACAAGGGCGTGCCGGATGACCTGTGGAATCGGGCCCAATGCGTCGTCGTGATTCCGTCGATGAAGAAGGCGGCGTTGGGCATCGGCGGCGAGTACGGCCGCGGCGTGATGAGCTGCCGGACGAAAGAAGGCAGCACAACCTGGAGCGCGCCCCTGTTCATGCAGTTGGCGAAGGGGACATGGGGGCTGCAGATCGGCGCAGCAGAGATCGACCTCGTGATGCTCGTCATGAATCAGCGCGGAGCCGAAAAACTGCTGAACAATAAGGTGTCGCTCGGGGCCGATGCGACGATCGCGGCCGGACCGGTGGGCAGGGCTGGATCGGCGTCGACCGACGCGCAGTTCTCGGCAGAGATCCTGTCCTATTCGCGATCGCGCGGTGTGTTCGCCGGCATCGACCTCTCGGGCGGCGTGCTCCGCCCCGACGATGACCCGAACAGCGACGTGTACGGCCCGAACAAGTCGGCACGCGACGTCGTGATGGGCACCGGCGTCCCGGTTCCGACAGCGGCGCAGGACTTCGTGCGCTCTCTGTCGCAGGAAGCACGCGCGACGACAGGGAAGAAGTAGGTTCGATGCGTCGATTGGAGAGGCGCGGCCTGAAGGCCGTGCCCTACCGTCTGATAGCTGATAGCTGATAGCTGATAGCTGAAAGCTACAATGGTCCCTCGATGGAGGGACAGTCGTACCCGCCGGCCCGCACGATCGCGCCGCTCGTGCGGGAACATTTCGAACGTCATATCGGCGATGCCCGGCGGCGCGGACTCGATGGGATCGCGTCGGTGCCCGACACCGACGCGATCGAAGCAATCATCCAGGCCGCGTTCTGGGCGAGCCTGCGCCGCGAGGAAGGCTACATGCCGAAGATCTCGCTGGCGTTCGTCTCGCCGACCGAAGCTGTCCATCCTTTGCAGTTCGAACGACCGCTGCCGCTCGCGCCGGCGGCGCTGACGCGCGTCGCGCCGGCCGTCGAGCGTGCAGGGATCCATCTCGCCGTCTGGCGCGACGGCGACGGCTGGACGGTGTGGGGTACGGTGCGCGCGATTCCGAGCTTCTGTTTCGTCCTCGAAGCGGCGGCGCCGGGCCTGCTGGTGATCAAGCATCACCGCGGAGACACGGGCAAGTTCGTGAACGTCGCGGTGCTCGAAGGCGATCAGATCAAGATCGTCGACGAGCATGCATCGAGCCTTCCCGACTGTCCGCCGCTCCTCACGTCGCTGCTCGGCTTCACCGGTCGCGACATCGACACCGGCGCCGGCAGGACGAGCGATGACGGCGACGTGAACGTGCTCGTGCAGCTCGCCGTGTCGATGCGGGCCCACGGCCGCGGCGGCCTGCTGCTCGTCGTCCCGTCGGGCGCGGACGGCTGGCGCGAATCGATCGTCAAACCGATCTCGTACGCGGTGCAGCCGCCGTACACCGGCCTCACTCGCCTCGTCAACCAGCAATCGGACGATGAGCACCGCGACCCGTGGGTGCAGGCGCTGACGCGCGCGGTCGATGCGGTCGCTGGCCTCACGGCAGTCGATGGTGCGGCGATCATGACACGCGACTACGAGCTGCTCGCCTTCGGCGCAAAGATCGCGAGACGTAAAGGTGCGCCGCAGGTGGAACAGGTGTCGGTGACCGAACCGATCGAGGGCGGCGTGCCTTCCACGGTGACACCGGCGCAGCTCGGCGGCACGCGTCATCTCTCAGCGGCGCAGTTCGTCCAGGACCAGCGTGATGCGCTCGCGCTCGTCGCGTCGCAGGACGGTCGCTTCACGGTCTTCGCATGGTCGCCCTGTGAAGAGATGGTTCACGCGCATCGTGTCGAGACATTGCTCCTATAGTGGTGACGAGTTTGCACGGCCTCAGCGCAGGAGGATCTTTATGCGAACTCTGCTTTTTGCGGGCGTGGCGTTGAGCTGTGCCGCAGCGCTCAGCGCGCAGTCCCAGACGCAGTCGAAGAGCTCGGCCGATCGCGACGCGAGCAAGCGGGTGACCGTCAGCGGATGCGTCGAACGAGCCGACCAGGTGACGCCGAACGACACGACGACGACGGTGGACAGCCTCTCGTTCGTGCTGATCAAGCCGATGGCGGAGAAGGCGACGGGGACGACGGGGACGGCGACGGCGGACGCAGCGCGCGCGAACGGGAACAGCGATCCTCGCCTGTATCGTCTCGACGGCACGGTCGATCAACTCAATCCGCACGTCGGACAGAAAGTGGAGATCGTCGGCAGCGTCGCCGAGGCGCCGACCGAGCCGAAGGGCACGGTCTCGCCAGCGAACGTGCCGCGGCTGAAGGTCGAGTCGGTGAAGATGCTGAGCGCGACCTGTCCCCGCTGACTTACACTGTCTGAATGCGACTGTGGAGCAGTGGTGCATTAGTCTCGGTCTGCTTCGCGGCTGCGATTGCGACGGGCGGTCGCGCCGCGTCGCCGCCGGCGTGCGATCCCGGTAACGGCGGACTCAAGCTGCCCGACGGCTTCTGCGCGCTCGTCGCGGCCGACAATCTCGGTCCCGCGCGGCATCTCGTCGCCGCCCCCAACGGCGATGTCTACGTCGCCATCCAGCAGAATCGCTCCGACACGAGCGGCGTCTACGCGCTGCGCGACACCGACGGTGACGGCAAGTTCGATCAGAAGGAGCTGCTCGGCAACGCCGGGGGCACCGGCATCGCGCTTCGCAACGGATATCTGTACTTTGCGACGCCGAACTCGGTCATTCGCTGGAAGCTGACGGCCGGCCAGTTGAAACCTTCGGGTCAGGCTGAAACGGTCGTGAGCGCATTGCCCGAGCGCGGTCAGCACGAGGACAAGGGCATCGCGTTTGACGGCAGAGGCGGCATGTACGTGAACGTCGGCGCCCCGTCGAACGCCTGCCAGAATCCCGATCGCCGGCCGAAGATTCCGGGACAGGATCCTTGTCCGCTACTCGAGACCTACGGCGGCATCTGGAGGTTCGACGAGAACAAGACGGGACAGACGTTCGCCAACGGCACGCGGTACGCCACCGGTCTTCGGCAGATGATCGCGATCGCGTGGCACGACGGCGCGCTTTACCTGGTGATGAACAACCGCGATTCGCTGGACCAGCTGTGGCCGGATCTGTTTAAGCCTCAGGATAACCAGACGCGTCCGGCCGAGCCGATGTACCGCGTCGATCGCGCCGGCGACAACTTCGGCTGGCCGTACTGCTTCTACGACTACACGCAGAACACCCTGCTGCTGAATCCCGAGTACGGCGGCGACGGAAAAACTGTAGGCCGCTGCTCGCAGTTCAAACCGCCGATCGTCGCCTTTCCGGCGCACTGGGCGCCCGTCGCGCTGATGTTCTACACCGGGTCGCAGTTCCCGAAGAAATATCAGGGCGGCGCGTTCATCGCGTTCCATGGATCGTGGAACCGCGCGCCGGCGCCGCAGGACGGCTACAACGTGACGTTCCAGCCGTTCTCGGGCAACAAACCGTCGGGCAAGTTCGAGGTATTCGCCGACGGCTTCGCCGGCCGCACGCCGCTGATGCAGCCGAATCTGGCAGCCGCCCGTGCCGACGGCGTCGCGCAGGGGCCCGACGGCTCGCTCTACATCGGCGACAGTGAGAAGGGAAAGATCTGGCGTGTCCTCTATACAGGGAAATAGCGCGCAGTCGCAGACCTGGAGCGCCGGCGGCTACGCGCGCCACGCGCCCTTCGTGCCGGCGCTCGGGGCCCCGCTCATCGATCGGCTGGATCCAAGACCGGGCGAGCGCATTCTCGATCTCGGCTGCGGCGACGGCGTGCTCACCGAGCAGATCGCGCAGCGCGGCGCGGCAACGGTGGGCGTCGACGCGTCGCCGGGCATGATCGAGGCCGCGCGGGCGCGTGGTCTCGACGCGCGGCTGATGAACGTCGAGCGCCTGACGTTCGCCGAGGAGTTCGACGGCGTCTTCTCGAACGCCGTGCTTCATTGGGTGAAGGACGCGGACGCGGTCATCGCGGGCATCTATCGAGCGCTTCGGCAGGGAGGACGCTTCGTCGGCGAGTTCGGCGGTCACACGAACATCGCCGCGATCAGCGTGGCCTTGCGTGCCGTGCTGCCGACGCACGGCGTCGATGCACCCGCTGACTGGTACTATCCGACGCCGGCGGAGTATCGAAGCCGCCTCGAGGCGCAGCGATTCATCGTGAACGAAATCGCTTTGGTCCCGCGTCCGACTCCGTTGCCGACGGGGATGGCGGGTTGGCTCGAAACGTTCCGTGGGACGCTGCTCGATACGCTGCCCCCCGAGAAACGGCAGGCGGCGAAAGACGAGATCATCGAGCTGTTGCGGCCGTCGCTCTGCGATGAGCGCGGCCAATGGACGGCCGATTACGTCCGCCTTCGGTTCACGGCGCAAAAGCCGTAGCCATCTCAGGCCTGACACCCTGCTCTGCTTACGTCTTCCGTGGCAGCTCTAGGGTTTGTGACAATAAAGAAGACACAAACATCGCGCCCTGACGCGACATTATTCAGTGAGCGCTCGTGCGCCGGCATGGCTTCGCGTTGTGCTGGGCGTACCGAATGAAGGACTTCAATGAGAGCCATGCCGTGCCGTTCATGCGAATCGGCGCGCGGCACTCGAACGTGTTTCCCGCGGCCCGCCATTCCTTCTTCTCTGTTTCGACAGCTCGCCGTGGCCTTTATCTTGCTCAGTTCTATTACTACGCCGATCGGGTGTACCGGATTCATGCAGACAGAGCACCGCGCGCAGTTCTACCTGAACGACGGCTACTTATGCGAAGCGGCCGCGCAGTTCCTTGCGGACGGCCTCCGCGACGGCGGTTCGATTGTGCTCATCACGAGCACGCCGCGCCGCGACTCGATTGCGTCCCATCTCCTGACGCACGGCTTCGATCTGACGCCGCTCGGCAACAGCGGCAAAGCGACCGTCTGCGACGCGCGCGAGCTGCTGGCGCAGTTCATGGCCGAAGGCGTCCCCGATCGCGGCCGCTTCACGACGGCGCTGTCGTCGCTGCTCGATCGCTGCGCGGTGGCGGGCGATCAGCCCGCGCATGTCTACGGCGACATGGTCGAGGTCCTCTGTCAGGACGGCAATCCGTCGGGCGCCATTCAGGTCGAGCAGCTGTGGAACGAGCTCGCGGAGGCGCGCCGCTTCTCGGTGATGTGCGGCTTCGCGCTCGCGAGCTTTCCGACGGCGGCGCATCTCGCGCACTTCGAAGAGGTCTGTCGACACCACACGCACGTTTTGCCAACGGAGCGATACGTGAACGTCATCAACGATGCGCACCAGCTGCGTGAGATCGCCATCCTGCAACAGCGGGCGCAGACGCTCGAAGCGGAGCTGGAGCAGCGCAAGGCGCTCGAGCGGGCGCTGCGCCAGGCGATCGCGGATCGCGACGCTTCGAGCCGGTTGAAAGATGAATTCCTGGCGGTCGTGTCGCACGAGCTGCGCACGCCGCTCAACGCGATTCTCGGCTGGACGCAGATCGCCACAGGCCAGGAAACCGACGCGAGCACGATCCGCCGCGCGCTCGGGATCATCCAGCGCAACGCCACGGCACAACTCCACGTCGTCAACGACCTGCTCGACGTCTCGCGGATCGTGGCGGGGCAGATGCCGATGTCGGCCGACTCGATCGATCTCGGCGAGACGATTGCCGCGGCGATCGAGACGGTCAAGCCTGCGGCGCTCGCGAAGAACGTCCAGATCGATTTCACGATCGAGCCCGACTCGCGGCTCGTGGTCGGCGACCCCGCGCGGCTGCAGCAGGTGTTCTGGAACCTGTTCGCAAACGCGATCAAGTTCACGCCGCCACGCGGACGCGTCGACGTGCGGCTCGGTCGCGACGGACTCTATGCGCTGATTACCGTCACCGACACGGGCGAAGGGATTGACGCCGAGTTCCTGCCGCACGTGTTCGAGCGATTCCGTCAGGCCGACGGCGGGCCGACGCGCAAGCACGGCGGCCTCGGCCTGGGTCTCGCGGTTGTGCGGTATCTCGTCGAAGCGCACGGCGGGTCGGTGGCCGCTCAGAGCGCCGGCGAGAGCCGCGGCGCGACGTTTACCGTGCGGCTGCCGGCCGCGTAGTCCGGCGTCGGCGCCTCGCCTCAGAAGCTGAAGAACAGCAATAAATCGACGCCCGCGCGCTCGACGCGCCTGAACGGCGCGCGCGCCTCGAGCGATTGCGCGTCCGAGAACGTCGCGCGCAGCCGCAGGATGCGCGACAGGTAGTACTCGATCGTCGCCTCGTCGTACGGCTCGGGCCCGAACTGACGGCTGAACTGCGCGACCAGGCCGGGCGCGATCTCCTGGCCGATCGTCACTCGCGGGCCCCCGCCGAAATCGCCCTCCGCTTCGACCGAAAGAATGTCGAGGCCGATCTCGTTCTCGATCGCCGAGATGAGCGGAGTGGCGAGGAAGCCCGCGGCCAGCGTTCCCGCCCGCGCGACGAGATTCTGCTGCTGCGCCGCGGTCAGCTGATTCGTCGACGCGTTGAAGACGATGAGCGAGAGGATGTCGGCGGCGTCGAGCGGGGGATTGCTCGACAACCGCAGCTCGGGCTTCTGCAGCGGCCCAAGGATGCTGACGCGCGTCTCGACGCCCGTAATGACACGCGTCACGGCCACGTACACTTCGGGATTGAGATCGCCGTGAAAGTTGATGGAGCTCTCCGTCTCGGACACGGTGAAGCGGCGCCCCTGAAAGCTGTATGTGCCGCTGACGCGATCGAGCGATCCGGTGACCGACACCGGCTGGCCCGGATCCTTATAGATATACAAATCGCCGAGCACGCGAAGGTTGAAGTCGCCGAAGCCGAGCGGCGTGCCTTGCGAGATCTGGACGTTCTTGCCGGTCAGCTTCAGCGTGTTCGGCACGTGAAGCGTGAAGTCGAGCAGGAGCCGGTCCCACGGATTCAGCGCGGCGACGGCGTCCACCTGCGTGAGGTCGGTCGGCTCGGTGGCGTACGGCTGGAACAGCGTCCGCTCGAGGATCTCGTCGACCTTCAAATCGCTCGACTCGACAGTGATGTCGCCCGTCACCTTCGGCTGTTCGAAGCGGCCGCGGAACTTGAGTGAGGCGTCGACGTCCATCCGGCCGAGCGTGCCGCGCAGGACCTCGAATTTTCGCGCGGTCAGATCGATCTCGAGCTCGCCCACACGCAGTTCGTGCGTGCCGAGGCTGCCGTGCACGTCGAGCGGCTGGCCGCCTTCGTCCTCGACGTGCAGCGCGTCGACGCTGATCCGATCGCTGGCGAGCGTCACGACGGCGCGCGCGTTCTTGTAGCGCGAGCCGGTGGCGCTCACGACGAATCCGGCATCGGCAACCGCGACGGATCCGGCGAAATGCGGATCGCGGCTCGTGCCGATCGCCTTGACGTTCAACTCCAGCCGTCCCGACACCTTCTGGACGACGTTGGTGACGCCTTCGACGAGGCCGAGATCGATCGAGCTCGATTTGATGTCGACGTCCATCGGCGCCTCGGGCAGCGACGCATCGAACAGTCCCATCGGCAGGGAACCCGCTGCAGTCAGCCAGATGCCCGGGGACTGCTCGAGGCGAACGTCGATCTTCGCGATCTGATCGACGTAATCGACCCGGCCGGTCAGCTGTTGGAAGGTGACGCGCTCGACGCGGCCGCTGCTGATGGTGAAGGTACCCGCCACGACGGGCCGTGCGCGCGTCCCGCGCACCGTCGCGTCCAGGTCGATCACGCCGCCGTAGCGAGTGGGACGGTCGAATGCGCTCTGCAGCGTTTCGAGGAACACATGCGACGCCGTCACGCGCAGCGTCCCGGCGCCGTCGTCGCGCCAGGTGCCGGACACGCCGATGCGCGCGTCGCCGCCGCCGCCGGCGAGGAACGCAATGGGCGACACCTCGAGCCCGCCGCTCGTCCACTTGAGGCGCGGCGGCGCGTCGCTCGCCGCCAGCCGCCACGGCTCCCGGCCCAGCGTGAGCGTCAGGTCCAACAGCGTGACGTCGGTCTCGCCGCTCTTCGGGCTCTCGATGATCGCCGAGCCCGCAATCTGTCCGTGGCGGCCGCCCGCTTGTGAAAGCGTGAGGTCGAAGCCGAGCTTCGACGCATCGAACGTGATCGTCCCCGACGCCTCCTCGAACGCGATACCCAATGCGTTGACGAAGGTTGCGCGTCCGTTCACGCGCGTCTGCGCGGCGGCGGCGCCTTCGCCGCCGTCGAGCGGCAGCGTCACGTCGTACGCGCCGTTCATCGTCAGCGCGTACACGTCGAACGCATCCAGGTCGGTCGTTGTCGCGTCGCCGATCGCACGCGCGGCATCGAGCGATCCGCTCACGCGTCCCTTCGTCGTCACGACGCCGCCGATCTCGCGTCCGGTCAGAGCCTGCAGCTGACCGAGATCCGCGCGGTCGATGTCGTAGGTGAAGTCGATCGATGGACGATCCGTCAGCGTCAGCGACCCCGATCCACGTCCCGCGATCGCCGGCCCCGATGCCTCGAACCGCGCGACGGAGAGCATCGACTCGCGAAGCGTGGATTCGGCGGTGCCGCGATCGATCGCCAGGCCGTGAACCGTGGAGTTTTCGAGCGTCAGCGTGCCCGCGACGTCGTAGGCATCGAGCGGGGTCGTCTCGGCGGTCAGCAGGCCGCGAACCGTCGCCTGCACGCGGCCCGACCCGGTGAGCGACGCCTCGAATCGTGGATCGGCGAACGGAATCGACGGATCGACGTGCGCGATCGCGCCGGCGTACGAGGCGCGAAGCGTGCCATGATCGATGGCCAGCGTCACGTCGGCGTCCGACAGGACGCCATGGAACATCTCGGCGCGCGCGAGCCGGCCGCCGGCCGTCAGCGCGAGCGTCGCGCGATCCGTGCCGGCGCCGTCCACGTGAAAGTGACCGGCGACGGCCCCTTCGTAGCGCGGCTGCTGCAGCCAGCCGACTTCGAGCCCGGCGCCGAGTCGATGCAGGTTCATGCGATCGACGTCGCCTTCACCGGTGAACCGCAGCGGCTTCTGCGACGTGTCGAGACTGCCGGTCGTGCCGGCCCCGATGACGGCCCCCAGAAAGCGCGACTGCGCGAACGTCGCATGACCGACGACGAACGCGTTGCTGAATTGCCCGGTGATGTCGTAGTCGAACGTCAGCGTGCTCTCGACCTGCGGTACCGGCACGCTCTTCGGAACGCGGCGAAGGTCGAGCGCCGTGGTCACGCCCGCGAACCGGAACGGAAACGGATCGTCGAGGCCGATCGAGCCGTTGGTCGTTGTCACATCGGCGAGGTAGGCGCGAGCCGTCGCGTCGGTGACGAGCACCGCCGTTTGCGTAATCTTTCCGCGCGCGTGCACATCGTCGGCCTCGTAGCCCATATACATCGCGTGCGCGCCGTCGAAGGTGTATGAGCCGCGAGGGAAATGGCGCCCGAGCTCGAGGGCCAGATCGAACGTCACGTGGCCGGTGATGTCCGACGGTCGATCGGAACGACCGAGCCAGTGGCCCATGTCGAGCCGCTCGATGTCGAGCACGCCCGATCCACGCCAGCCCGGCACGCTCGTGTCGAGCGTGAGGCGGCCGTTGACGCCGCCGCCGGTACCGTCGAGCCGAAGGTCGGTGGCGAGCGCGTTGGTCGGTCCCTTCAGCGCCGTGTCGAATGACGCCTCCACGGCGATGTTTTTCAGGCCGCGCAGGACGCCGGACCATTCCTGAAACGCGAATCGATCGGCGCGGACCTGCAGATCGAGCTCGGTCGGGGTCGGCTCGTTGTCGATCGTGCCGGCGAGCATGAACGTCGATCGCGGCGTTTCGACGCGCAGCTTGTCGAAGAACCAGCCGGTCGGTCCGCGCCCGAAGACACCCGTCAGCGCGGTGACGGTCAGCTCCGGCGCCGCGCCGACCCACGAGATGCGGTTGAACGTGAACTGCCAGCGGACAGGGTAGTACGCAAAGGCGAGCGACGCGTTGAGCGAGGCGTAATCAGTCGGTACGTGGGCAGCGCCGAAGTCGAGCGGGTCGCGCAGCGTCACGTGTCCGTCGACGATCTCGATCGCCTGAATCTCGATCGGCCGGCGCGGACCGGTGCGCTGCTGCTCGCGGCTTTCGCGCTTGACGAGCGCGCCGAGATCCCACCGGCCGTCCGCCTGTCTCCCGCCCACGATTCGCGGCCGCACCAGACGAATGCGGCGGATGACGACGCCTTCCTGCAGTAGCTCCCGGATGCTGTAGCTGAGCGCGATCTCGTCGATTTCGACCAGCGGCTGGGCGTTGCGCGCGAGGCGCACGCCGCCCAGCTGAATGCCGCGGAACAGCGAGCCTTCGAGGCGAGCGATGTCGAGCGTCGCGGTCAAGTACTGGTTGGCCTGGCGAATGATCAGCTGGCGGATCTGGTTCTTGGCCCAGCCGGTTTCGAGTGCCGCCAGCGCGACGCCGATGAGGATCAGAACGATGACGATGAGGGCGACGGAGATCTGCGCAGCGCGTCGAAGTCGCGACACTTCATAACGATGTTATCAATCACAGAGTCGTTGCGCTCGTCTGAAACTCCGCCGCTCGCCTGAAAGGCTCGCGCGACTCCTGCCGTCACTCCTACACGGTAGCGCCAGCCTTTTAGGCGAGCGAATACTCACGGTCGCGCGAGCGTTAGCCGAGCGGGACGATCAGCGGCAGTACTGCCGAACCAGCTGGAGCAAGCGATCGAAATCGAGAGGTTTCTTCAGGAAGGCTTCAGCCTGCACGTCGGCGGCGCGTGATTGATCGAGCGCCGACAGCACGATGACCGGGACGTCTGCGAACGCCGGATCGGCCTGCTGCTTCCGGCGGAATTCCCAGCCGTCCATCACCGGCATCATCAGATCCAGCAGGATAACGTCGGGCTTGATATGGCCGTTGTGCAGATATTGCAGCGCCTCGGATCCGTTCGCGACCGCAGCCGCTTGAAAACCTTCGAGTGAGAGCAGTTGAGCCATCATCTCGCGAAGATCGGCATCGTCCTCAACGATCAGAACGGGGCAATGCGCTATCCCTGGAGGCATAGTCGAAGGAATCGGTGTAAGCTCTACGGCACGCTGTCACTGTTATCTACGCAACAAGCCGACGATTATAGGCCAGCTGCCCCGCTTGTCCACTCCGCCACCGTCCGCGCCGATCTCCGGCGTGGCCACGAACTGGGGCTCGTGACGCTGGCCGCGATGCTCGTCTTCGTCGTGCTCTTCTGGCGGCTCGGCACGCCGACGTTCTGGGATCCCGACGAGGCGCATTACGCGGAGACATCGCGCGAGATGCTCGCGTCCGGCGACTGGTGGGCGCCGCATTTCAACGGTCAGCTCTTCTTCGACAAGCCGCCGCTGTTTCACCAGCTGCAGGCGGCGGCGATGATGGCGTTCGGACCGGGCGAGTTCGCTGCACGGATCGTTCCCGCAACGGCGGCGTTGGGCCTCATCCTTCTCACTGCATGGTTCGGCGCGACGCTGGTGTCGAAGCACGTCGGCATTGTCGCCGGGCTGATGCTGGCGGCGAGCCCGGGTGTATTCGCGCTCGCGCGCTACGCGATTCTCGACACGTTGTTCGTGATGTTCACCTTCGGCGGCGCCGTTCTGCTCGCGGTCGCGGCGCTGCGCGGCCCGCGGCGCCTGCAGTGGCTGGGGTACCTGCTCGTCGCGCTCGGCGTCGCAACCAAGGGACCGCTGGCGATCGTGCTCTGCGGGCTGACGCTCCTCATCGCCATCGCTGCCTCGCGCGATCTCCGGGTCCGCCTGCTGCGACTGAACTGGATCGCAGGCCTCCTCGTCGTGCTCGCGCTCTCGTCGCCGTGGTTCCTCTATATGTACGTCCGCTACGAGCATGCGTTCGTCAGCAGTTATTTTCTCGACGAAAACGTCCGGCTGTTCGCAGGCAGCCGTTTCGGCAACCAACCGGGACCATGGTTCTACTTTCAGATTCTCGCGACGGGACTGCTCCCCTGGACGGGTATCGTCGTCGGACGCCTGGTGGATGACGTCCGCGCCGCGATCCGCCGGCAGCCGATCGACGCCGTCGAAACGGTGCTGTGGGCGTGGACGGCGGCGGTTGTCGGCTTCTTCACGCTGTCGAGCTTCAAGTTGGATCACTACATCTTTCCGGCGGCGCCGGCGCTGTGTCTCTTGTGCGCGCGCGCATGGGCCAGCATCGTCGACGATCCGTTAGCGCCGCGAAACGCGGCGACGCGGATCGGCGCGCACCTCGTCGGTCCGCTGCTCGTGCTCATGGGCGTCGGGTGTGGATACTTCCTGATCGCGCGCCTCGAGTTGCCGCGCGCGGCGATCGTCGTGCCCATCGTCATCACGCTCTGCGGCGCCGCGCTGACGGCGTTCACCAACGTTCGGGGGCGCGCCGGCGGGCGTCCGCCGCGGATTCCATGGTTCGCGCTGACAGCGCTCATCGTCATCTACGCGGGACTGATTGCGTTCGTCCTGCCGGCGCTCGAGCAACGCAAGGTCGTGCCCGATGTGGCGCGGTGGGTTGCCGGCCAGGCGCGCGCCGCCGATCGGATCGCGACCTTCCGGCTGAACCGCTGGACACCGGCGTTCCGCTTCTACGTCGATCGACCGATGGAGATCCTCGATGACGCATCAGAAGCCGAAGCGTTCTTCCGTGAGCCGGAGCCCTTCTACTGCGCGATGCGCCGCGCGGCGTACGACGAGTTCGTCGCGCGCGGCGTGCCGCTGACCATCGTCTATCACCGCGAGGGCATGTGGGCCACGTCGGGACGCGTCCTCTGGCGCCGCCGAGTCAGGCCCGAACAGTTCGTGATCGTCTCGCGCGCGCAGTAATATCAAAGGTCATATGACCCGCATGTGTCGATTCGTTCCGGTCGTCGTGTGTCTCTTCCTCATCGGTCCCGGCGCCGTCGATGCGCAGCGCAGTGGCGGCCAGCCGACGAGCGCGGGACCGTTCGGCGCGCTTCGATGGCGCAGCATCGGTCCGCCGCGCGGCGGACGATCGATTGCCGTGAGCGGAAGCGCGGCGCGTCCGTACGAGTACTACATGGGCGCGACCGGCGGCGGGTTGTGGAAGACGACCGACGGTGGAACGACCTGGCGCGCGGTGACGGACGATCACATCCACAGTTCGTCGGTCGGTGCGGTTGCCGTGGCGCCTTCCAATCCCGACGTCGTCTACATCGGCACAGGCGAAGCCGACATTCGGGGCAACATCATTCAGGGTGACGGCGCGTACAGGTCCACGGACGGCGGCAAGACCTGGACGCACATCGGTCTGACCGAGACACAGGTGATCGCGAAGATTCGCGTCCACCCGACCAACCCGGATCTCGTGTACGTCGCGGCATTCGGTCATCATGCGGCGCCGAATGCCGAGCGCGGCGTCTATCGATCGAAGGACGGCGGGAAGACGTGGGACAGGATTCTGTTCCGCGACGACAGGACGGGCGCGAACGAGCTGGTCATCGATCCGAACGACGCGCAGGTGATTTACGCGGCGCTGTGGCAGGCGTACCGAAACTCGTGGGAGATGTCGAGCGGAGGAGCCGGCAGCGGCGTCTTCAAGACGACCGACGGCGGCGACCACTGGACCGAGATCACGCGCAATCCAGGCCTGCCCAAAGGCATCCTGGGCAAGATTGGCCTGTCGGTGTCGGGCGCCGACTCGAACCGCGTCTACGTGCAGATGGAAGCCGAAGACGGCGGCTTCTTCATGTCCGACGATGCCGGCGCGACATGGAAAAAGGTGACCGACCGGCGCGACCTACGGCAGCGGGCCTTCTACTACACACGCGTGTACGCCGATCCGAAGGTGAAGGACACGGTGTACGAGCTGAACGTGAACTTCCACAAGTCAACCGATGCGGGAAAGACCTGGACCACGATCCGCGTGCCGCACGGCGACAACCACGATATGTGGATCGCGCCGAACGAGTCCAATCGGATGATCGAAGCCAACGACGGCGGCGCCACGGTTTCGGTCAACGGCGGCGAGACGTGGACGGCGGAAACGATGCCGACCGCGCAGTTCTATCACGTCATCACGACGAAGCACGTGCCGTATCACGTGTGCGGCGCCCAGCAGGACAACAGCACGGCGTGCGTCTCGAGTCAACCGCCGCAAGGCGGACCGGGCGGAGCAGGCGGCGGCGCCGATCAGGTGTTTTATTCGGTCGGCGGCGGCGAGAGCGGCTACATCGCGAGCGATCCACGGACACCCGATGTGTTCTACGCGGGGAGCTATGGCGGTCTGATTACGCGTCTGGATCGCAGGACCGATCAGGAGCGCCAGATTAATCCCTATCCCGACAATCCAATGGGATACGCATCGGCTGATATCGCCGAGCGCTTCCAATGGACGTTTCCGATCGTGATGGCGCCGACCGATCCGGGCATCATCTACGTCGGCTCGCAGCACCTGTGGAAGACGACGAACGAAGGTCAGAGCTGGACGAAGATCAGCCCCGACCTGACGCGCCACGATCCGAAGACGATGGGGTCGTCGGGCGGACCGATTACCAAGGACAACACCGGCGTCGAGACCTACGCGACGATCTTCACGGTCGCGCCCTCAGGGCGCGACGCGAACGTCATCTGGACGGGATCCGACGACGGCTACGTGCAGGTGACCCGCGACGGCGGGAGAAACTGGAAGAACGTCACCCCAAAGGACCTCGGCGACTTCGCGCGCATCAGCCTCATCGAGGCGTCGCCGTTTCGCGCCGGCACGGCATACGTGGCGGCGAATCGCTATCAGCAGGACGACTTCAGGCCGTACGTCTATCGGAGCGACGATTTCGGCGAGACGTGGACGAAGATCGTCAACGGCGTGCCGGCCAACGAATTCGCGCGCGCCATTCGCGAAGACATCAAGGTCGCCAGGCAGTTGTATCTGGGCACCGAGCACTCCATCTACATCTCGTTCGACGACGGAGCGAACTGGCAATCGCTGAAGCAGAACCTGCCCGACACGCCGGTACATGACATCGCCATCGAAGAGCGCGACCTGGTGATCGCCACGCACGGCCGCGGCTTCTACATCATCGACAACATCTCGCCGCTCAGGCAGGGCGGGCTGAAGACCACAACCAGCTTTCACCTCTACAAACCGCAGGACGCGCAGCGCGGCCTCGATCGCAATGCCGCGATCGATTACTACCTCAAACAGGCGGCGCAGAAAGTGACGATGGAAATCGTCGATGCGCAGGGGAAGGTGATTCGGACGTTTACCGGCACGCCGGAAAACGAAAAGGCGCCCGCGCGGCCCCAGGGCGGCGGACCTGGGAGTGAAGATGAGTTCTTCCGCCGCCCGCCCGATCCGCATCCGCCCGTCAGCGCGGGCCTTCATCGCGTGAACTGGGACATGCGCTATCCGGGCGCGACCGATTTCCCGGGCATGGTGATGTGGGCGGCGAACACGCGAGGGCCGGTCGCGCCGCCCGGCACGTACCAGGTCAAAGTGACCGCCGACGGCGATACTCAGACGCAGTCGTTCGCGATCAAGCGTGAGCCGCACATCCTCGGCCACGTGACCGATCAGGATCTGCGCGAGCAGTTCGACCTCGCGATGAACGTCCGCAACAAGGTGACGCAAGCGAACGAATCGGTGCTGCTCATTCGCGGCATCAAGCAACAGATTGTCGATCGCAAAGGGAAGCTGGACGCGAAGGCGACGGCCGCCGCGCGCGCGCTCGACGATCTCGAGCAGTCGTTGAGCGCGGTGGAAAACGAGATCTATCAGACGAAGCTGCAGAGCAGCCAGGATCCGCTCAACTTCCCGATCAAGTTGAACAACAAGATCGCAACGCTGCAGAACGTCATCGAAAGCTCCGACACCGCGCCGACCGAACAGGCGTACTCCGTTTTCCGCGCGCTGAGCGGCCGCCTCGACGAACAGCTGACGAAGCTCGATGCGGCGGTGAAGACGAAGCTGCCCGCGGTCAATCAACTGCTGCAGCGGCAAAAGCTGGATCCGATGAAAGCGGAACCGCTCAAAGTGGAGGAGAAAACGACCACCTCGCAGCCATAGCTGTAGCGCGGGGCTGTATCGGTAGCGCGGGGCTGTACCGGTAGCGCGAGGCTGTACCGGTAGCGCGAGGCTGTACCGGTAGCGCGAGGCTGTACCGGTAGCGCGAGGCTTTCAGCCGAGCGAGGAGGCTCGCGTCGAAGGCTCGCCTGAAAGGCTCGCCCTACCTGGGGATCGATTCTCAAATGCGCGTCGCGCGTCGATATATCATCAGCGGCCGCGTGCAAGGCGTCGGATTCCGGTTCTTCACGGAAGCGGCGGCGATGCGCGAAGGGATCGACGGGTGGGTCCGCAACCTGCCCGACGGCCGCGTCGAAGTCGCCGCCGAAGGCGATGCCGACGCGATGGATCGATTCGAGCGTTCGGTGCGCCACGGCCCGCCGGGCGCGCGCGTCGACGACGTCGACGTCACGGAGAACGTGCCGACCGGCGCGACGGGATTCCGCACCAGATGAAGCGCCGGGGCCGAGCGAGGCGCATTGAATAATGTTGACCATGGATCTCAAAGACAAGATCCGTCACGTGCCCGATTTCCCGAGAGCCGGGATTCTGTTCTACGACATCACCACGCTGCTCCAGGACCCCATGGGCTTCCACGCAGCGATCGACAGCCTCGCGCTGCCGTTCGCCGGCCAGGGGATCGACATCGTCGTCGGCATCGAAAGCCGCGGGTTCATTTTCGGATCGGCCGTCGCCGATCGGATTGGCGCGGGCTTCACGCCTGTGCGGAAGCCGGGAAAGCTGCCGTCGAAGACCGTGCGCGCCAGCTACGATCTCGAGTACGGCACCGACGCGCTCGAGATGCACGACGACGCCATTCGGAAAGGGCAGCGGGTGGTGATCGTCGACGACCTGCTTGCGACCGGCGGCACGGCGCGCACCACGCGCGATCTCGTGAAGCGGCTCGGAGGCGACGTGCGCGCGCTCGCATTCCTCATCGAGCTCGTGGGTCTCAACGGCCGCGCGAAGCTGGACGGCGAAAACGTCCACACGGTCCTGAAGTATTGAAAGAGCGTGGCCGTGGGGAGACACGGGTAGTGCAGGCCTGGAGGCCGGACGAAACAACACGTGTTGCTTGTTCTCTGCACTGGTATCGCCGCGGCGGTCGCCGCGTGGTTCGGACAACGGATCATCGGCGCGATCAAGGCTGCGCGCGAAGAGGCCGCGCGCGGCCGCACGCTCGCGATCATGCATCTCTTCGCGCCGGCGATTGCGGCGGCGCAACAGGATCCGCGAGCGCTCCTGGTCTGGCAGCCGCTCGCGGGGACCGCACGCCAACTTTTTCCGAAAGAGTTCGATGCGCTCGATCGCACGGCCGGCGCGGCGTTTCCGTTCACAACCGAGCTCCTGCAGTCTGCGCACGCTCAGTGGAGCGCGGACTGGCTCTCGTGGGAACGGATGCACGACGCGACGTACAAGGTGAAGGCAGCCGAGGCAGAGCATGAGCTCGCGGCCTCGGGTGGCGCGCCGTTCGTCCGCGCCAAGCTCGATGCGATCGAGAAAGAAAAGCTCGATTTGTATCAGCGCCGATATCAGGAGTACATCCGCGTCGCGAAAGCGCTGCAGGCGCTCATCCCACAATTAAAGTGATCGGTGGTCTGTTTCGTACCATGCGTAGCAACGGAACACGTCAGCCATAACTCATTGCAACGCCGCAAGTAGCCTGAAAATCCCACCGCTTTTCTGCGCTGATTTGTGCTGATTCAGAACAACGCCGGATTCTCGGCCGGCTGCCGTAGTCTCGCCGTAACGCAAATACTGACAGTCATTTAGAACAGACTTTCCGCGCTTCCGATGGCTGGAAGTGTTCTTGCTCATCGATACGACTGTCAGCTAAACGTCACTGGTGTCATCTATGACCACGTCGCGGACTTGGACACGACTGCGCTCGACGCTAGCGATGTTCGCGCTTTACGTCGCGTCGTCGCTCACGCTTCGCGGCGCGGCGGTCGAACAGCGCGCGCAGATCTCGATCGATCTTCCGGGCCAGGAGACGCGCCAGACGACGACGGCCCGCGCGCGCGTCATCGTTCGCGGCAGCGATGCGGATCTCGATGCACTCGCGTTACGTCATCGCGTGCAGATCGTCAGGCGGCTCAACGGCGCCGCCGTCCTGCTCGCCAATAACCACGAGCTCGGCTCGCTGGCCGCCGACGCGGCCGTCGAATCCGTGGCGTACGAAGATCAACGACCCGCGCGCACGGCCGATCCTGCGGAGCGCTTCGGTTCAGGACCACGAATCGATGCCGTAGGAAACGTGGATGACGTCGCCCAGTGCGCGGGAGGCAGTGGACATTGCGGGTGCGAACTGACTATCGGCTTCACGACAAGGTGTGGTGTATGAGAGTGGCATGTTTCCGGGCAAGACTCCGCTGGGCCGTTGCGCTGATCTCGCTCTTCGCCGTCACGTCGGCGTTGACGCTGCGCGGGGCGGGACGCGATCACCGCGCGCATCTGTCGCTCGACCTCGTGCGGCACGAAGCGCGTCAAACGACGGCGGGCGCACGCGTCATCGTTCGAGGCGGCGACGCCGCCCTCGACGCGCTCGCCGCCAAACATCATGTGCGGATCGTGAGGCGCCTGCCCGGCGCGGCGGTCCTGCTGGCGAACAGCAGCGAAATCACCGCGCTTGCTGCCGATGCGGCGGTCGATTACCTGTCGGGCGACACACCGGTCGGCGCGTGGATGTCGGTGTCCAACCAGGCGACCGGCGCCGATCAGGTGCGCGCGGGCCTGTCGCCGGGATCCGGCAACATCGCCGGCGTGAACGGCCAGGGCGTCACGGTCGCGGTGCTCGACTCGGGCATCAACGCGCAGCACGCAGCTCTGGCCGGCAAAGTGATCGCCAGCGTCAGCATGGTGACTGGAGATTCATCGACGGCCGATGCGTACGGCCACGGCACGCATGTCGCCGGCATCATCGCCGGGAGCGCCACGACCACGACGCCGCTCTATAACGGCGGCATCGCACCCGAGGCACAGCTCGTGAACGTGCGCGTGCTCAACGCCGCCGGCGCGGGGCTGACGAGCGACGTGATCGCCGGCATCGAGTGGGTTCTCGCGAACCAGTCGAGATTCAACATCCGCGTCATCAACCTGTCGCTCGGCCATCCGGTGTACGAATCGTTCGCGACCGACCCGCTTTGTCAGGAGGTTCAGAAGGCGTTCAACGCGGGAATCGTGATCGTGACGGCGGCGGGAAATTACGGGACGACGGCCGACGGACGGATCGTTCTCGGCAGCATCGCCTCACCCGCGAACTCGCCGTACGCGATTACGGTTGGCGCGTTGAACACGTATGGCACCGCGTCGCGATCGGACGATACCCTGACGATCTACAGCTCGCGCGGTCCGACGGCGTTCGATTCCATCGTGAAGCCGGACGTCGCCGCGCCGGGCAACAAGATCGTGTCGCTGCAGTCCAGCGGTTCGAGCCTGCCGGTCTCGTATCCGCAGATCCACGTCGCCGGAATGCTCAACGACGCCTACATGTATTTGAGCGGCACGAGCATGGCTGCGCCGGTCGTGACCGGCGGCGTCGCGCTGCTGCTGCAGGGAACGCCGGGTCTGACGCCCGCGCAGGTGAAGGTCGCGCTGCAGTTCGGCGCGAGCTACGTCGCTGACGCCGGTCTGATGGGCGCCGGCGCGGGGAGCGTCAATTTCTCGGCCTCGCGACAGATCGCGGCGACCGGGCTGGCGTCGCTTCCCAACACCGTCATCGCCGGTGCGGCGATCACATCGACCGGCGCCGCGTTCTTCGACGACGGCACGCTGAACGGCCGCCTGAATGCAGGCCTCGGCATCCGGCTGCTCTCGGCGGCCGAGGCCGGCCTCGCGTGGCTGAACCCGTCGCTGCTCAACTTCGGCGATTTCAACCTGTTGGGTCCGGCGAATTCGCTCGCGTCGACGCCGCCCAAGTGGCTCCAATACGGCGCGATTGCCGGCTGGACGAACGACCCGTCGATTCTCGGAGGGACGACGACTATCTACGATCCGCAGGGACAGTCGATTCTGTGGGGAACCTCGGCGTTCGCCGACGAATCGATTCTCTGGGGCACATCGATGACGTCTCCCGACGCACGGTAATGGCATGAACACGTCCGCGACGCGAGCGACGTCGGAGTCGCTCGCGCTCCGCATCTATCTCTCTGTCGTCTACGGCGCCGGCGCGCTGACCCTCGCTGGCGCGATTGTCGAGGCGTTCCACGCGCCGCTGCCGCTCGGCTGGCTCGCGCTGGCCGCGCTCGCGATGGCGACGAGCTCGCTCCGCCTCAATATCGTCTCGGTGGCGGCGAACATCGCCATCGACGACACCTTCTTCATCACGACGATCGTCCTGTTCGGGCCTGGTCCTGCCGCGCTCTGCATCGCGGCGAGCAGCGGCTTCGTTTCGTGGCGGCGTCGCATGCCGCGGCGTCAGATCGTGTTCAACCTCGCCGCGCCGGCGCTTTCGATCTGGGTCGCCGGGCAGATGTTCTTCGCGATCGCGCGCGTGGCGCCGCTCGCGGAGGCGATGGCGCCCATCGGAACGCTCGTCGTGCCGCTCATCTCGCTGACGGCGGTGTATTTCACGCTGAACTCCGGGCTGACGGCGATCGCCGTCGGCCTCGACACAGGCCAACCGGCGTTCGACATCTGGCGCCGCCATTTCCAGTGGCTGTCGATCAACTACTTCGCCGCGGCGTCGGTCGCGTTCTGCATCATCCTGCTGATCCAGCAGGCGAGCCTCATGGCCGCGATCGTTGTACTGCCGCTGCTGGCCATTTTTCACCTGACGCTCCGCGCGTCGTTCGGGCGCGTCGAGGACGCGCATCGCCATCTCGCGGCGGTCGATCGGCTGTACTTGTCCACGGTCCAGACGCTCGCGATGGCGATCGATGCGAAAGACGACGTGACGCACAGCCACGTGCAGCGCGTGCAGGCGTACGCGACCGGCCTTGCGCGCGTGCTCGGGATCGTCGACGAGCCGACGCTCAAGGCCATCGAAGCCGCCGCGCTGTTACACGATACCGGCAAGCTCGCGGTGCCCGAGCACATCCTGAACAAGCCCGGCACGCTGACGTCGGCCGAGTTCGAGAAGATGAAGCTGCACGTCGACATCGGCGCCGACATCCTGTCGCTCGTGCAGTTCCCGTATCCGGTGGTGCCCATCGTGCGCTGCCATCACGAGAACTGGGACGGCAGCGGTTACCCGCGCGGCGTGAAGGGAGAAGAGATTCCGATCGGCGCGCGGATCCTCTCGGTGGTCGACTGCTTCGACGCGTTGACCTCGGATCGCCCGTACCGCGGACGGATGACCCACGAGGCGGCACTCGCGATCCTGCGCGAGCGGAGCGGACGCATGTACGACCCGCGAATCGTCGAGGCGTTCATCGCCGTGTATCGCGATATCTCGATCAACGCGCAGCTCGCGCCGGAACAGTGCGCGGTGCTGCAGCGGATCAGCGCGTCGCGCTACGAGACCGACGCGTCCGCGCCGCCGCCGCCGACGAGCGGAACGTCGAGCGATCTGCTGACGTTCGTGAGCCTGGCCCGCGTGGCGAGCGGCGATGCGAGCGTCCTCGACGCGTTGTCGCTCGCCTCGAAGCTGGTGGCGGATATCGTGCCCGGCGTGACCGGCGCGTGGTACCTGCCCGACGAGAAACACGATTGCCTCGTGGTGGCTGATGCGTTCGGGCCGGCGGCGACCGCCGTCGCCGGCCTCAACATTCCGACGGGCGCGCGCCTCACCGGATGGGTGGCCGCGTCGCGCCAGCCCATCGTCGATTCCGAGGCGGCGCTCGACCTCGGCGCCGCGCACGGAACGGGCCCTTCAGGGCTGCAGCGCTGCATGAGCGTGCCGCTCGTGCTGGGGAACGCGCTCGTCGCGGTGCTGAGCCTCTATTCGCCCGATCCTGCCGGCGTGACCGGCGAGCGCGCGCGCCAGATCCAGGTCGTCGCGCCGCATCTTGCTGCCACCATCCACGCGGCGATCCGCGCCGAAGAAGCGCGCCGCGCCGCGACGCCGATCGACCGTCCCGCCGCAACGGCGCGCGAGCTGCGGCTCGTCTCCACCCGCTGATCGCCACGGCCCGACTTATCCGAACTACAATCGACTCCGTGCGCGCGCGACCACTCGGCGCGCGCGTGGGGAGTGGGCATGGCTGACGATGAGGTGAAGGCTGAACTCGAGCGGCTCCGCGCCGAGAACGAGCGTCTGAAGAATCGGCAGACCCGGGGCGTGTCGCTGAAGGTCAGCGAGAAGGGCGGCGTGTCGGTGTACGGGCTGGGTCGCTTTCCGGTAACGCTCTACAAAGAGCAATGGGCCCGGCTGCTCGACATGGCCGACGACATTCGCGCGTTCATCAAGGAGAACGACTCGAAGCTGAAAGCGAAGAGCGAATGAGTCAGACGCAATGACGATATCATCGAATGACGGCTCGACGATCGAGACGCGCCCGTAGCTCAGGGGATAGAGCACCCGCCTCCTAAGCGGGGGGCCGCCAGTTCAATTCTGGCCGGGCGCGCCAATCCAATCAGGTTTGGATCGGAGGGACACCTGTTTAGCGTGACAGATCCATGACGGACGTCGCGCCTCGAAGCCGATTTCGAGCTTTCCCATCACCCCACCAGAGCGTTCGAATCGTCCTCTATGGCCACTCGGGCGTTGCGTCGCGCACGCGCCTGACGCATTTGATTCTGCGAGCGAGTGCGCACGTGCGTTCATGTAACGCTGCGTCGTCGTGATGTTCGCGTGGCCCGCGAGCATCTGCAGCTCGTGAACCGGCGCTCAGCTTGTTCTGGAAAAGCAAGCGTTACGAGGGTGTGGCGGCCGACTATGATGCTGGTCGGCGTTGTTTTGGAAGCACCTATGCCCGGACTCGAGCACTGGCTGTCGGTCGCTCGCTCGGCCGATCCTGACGATCTGCGCGAGCACATCCTGACGGGCTACAAGAATGGAAAACCGTTCACGCCCTACGTGCCGACGCTCGCGCTGCCGTCGCCGATCGATCACCTCGTCGATTTCGGGTGCGGCGTCGGCCGCAGCTTTCCCTACCTGAAAACCATTGCCCGCCATGTCGCGGGATTCGACCTGCCGCCCATGATCGAGCGCTGTCGCACGCTCGCCGGCGAGTCCATCGATCTCTTGACTGACGACTGGAATGAGGTCAGGGGCCGTCGCTGGGATCTGATCGTTGCCGTCCTCGTCCTGCAGCATATTGAGCCGGTGATCTGCAGGTCCTATCTGGTGGATTTCGCGAGCATGGCTCCCTGCATCTACGTACTGACGCGCACCCAAAGTGATTTCGGCACGAACGTGCTCGACCTCGTTGCCGAGACCGGCTTGTTCGAAGCAGAGGAATGCGTCCGAGTCGACCACGATTCCAGGACGCACCAGCTGCGGATCCTCGGTCGGAGGCGCTTCGACGAGGCCCGCCACGACACAGAGGTTGGACACTACGAGGTCCTTTTACGCTCGAAGGTTCCTGCCGCGACCGCGTGAAGATGTTCGGAACGCGTCACCGCCAGCTCCAGACCTCCGTACGCAGGCCAAAGCGCGTTGCAACCCACCGCAGCCTGTGCGATCGTGAGCCGCCACGACGGACGCGCGGGAGTCACGCACCCGACGAAGTGGTAAGGAGCATCAAGAAATGCGAGAGGTAGCGGTTGGACGCCAGTTGGCGTGCCAGAGGCACGCCCTACGCGCATCGACGGTGTTCGTGATGGCGCTCATCTTGTCGATCGTGTGTTACACGGCGCCGACCGGCGGCGCCAGGACCTTCGACATCTACGTCGTAGACGTGGAGGGTGGGAACGCCACGCTGTTCGTGTCACCGTCGGGCGAATCGGTGCTCATCGATTCGGGGAACGCGGGTCCAGCCGCCGTCCGAGATGCAGAGCGCATCATGGCCGCCGTCAAGGACGCACAGCTCGCGCAAATCGACCACCTGATTACCACTCATTGGCACGGCGATCATTTCGGCGGCCTGGCCGAACTCGCCGCGCGAGTCCCGATCCGGAATTTCATCGACCACGGCCCGAACGTGCAGCCCGCTCCTGTCGCGGATGAATTTCTGCAAAAGACGTATCCACAACTCTACGCGAAGGCGCGCCATGTCGTCGCAAAACCCGGCATGAAGATTCCAGTGGCCGGACTGGATGTTCTGGTCGTGACGTCGGCCGGTGAAACGATCGCGAAATCAATCTCCGGAGGTGGCGCGGCGAATCCGTACTGCGCGAGTTTCAAGCCTGGAGAGAACAATGCGGAGGACCCGATGTCGGTCGGAACGTACGTGACGTTCGGGAAGTTCCGCACGATTCATCTGGGAGACCTCACGAAGAACAAGGAATTCGAGCTGATGTGTCCGACGAACCGCATCGGCACGGTCGACGTGCTTCTAGGCTTACACCATGGCGTGGATACCTCGAATTCCGAAGTGCTCGTTCACGCTCTTCGTCCGCGCGTGGCCATCATGAACAACGGCACGCGCAAAGGTGGACAACCTGAAGTCATGACGACGTTGCATTCCTCTCCGGGTCTCGAGGATGTCTGGCAGATGCATTTTTCGCAACTCAGTGGACAAGAGTACACCGTGCCCGGTCTCTTCATCGCCAATCTGCTTGACGAACCGCTCGCGGCCATGCCGGTCGCGCCGATTCCCTCCCCGCAGCCGGGCCCGGGGTCGCCTCCGCCGCCGGTCCACAACGGAACCGCCTATTGGATCAAGGTGTCGGCACAGCCTGACGGATCGTTCACGGTGACCAATAGCCGCAATGGCTTCAGCAAAACCTATAAGGCAGATCTCAGGCGAGGAGCCGATTAGGGCGTCGCGTAGCCGGCGGCAACCATATGAAGCGCATTCGAGCGCGCGGATCGCTTCGCGCGGTCCTTCTGCTTGGTGGCGTGTACCTCCTCATCGGCAGAGTTTTCGCCGCGCCGGCAGATCACGTGCGCGTGTGGCGACTAGCCGCGTGGGCGCTCAGCGGCGCTGCGTACGCGGCGCACATCGGATACGAGCACTTCAAGTTGCACCACTCACCTCGTTCGACAGCATTGCACGCAGCGCTGGCTGTCGCGATCGGGGCGTGCGCACTCGCAGCCGCTGGAGCCCTTCATTCGGTGCTGGCTGGATCGGCGCTTCGGCCCTTGTGGCTCCTGGCCCTGATTCTCTGGCCGGTCGTCACCGCCGTTCCAGCGTTTTTCGTTGCCCTCGTGACCGGAGCGATACTTGCGCGCCGTGGCTGAAGGTGGATCGGAGTGAATTCAGGAGGGCTCATGCCAGCCATGAAAACCGATACCGAGACAGACGTTCGACAAATCGACGATATTCTTCGACGGATCGAAGCGGCAGAGAATGCCGGCGACGCCACCGCGATGATCGACCTGCTGGCTGAGGACGCGGTGATCATGGCGCCGGATCAGCCCGTTCAGGAAGGAAAGGCCGCTTGTGCCGCGTTTCTCACCGACGTGATCGCCAGCCTGTTCGAGCAATTCGACCGGCGCATCGCTTACGTCAGCGCCGAGGTTCGCGTGATCGGCGAGTATGCCTTCGACCGGGGAAGCTTCGCGTTCAGCGTTGTGCCACGATCAGGCGGCGACACGTCTCGGGAAACTGGAAAATATCTGTTCCTCTATTCGCGGGCCGCCGACGGTTCATGGAAGATCGCCCGTGCCATCGTGAACCTCGACGCTCACGAGAGCGAGGAAGCTTGACGTAGGATTCAGATAACGAGAGGTGACCAAGGTGAGCAGAGTGCCGTTGGATCCCTTGCTGGCGGCTTGCGTGCTCGTGCCGCTGTTCGCGGCGTGTATTAGTCATCAGCCGTTGCCGACGCAGCCGTCCATTGCCGCGGCACCGTTGGCGATCGTTGTCGCCCTCGAGGGCGAAGCAGGAAGCGGTGACGGGCAGGTGAGAGAGCGTTCTCGCGCGTCCGGCGGACAGACGGTCCACCTCGGTCCTGGCGAGCGCCGTCTCTGGTCATTTATCGTTCGTCCGGTGCAGGCGGAGTACTCCCTCGCAGTGACCTACTCCAACGGCAAGGAAGGACCAAACGAGATGATTCATGTCGCGGTCGATGACAGGCCGGTCGCTTCCTTTCAGAATCGCGACAGCGGCGACAGCGTCGAGGGTTGGAATCTATTCGTGACTGATCCCGCAGGCACATCGACGCTCGGGCCCGGAAATCACACGCTCACGCTCGACGTCACGGGCGGTGATGGCTGTGTGGAAATCGACGTCGTGACCTTGAAGCCCGGCGGAGTTGCCGCATGGCAGTAGTACGATGGCTGTGACCACGTCGGCAACGTGCAGGATTCGGACGAGCACGCATGAAGGATCCCATCACGTGGTTCGTCATCCTCGTGGCGGTCTGCGTCGCCGGACCGTACGTGTTCCGCGTGCGACCGGTCACCGCACGGCAGCGGCTGTTCGTGGCGCTGACGATTGCGTTTCTCGCCTGGATCCTTCCTCTCATGGTTTCTCTACGTTGACGCGTGCCTCCGGCCGCGCCATGCCAGCATGAGCTCGTTACGAAGCGAGGTCACCGATGCCGTACACGCTCACGCGTCGCCAGCTTCTGCGCAGCCTCGCGGTCGTGACCACGCCTGCCGTCCTGAGCGCGAGGGCGCGTGCACAGTCGACCCCCACGCCAGCGGTCGGCCCGCTCAGTCAAGTCGTCTTGCCGCAGGGCGTCCGCTCACGGTTCGTCAACGACGTCAACGGCATCCGCATGCACGTTCTGGAAGCAGGGTTCGGCAGCGAGCGCCGACCAGCCGTGCTGTTGGTTCATGGTTTCCCCGAGCTCGCGTACAGCTGGCGGAAGGTGATGCTGCCGATTGCGGCAGCTGGATATCACGTCATCGCGCCGGACTTGCGAGGGTACGGGCGCACGAGCGGCACGGACGTGAAGTTCGACGACGACCTGAGTCCGTGGCGAACGTTGAACGAGGTGACCGACATGGTCGCGCTCGTCTCGGCGTTCGGCTATCGCGCGGTCTCCGCCGTTGTCGGCCACGACTTCGGATCGCCGGTCGCCGCGTGGTGCGCCGTCGTGCGGCCCGATATTTTCCGATCGGTCGTGCTGATGAGCGCGCCGTTCGGCGGGACGCCCCCGCTGCCGTTCGACACCGCCGACGCCGCGCAGGCGAGCGGCGCGAGGAACGCGGCGAGCGACGGCATCTACGACGATCTGGCGAAGCTGACGCCGCCGCGCAAGCACTATCAGCGCTATTACTCGACGCGCGAGGCGAACGACAACCTGTGGCACGCACCGCAGGGACTGCATGCGCTCCTGCGCGCGTACTACCACATGAAAAGCGCTGACTGGAAACAGAACGATCCGCATCCGCTCCGCGCGCGGACCGCGGAGGAGTGGGCGAAGCTGCCGCGCTATTACGTCATGGATCGCGACAAAGGGATGGCCGAGACCGTCGCTTCCGAGATGCCATTAGCCTCCGCGATCGCCGCCTGCAAGTGGCTTCCCGAAGATGAGCTGCGCGTGTACAGCACCGAATACGGCAGGACCGGATTTCAGGGCGGCCTCCAATCGTACCGTGTCGGTTCGAGCGGCCGATTCGCTGCGGAGCTTCAGCTGTTCTCGGGCCGGACGATCGATCAGCCGTCGATGTTCATTGCCGGAAAGGCCGACTGGGGCGCGTATCAGAATCCCGGCGCACTCGAGCGGATGCAGACGAACGCGTGCACGCGCATGGTCGGCGGCGTCCAGTTCGTCGACGGCGCGGGGCATTGGGTGCAGCAGGAACAACCCGATCGCGTCAGCGCGCTCATCACCGATTTTCTCCGGCGCAACGCTCCGCGCAACAGCTCCGTTGGATGACCGCGCGTCGGACCATTCGGCGCGGCGGGCAACGTATAATAATGATCACAGCCAACTTTCACTATGAAGAGAACAGAACGGCAGCATCTCAAAGAGCACGAGCTCGAGGCGCTCGCGCGGCAGGCGCGCGAGATGGTCGGCGCGCGGCGGCGCGAGACGACGCTCATCGTGACCGTCCTCGTCATCGTCGGTGCAATTCTGGGCGGCTATCTGCTGTGGCGTGAACGCGTCAGCTCGAAGGCGCACGATCTGCTCGCACAGGCGGTCGCGGTGCACGACGCGCGCGTCGGTCCACCGCCCGCGCCGGGGCAACCCGCCGGCGGCTTGTACTTCCCCACCGAGCGGGAGCGCGCGCAGGCGGCGCTGACGAAGTTCAAGGTCGCCGCCGACGCGTATCCGTCGACCGACGCCGGCATTTACGCTCGCTATCAGGAAGCGGCGACATGGATGACGCTGGACAACCCGGCGCAGGCGGCCGCGGCCTACCAGCAGGTGGTCGACAAGGCTGGTAACGGCATCTACGGCCAAACGGCGCGGCTCGGGCTGGCGGAGGCGCAGGCGCGCGCCGGCCAGTACGACCAGGCAATCAACATGTTCAAGGAGCTCGCGCAGCGCAAGGACGGCCCGCTGCCGATCGACGGCATCCTCATGCGCCTCGGCCGCACGTACCTCGATGCCGGCAAGCGCTCCGACGCGCAGCAGACGTTCAACCGTCTCGTTCAGGAGTACCCGGAATCGCCGTTCAACGGCGACGCGAAGAAAGAGCTGGAGAACCTGAAGAAGACCACCTAGCGATGCGTCTTCGCGTCCGATCCAAAACGGTACGAGAGGATCTTGTAGATCAGCTTCGCGCACAGGAAATTGGGCGCGACGTTGCCCGCCATCGGCGCCAGCTCCACGATGTCGCAGCCGACCACCGTCCGCCGATCGATGACGCGGCGGAGCAGCGCGAGCGCTTCGTACCATGACAGCCCGCCGGGCTCCGGCGTGCCGGTGGCCGGCATGATCGCCGGATCGAGACCGTCGACGTCGATCGTGATGTAAACGGTTTCACTGAGCGAGTCGACGACGCGATCGATCCAGTCGTCGTGCTGGCGCATGTTGTAGTCGTAGAAGATTTCGGTCGGCAGCGACGGCGCGGCCGCCGCTTCGTCGGTCGACAGACTGCGGATGCCCACCTGCGTCGCCCGCGCGTACTCGAGCACGCGCCGCATCGCGCACGCATGGTTGTGCGGCGTGCCCATGTAGGTCTCGCGCAGATCGGCGTGCGCGTCGATCTGCAGCACCGACAACCCCGCGTGCTTCGACGCCACGGCGGCGACGAGCGGGCCGGTAATCGAATGTTCGCCGCCGAGCGCCAGCAGAAACTTGTCGCGCGACACGATCTCCGTCGCGACGCGCCGGATGGCCTTCACGACATCGTCCATCGACGCGAACGGGAAATCCATCTCCGGCATCGTGAAGATGCCGACGGTGTGGACGTCGGTTTCCGTTTCCTCGTCCCACAGCTCCATGTGCGACGAGGCGACGAGGATCTCGTGCGGACCGTTGCGCGTGCCCGGCACGTACGACGTCGTGCGATCGAGCGGAATCGGCAGGATGACGACGCGGGCGTTGTCGAAAGTCGTTGTCGTGGGAGGAAGGCCGCCGAACTCTCCGAGCGCGACGTGGTCGAAGTCAAACGGCAGATTCATTCACTTCCTCGAAGCGATCGCTGGAGACCGGCTGACCGTCGATCGTCATCACGCGGCCGAGCGTGAACGCCGGCATCCGGCGGTTGGCCAGCACGTCCTTGACGCTCGTCGCCAGCGCGCTCGCGAGGAGCGGCAGCGCGATGGTGGCGTCGGCCTGCACCGACACCTTGTCCGAGTCGGTCGCCAGCTTGCCCCAGCTCTGTGCCTCCTCGAGGCTCGATCCGGACGCGCCGCCGAAGTGCGGCACGTCGGTGACGATCTGCAGCGCGTAGCGGTGGCCGCCGACCTCGTCGCTGTAGAACTCGGCCTGCACGCTGGCCTGGTTGATGAAGTTCTTCGGGGTGCCGCCGCCGAGGACGACCGACGCCGTTCGCGGGCGCCGGATGATCACGTTCGCCGACTCGACGATGTCGCCGATGATGTCGATATAGCCCGCGCCAGGCGATTTCTGTCGCGCCTGCGACAGCCCCATGCCGATCGACGAGTCGGCGATGGCGGGACAGAAGATCGGCACGTTCGCGCGGTACGCCGCCGTCAGAATGCCGTCGGCGCGCGTCGTCTTCCAGAGATGGCCGCCGAGCAGATTCAGGAACTCACGGCCCGTGTGCGGACGGCGCTCGAGCGTGGCGGCGAACTCGGCAATCCAGTTGTCGTTGCCGATGAATTCCTCTTCGCTCGCGAACGTGTCGTACACCCGGTCGATTCGATCCTCGGCCAGCGCGGCGTCGTCGGCGTGCGGCGAACCGACGTAGTGGCGCTGGCCGCGCGTCTCGTGGAGATCGTGATAGAGGTTCGCGCCGGTCGACACGAGGCAGTCGACGTACCGATGGAGGACGAAGTGCGCGACGATCATCCGCAACCCGCCGGCCGACAGCGCTCCGGCCATGCCGAGAAAAATTGTCACGTCGTCCTGCAGCATCTTCTGCCAGATGCGATGCGCCGTCGCGAGGTTGCGTCCCTGAAACGAGATGCGCTCCATCCGCGCGAGCACCTGATCGGCGGTGAGGCCGGGCTCGACGGCGAACGGCTCGATCGGCGTCTGCAGAAATCGTGACTTCTTCTTCATGCGCGCACATTATAGCCAACGACGCCGGCGCTAACGACCGACGACGACCGCGACCAACGACCACGACTGACGACCAGCGACCGAGGACTAACGACTAAAACGCTCTTCCGACCCGAACATACGCGACTGTACCGTTGCCGACGACGCCGGTCGGATCGTGGTCCCACGCGGCGCCCGCGGTGATCGTGAACGGAAAAAAATAGCCGGCGACGACGTTCAGCGAGAGCTCGCCGCCGAGCGACGTCTTGATCGCATTCGATCGGAACGCGCGCGTCCACGCGTGGCCCGCGTCGGCGAAGAGCGCGCCGTGGATGGTGTGGACGAACAGCGGCCACGTTCCGACACCGCGCTGCGGACGCGCGATCGGAAAGCGGTAGTCGGCGTTCGCGACGATGACGTGACTTCCCGCGAACGTGTTGCTCGGAAATCCGCGCAGCAGGCCGAACGCGCTGCTGCCGAAGCTGACGACGCCGGGGTCCGACGCGGCGCCGCCGAGGAGAAATGTCCGGCCGACCGTTGGATCGCCCGAGGATGCGCCGCCGGCGAGGCGGACGGCGACGACGTGATGCGCCGTGAGACCCGGCACGTACGCCCGAACGTCAGCCGTCGCCGTCGTCGCGTCGGCGAAGGATCCGAGGCCATGCCGCACGACTTCGATTGTCGTTCCAGCCGTGACGCCAGCTTCAGGGCTGATGGAGTAGCCGTATGCGTGCGCCGTCGTCGTGCCCCATGCCGCGCGTGCCGCCGTGCGATTCCGTGAAATCGTTTCGTGCGGGAATGTGTAGTCGTTCACCGCACGGACGATTGACGCCAGCGCCGTATGCGAAACGCGCGTGTGACGAATCGGCAGGATGACTCCGGCCTGGATCTGGCGCTGGCGCAGCGTGGCTTCGGCGGGCGTTCCGTTGTCGCTCGCAGGACCGGCGAAGAACGACGTGTCGCTCGACGCGGTCGCGAAAAAGGTCGGCCGCCAGCGGTCGTAAAAGTAGGAAATCTGCCAGTCTGGGACGGCGGCATTCGGTCTGGGCGCATCCGACGGGCCGGACGCGAGCCACGTGGCCGACGCGGAGTAGAAGTGATAGCCGAGCACGTCGTAGCCGCCGACTGCCGCGCCGACGCGGAGCTGAGTGTTGTCGCCTTCGACGACCGGCGACCACGAAGTCGGTCTGAGCGTGGGCAGGGGAGAGTAGGGAACGCTGGTCGCAGATGCCTGCAGGGGCGGAGCCTGCTCCGCCCGGAGCGACGATTCGTCGAAGGACAGGGGCCGAGCAGGCTCGACCCCTGCCGGTGCAGCTCCTACCGATGCAGCCCCTACCGATGCAGGGGAGGACAACGGATACGGCATCGAGAAGAGATCGAATCCGTCGGGAGTGTAGCCGACGAACACGATCGTCTTTCCATCCGGCGAGACGTCGGGCCACGTCGCGCCTCCGGTCGACGATGACAGTTGCCGCGGCGCTCGCGAACCATCGACGCTCAGCTCGTACAGATTGAACGGCTGCTCCTGCGGCGCCACGGCCGCGACGAGCGCCGCGCCGTCGGGACGCCACGCCGGCGTCACGACCCGCGTGCGATCGAACGATGCCACCGTGAAGACAGTACGTGTGTCGATGTCGACGATGACGATCTCCGATAAGGCGCCGAGGCGATGGCGTTCGGCCGCGATGCGACGGCCGTCGGGCGACCATCGCGGCGCATTGAACTGCGTCCCAGCTTCGGCGACGAGCGATTCGATGGTCGCGCGATCGGTCATCCTCCCCGAGAAAGGAGGGTCGGGCTTTAGCCGGACCAAAACCAGATCACGCTGCCCCGGTCGATCCTGGACCGCCACCAGCGTCCGTTCATCCGGCGACAGATCGGGCTCGAGCAGCCGCGCGTCTTTCGTCAGCCGACGAGAGCGGCCGCTCGTGCGCGAGCGGACGTAGATGTCGCTGTACATGCCGACGTTTCGCCGCCGCTCCTGCTGGTCGAAGTACATCGCGTCGCGTCCAATGGCTGTGGTCGATCCGAGGTAGCGCCGGCTGAGACGCTCGGGCTGCGAGCTGTCGAGGCCGACGCGATACAGCGATGGAAATTCGTCGGCGTTCCGAACGGAGTAAAGAATGTTGGGGGGCGAGCCGCGATCGAACCGCGGGCCGACGACCGTAAACCCGTGATGCGTCAGACGCGTCGCGTGCTGTTCGGCCACCGGCGGGTCGGTCGACGGCTCGAGCGTACGCTCGTAGTCGCGCCACAACTCGCCGAGCGATTCGCCGTACACCTTGTTGAATGCCCGCGACGCCGTGTAGGGGACCCGGCCCGCCGTCGCGCGCGCCAGCGCTCCGAGCGTCTCGACGCCGAACCGCGTGGCGAGATAGTCGTGAAACCCGACGCCGTACGCATACGGCGCCGCGCCGCCGGGCCAGTCGGTGAGACCGCCGTTCACGCGATCGAGCGGCTCGAGCCGATGGCGCGCCGCGGCTTCGGCGATCACCGCCGTGAAATCGCCGGCATGGAGGCGTCCGTGGCCGGTCACGACGCTTTCTTCGTAGGTCGCGAGACCTTCGATCTGCCACGTCGGCAGGAACACGTTCGGAAAAGCCAGGGTCACGCGCCCGAAGACACCGCGGACCAGGCGCGCCCACCCTTCGGATCGATCGAGGTGGACAACGTGCGTGAACTCGTGCGTGAACGCGACGCGCAGCCAGTCGTCGACGTCGCCGATGAATTCCGATCCCGCCGGCCACACGGTGTACAGGACGATCGTGTCGTAGGGCAGGGGCGTCGCGTAGCCGTTGGCGAGCTCGGTCTGATCGGCGAGCACGACGTGCGTCCGGCGCGGCGGGTCGACGCCGAAGGGCTGCCGCAGCGCGCGCCATGTCTCCTCGGCAATCGGCCCGAGGCGCCGCGCCAGCTGCTCCTCGCCCTGGTGGTAATAAATGACGAAGTGCTCGGTCGACCGCATCCGGAAATGCAGCGCCGGATCGAAGAGCGTCGCCGCGTGAAGAGGAGTTCCGAGCAGGATGGCGGCGGCGCAGGCCTGACAGAATCGTGTAAGATGATCTCCGATTTTGAATAGTCGGATACCGTAATAATACGGCGCGCGCGCGCTCACAGCTGCTTCTTCAGCTCCGCGAGGAACGTCAGCGCGTCGATCGGCGTCATCCGATCGACGTCGACCGCTTCCAGCTTCTCGCGCACGACGTCGCGCGGCGGCGCGGCCGGCTGGAACAATCCGAGCTGGCGCTGCGGCTCGGACGGCGTGCCGCTGAGCGACGGGCGGCCGCCGCGCGTCAGCTCGTCGCGCTCGAGCGCGGACAGGATCTCGCGCGCGCGATCGATGACCGACCTCGGCAGCCCGGCGAGCCGAGCGACCTGGATGCCGTAGCTGCGATCCGACCGCCCGGGCACGATCTTCCGCAGGAAGATGATGTCGTCCTTCCATTCGCGCGCGGCGACGTGACAATTCACCACTCCCGGCGTCGCGTCCGCCAGATCCGTGAGCTCGTGGTAGTGCGTCGCGAACAGCGTCTTCGGCCGCATGCGCGGGTTGGTCGCCAGGAACTCGGAGACGGCCCACGCGATGCTCAGCCCGTCGAAGGTCGACGTGCCGCGGCCAATCTCGTCGAGCACGACGAGGCTTCGCGACGTCGCGTGGTGCAGGATGTTCGCCGTCTCCTGCATCTCCGCCATGAACGTCGACTGGCCGCGCGCGATGTTGTCGGACGCGCCGACGCGCGCGAAGATGCGGTCGACGAGCGGCAGCTTCGCTTCGCGCGCCGGCACGAACGATCCCGCCTGCGCCATGATGCAGATCAGCGCCGTCTGCCGCAGGTAGGTCGATTTCCCGCCCATGTTCGGACCGGTCAGGACGACGAGCTGCGCCGAGCTGCCGTTCAGCGTGATGTCGTTCGGCACGAACGGATCGCCCGACGCGGTTCGCCGCTCGACAACGGGATGGCGCCCATCGACGACGGACAGTTCGTCGCCGTCGTGCATCTGCGGCTTGATGTAGTTGTTGACCGCGGCAACCTCCGCCAGTGTCGCGAGGACGTCGAGCGCGGCGAGCGCCCGCGCCGTCGCCTGAATCCGCGGCGCTTCCGCCGCCACCTCCGCGACCAGCCGCCCGAAGATCTCGAGCTCGCGCTCGAGGATCCGCTCGTCCGCGCCGAGCACTTTCTCCTCGTACTCCTTGAGCGCCGGCGTGATGAAGCGCTCGCCGCCGGCAATCGTCTGCTTGCGGTGATAGTCGGCCGGCACCGCGCGCAGGTTCGACTTCGACACCTCGATGTAGTAGCCGAAGACGCGGTTGTAGCGGACCTTGAGCGACGCGATGCCGGTTCGCGCGCGCTCGCGCTCTTCCATCTCCGCGATCACCTGCTTGCCCGAACGGCTGATCGTCCGCAGCTCGTCGAGCTCCCGATCGATGCCGTCGCGCGTGAAGCCGCCGTCGCGCGCGAACACCGGTGCGTCTTCGGTCAACGTCGATTCAATCGTGCGCCGGACGTCCGTCAGGTCGTCGAGCTCCGCGACGAGCGATCGCACGAGCGGCGCCTGCAGCTCGCCGAGCACCGCGCGCACCCGCGGCACGACGCCGAGCGACTGCCCGAGGCCGACGAGGTCGCGTGGTCCGGCGGTGCCGAGGGCGGCACGCGCGACGAGCCGCTCGAGGTCCTGAACGGCTTTCAGCGTCTCGCGGAACCGGCCGCGATCGGTCGTACGGAACGCCAGCTCCTCGACGGCGTCGAGCCGATGGCGGATCGGTTCGAGTGCGACGAGTGGACGAAGCAGCCACGAGCGCAGAAGTCTGCTGCCGATCGCCGTCACCGTCGTATCGATCTCCCGGAGCAGCGATCCGTCGCGGCTGCCCTCGGATCCTTCCAGCACCTCGAGATGCTTCAGCGTCGTCGGATCGATGAGCAGCGCATCCGCGCGCTGCCGGAAGGCAATCGACCGTACGTGCGCCAGGTCGACCTTCTGCGTGCTGCGGAGATGGTGGACGAGCGCGCCTGCGGCCGCGACGGCGGCGTCGTGGCGGTCGAGACCGAATCCTCCGAGGCCGCCGGCGCGGAATTGATCGAGCAACGTTCTTCGCGCGGTCTCCACGTCGAACGTCCAGGCGTCGACGGCGGTAATCGGCAGCCCTGCGGCGACGACCGGATTCGGGAGCGCATGCGTGGTCCCGCCGTTGGACGAGCCCGGAGCGTCGTGACGCGCCGCGAGAATTTCGCGCGGCCGGATGATCGCGAGCTCGTCGGCCAGCGCCTGCAGTCCCTCGCGGCCGGCGTATTCGGCCGCAGTGAATTCGCCGGTCGAGAGATCGAGCAGCGCGACGCCCACAACGGGTGGCGCGGCGCTTTCAGCCCCGCGATCGCGGCCCTGAAAGGGCCGCGCCACATCCATACCCGTTGGCGCCACCGCCATGATGAACGCCGGCTCGCGCGCGTCGAGGTACCTCGCGTCGGTGAGCGTCCCCGGCGAGACGACGCGGACGACTTCGCGCTTGACGACGCCCTTCGCCTTGCGCGGATCTTCGACCTGTTCGCAGATGGCGACGCGGAATCCTTTCTTGACGAGCCGCGCGATGTAGCCGTCGACGGCGTGGTACGGCACGCCGCACATCGGGATGCCGCCGCCGTTCGAGTCCTTCGACCGCGACGTCAGCGTCAGTTCGAGCGCCCGCGCCGCCACGAGGGCGTCTTCGTAGAACATCTCGTAGAAGTCGCCCATCCGGAACAACAGGATCGCATCGCGATGCTGCTGCTTCGCGTCCAGGTACTGACGCATCGCGGGCGTCGCCGTCGCTGACATATGCTTTAAAGTCTAGACCAGCTATCAGCTGTCAGCCGTCGGCTTTCAGCTCTGGCTTTCGGTGCATGGCGCAGCTGAAAGCTGATAGCTGATAGCTGAAAGCTGTTAGCCGTTCGATGCGCGTGCTGGCGCTTGACACGACGACGCGAGAGGGGAGCGTGGCGCTCGTCGAAGACGATCGCGTCGTCGACGAGCGGCGCGGCGACGGATCGCGAACCCACGCGGAACGCCTGCCATCGGAGCTCGCCGATCTCGCGGCCGCGCACGGCGTGGCATGGGCCGACATCGATCTGTTCGCGGTCGCGTCGGGCCCCGGGTCGTTTACCGGCCTGCGCATCGGCATCGCGACGATTCAGGGGCTGGCGTTCGTGAACCGCCGCCGCGTCGTCGCGGTCGCCGCGCTCGACGCGCTCGCGCAGGCGGCGAGCGCCGATCGAGCGGCGGGCACGATCGTGGCGGCATGGATGGACGCGCATCGCCACGATGTGTTCACGGCGCTGTATCGCGTGACCGATGCGCCGCTGTTCACGCCCGAGCGCCTCGCTGCGGTTGAAGCGCCGAGCGTCGGGGATCCGCTCGAAACATTGACCCGCTGGTCGGCGTATTTCGATCGCGGGTCGGTGTTCATCGGCGACGGGGCGGTGAAGTACCGCGGCGAGATCGATCGCGGGGCGGCGGGTGCAGCGGTCACCGCGCCGCCGCCGCTGGCCGGCGCGATCGGACGCATCGCGCTCGCGCGCGCGGCGCGCGGCGACACGGTGGACCCGGCAGGCATTCAGCCGCTGTACATCCGCCGGCCGGACGCGGAGATCGATCGGGAGAAGAAGCGCTCGCCACAATGACGCCGTGGATCATCAAGCCGCTGACGACGCCGGAGGACATCGACGCCGTCGTGACGATCGAGGAAGCGTCGTTCACCAACCCGTGGACGCGCGACATGTACATCGCGGAGCAGGAGAACCGCGGCGTGTCGTTCTGCTACCTCGCGCAGGACCCGCGCGGAAGCATCGTCGGGTTCTGTTCTTTCTGGCGAGTCCTCGACGAGCTGCACATCAACAACCTCGCGGTGCTCCCTGACTTCCGGCGCGGCGGCGCCGCGTCGGCGCTGCTGGCGTACGTCCTCAAGGAGGGGGCGCGGCTCGGCGCCCGCCGCGCAACGCTCGAGGTCCGGCGATCGAACGAGGCTGCGCGGACCCTCTACGAACGGTTCGGGTTCATCGTGGCCGGCGTGCGGCGTGGCTACTACACGAAACCGGTCGAAGACGCGCTCGTGCTCTCGCGCGACCAGCTCATGGATGGCCTTGAATCACCCTGACTGTTGTGGTACGTTCGCGTCGACATGACCAAGGAGGCGGCGTATGAATGCGCAGACGCAGGATCTCAAGGAAGTGCTGCTTCGCACCGATGAGGAATTCAGCCAGCTCGTTGCCAAGCATCACGCGCTCGAGGATCGCCTGCATCAACTGACCGCCAAGCATTACCTCTCCGAACCCGAGCAAGTCGAAGAAACCAACCTCAAGAAACGCAAGCTGCAATTGAAAGACCGGATGGAAGACATCCTGCGGCGCCACCGTCAGCAGAGTTAGCGGTTGCGTCTGGATCCCGCCGGCCTGCCGTTCATTGGCGGCGCGCTGGCCCTCGCGCTCATCTCGGGCGCCGCTGTCGCGTGGATTCTTGCCGTTCCGTTTCTCGCGCTCGGCGCCTTTTTCGCCTTCTTCTTCCGCGATCCACACCGCACCTCGCCATCGGACGACGACAGCGTCCTGTCGCCGGCGGACGGCCGCGTACTCGTCGCGGGCGCTGCCACCGCCAACGCGGCGCCGCCCGGCGACTGGCAACAGGTGAGCATCTTCCTCTCCCCGATGGACGTGCACGTGAACCGGATTCCGGCGTCGGGGCGCATCATGCGCGTCAGCTATCTGCCAGGACGGTTTCTGCCGGCGTACCGCCACGACGCGGCGAGCGCCAACGAACGCAGCGAGATCTGGATCGATCATCACGGGCAGGTGATCGTCGCGCGACAAATCGTCGGCATCCTCGCGCGGCGCGTCGTCTGCCGCGTGCAGACCGGCGCGGATGTCCGCGCGGGCGATCGCTTCGGGATCATGAAATTCGGCTCGCGCATGGACGTCTTTCTACCGCCGACGGCAACGATTCGCGTAAAGGTCGGCGACGTCGTGCGCGGGGGCGAAACGGTTATCGCGGTGTTACACTCCACGTAGGGCAGAGGCCAGAGCATCAGAGGTCAGGGAGCGGAGTGAGGGGCCAGAGGTCAGAAGTCAGGTGACAGACGAGCGCTCAGCGGTCGGAGACGAAATGGTGCAGATGGCTGATCTGGAATCGTCGCCGCGCCTGCGCTTTTTCCGGCGGTCGACGGATCGGCCGAGGCGCCAGTTGCGGCGCGGCGTCTACATCCTGCCCAGCTTGTTCACGCTCGGCAACATGTTCTGCGGGTACGCGTGCATCGTGTATGCGATGCGCGGCGAGTTCGAGACCGCCGCGCCGTTCATCGGCTTCGCGTTCGTGCTCGACATGCTCGATGGCCGCATCGCGCGGCTGACGGGCGGTGAAAGCGCGTTCGGCCTCCAGTTCGATTCGCTCGCGGACGTGATCTCGTTCGGCGTTGCGCCTGCGGTGCTGTCGTTCAACTGGGGATTGCAGCCGCTCGGACGGCTCGGATGGGCCGCGGGCTTCATGTTCGTGAGCGCGGCCGCGATGCGGCTCGCGCGCTTCAACATCCAGGCGACGTCGGGCGCGGACAAACGGTATTTCGTCGGCATGCCCAGTCCCGCGGCGGCAGCAGTCCCCGCGGCGACGGTGTTCGCGTACCCGTACGGTTTGTATGATTACCGCGAGGCGCTGCCTGCGCTCGCGATGGTGCTCGTGCCCGCGGTGCTGATGGTGAGCACCATCCGCTTCCGCAGCTTCAAGACGCTCGATCTGCAGACGCGCAAGCCGTACTCGGTGCTCATCTTCATCGCCGCCGGCATCGTTGCCGTTGCGACGCATCCGCGCGGCGTGCTCGTCGTCACCGCCTACACGTATCTCATTTCGGCATTCATCGGCCAGGCGGTGTCGCGCCTGCGTCACCGCGGAGGCCGCGCCATCCCGGACGCCGTCAGCGAGCCGTCCTCCTCCGATCGCCGCGTCATATAATCTTCCTTCTCACGACGACTGAGAAAAACCGAGGATCACATGCGTTATACGGGCGTTGTGTTCGGATTCGTGTTGATGGTGGCATCCGGGTACGCGCAACCCGAGGTGAAAGCCGGGGTCCCCAACGCGCGGAGTGTGCGCGTTGGGGTGGAAGCCGGGGTGCAAGAAAGGGTGGAGGACGGCGGCGCCCTGTACGCCCGGAACTGTGCGCGCTGTCACGACCTCGGTCTGCCGCGCACGCCGACGCGCCATGTATTGAGCGGCCTCGCGCCCGAACGGATCGTCGCGGCTCTCGAGTCGGGCACGATGCGGACGCAGGGCGCGGAGCGGACGCCCGGGGAGCGGCGAGCGATCGCGGCCTTTCTCACCGGCAAAGCGGTCGGCGACACTCCGGCGCCGCCGCCGCTGCGCATGTGCGCGACCAGCGCGGCGCCGGCGGCGACAAACGCACCGCAATGGAAGGGGTGGGGTCTGTCGCTTGCCAACGATCGCTTCCAGCGCGGCGCCGCCGCGGGGCTCACGCCGAACGACGTGCCGCGACTGAAGGTGAAATGGGCGTTCGGTTTCGCCGGCGACGCTTCGGCGGCGGTGCAACCCAGCATCGTCGGCGGACGGGTGTTCGTGGCGAGCGTTGCGGGCCGCATCTACGCGCTGGATCTGCGCGAAGGCTGCGCCGTGTGGACGTTCGACGCCGACATCATGGTGCGCACGGCCGTCGACGTCGGTGACGCAGGCGGGACGCGTGCGGCGTTCTTCGGCGACGTCGCGGGCAACGTCTACAGCGTGGACGCGAACACCGGACGTCTCCGTTGGAAGCACCACGTCGACGATCATCCGATTGCGCGCGTGACCGGCACGCCGAAGCTGTACGCCGGACGGCTGTACGTGCCGGTGTCGTCGATCGAGGAAGTCGCCGGCGCCGATCCGAAGTATCCGTGCTGCACGTTCCGCGGCAGCGTGGTCGCGCTCGACGCGGCGACGGGTGCGGTCGTGTGGAAGACGTACGTGATCCCGGAAGCTCCGAAGCCGACGCGTACGAACAAGGTCGGCACGCAGCTGTTCGGTCCGTCGGGCGCGGCCGTCTGGTCGTCGCCGACGATCGACGAGAACACGAGCACGATCTACGTCGCGACCGGCGACAGTTATTCCGATCCACCGGCCGAAACGAGCGACGCCATCGTCGCGCTCGACTTGAAAACCGGCGGGATCAAGTGGTCGCAGCAGATGACCGCCGGCGACGCGTTCAACCTGGCGTGCGGCGGGCCGGATCCGACGAACTGCCCGGACGCCAAGGGACCCGATGTCGACTTCGGATCGCCGCCCATTCTCGTCACGCTGGCGTCGGGCAAGCGCGCGCTCGTCATCGGCCAGAAGTCAGCGGTCGTGCACGCGCTCGATCCCGACGACAAAGGGAAGGTGTTGTGGAGCACGCGCATCGGGCGGGGCGGCGCGCTCGGCGGCGTCGAGTGGGGATCGGCCGCCGATACGGAGCGCATTTACGTGCCGCTGTCGGACATCGCGTTCAGGCAGCGCGGGCTCGACATCGCGGGGATGACGCCGAATCCGGACGTCGGCGGCGGCCTGTTCGCGCTGCAGCTGGCCGACGGCAAGGAGGCGTGGCATGCCGCGCCGCCCGGCTGCAACGGCCGTCCGAACTGCAGCCCGGCGCAATCGGCGCCCGCGTCGGTCGCGGCCGGCGTCGTGTTCTCGGGTTCGGTCGACGGTCATCTGCGCGCGTACTCGACGAAAGACGGCCGCATCGTGTGGGACTTCGACACGGCGAAGGAGTACACGACGGTGAACGGCGTGAAAGCGCGCGGCGGATCGATCGACGTCGGAGGACCGGCCATCGCCGGCGGCATGGTGGTGACGACGTCCGGCTACGCGCAATGGGGTGGCCTGGGCGGGAACGTGCTGCTCGCGTTCTCGGTCGATGGGAAATAGTAAGAGCGATCCATCGATTCAGGTCATCGGAAGCAGGATGGTGACGGTCGTGCCGCTGCCTCGCCGGCTGCGGACGTCGATCGTTCCGCCGTTCAGCTCGACATTTCGTTTCGCAATCGTCAGCCCGAGTCCGGTGCCGGTCGCCTTCGTCGAGAAGTAGGGCTCGAAGATCTTCGACGCCGACTCGGGATCCATTCCCACGCCCGTATCCGTTATCTCCACGACCACGGCGCTCCCTGAGATCGGGCTAGAGCCGGATGCCGCTGGCGCCGCGGCGGCCACGGCGTCGACGCGCGCGGCAATCGTCAACCGTCCCTGGCCAGGCATCGCGTGCAGCGCGTTCTCGATGATGTTCGTGAGCGCTCGCGCGAAGAGCGTGCGATCGATCGTGACCGGCGGCAGATTCGATGCGGCGTCCACGTGGATCTCGATGCGTCCCGCAAGACCTGTGCGGTACGGCTCGACGACTTCCTCTATCAGGGCCGGCAACGTCGTCGGCTCGGGGCGAGCGGTCGGCGAAGAGGCGAAGCTCGAAAATTCCGCCGAGATCTGGCGCAACAGCTTCACCTGCGTGAGGATGGCGTCGACGCAGTCGTCGAGGACCGGCGACAGCGGACGCCCGCGGTCGACGTTGACGCGACGGGCGTGCTCGGCCGACAGCTGAATCGGCGTCAGCGGATTCTTGATGTCGTGGGCGACCTGGCGCGCCATATCGGCCCACGCTTCCAGTCGCTGCGTGCGTTCGAGCTCGGCGCGCTGCCGTTTGAGGTCGGCGGCCATCTGATTGAAGTCTTCGACGAGCCGCCGCAGTTCGTCCGACGACGTCGCGGCGATGCGCGCGTCGAGATCGCCGCGCGCGATGCGGCGGGTCGCGCGCGTCAATCGGTTGACCGGGTCGGCGATCCGTTCGGCCATCCAATATCCGAGCGCCGCGCCGAGGAGGCTGAAGAGCAGCGCACCCGAGAGCACGCGCCGGTCGAGCTCGTCAATCTGCTGCTCGATGTCCAGCTGCTTGGTCGTGAGCGCGACGGTGACGACGCCCTCGCGGCCACCGGCGGTGACCGGCGCCGCCGCGAGCCGAAACGGCACGGCGCCGATCTGTTCGTCGCCGATGAAGGTCGGCAACCGGTCGAGCACGACGCTTCGATAGACGTCGCCCGGCGTGCGCATCGAGAGCAGCCGCGACGCAAAGAGATCGCGTGCGCTGGTCGCCTGCAGGCGATTGCGATCGAACAGGTTGACGTCTTCGTCGATGGCGCGCCGGACGAGCACCATGATTTGATCGTCGATCGCCGTCAGCGCGCTGGCGCCGCGCTGCTGCAGCGTCGCGTAATCCTCGACCAGGCGCTGCGCCGTCGTGACGGTTCTTGCGGCCGTCTCGTCGGCGCTCGCGAGCAGCTGGTTGGCGAAATAGGTCCGCGTCGCGATGGCGAGGATGGCCACCGGCACGACGACCGACGCGACGAACGCGAAGAACAGCTTCAGATAGAAGCTCGATCGAATTTCGCGCAGCAGCGCGCGTGCGCTCGCCGGCGTCCGGAGCGCAATCGAGCTGAACAGGCTGGAGACCACGAGCAGCACGAGGTAGAGCATCCCCGCGAGCAGCACGAGCTCGGACAGATTGATCAGATGGCCCAGCCACGTGATGACGGGGTAGCCGAGCGCGTAAATGCCGTAGCGGTCGTTCTGCAAGTACACACGGAACGTTTCGCCCTCGCGATCGATCGTCGTCCAGAATCGATCGCGTGAGTCGACCATGCGCTGGAAGTCGGCGTCGCGCAGCGGCCACACGCTGGTGCCGAACGCGTAGATCGGCGCCCGGCTCCAGCCGTACATCGCGAACTCGATGTCGCGGCCGAATACGCCTTCGGACGGCGACGGCCGGCCGAGCCGCAGCGATTGCAGGTACGGGCTCTGCGACGAAATGAACGGCAGCGTGCGCGGGTCGAGCATCGCGCGGACGACGATGCCGCCGAGGATGCGGCCGCGGTCGCAGATGCCGCGGCTCGTCCGCAGCACGTGGCGCTCGATCGATCCGAGCGGCGACACCTCGTCGACGAGCGGCTCCCACGCGCATCCGGTGGCGCGGTATGACGACGTCGAGTACTCCGGCAGGCTCAAGGCGAAGCGGCTGACGACACGGCCCAGAGCGTTGAACAACTCGACCGCCGACGTCAGACGATATGTCGCGAGGTCGGTCCGCGACCACGCGAGGAACGCACGATCGGTCGTCGGTGTCGCGACGTCGACGCCGGCCACGAATTCCTTCAGCGACGGTCCGGCGTCGATCTCGGCAAGGCTGTTGCGAACCCGCTGCTCGAGATCCTCGCGCTGGCTCGCCGCCTGCGGACCGTACTCGGTTGCGACGAGGCGCTCTTTGGCGTCGGTCGCAAAGCTGAGAACCGACGGATACATGGCGATCGACGGCACCAGCAGCGCGAGAAAGACGGTGAAGATCCGAGCCGACTGCGAGGCTCGCCGGAACCGGCTGCGAATACTCGTCACCGTCACGGCCGATGCGCCGGCGACGAGCACGGCGACGCCAGCGGGCACCAGCGGCACGCCCGGCGCTGACGGCCGAACGAGCACGATCGCGACGACCACGCCGATCAGCCACGAACCCGCCAGCGACGCGCGCCATTCGATTGCCCGGCGCGTGCGCCACACGATTTCCGGCGCAAGGGCGATCGCGGCCGCGGTCCACACGACTGCGGCATGAAACAGCACCAGCCCGCACGTGACGGCGAGCCGTCCGGCGTTGACCGGGTGCAGGGAGAAATGAAGCAAATCGAGGACGGTCTGCGACACGAGACGCTGCAGTGCCCGTTCGTACGTCCAGACGACGCCGACCGCGGCTGCGCCCGCCAACGCATAGACAATCACCACGAGCGTCATCGACTGCGCCGTAGGCGCGAGCAGTCGAGGCCGCGGCGGTTCGAGACGGCGCCGTTCGATGGCGTCGATTGCGACCCACACGACGCCCGCCGCGGCAAGTGCCGTCACGAGAAACGGCAGCGGCGCCACGAACGATGCGCCCGGCACCAGCCAGCCGATCGCAATCCGCAGCACGGCCCAGGCGACCACGACCATAGCAAGCAGGGCTCCCGTCGCAACAACGAATGGTCGCGTCCGGTGCGCGCGTGCGCGCCATTCGATGAGCGCGCCCATGCACAGCAGGAGCGTCGCGGCCAGCACGGCGATCGACACCGCGCCGACGATGTGTTCCCAGCGATCGCGCGCCGCGGCGAGATCGGCCGGCATGACTTCCGCCTCGAGCAGGGTGCCGCCGTCGCGCGACGAGACCACGAACACGTGATGCGGCCGGCCGGCCGGCCGATCGGTCGGCGGGATTTGTGCCCGCACGGTGACGGGAATGAGCGAGGTCGGGACGACGAGCGTGTCCGACGGTCCTGGCGCCGCCGGCGTCGTGCCAAGCGATTGCTCGACGACGATGGCCGCGACGCCCGGGATGGTTTCGACGCGGACGAGCCGCGGACCCAGCGCGCTCGGCGCGATGAAGAGCGCTGCCCCGGCGGCTTTGGTGTCGATGCGCTCTTTTGGCAGATCGGTGACGCGGCCGGCCCACGCCACAGGTCCGCCGTCGGTGTCGTACACGGTGATGCCGGGGTTGGCGCCGCCTTCGGGCGGTAGCGCACCGGCGACGACGTCGAAGAGGATTCGCTGCGCGCCGGGATCGCGCGCGGCCGATTCAATCGTCGCGCGCGCGCCGGCGACGCGCGCCGCGACGCCGCCGAGCGTATCGGCGGTTGCGTCCACTCGATCGCGCAGCTCGCGCTCGACGCGGGCGAGCGCGTCTTCGTCCGCGCGGCCGAAGCGCGCGCGCTCCATGCCCCAGCCGATCACGCCGACGGCCAGCGCCACCAGGACGCCGGCGCGCATCACACGCAGGAGGGGGAACACGTCCGATCACAGGATACACGGGTGCTATAGTGAAAACGATTTGGACCTGAGGCATCTTCTCAAACGCGGCGCGCTCGTCACCGCGGCGAACTGGCCCGTCGTCGTCGTCCAGTTCATCGCCGAGACGACCTTTCAGGTGCTGCTCGCGGTGCCGCTCATCGGCGCGGCCATTCTCGTCACCGTACTGCTCGGTGCCGACCTCGCCGAGATTCTGCAGGGAAGCCTGCGCGAAATCTTCACGACGGTCGCGAGCACGCTGCTGTCGGAGCCGCTCGCGCTCGTCGCGTTCATCACGGCGTTCAGCCTCGTGCTGCTCGGTGGATCGGTGATGATGTTCGTCGTCAAAGGCGGCACCGTCGAGGTGATGCTCGCCGCCGAGGCTGCGGCCGGCTCGATCGAGCGTGAGCCCATCACGATTCACAGCCTGCGCACGGCATCGCGATTCACGCTGCAGCGCTTCATGAATGGCTGCGCGCGGATGTTTCGACCCTACATTTCGCTCGGCCTGCTGCTGATGCTCGTCTACGGCGTCTCCATCGCGACCTACATCGGGTTCGTCGCGTACGGCTACCGCGGCGCCGCCGATCGGGTGCTCGTCATCGGGTGGACGTTCATCGCGGCGCTGTCGGCGGGAGGACTGATCGCCTGGTTCACCGTGGTGAACCTGCTGTATCTGCTCGCGCAGGTGGCCATCGCCGTAGAGAACGTCGGCGTCTACGACGGCATCCGTTCGGTAGCTCGATTCATTCGCGCCGAATTCCGCGACCTCGCCGGCGTGTTTCTCATCGTCGTCGCCCTGGTCGTCGCTGCAACGTTCGCATCCGCGCTGGCGTGGTCCGGCGTCGGACTGATCGCATTCGTGCCGCTCGTCGGTCTCGCGGTGTTTCCGCTTCAAATTGCCGCGCTCCTGCTCCGAGGTCTTGTCTTCGAATACCTCGGCCTGACGGCCCTCGGTGCGTACCTGACGCTGTACTCGCGATCCCGGGTGGAGCGTTCGGTGGGGGCGGAGCTTGCTACGCCGGTGGCCGGTGCGACCGAGGATTGGGCGTCTCGTAGCGCAGGCCTTTAGGCCTGCATTCGGTGGCTGGCAGCCCTGAAAGGCTGCGCTACCGCGCCGTCGGGGCTTCCTGAAGCGCCGGCAGCGTCGTCAGGGCGTTCGGCAGAGCCGTAAACGGCGCTACCGAAGGCTCGTTGCTCCGCGCCACCAGCGTCACCGCAACACCCTTCCCAATCTCGCGCGTGACGATCAGCAGCAGCGGCTGATCGCGTTCTGGATCGATCAATAGATGCGGCGGCGCGGCGAGCTCGCCGGTTGCCGCGATTTCCCCGGCGGGCGCGCCGTCTTTGCTGTTGAATCCGCGCAGCGGAGGCTGAAGGCCGCCGACGACGACCGTGGCGCCGGCCTGCACCGGACCTGCCGTTGGACGAAGCCGCAGCATCTGAATCCACTGCTGGACGCCATTGCTCCGGTTCAGCGCGCGGAGGACGTTGTCGAGCGAGGCGAAGTACACGCGCTGCTCGTCGACGGCCGGCAATCCCCTGACGTCCGCGCCGGTGCGCCAGCGCCAATCGACGATTCCGTCGGACGATTTCAGGCAATAGAGGAAGTTGTCGGCCGCGCCCACGAACAATTGATCGTCGACGGCGAGGATCTCGTTCGGCTGACCGCCAAGCCGCCGCTCCCATACAAGCTGTCCGTCTTCGACGTTCAACGCGACGACGCGGGCGTTGTCCAGCGGCACGTACACGCGATCGGCCGCGATCGTCGGCGAGGCATGCGCCGGCGATCCGATGTCGCGCCGCCAAATCACTTCGCCGTCGCTGGATCGGATCGCGATGATCGATCCGGCTGCGCTGGCGAGCACCAGCCAGCCTGCGTGCCAGGCAGGAGCAACAGCGAGTTTGTCGGCGATCGACGTTGTCCAGGCGCCCGATCCGTCGCCGTCGTTCAACGCCGTGAGCGAATCGCCTTGCATGAAAAAGATCGATCCGCCGCCCGCCGCGGGCGCGCTCGTCAACGCGGCCGGTACGATCCACTGCTGCGTGCCCGACACGAGGTCGTAGGCGACGAGTCGATCGCCGTCGATCGCGAAATAGCCGCGCGTGGCGTCGTAGGCGGGCGGCTGTCGGAGCTGGTTGTTGAGCGCGAGCGACCAGACCGTGCGAACCGGAAAGAAGGGAATCGGGCCGCGGCCGACCTTTGCCGGCGCGAGCGCGATCGATGCGATCAGGGCAGCTGCACTACAACATATTGTGGTTGTCCGCTGCGCCACACCGCTATAATAGCGTTTATCCGTTCAGGCTCCGTGGCCCACCAAACCATCATCGTTCTGGATTTCGGCTCGCAGTACACGCAATTGATCGCTCGGCGCCTGCGGGAGCTGTCGGTCTACTCCGAAGTATGGGCGCCCGACACGCCGGCCGAGAAAATCGCCGAAGGCAAACCCGCAGGCATCATCCTCTCGGGCGGACCGAAGAGCGTTTCGGATCCCGGCGCGCCGCAATGCGACCGACGACTGTTCGATCTCGACGTACCGGTACTCGGGATCTGTTACGGCATGCAGCTGATGGCCCATGCGCTGGGCGGCACGGTCGCGCCGGCGCCGCAGCGCGAGTTCGGTCACGCGCGCGTCAGGATCGGATGCGGCTCAGGTGCGATCGGGCCGGGCGACGGGGCGGCGCTCTTTACCGGCGTGCCCGACGAAATCAAAGTCTGGGCGAGCCACGGCGATTTCGTCGCGGCGGCGCCGGCCGGTTTTTCGGTGCTCGGCACGAGCGCGAACGCGCCGGTCGCGGCGATGGCCGACACGCGGCGCAGTTTGTACGCGCTGCTTTTTCATCCTGAAGTGGCGCACACGGAGCGCGGCCTCGAAATCCTCCGCAATTTCGCATACGGCATCTGCGGCTGTACCGGCGACTGGACGATGGCGTCGTTCGTGGCAGAGGCGACCGCGCGGATTCGCGCACGGGTCGATGGCCGACGCATTGTCTGCGCGCTCAGCGGCGGCGTCGATTCGACGGTGGCGGCGTTGATCATCCATCGAGCCGTCGGACAGCAACTGACGTGCATCTTCGTCGACAACGGCGTGCTGCGGCTGAACGAAGCGGACCAGGTTCGAAAGCGGTTCGAGCGGCTGCAGCTTCCGCTCGTGTTCGCCGATGCCTCGAGCCTGTTCCTCGATCGGCTCGCGGGCGTGGTCGATCCCGAGAAGAAGCGGAAGATCATCGGTGCGACGTTCATCGACGTGTTCGAGACCGAGGCCGAGAAGCTCGGTCAGGTCGAGTTCCTGGCACAGGGGACGCTGTATCCCGACGTGATCGAGTCGGTGCCGATCGTCGGCCAGGCATCGTTGATCAAGAGTCATCACAACGTCGGAGGACTGCCGGAGCGAATGCGGATGAAGCTCGTCGAGCCGCTGCGCGAGCTGTTCAAGGACGAGGTCCGGCGCGTCGGCCGGCAGCTGGGACTCGACGAAGAATTCGTGGTGCGCCAGCCGTTTCCCGGACCGGGCCTGGCCGTGCGCATCCTCGGCGAGGTGACGCCGGAGCGGCTGAACCTGCTGCGGCGTGCGGACGCGGTCGTCGCCGAAGAAGTACGGCGGGACGGCTGGTACTCGCGGCTGTGGCAAAGCTTCGCCGTGCTGCTGCCGGTCCAGAGCGTCGGCGTCATGGGCGACGAGCGGACGTACGAATATACCGTCGCCATTCGAGCGGTCGAGAGCCGCGACGGCATGACCGCGGACTGGGCACGGTTGCCACACGATCTGCTCGCGCGCATCTCGTCGCGTATCGTCAACGAAGTCCGCGGCATCAACCGCGTCGTCTACGACATCTCGTCGAAACCGCCGTCGACGATCGAGTGGGAGTAGGGTGCCTCAGTTCGTTCATCTTCATCTCCACACTGAGTTTTCGCTGCTCGATGGGGCGTGCCGGATCGACGAGCTGCTCGATCAGGCCGCGAGGCTGCAGATGCCGGCGATCGCGGTCACCGAGCACGGGAATCTTTTCTCGTCGGTGATGTTCCACGATCATGCGCGGCAGAAGGGCGTGAAGCCGATTCTCGGCTGCGAGGTGTACGTCGCGCCGGGGGATCGGCGGCACAAGAACGGCAATCCGGGCGAGACCGCCAATCACCTCGTGCTGCTCGCCGAAACGAACGAGGGCTACCACAACCTGATCAAGCTCGTCTCCGCCGGCTACACCGAGGGCTTCTATTACAAGCCGCGCATCGACAAGGAGCTGCTGTCGCAGCATGCAACCGGCCTGATTGGCCTGAGCTCGTGTCTCAAAGGTGAAGTGGCCGAAGGGCTCTCGCACGCGCAGGACAAGAAAGCGCGCGACGCGGCGGCCAGCTACAAGGACATTCTCGGCGCGCAGAACTTCTTCCTCGAGATGCAGTGGCACGGTATCGAGGAACAGCGGATCGTCAACGGCGGCATTCCGGCAATCGCGAAGGACCTCGGCCTCGGGCTCGTGTGCACCAACGATGTCCATTACCTGCGCGACACCGACGCCCATCCGCACGACATCCTGCTCTGCATCGGCACCGGAAAGGCGTTCAGCGATCCGAAGCGATTGCGGTACGAGGCGCGGCAATTCTTTCTGAAGTCGCCGGATCAGATGGCCGACGCGTTCAGGGATCATCCGGACGCGCTCGCCAACACGGTCCGCATCGCCGAGCGGTGCCACGTGACTCTCCCCGAAGGCGAGAACTACCTGCCGAACTTCGACGTTCCCGCCGGCTTCACGCTGGACGAGTACTTCGAGCACGTCGTCCGCCAGGGGTTCAGCGAGCGGCTGCCGCGACTGAAGCAGCTTGCCGCGTCGGCTTCGCTGCGGCACACGATCGACGAGTACGAGCGGCGCCTCTCGTACGAAATCGACATGATCAAACAGATGAAGTACCCCGGGTACTTCCTGATCGTGTGGGACTTCATCCGCTACGCGCGCGAGCAGCGGATACCGGTGGGCCCGGGGCGTGGATCGGCGGCCGGCAGCCTCGTCGCGTATTGCCTGCGCATCACCGACGTCGATCCAATCGACTTCGATCTCATCTTCGAGCGGTTCCTGAATCCGGAGCGGATCTCGCTGCCGGACATCGACATCGATTTCTGCGAGCGGCGGCGCGGCGAGGTCATCGAGTACGTCACGCGCAAGTACGGCCGCGAGAACGTCGCCCAGATCATCACGTTCGGGACGATGAAGGCGAAGGCGGTCGTCCGCGACGTCGGCCGCGTCCTCGAGATGCCGTTCGGCGACGTCGACAAGGTGGCAAAGCAGATTCCGGCAGCGCTCGACATGACGCTCGACAAGGCGCTCGACGAGAGCGAGCCGCTGCGACAGATGGAGCAGAACGATCCGAAGGTCAAGGAGCTGCTCAACGTCGCGAGACGGCTCGAAGGGATGACCCGCCACGCGTCGGTTCACGCCGCAGGCGTCGTCATCGCACCGAAGGCGATCACCGAGTACGCGCCGCTCTATCGCGGGACGCACGACGAAATCGTCACGCAGTGGTCGATGAAGGACATCGAGCGCATGGGGCTGCTCAAGATGGACTTCCTCGGCCTCAGCACGCTGACGCTCATCGACGACTGTATCGAGGAGATCAAGCGGACGACGGGCATCGAGCTCGACATCGAGGACATCCCGCTCGACGATGCGAAGACGTATCAGATTTTTCAGGAAGGGCAGACGTACGGCATCTTCCAGTTCGAATCGAGCGGCATGCGCGACATTCTGCGCAAGGCGAAGCCGCAGCGGCTCGACGACCTGATCGCGCTGAACGCGCTGTATCGTCCCGGTCCGCTGCGCAGCGGCATGGTCGACGACTTCATCGCGCGCAAGCAGGGGAAGACCGAGGTGAAATACGAGCTGCCGGAGCTCGAGCCGATCCTCTCGGACACCTACGGCGTCATCGCCTACCAGGAACAGGTGATGCGCATCTCGAACGTCGTCGCCGGCTTCACGCTCGGCGAGGCCGACATTCTCCGCAAGGCGATGGGGAAGAAGAAGGCCGACGTGATGCAGAAGATGCGCGACTCGTTCGTGCAGGGGGCGAAGAAGAACGGCACGTCGGAAAAGAAAGCCGGCTACCTGTTCGAGCTGATGGAGCACTTCGCCGGATACGGCTTCAACAAGTCTCACTCGACGGCCTACGCGTTCCTGGCGTATCAGACGGCGTATCTCAAAGCGAATTACCCTCGGCACTTCGCCGCGTCGCTCCTGACGATCGAGGCGGCGAACACCGACAAGCTCGCCTTGTATCTCGGTGAGTGCCGCGACCGGGGCGTGCACGTGTTGCCGCCCGACATCAACGAAAGCCAGCTGCGCTTCACCGTCGAGGCCGACAAAGGCGTGCGCTTCGGTCTGACGGCTGTGAAGAACGTCGGCGAGGGGGCCATCGCGTCGCTGCTCGAGGTTCGGAAGAAGCAAGGGCGCATCCGATCGATGGTCTCGCTGTGCGAGGAGCTCGATCTGCGCCTGGTCAACAAGCGCGTGTTCGAGAGTCTGATCAAGGCCGGCGCGTTCGACTCGCTCGCGAAAGGAACGGCGCACGAGGCGCTGCCATCGACGGCGCTCCGCCCGCGGCTGATGGCGGCGATCGACGCCGCATGCGACTACGGCGCCCGCGCGCAGCGCGATCGTGAGCAGGGGCAGGCGCAGCTGTTCGGCGGCTTCGACGATGATTCGGTCGCTGTTGCAGCTGCAGGCGACGGCTGTAAAGCCGTCCCGCTACCCGAAGCAATGCCGTGGACCGAGGCAGAGCAGCTCGCGTTCGAGAAAGAGACGCTCGGTTTGTATTGGAGCGGACATCCGGTCGATCGCTATGCGGCGGCGTTGAGAGAATTCGGCGCGAAGTCGGTCGCCGACCTTTCCGAGACGCAGGCGGCGGCGCGCGACAGCAGCTGGGGACCCGGGGGCCCGAAGCCGATCGAACCCGACACGAGCATCGGTGGTATCGTCGCGGCCGTGAGGCCGCTCAAGACGAAAAAGGGCGATCGGATGGCGGTCTTCACGCTCGAGGACGCGCAGGGAAGCGTCGAGATCATCGCGTTCCCCGAGGCCTATCAGCGCGCGGCCGGCATGATCGAGCCGGGCACCATGGTCCTCGTGCGCGGCAAGCTCGAACGCGACGATGAAACGTCGCGCATTCTGGCGTCGGAGATCGCGCCGATCGAGAGCGTGCGCGAGAAGCTCGCGCGCGAAGTCGCGATCCATCTGCGGAAGCCAGCCGACCGGGACACGCTCGAAGCGCTCGTCGCGATCTTCTCGCGCCACCGCGGCGATCGAAAGGTGTCGTTCGACGTCGAGACAGGCGAAGCGCCGAACCGGCTGCGCGTGAAAGTCGACTTGAGCTCGCAGATCCGCGTGCGGCCATCGCCCGCGCTGATCCAGGACATCGAGCAAGTCGTGGGTGAAGGCGCCGTCGAACTCCGATAACTGCTCGCCACGGTGACTGATGCCGGCTGAAACGCTCGAGTTCGAGGAGCCGATCGCCGTTCTCCTCAAGGAGATCGACGCGCTGACGCTGTTGCCGCGCACCGACGCGCGCGACCGCGAGATCGAATCGCTCCGGCGCCGCATCGAATCGGTTCGCGAGGAGCTGTATCGCTCGCTGACGCCGTGGCAGCGCGTCCTCGTGTCCCGTCATCCGAATCGTCCCGGGCTGCACGATTACCTCGATCGGCTGTTCCGCGGCTTCGCGGAAGTCCATGGCGACCGCCGCTTCGCCGACGATCACGCCATCATGGCCGGCTTCGCGGAGTACCGAGGTCAACCCGTCGTGGTCGTGGGCCACGTGAAGGGCAGCGACACGAAGGAAAAAATTTTCCGCAATTTCGGCTACGCGCGGCCCGAGGGGTACCGCAAGGCGCTGCGGGTGATGCGGATCGCGGAGAAGTTCCGGCGGCCGATCGTGGTCTTCGTCGACACGCCCGCCGCCTATCCGGGCATCGAATCGGAGGAGCGGGGTGTCGCGGAAGCCATCGCGGTCAACCTGCGCGAGATGATGCTCATCGACGCGCCGATCGTCGTCATCGTGTCCGGCGAGGGCGGCAGCGGCGGCGCGCTCGGCATCGCCGTCGGCGACCGCGTGCTGATGCAGGAGTTCGCCATCTACAGCGTCATCCCGCCGGAAGGATGCGCCGCGATTCTGTGGCGCGACGCCTCGAAGAAAGTCGAAGCGGCCGACGCGCTGAAGCTGACCGCGCCCGATCTGTTGCAGGCCGGCGCCATCGACGAAATCGTGCGCGAGCCGATCGGCGGCGCGCACACCAACGCCGACGCCGCGGCACGGCTCCTCGATGAGGCGCTCGCGCGCGCGCTCGCCGAGATTTCCGCCGTCGACAGCGAAGTGCGACTCGAGAAGCGGTATGCGAAGTTTCGGGCGATGGGTCGGGTGGGCATCGATTTCGTTGATGAGAGCACCGCATGATTCCGCTTCGCTGGGACTGCAATACCTGTGACGAAACCGCCGCGAACGCTCTGGCCGCGGCGATCCGGATTGAGCCTGCCGTGGCGCGGCTGCTGTGTCAGCGCGGGATTGCGGATCCGGGTCTCGCCGAGCGGTTTCTAAACCCTTCGATCGATCATCTCCACGATCCATGGCTGCTCGCGGACATGCGCGCCGCGGTCGATCGCATCCTCGCGGCGATCGCGCGCAGGGAGCGGATCGCGATTCACGGCGACTACGACGTCGACGGGATCACGTCGACGGTGATCCTGCGACGTGCACTGGAGCTACTCGGCGCCGATGTGGTGCATTTCATCCCGGAGCGGCTGAAGGACGGCTACGGACTGCAGCCGGCGGCAATCGAACGGCTGCACGCCGACGGGGTGGCGCTGGTCGTCTCGGTCGACTGCGGCATCCGCGGCGCCGAGGCGGCGCGCCGCGCGCGCGAGCTGGGCATCGATCTGATCATCACCGATCATCACGAGCCCGACGCGGAGCTGCCGGCCGCGCTCGCCGTCATCAATCCCAAACGCCACGACTGCAGCTATCCGGACAAGGACCTCGCGGGCGTCGGCGTCGCCTTGAAGCTGGTGCAGTCGCTCTGCCGCGCCGCCGAGCGCGAGAGCTGGCTGCCGGGCTTCATCAAGGTCGCCGCCATCGGTACGCTGGCCGACGTCGTCCCCCTCGTGGGTGAGAACCGGGTCATCGCGAAGATCGGGCTCGACATGCTGTCGCGCGGCCCGCACAAGATCGGATTGCGCTCGCTGCTCGACATCTCGGGGCTGACCGGCAAGACGATCGACAGCTACCACATCTCGTTTTTGCTGGCGCCGCGCGTCAACGCGGCGGGGCGCATGAGCACGCCCGACATCGCCACGCGGCTGCTGCTCGCGGCCGACGAGGCGATGGCCGACGAGGCGCGGCGTCTCGCGATGCAGCTCGATGGGGAGAACCTGCGGCGCCAGGAGGAAGAGGCGGAGATCCTCGCGGCGGCGAGGAAGATCGTCCAGACCGATCCCGATATCGGCGCGCGATCGGTGCTCGTCGTCGCCGGCGAGGGATGGCATCGCGGCGTCATCGGCATCGTGGCCAGCAAGCTCGTGGATACGTTCCACCGGCCGGCGATCGTGTTGTCGGTCGAGGACGGCATCGCGCACGGCTCGTGCCGCAGCATCACCAAGTTCGACATGCTCGGCGCGCTCGAGCGCTGTGCGCACCTGTTCATCCGCTTCGGCGGACACAAACAGGCGGCGGGTCTCGCGCTCGAGGCGGATCGGATCAAGGAACTGCGGCTGGCGGTCAACGCCGTCGCGGACGAGATTCTCGGGCCTGAGGACCTGATGCCGCGACTGCGCATCGACGCCGACCTCACTTTTCGCGGCATCACCGGCGGCGTGGCCGCCGGCATCGCCTCGCTCGCGCCGTTCGGCGCCGGGAACGCGCGTCCCGTGTTCGCCGCGCGGCGCGTGGAGATCATCGACGGTCCGCGCGTGCTGAAGGACCGTCACCTCAAGATGGCGCTGAAGCAGGACGGCCGCATCTTCCGCGCCGTCGCATGGCGCGCCGCCGAGCGCGCCGACTTCCTCACCGAGCACAAGGCCGCCATCGACGTGGCGTTCTCCCTCGAACAGAACCAGTACAATGGGGAAACGTTCGTCGATCTCAGCATTGCTGATTTCAGATTGTAGATTGCAGATTGATTGCTGCATTGGCCCGAAATCGGCAATCTGAAATCAACAATCTGAAATCAACAATCTGAAATCAACAATCTGAAATCAACAATCTCTTATGACCCTGTGGCAGCGGAGAGCGCGCGTCATCATCGGCGGCGCCGCCGTCGCGTTCGCGCTGTTCGTGGCGTTCGAATTCAAGCGGCGCGGACCCGCGGCGCCGGCCCAGCCCATCGCACCTACCGATCCCACGGCCGTCGTCGAGAGCATCGGCGGACGCGTCGAGCGGTTCCAGCTGTCGCGTGAGAACGCCAGCATCGCCTACCAGAAGCAGCTCACCTACGCCGACGGATCGTCGAAGCTCCTCGGCGTCACCATCGCCACCGACGAGAGAAACGGCGACGGTCCGTTCAGCGCCACCGCCAGGGAAGCGTCGGTCGCCAAGGATGAATCGACCGTGGTACTCGACGGCGACGTGCGCGTCGGGTCCGCGGGAATACACGCGCGCACCGAACATGCCTCCTATACCAAATCGGACAATACGCTCCGCGCGCCCGGGCCGACCGAGGTCGCCGAAGGGAAGACGACCGCGAACGGCGTCGGCATGACGTTCGATCGCAATGCCGACGCGCTGACGATCCACGACCAGGCCGTCATCCACATGGCGGACGCGAACGGCGGCGGCGTCACGGAAATCACCTGCGGCACGGCGACTTTCGCGCGCCGCGAGCGATATCGGCGGTTCGAGAAGGCCGTCAGGATGCGGCGCGGCGCGCACGTGCTCGAGGCCGACGTCGCCGTCGCGTACTTGAGCCAGGACGAGAAACGGATCGAACGGATCGAGCTGCGCGAGAACGCGCGAATCGCCTCGTCGGACCCGTCGCCCGGCGCGCTGCAGTCGTTGACCGGCCGGATCATGAACCTTACGTACGCGCCGGATGGCGCGTCGCTCGAGCACGCCGTCATCGACGAGAACGCGATCGTTCAGCTGGCGGGCGAAAAGGGACAGACGGGTCGCCAGATCGCCGCGAAGCTGCTCGACATCGCCCTCGGCCCTGACGGCTCGACGCCGACCGCGGTGGTCGGCCGCGAGAACGTGCAGCTGACGATGCCGGCTGAAGGCGACGCGCCGGCGCGCACCATCGAGGCGGCCGACGTGGAAGCGAAAGGGCAGCCGGGCCGCGGTCTGACGCGCGCGCAGTTCTCGGGCAACGTGCAGTACCGCGAGCGCGGCGCGAACACCGGTCGCGCCGCTTCGTCCGGCACGCTCGACGTCGGCCTCAAGCCCGCATTGAGCGCGCTCGAGGACGCGAAGTTCGCGCATGCCGTGAAGTTCGAGGAGGGAAAGCTCGCGGCGCTCGCCGCTGCCGGCCGCTACGACGTCGACAAAGGCACGCTCGAGTTGAGCGGATCGGAGCCCGGCGCGCCCGCGCCGCATGTGATTACCGACCAGATTACGGTCGACGCGCAGAAAATCGACGTGACGCTCGACGGACCGAAGGTGAAGGCGGCCGGCACCGTGAAGAGCGTGCTCAAGCCGACCAGGACGGGCAAGATGCCGTCGATGTTGAAGCAGGATCAGCCGGTCAACGTCCTCGCGGCGAACCTCGACTACGACGGGACGGCGTCGCGCGGCACTTACACCGGTGACGCCCGCCTGTTTCAGGGCGACACGTCCGTGAAGGCTGAAACGATCGCCATCGACGACAAGCACGGCGATCTGTCCGCGTCGGGCAGCGTCACGTCGACGACGATGCTCGAACAGCAGGAGAAGGAACGGAAACGAAAGAAGGAACGCGTGCGGTCGATCGCGTCGGCGAAAGAGATGAAGTACGAAGAGGGCGAGCGGCGCCTCACCTACACCGGCGACGCGCATCTGGTCAACCCCGACGGCGACATGACGGCGGCGAAAATCGAGCTGTATCTGAAACCGTCCGGCGACGAGCTCGATCGCGCCGAGGCGTACGACGACGTCACGCTGCGCGAACAGGAGCGCAAGACGACCGGCTCGCGCATGACCTACACCGCAGACGACGAGCGATACGTCATCACAGGCGTGCCGGTGAAGATCGTCGACGAATGCAGCCGCGAGACGATCGGCCGAACGCTCACCTTCCTGAAGGCGACCGACAGCATCGTCGTCGACGGCAATCAGCAGATCCGCACACAGACAAAGGGCGGCGGAAAGTGCGCTAGCTGATGGCGACGCTTCGCACGCACGACCTGACGAAGTCCTACAACGGCCGCACCGTCGTGCGCGGCGTCAACCTCGACGTCGCCTCGGGCGAGATCGTGGGGCTGCTCGGGCCGAACGGGGCCGGCAAGACGACGACGTTTTACATGACGGTCGGATTGACGGCGCCCGACTCGGGACGCGTGGAGCTCGACGGCCACGACGTCACCGACGATCCGATGTACATCCGCGCGCGGAAAGGGATCGGATATCTTCCCCAGGAACCGTCGATTTTTCGCGGTCTGACGGTGGAGCAGAACATCCTCGCCATCCTCGAGACGATGGATCTCGACGGGGCGGCGAGGCGGGCGCGGCTCAAGGAACTGCTCGGAGAGCTGAATCTCGCGCCGCTGGCTCAGGCGCCCGCCTACACGCTCTCCGGCGGCGAGCGGCGCCGCGCGGAAATCACGCGCGCGCTCGTCATCTCACCCAAGTTCATCCTGCTCGACGAACCGTTTGCGGGCATAGACCCTATTGCGGTCAGCGACATCCAGAAGATCATTTTTCACCTTCGCGATCGCGGAATTGGCGTGCTGATCACCGATCACAACGTACGGGAAACGCTGCGCATTACTGATCGCGCATACATCGTTCACGACGGGATCATCTTCAAGAGCGGAACGCCCGATAGTTTGGCGGCGGACGACGAAGTCCGGCGGATTTATCTGGGGACAGAGTTTCGATTAGACTAAAATAGGCGTGGGAATTGCATAACTGAGCCGTCGTTCTTCATGGGCATTCAGCAAAAGCTTCACACCAAACTCGTTCAGAAACTAATACTTACGCCCTCGCTGCAGCAGGCGATCAAGCTGCTGCCGATGTCGACGCTCGAACTCTCCGACTTGCTGAACCAGGAGATGGTCGAGAATCCGATGCTCGAGGAAGTGCCGACCGAAGAACTCCAGCCCGCCGAAACGCAGCAAACCCCGGAAAAGACGGAACCGGAACAGCAGGCGAACAAGACCGACACGTGGGACGACCAGGACTACGAATATTTCTTCGGCGATTATCTCGACGATGGCTATCGGCCGCGCGCGCCGCAGGAAGTGAAAGAGCTCCCGCCGATCGAAAACACGCTCTCGACGACGAGCTCGCTGTCGGATCACCTCCTGTGGCAGCTGTCGATGCAGACCGACGATCCGCTGATGCGCGAGATCGGGTCGGCGATCGTCGGCAATCTCGACGACGACGGCTATCTCGTGGCGTCGTTCGACGAGCTCGCGGCGATGGGGCCGTGGCCGGTCACCGAAGTCGAGCGCGCGCTGAAGCTGGTTCAGGCCTTCGACCCGACGGGCGTTGCCGCGCGCGACCTGCAGGAATGCCTGCTGCTACAGCTGCGGCACCTCGGGCTCGAAGGGACGCCGACCGAGAAGATCGTCACCGACCATCTTCGTCTGCTGCAGAACCATCAGGTTCCGGAGATCGCGCGCAAGCTCGGGATGACGATTGACGATCTCAAGGAACACATCGAAGTCATCCGGCACCTCGATCCGAAGCCCGGCAGCCGCTACAACCCGACGCAGTCGCAATACGTCATCCCAGACGTCTACGTGATGAAGGTGGAGGACGAATACGTCGTCGTGCTGAACGAGGACGGCCTTCCGCAGATGCGGATCAGCCCTGTCTACCGGCGGCTGCTCGACAAGAGCGCCGCCGACAACACGGACGAGACGCGCGCCTACGTGAAAGACAAGTTCCGTTCTGCGCTGTGGCTGATCAAGTCGGTGGAGCAGCGGCAGAAGACGATCTTCAAGGTCGCGAAGAGCATCGTCAACTTCCAGCGCGATTTCCTCGATCACGGCATCGAGCACCTGCGGCCGCTGGTGCTGCGCGACGTGGCGAACGACATCGGGATGCACGAGTCGACGGTCAGCCGCGTGGTGACCAACAAGTACATGCACACGCCGCAGGGCGTGTTCGAGATGAAATACTTCTTCCACAGCGGGATCAGCAGCTCGTACGGCGAGAGCGTCTCGTCGGTCACGATCAAGCAGCGGATCCGGAAGATCATCGAGAACGAAGATCCGCGCAAGCCGCTGAGCGACTCGAAGATCGTCAGCATCCTGCAGCGCGAAGGGCTCGTGCTCGCAAGGCGCACCATCGCGAAGTACCGCGAAGAGTTGAAGATCCCGACGTCCAACCAACGAAAGGTTCTTTACTAGCGCGAGGCGTTCAGCCGAGCGAAACGTATGCGACTCGAACTCACCGGCCGCCACATCGAAATCACCCCTGTCCTTCGCCGCCTCGTCGACACCAAGCTGGCCAAGCTCGAACGGCTGCTGAACGACAGCGCCGTGTCGGCGCAGGCCGTACTCACGCGGGAGAAGCATCGCCATCGCGCCGACATCACGCTGCACGCGCGCGGGGAGAAGTTCCTCCACGGCGTCGGCAACAGCGGCAGCTGGGAGACGTCGGTCACGGAGGCGATCGACAAGATCACCCAGCAGGCGCAGAAGGTGAAAGGCAAGTGGCAGGAGCGGAAGCGCCGCGGCGCGGTCAAGGGCGTGCCGATCGTCGGCGAGGAGCGCGAAGCGATCCGCGTGAAGGCGATCGGGCCGGCGCGCACGCGCGAGCGCGTCCGGATGCCGCGCATCCTTCGGGCGCAGCGCCAGTCGATCAAGCCGATGACGATCGCCGACGCGGCGCGCGAAGTGGACGCGGGCGGCGATGGCGTCGTCGTGTTTCGCGACGTCGAAACGTCGGCGGTCAGCGTGCTGTACCGGCGGCCCAACGGCGAGCTGACGCTGGTCGAGACCGAAGCCTGACCCGATAATCTACAGGTGCCCCAACAAGCCGTAAGCGTCGGCGCGCTGATCAACAGCCGCCCCGAGACGTTCGGCCTGCCGCTCGAAGTGGTCGCCGGCGTCGATGGGCTCGCGCGCGTCATCACGAGCCCGCACATCCAGAAAACGGGGCTCGCGCTCGCCGGCTTCCACGAGTACCTCAAGCCGGGCCGCGTTCTGATCTTCGGCGAGAGCGAGATCCGGTACCTCGAGAGCCTCGAGACGGAAGCGCGCGTCACCGCGCTGCGCCTCGCGCTCACCCTCGATTTTCCCTGCGTCCTCATCACGGGCGGCTTCACGCCTCCGAGGGAGCTCGTCGTCGAAGCCGAGCGCGCGAGCCTGCCGCTGTTGAAAACCACCGTCGCCACGCCGGCCGCGATCGCGAAGCTGTCGTCGCTGCTCGAGGACTCGCTCGCCGAGCGGACGATCGTGCACGCGGTGCTGATGGACATCCTCGGGCTCGGCGTGCTGCTCGTCGGCGAGAGCGGCATCGGCAAGAGCGAGTGCGCGCTCGACCTCATCGTGCGCGGGCACCGCCTCGTGGCCGACGACACGGTGGAGATCCGCCGCCGGCAGGAGACGATTCTCATCGGCGCCTGTCCGGAGCTGACGCGGCACCACATGGAGCTGCGCGGCCTCGGAGTGATCAACGTGAAGGAGCTGTTCGGCATCGCGTCGACGCGCTCCTCGAAGCACATCGAGCTCGTCGTGCAGCTCGAACGCTGGGATCCCGCCCGAGAGTACGAGCGGCTGGGTCTCGACGACGAGTTCTACGAGATCCTCGGCCTGCGCGTGCCGCTGCTGCGGATGCCGGTCGCGCCGGGACGCAACATCGCCATCCTGGTGGAAGTAGCCGCGCGCAATCAGCTGCTGCGATCGCGCGGGCATCACGCCGCTCGCCGGCTGGCCGAGCGGCTCGAACGGACGCTGCGCGGCGAGACGATTCCTGCGCTCGACGATGAAGACGAGGAACTGCGGTGAGGGGAGCGCCTGGGCCGCGATCGAGCCCGCGCGGTCCCCAACGCGGCAGCAGCCGCGTTGGGGTGGCGCGCCAGCGGGAAGCGCCGCGAAACGCCGCCGAGCATGCGGCGAAGAGGACGGGACCTCGCGCGCCTCGCGAGCACCGAAAAAAGTCCGGACCGCCGTTCATCATCCTCACGGGCCTGTCCGGCTCCGGCAAATCGCAGGCGATTCGCGCGCTCGAAGACCTCGGCTACTTCTGCGTCGACAACCTTCCGACGACGCTCATTCCCACCCTGGCCAAGCTGTCGCTGCACGCGGGCGGCGATATCGAAAAGGTCGCGATCGTGGTCGACGTGCGCGAAGGGGGATTCTTGTCGTCGTTTCCGAAAATCTTCCGCCGCCTGCGCAAGCTGCCGAAGCTGAACCCGATTCTCATCTTCCTCGAGGCGAGCAACGCGGCGCTCGTGCGCCGCTTCAGCGAGACGCGGCGGCCGCATCCGCTCGCGCCGGGCCGCTCCGCCAGCGAGGGAATCCGCGAAGAGCGCGCGCGCCTCAACGCCATCCGCGACATGGCCGACGAGATCGTCGACACGTCCGACATGACCGTACACGAGCTGCGGCAGTTCTTCATGGGGCTGTCGCGCGATCGATCGCAGGCGCGCCTGGTGATCACGCTCCTCAGCTTCGGCTACAAACACGGCGTGCCGGTCGACGCCGATCTGGTGTTCGACGTACGGTGCCTGCCGAACCCGCATTTCGTGCCGACGCTGCGCCGGCGCACGGGACGCGATCGCGCCGTCGCCGAATTCATGGAGCGCGATGCCTCGACCGTCGAGTTCATGGACCGTCTCGAGGAGTACCTTCAGTACGTGGTGCCGCATTACATCGCCGAGGGAAAGAGCTATCTGACCATTGCGATCGGCTGCACCGGCGGCCGGCACCGGTCGGTGATGATCGCCGAGCGGCTGCGCAAGGCGCTCAGCGAGATCGGCGGCGCCCGGGTGCGGGTCCGCCACAGGGACGTCGGACACGCGTAGGCAGAACGGCAGGACAGGGCGCCCATCCTGCCGTAGGATAGGTACTTGTGATCGGCGTCGTCGTCGTCACCCACGGGCAGCTGGCCACCGAGCTCGTCAACGCCGCCGAAATGATCGTCGGCGACCTGCCGCAGTTCACCGCCGTATCGATCGGCTGGCACGACGATGTGAACGACGCCCGCGAAGACATCGCGCAGGCGATCGAGCGCGTCCGCGCCGAAGAAGGGGTGCTGCTGCTGACCGACATGTTCGGCGGCACGCCTTCGAATCTCGGGATGACCTTTCTCGAGAAGGATCGGCTCGAGGTGATCACCGGCGTCAACCTGCCGATGCTGATCAAGCTGGCCAGCCTGCGAAAGTCTTCCGATCTGCTCGCGGTCGCGAAAGAGATGCGCGAGCACGGACGCGCCGCGATCTGGGTCGCGTCCGATCTGCTGCGCGGCGAGAAGAGCGCGTGATCTCGCAGTCGGTCACCGTCGTGAACCAGCTCGGGATGCACGCGCGCGCCGCCGCCAAGTTCGTGCACCTCGCCGGACGGTTCGAGTCGCGGGTCCGCGTCGCGCGCGATCAGCGCGAGATGGACGGCAAGAGCATCATGGGCATTCTGCTGCTCGCCGCCGCGCGCGGATCGACGATTACCATTTCAGCCGAAGGCGTCGACGAGGGGGACGCGGTGCGCGCGCTCGTGTCGCTGGTCGCGTCCGGTTTCGGAGAGGACGCATGCAGCGCCTGAGGGGGATCGGCGTCTCGCCCGGCGTCGTCTCCGGACGTGCGGTCATTCTCATCCAGCGCGCGCAGGTGCTCCGCTATCAGATTGCCCCGGCGCGCGTCGAACCCGAGCTCCGGCGGCTCGACGCCAGCCGCGCGCGATCGCGCGAGCAGCTCGTCGACATCCGCGCACGCGTCGCCAGACGTCACACCGAGCTCGCGTCGATTTTCGACGCCCAGCTGCTCATGCTCGACGATCCGACGCTCGTGCCGCGCGCGGCGGAGATCATCCGCGAGCAGCGCGTGAACGCGGAATGGGCGGTGCAGCAGGTCTTCCACGAGTTCAGCGGCGTGTTCGACGAGGTCTCCGATCCGTACTTGCGGGAACGCAAAGGCGATCTCTCGGATCTCGTCGGACGGCTCCGCATGAACCTGCGGCAGGGCGTCGCGACCGCCCGCGACCTGCTGCGCGACCTGGACGAATCGTCGGTGCTGATCGCCGACGAGCTGACGCCGTCGCTCGCCGCGCAGGTCGACTGGACGAAAGTGCGCGGCTTCGCGACCGACGCGGGCAGCCGTACGTATCACACGGCGATTCTCGCGCGGTCGCTCGAGGTGCCGGCCGTCGTGGGTCTCCACGACGCGAGCCAGCGCATTCAGCCGGGCGAAGTCGTCGTCATCGACGGCGCCGCGAACGAAGTGATCGTCGACCCGTCGCCGCAGGAGCTCGCGCGCGCCGCGCATCACGTCGACGATCGACCACCGGCCGCCACGGCCGATGCGGAGCGCCGCCGGCCGGCGTCGACCGCCGACGGCGTGCCGATCCGCCTCGATGCGAACATCGAGTTCCCCGACGACCTCGCCGCGGCGCGATATTCCGGCGCGGAAGGCATCGGCCTGTATCGGACGGAGTTCCTGCTGACGACGGCGCCGGACGCCGCGACGAACGAGGATCGCCAGTACGAGATCTACCGGGGGATGCTCGAAGGGATGGCGCCGGGCGCAGTCACGATTCGGACGTTCGACGTCGACGAGGATCAGCTCGCGTCGCGGCTCGCCAGGCGTCCGCTCGCCGGCGGCTGGGAACCCGAGGAGGTGCGGACCAGCCGGCAGGGTCTGCGCGGCCTGCGCTTGAGCCTCACGCGGCCCGAACTGTTCCGCGTTCAGCTGCGCGCGCTGCTGCGCGCGGCCCGGCACGGTCGACTGCGTATCATGTTTCCGTTCGTCTCGAGCGTCGAGCAGCTGCGCGAGGCGCGCGCGATGGTCATCGACGCCACCGACGATTTAGCGCGGCGCGGCGAGCCGGTGCCGCGCGTCCCAATCGGCGTGATGATCGAGATACCGGCCGCGGCGTACACCGCCGACCTGCTGGCGCGCGAAGTCGACTTCTTCACCATCGGCACCAACGACCTCATCCAGTATTGTCTGGCCGTCGATCGCGCTGACGAGCGCGTGTCGCGCTTGTACGAGCCGCTGCATCCGGCGATCCTGCGGATGATCCTGATGGTGCGGCGCGCCGCGAGGCGGCACAGCATCCCTGTGTCACTGTGCGGCGAGATGGCGTCCGATCCCGCTCTTCTCACGCTGCTCGTGGGACTGGGTCTCACGGAGTTCAGCATGACGCCGGGCGCGATTCCGGTCGCCAAACAGGTGCTCGCCGAGCTGCGCCACGAAGAGCTGCGGGCGCTCGCGCGCCGCGTGCTGCGTCTCGCGACCATCGACGATATCGAACGGGAGCTGCTCGGCGCGCTCGGGCGTCTGACGACCAAATCGTAGAGTCGAGCCGCGCTCGACCTGGAGCACATCGTGACCGAGATCACTCGTGTTGAGAAACCGTGGGGGTACGAGCTCCACTGGGCCAAGACCGACCGGTATGTGGGCAAGCTGATTCACGTCAACGCGGGACACGCGTTGAGCCTGCAGTACCACAACGTGAAGGACGAGACGATTTACCTGCACTCGGGCAGGCTGCTGTTCGAGATTCAGGAGGACGGCGAGCTGCAGAAGCGCGAGATGAAGCCCGGCGAACGCGTCCACATCACGCCGAAGACGATTCACCGCATGACCGCGATCGAAGACAGCGACATCTTCGAGGTGTCGACGCCGGAGCTGCACGACGTGGTCAGACTGGAAGACAGATACGGCAGGCAAGATAGGAAAAGTTCGAAGTAGGAAGTACGAAGTCGGAAGTACGAAGTCGGAGGTAACGAAGTCAGAAGTTCGAAGTCGGGAGTACGAAATGAGTTCGTACTTCAAACTTCAAACTTCAAACTTCTGACTTGTTCAGAAGGGGATATCGTCGTCGGTGAGCGGCTCGGACGTTTCCGACGCAGGCGCCGGCGCGTGCGACCCCACCTCCTCCATGCCGCCGCGCGACATCTGGCCGCCGCCGCGTCCGCCTCCGCTGCCGACGAGCGTGACGCGATCGGCCCGAACGTCGAATCGCGTCTCGACGTAGGGCACGCTCTCGGCGTCGCATTTCTGGCAACGCATCTTCTCTCTGCTGTTCGGACGGAAGTCGCGATCCGGAAAGAACGCGTCGCACTGCCGGCAACGCGGGACCTTGCGGCTTTGCAGCCGCCCTTCCACGTAGACCTGTCGACCTTTCAGAAGATATTCCGAAAGCGATTCGGCCTGCTTGCCCCAGAGATCGATGTTGTGCCACTCAGTCCGTTCTTGAGGACTGCCGGACTTGTCGTTCCATTTCTCGGTCGTCGCCAGACTGAACTTGGCGATCGCCGCGCCGCTCGGTGTGTAGCGCAACTCGGCATCGCGTCCGAGGTTGCCGACGAGAATGATCTTGTTGACTGAGCCCATACGACGACGATTCTACATCGTCACACCGTTTCATGGGGCAGGAGGGCCCGGTCAGTCGCGGCGCGGCAGCTGATTGAGACGGTTCTGCGCCATCTGCGCCATCGCGCTGTCGGGAAAATTCCTGATCAACGCTTCCCAGGTCGCGCGCGCGCCGCCAGCGTCCCTCAGATTGAGCTGCGCCTGGCCTTTTCGCAGGTACGCTTCGGGTATCGCGTTCCCCTTCGGGTACGCGCGGATGGCGACGTCGCACGCCTCGACGGCCTTGTCGTTCTTGCCGTCGTTCAAGTACGCGTTGCAGATGTACACCTGTGCGTCGTCGGCCATGTCGGACTTCGGGAACGTCTTGATGTACGCGTCGAAGCCGAGGACGGCGAGATCGTACTGGCCGCTCGTATAGTCGGCCCACGCCGTATCCCACATCTGCGTCGGCGACGCGACGACGGTGGGACTGGCCGGCGGCCCGGCAGTCGCGGCCGGCGTCGCGGCGGCATCGGCGGGCTCCGGGGCCGGCGCGGTGGGCCGCGCGATGCACTGTTGAACCGCCTGCCGAAGGGCGTCGACTTCCTGGCTGAGCGATCCGAGGCGGACATTGTTGTCGTCGAGCTTCTCGCGGACCACGCGGACGTCGTTCGACAGGTTGTCGATCACCAGCTTCTGGTCGGCCATCGACTTCCGGCTGGCTTCGGTCTGCTGATCGAGGCGCATGTTGACGCCCTTGAGGGTGTCGTTCAACTGGCCGAGCAGATTCTGGAGCACCTGCGACTGCTCCTGCAGCATGCGGATGTCGGCCATCAGCTGCTGGTGCTCCTTATTGGCGGCGTCGGCCGGGGTCGTCGTCGCGAGGGCGATCATCAGCACGCCCAGGCCGAGGAGCGAAAGCTTCTGTTTCATAGACCTCACTTCGCGGTCACGACGAAGTGCGCGCGCCGGTTCTTCGAATACGCGCTCTCGTCGTGGCCCGGATCGAAGGGGAACTCCTTGCCGTAGCTGACGGTCCGCAGCCGGTCGGCCGGGACGCCAAGCGATACGAGATACGCGCGCGCGGCGACGGCCCGTCGCTCACCCAATGCAAGATTGTACTCGGCGGTTCCGCGTTCATCGCAGTGTCCTTCGATCGTCACGGCCCAGGTCGAATAACGCTTCAGGAGCGCGGCGTTGTCGTCGAGCGACTTCTGCGCGTCGGACGTCAGCTCATCGCTGTCGAGCGCGAAGAACACCGGCTTGAGCGGCGAATTCCGGTTGAGATCGTCGAGCGACGCCGACGCGATGGCGTCCTCCCGCACCGGTTCCGGCGGAACGATGGTCGGCTCGGCGACCGGTTCGGGGGGCGAAGGCGGCCGCGCCGCGGGGTTCGTCGGGGCGGGAGGCGGAGGCGTCGGCCGCGCGACCGGTGGAACGTTCTTGTGGCAGCCGATTGCCGCCAGGAGCGACATCACCGCGAGCAGCTTCGCCATCCGTTTCATCGTCCCTCCGTGTACGACGCTCCATCGCCGCACGTGACGCGTTCCGACTGGCGCGCCGAGGCGCGACCGCGGCAGGAGATGCATGTTCGTTTTCATCGCGACCAGTCCGGCTGCTGGTTGTTTCCGTTCTTGGTGATCTGCTTCAGGTTCTTTCCGTCGCGCGCAATCGTGAAAATCTGCGATTTGCCCGATCGCGTCGACATGAACGCCAGATGACGGCCGTTGGCCGCCCACGTCGGGCTCTCGTTCGTCCCTTCGCCGAACGTCAGCTGGCGCACGACTCGCGTCGGCATGTCGATGACTTTGATGTCGTTGCCTGGTCCCGTGCGCGCGGTGTACGAGATCTCGTTGAACGGCGGCGGCGACCACGCGGGCTTGTCCGCGTACGACTCGGACGTCGAGATACGCTGCGGCGCGCCGACGCCGTCGGCGTTGATCACGTAAATCTGAGGGGAGCCGGTGCGATCGGACACGAAGGCGATCTGATTGCCTGACGGCGACCACGTCGGCGTGGTGTTGACCCACTTGTCGTTCGTGAGGCGCCGCAGCGCGGAGCCGTCGCGGTTGATGACGTACAACTGCGAGCTGCCGCCATCGCGCGTCGATCCGAAGCAAATCCGCTGGCCGTCGGGCGACCACGCCGGGAGCCAGTTCTGACCGACGCGCTCCCCCTTGGTCGCCTCCTCGAGCGTGCCCTGAAAGATGTTCGAGATGAACACCTGCGGCGGACCGCGGCGATAGGAGGTGTAGGCGATCGATCGGCCGTCGGGCGACCACCGCGGCGTGATGTTCAGCGTGCGGCCGACGGTGACGCGCCGCTGATTTTCTCCGTCGTAGTCCGCGATGTAGATCTCCTTGGTCTCGCGCTTTTCGACCGTGCCGGTCATCCGCTCACCGTCGCGGTCCGACGCAAACGTCAGCTTCGTGCGCGCGACGCCGCGCAGCGCGCGCTGCGTCTGGTGGATCTCGTCGGACATCGTGTGGGCGAACAGCCTCGCGTTCGATCCGGTGTATTCCCGTCCGTACGCCATCTGCCGCGTGCGAACGTTGTACAGGCGCATGTCGACCTTGAACCCGTTGCCGGTCTTCTCGACGGTGCCGACGATCAGGCCGTCGGCGTTCAGCTCGCGCCAGCGGTCGAACGGCACGTCGTTGAACGATGTCGCGGCGGGAACCGTTGCGATGACGTCGCGCGGGATGAACGAGAACTCGCGCTCGAAATTCAAATCGTCCCAGAGCACCTGCCCGATGGTCCTCGCGGTGTCGACCGATTCCTTGTCCTTCGTGATCGCAATGAAGTCGGGGACGGCGAGCCGCGGCGGCGCACCACCTTCGCCTCTGATTGTCGTTTCTATCTCCGTCGGCTGCTGCGTGGTCGGCGGCGGCTGAGCGGGCGGCTGCTGTTGCGGCGGCGGCTGCGCGCGCACCCACGCGCCAAGCACCGCAATCGCGACGAGGGCTTCAAGCTTCTTCATCATCGGTATTCAAAATTGAGGTGAACGGTCAGCGTGGGATTCGGAAACTGGTCGGGCAGCGGCGGCAGCGTCTTGGTCACGACGACGGCGCGAAGCGCGGCGAGATCGAGCGGCAACGCGCCGCTCGATCGCTCGACCGTCGCATTCGCGATGCTGCCATTGCGCTGGATCGTGAACTTGACGACGCATTGTCCACTCGTCCCCTGATTCTGGTTCCACGCAGACCGGATGCGCTCCACCATCAGCACGAGATAGTCCGGGCAGCAGAAATCGCCGACGTCGAGCGTCGAGCCCGAGCCGGGACCGCCGCCGGTTGCGAGGCCGAATCCTTGTCCGCGCGCGCCGGTTTGCGCGATCGCGCTCCCGGCTTCGATCTTCGCGCCCCTCGTCGGCGTGCGGCCACGCGCTTCGTCTGGTGCCTGAGTCACCTTCGGCGCGGGCGTTGCCTTCGTGGGCTTCGTGGCGCGTCTCGGCAGCGTCATCTCCGGCGCCCTGGCGGCGGGGGGGCGGACCGCTTCGCGCTTCGGGAGTTCCTCGGGCGGCGTCTGGACCTGCACGGGACGTCCGCCCATCGACGTCATGCCGCCCGTGCGCTCTCCCTCGCCGCCGCCGCCAATTGAAATCGTCATCACGTTGCGCGGCGTTTCGATCGTACGTCCGAGCCATCGGCCCGGCGAGAGCACGATAGCGGCGGCCAGCACTCCGTGAACGAGCAGCGACACCGCGACCATCCGCTGCAATCCAGCGGGCTCCTGCATCCGATCGCGAAGAACGTCAGAAACGTCCATCGTCTTATGCTCGCGGGGCCCCACCCCCGCTGGCTCTCACTCGGCGGCCCGGCTTCGCCGGGCTTCCCTCCGACGGGCCACCCCAACGCGGCTGCCGCGTTGGGGACCCGGCGCGCCTCGCTCGGGGCGCAGGCGCTTTCAGCTTCATCGCTCGTTGGGGGACTTCGTCACCAGGCCGACGTGCTCGACCCCTGCAGCTTTCAGCAAGTCAGTCACCTCGACCACCTCGCCGAGGCTGACGCCGGAGTCACCGCGCAGAAACACGTCCTTCTGCGCGGCGGTTTCCATCTTCTGGCGGACGCGCTCCTGCAACAGCTCTTTGCGAATCGGATCGCTTCCCAGATACACAATGTGGTTCTGTCGGTACTCGGCCGGCACGATGACCTCGATGCGTTCGCCGCTAATCGCCTGCGCCCGCTGCGCGACCGGGAGATTGACGTCGATGCCGCGCTGAATCATCGGCGCCGTCACCATGAAGATGATCAGCAGCACGAGCATGACGTCGACGAGGGGGACGACATTGATTTCGGCGAGCGAGACGTTCACGCGCCGCAGGCGACTGGCCCGCGTCGGCGCCGCGCTCGGGATCGTCTGGACTTTGGGCATAGGCGTGACCTCGGCGTACGCTACGTGAAATTCCTCTCGGAGATGTTCAGAAACTCCATCGAAAAATCGTCCATCTCCGACGCCATCTGCTTCACGCGGTTCGTCAGGTGGTTGTAGAAGATGAGCGCCGGAATGGCAGCGAAGAGTCCGAGCGCCGTCGTGATGAGCGCTTCCGCAATCGAAGGGCCGACCGCGGAGATACTCGTCGACCCCGTCACGCCGATCCGCTCGAAGGCGACGAGGATGCCCCACACCGTGCCGAACAACCCGATGAACGGCGTCACGCTCGCGGTGGTCGCCAGAAACGGAATCCAGTGTTCGAGCTTGCTGACTTCGACGACCGACGCCCGCATCAACGCGCGATCGACGGCGGCGATGCTTTTCAGAGTTGGACGACCGGGCTGCGGTCTTGGATTGGGTCCGTCGCCGACGTCGGGCGCCCCGCTCTGCCGCAGCTGTGCCGTCAGCTCTGCGTATCCCGATTGAAACAACCCCACGAGCGGACTCTCGACGAGCGAGCGGCAGACCGCCTGGACTTCCGAGAACTTGTTGCTGCGCCGGAAGACGTCGAGAAACTGCGTCGACTGGCGCGATGCGCGCTGAACCGCCCAGAGCTTGTAGAGGATGACGCCCCAGGACACGATGGAGAAAAGCGCGAGACAAATAATGACGACTTTCGCGACGACCGTCGAGCGGTTGACTAGATTGGCGATGAGGCTGCCCGACGATTCGGGCGCGACATCACCTGGCGCCTGCAGGAGCAGGGCGAGCACCAGGCTACCAAGCGTGCGCAAACGGCCCTCCGCGACATAGGTACGCGCCGCTGGGAACAGCGCTTCTGGCGGACTGTATCACGCGGTGCAAATTCCTGTCAAACCTATGTTAGGATTGGAGTTCTCTCGTTTTCTCCAATGCTTCGCTTCCTGCGGATCCGCCATTTCGCCGTCATCGACTCGGTCGAGGTGGAGTTCGATCCCGGCCTCAACGTGCTGACCGGCGAGACAGGCGCAGGCAAATCGATCCTCGTCGAAGCCGTCGGCCTGCTCCTGGGGGGCCGTGCCTCGGGCGATCTCGTCCGCACTGGTGAGGAGGTCGCAGCCATCGAAGCGATCTTCGAAACGAGCGGGGAAGAGCTGCTCGTCCGCCGCGAGATTACCGCGCAAGGGCGCAGCCGGGCGTTCGTCAACGGTGCGCTCGCCACGGCGGGCGCGCTGAAGGACTTGTCCGCGCGGCTGATCGAGCTCCACGGCCAGCACGAGCATCAAACGCTCCTCGATCCGTCCACGCACCTTGCCGTGGTCGACGCGTTCGGTGGTCTTGATTCGTTGTCGTCGCCCATGGCCATGGCGTTCGACGCGTGGCGCGCGACCGAAGACGAACTGGCCCGCGTGCGCGCGATTCAACACGATCGGGATGCGCGGCTCGATCTGATGACGTTCCAGCTCGCCGAGCTGGACAAAGCGGCGCCGAAGCCGGCCGAGGACGAGGAACTGGCGTCGCTTCGCCAGGTGCTCGCGAGCGCCGAGCGGGTCGAACGCCTCTGCGCGGAGAGCTACACGTCGTTGTACGAGAGCGACGAGGCCATTCTCGCCGGGCTCGGAACCGTGTGGCGGAAGGTCGCCGATCTGGCGGCGCTCGACCCGCGGTTCGAGCCGTATCTCGAGGCACGCGACGGCATCAAGTCGCAGCTCGAGGATCTCGCCCTGTTCCTGCGGCGCTATGCCGACGGCATCGAAGCCTCGCCGGCGCGGCTCCAGCAGGTCGAAGAACGGCTCGCGCTTCTCGAACGGCTGAAGCGGAAGCACGGCCCGACGCTCGCCGACGTCATCGCCAAACGAGACGCGCTCCGCCGGGAGCTCGCGGACCTTCAGGGGGCAGACGAGCGCATCGAGGAGCTCGAGCGCCAGCGCCGTCTGGCTCGCGCTGCGTACTTGTCGGCCGCGGAGACGCTCGCGAAAGCACGCCGGCGCGCCGCGGCGGCGTTCGCACGCCGGCTCGTCGCGATGCTCTCCCAGCTCGCGATGGAGCGGACGCGGTTCGAGGTGCGCTTCGCCGAGGGAGCGCTGCCGGAGTCGGAATGGAGCGCGCGCGGCATCGACGCCGCCGAGTTCTTCGTTTCCCCGAATCCGGGGGAGGACCTTCGGCCGCTCGCGCGAATCGTGTCGGGCGGCGAGCTGTCGCGGATCATGCTCGCGATCAAGACGCTGACGGCAACGGCTCGTTTCGGCTTCAGCGAGGCCGCTGAACGGCCGCCGAGCGGATCGGCGCCGGGGCTGGTCTTCGACGAGGTCGACGCCGGCATCGGCGGACGCGTGGCGGACGTCGTCGGGCGCACGCTGCGGACGCTCGGGTCCGCGTTCCAGGTGCTGTGCATCACGCATCTGCCGCAGATCGCCGCGTTCGCCGACACGCATTTCCAGATCGAGAAGCACGTGGAGCGCGGCCGGACGCGCACGACCGTGCGCCGGCTGAACGAGCAGAACCGGGTCGACGAACTGGCGCGGATGCTCGGCGGGGAAGCGATTACCGATGGTCTACGCCGGTCCGCCCGTGAGATGCTGAGAGAACGGGCGTCGAGCGAGGCGGCGCCGACAGGCGAAAGCGAAAGGGCGAAAGCGAAAGCGGCGGCGGGCCAGACGGCCCGGCCGCGCCGAACGCCGAGATGACGTGGCGCGCAAATATCTGATCGAGACCTTCGGCTGCCAGATGAACGTGCACGACTCGGAGCGCATGGCCGGTCTGCTCGAGCAGGCCGGCTTCGAGTCGACCGACGACGCCGGCGACGCCGACGTCGTCGTCATCAACACGTGCAGCGTCCGGGAGCGCGCGGAGGGGCAGCTGTACACGCGCCTCGGCGAGCTGCGCCAGCTGGCGAAAGACGGCGGCCGCCGGCCGATCGTGGCGGTGGCCGGCTGCGTGGCGCAGCAGGAAGGGGAGACGATCCTCAGGCGGGCGCCCGGCGTCACCGACGTCATCGTCGGGACGCAGGCCATCCGAAGGCTCCCGGTGCTGATCGAGCAGGCGGAGGCGCAGGCGGCGCCGGCGATCGATCTCAATCCCTACGACGACGTCACGTGGCCGCTCGGGGTCACGCGGCGCGACGATCCGGTCAAGGGGTATGTGACGATCATCGAAGGGTGCAACGAGTTCTGCAGCTTCTGCGTGGTGCCGTATACGCGCGGCCACGAGCGGATGCGTCCCAGGACCGACATCCTGGCCGAGGTGCGCGAGCTCGCCGCGACCGGCCGCAAGGAAGTGCAGCTGCTCGGTCAGATCGTGAACCACTACGAGGCGCCCGACGAGCCGTCGTGCGACTTCACCGGGCTGCTCGAAGCGATCCACGACGTCGACGGCATCGAGCGGATCCGCTTCGCGAGCCCCCATCCGCGGCACTTCGACGATCGCTTCCTGGCCGCGATGGCGCGGCTGCCGAAGATCTGCCGTCATCTGCACCTGCCGGTGCAATCGGGGTCGACGCGGGTGCTGCAGGCGATGCGGCGCCGCTACACGCGGGAGAGCTATCTCGATCTCGTCGCGCGGATCCGGGCGTCGCTGCCGGAGGTCGCGCTATCGACCGATATGATCGTCGGGTTTCCCGGGGAGACCGACGAGGATTTCGGCGAGACGCTGTCGCTCACCGACGCGGTCGGCTACCACAGCATGTTCTCGTTCAAGTACTCGCCGCGCCCGAACACGCTGGCGGAGAAGCGGCTCGCCGACGACGTCAGCGAAGAGGAGAAGACGCGGCGGATCGTGGCGCTGCAGGCACGTCAGCGCGACGTGCAGATGCGGCTGAACGCGCGGCTCGTGGGGCGCACCGTCGACGTGCTCGTCGACGCCGCGAGCCGACGCCGCGAAACGGAGCTGTCGGGGCGCACGACGCAGAACGTCGTCGTGAACCTGCCCGGACCGAACGCGTGGATCGGCCGCACGCTGCGCGTGCGCGTCGAACGCGCCGGGCCGCACAGCGTGTGGGGACGTTCGACAGCCGTGTTTGACAGCGAGGCGGCCGCGCCTAGGTTATAGGACCATGCAAATCGAGATGAACATCAAGGGATTGATGGTCGACCCCATCACGAACATGCCGATCGTCATCCTGCGCGACAAGGACGGGCAGAAGGTGCTGCCGATCTGGGTCGGGATCTTCGAGGCGAACGCCATCGCGCTGCAGATCGAGAACATCTCGACGCCGCGGCCGATGACGCACGATCTCCTGCGCAACGTCATCACCGATCTCAAGGCTTCGGTGCAGAAGGTCGTCGTGTGCGATCTGCAGGAGAACACGTTCTACGCGCTGATCTATCTCTCGCTCAACGGCGACACGCTGGCGATCGACGCGCGGCCGAGCGACGCGATCGCGCTCGCGCTGCGCACGCGCGCGCCGATCTTCGTCGAGGACTCGGTGATCGACAACGCGAAGACGGTCGACTTCGCGTCGGAGAAGACCGACGCCGACCGGCTGCACAAGTGGCTGGAGAGCCTCGACCCCGACGACCTCGGCAAGTACAAAATGTGATCTGTTAGAATGGCCGCGGTCCCACCCGGTCGTTCATGATCGTTGCAATCGCCAATCAAAAAGGGGGCGTCGGCAAGACGACGACCGCCATCAATCTCGCGGCGGCGCTGGCGCTGCGCGGCAAGCGGACGCTCCTCATCGATCTCGATCCCCAGGCGAACAGCACGCTGTCGTTCCTCGACATGCAGCAGGTGTCGCGGAGCGTGTACGACGCGATCGCCGATCCCGCGGTCGGCTTCCAGGACGTGGTGCTGCAGTCGGGGCTGGAGAACCTGTGGGTGGCGCCGGCGCGCATCGCGCTCGCCAAGATGGAGGCGAAGCTCGTCGGCGAGATGGACGCGCACTTCCGGCTGAAGGACAAGCTCGAGCCGGTCCGCAAACAGTATCCGCAGGTCGTGATCGACTGTCCGCCGACGCTCGGGCTGCTGACGGTGAACGCGCTGGTGGCCGCGACGCACCTGCTGATTCCGATTCAGTCGTCGTACTTCGCGCTCGAAGGGACCGACGACCTGCTCGAGACGATCGAGAAGGTGCGGGCGCGGCCGAACCCGGCGCTGCGGATCCTCGGCGTCGTCATCACGATGCACGACAAGCGGACGGCGCTGGCGCGCGACATCCGGACGCAGATCCAGAAGGTATTCGGCGGCAAGGTGTTCAAGACCGTCATCACGAAGAGCGTGCGGCTCGAGGAGAGCCCGGCGTACAAGGAATCGATCTTCACCTTCGCGCCCGAGTCGAGCGGCGCGACCGAGTACTACAGCCTGTGCGAGGAGGTCATCGATCGTGCCTAGACGCGGGTTGCCCCAGACGATCACGATGCGGCACGACGAGCACTACGTCGAGGCGCTGGCGGCCTCGGCGGGCGCGCCGATCGGCCGGCTCGTGCCGATCGATCGGATCGATCCGAACCCGCATCAGCCGCGCCAGGTCATGGGCGATCTGTCGGAGCTGATCGCGTCGATCAGCGAGAAGGGGATCCTCGAGCCGCTCGTCGTCCGCCAGCGCGGCGATCGGTTCCAGATCGTCGCCGGTGAACGGCGCTATCAGGCGTCGGTGCAGGCCGGCCTGCGCGAGCTGCCGGTCGTCGTCCGCGACGTCGACGACACCGAAGTGATCGAGCTGGCGCTCATCGAGAACCTGCAGCGGAAGGACCTGACGCCGTTCGAGGAAGCCGAGGCGCTGTACGGTCTCGCCGATCGATGCGGCTACACCCACGAGGACCTCGCGCGCCGGCTGGGGAAGTCGCGGACGTCGGTCACCGAGTCGCTCACGCTGCAGGCGATGCCGGAGGAGGTGCGGAACCTTTGTCGGCTGGCCGACATTTCCTCCAAGTCGTTGCTGCTGCAGGTCGTTAGGCAGGAGACGACTGAGAAAATGACGGCGCTCGTCGAGAAGATCGCGAGCCAGGGCGGCGCGACGCGCCAGCAGCTGCGCGAGGCGGCGACGAAACCCAAGCCCGGTCGCCCGAAGCATTACGTGTTCGCATACCGTCCGCCAACCAAGGCCTTCAATCTGAAGCTCAGTTTCGCGAAGAGCCGCGCGTCGAAGGACGATGTGATCGAAGCGCTCGAGGCGATCATCCGGGACCTGCGGAAGAAATAGCGAGCGGCCGGCGCTGCGGGTCTCGCGCGAGGTGATCCTGCGGTCGGGGCTTGGCCAGCGGAATCGCGAAGCGGCGCAGCCGGGTTTCCGCCTGATATGTTGAGAGTCTGATAATGGATGTTATGTTAACTTAACGGCTGACTCTCACGCACCCTTAGGCCGTCCAGTTCCGCGCCTCGTACGTGTCGTCCGGCACATCGAGCTCGATGAGCCGATGCGCCGGATGACGTTCGAGCTCGGCGTCGCGCGCATCGTAGACCGCGACGAAGAACGCCAGCCGTCCGCCGGCGACGCCCAGATCCACGAGCGGCAGTCCCAGTTCCAGCACGGTGCCGGCGGCGACGACGGCTCCGCGGGGACCGCGCTCTGTCCATTGAGGGATCGCGCCGGGAGTCTGGACCCGGCGTTCCCAGTATCGGGCCGTCAGGCGCCCGAGGATCTCGCGAACCGAGAAGCGCAGGCCGTTGGGCGCCAGGAACTTCAGCGAGATCTCGTGCCCCTCGGCGAGGAGGTCGACGACGGGCCGCGATCCGTCGATTCGCACGAGGAGCCGCTCGTGGTCGAAGCCGAAGTACACGAGCGAGAGGACCGGCTCCTGGCGCGTCGCCTCGTGCATCGCACCGGCGACATCGCGCACCTCCAGGCTGCCGGCGCCGAGCCATTCGAAATAGCTCGTTTCCTCGCCGTCGAATGTTGGCGCGAGCCGCGCGGTCGGCTGCGTCTGGATCGGCGCGGCTCCGCCAGTCGAGATGTTGCTGACGAACAGTTCGTCCGGGACCGGTTTCTGCAGCAGCCGATATGCGTTCCGCAGATGGCGCCGAAACAGATCGTCGAACTCGAGATCGTGGGCCGACGAATGATCGTCGCCGTACCACCAGAACCAGTCGCTGCCCTCGGCGATGAGCACTTCTTCCCGCGCTTCGGCGACCGCGGCGGCGTCGGCCGACGCCGGCTCGTTCAGGGCCTGCCGCGCGTCTGCGAGTTGACTCCAGCCGCGCTGATCGTCGGCATGGCCGATCCAGATGTAGAAGTTGGCGTCGATCCACGATCCGGCGAAGATGCGCGGCAATTCGGGCGCCGGCGTCGCCGTTTCCGCGCAGGCTTCGCTCATCGTCACAGTCCGCAGCTCGGGGTGAGCGGCGAGCCGGCCGTATACGGCCCGGAGGAACGGGCGACCGCCCCGCTCGAAGTGTTCCCACGCGTTCTCACCGTCGAGGATGATCGGGATGAGCGGCTCTCCTTTTCCGCCGCGAGTCCGATACCGGCGGCCGGCTTCGACCAGTTTGCCGACGAAGTCGTCCGCCGCCGCGTCGGCGGCCCAGCCCGCGTACGTGAAGCCGATCAAGTCCGACAGCGCGTGATCGCGAAACACGCAGGCCACGGATGCCCCGCCGGTTTTCACCACGTACGGCGTGTAGAGCCGCTCCGGTTGCTCGACGTGACCGTAGTTGTCCCGCGAGAAGGTGATGCCGAGCGTTCGCGCGAGAATCAGCTCGTCGGTGGCCATCCACGTGAAGCCGCTCTTCGCGACGAGCGGCACCATCGCGTCCGACACCGACCCTTCCGACGGCCAGAGACCGGTCGGTCGACGGCCGAACAGGCGTTCATGGTACGCCGCGGCGCGCGCGAGCTGCTCCGCCGCGTCCTCGGGATGGCGAAACCGCTGCCGCGGCATCCGCGAATCGGGATGCGTGGTCAGATACACGTCGGTGTCGCACAGCAGCGGCAGAATCGGGTGATAGAACGGCGACGCCGACACTTCGATCTGCCGACGCGCCACGGCTTCCCGGTATTCCGGGATGACGCGGTTCAACAGCTCGAGCTCGACGTCGCGGAGGATCCGCTTGTCGTCTTCGGTGAAATCGCGCTCCTTCGCGATCAGGGCCCGCACTCGCCCGTCCTGCTCCAGGTAGATCGGATCGATCCACGCAAGCTTGTGCCAGACCTGAAGGTCGCGCAGGTCGTCGCGCGTGAACCGCGCCGCGGCCGCGCGGCGGTCCGCGGTCGTGGGCAGCGATCCGCCGCGGAGCGCGAGCAGCTCGGCGTACCGTGGGTACACCTCAATCATGCGCTGGTGCTGCGCGTGGAAGAAATTCTCGAGGATGAAATCGATATCGCCGTCGGAGAGGTCGGCGGCCGGCCTGAGGCTCAACTCGAGGTACCGGTCGCGCGCGCGATCGGCCGCGAACGCCTCGAGCTGGACGAGCATCGAGGGTACCAGGTTGAAGGTCACCTTCACCTTCGGGAACTCGCGCATCAGCGCGGCCATGCCGTAGTAATCCTTCAGCGCGTGGAGCCGCACCCACGGAAGGATGTGCTCCCGCGTGACGAGGTCTTCGTAGAACGGCTGATGCATGTGCCACAGGATGGCGACGCGAGTCATAATCGGCTTACAGCATAGATGTTCAAGATTCTCGACCGCTACCTGGTCCGCGAAATTCTGCTGCCGTTCGTGCTGGTGCTCATCGGGCTGACCTTTGCGCTCGAGATGCCGCCAATCCTGCAGCAGGGCGAAAAGCTGATTGAAAAAGGGGTGCAGTGGCAGATCGTCGTGCAGGTGCTGCTCACGCTGCTGCCACAGGCGCTCGGCATCACGATTCCGATGTCGCTGCTGCTCGGCATCCTCGTCGGCTTCGGACGCTTGTCGGCAGATCGCGAGTTCGTGGCGTTGCAGGCGTGCGGCGTCAGCGTCTTCCGCATCCTGCGGCCGCTCGGGACGCTCGCGCTGGTCTGCACCGGCGCTACGGCGTACGTGATGATCGTGGCGCTGCCGAACGCGAACCAGCGCTTCCGCGAGATCACGTTCAACGTCGTCGCCTCGCAGGCCGAGGGCGACGTCAAACCGCGCGTCTTCTACGACAACTTCCCTAACCAGGTTGTGTACGTTCGCGATATTCCGCAGGCCGGCGGGTGGCGCGACGTCTTCCTGGCCGATTCGACCCACCCGAACGAAACCGACGTGTACTTCGCGAAGCGCGGGCGGCTGCTCATCGACCGCCCGAAGCACATGGTGCAGCTGGAGCTCGAGGAGGGTACGCAGCACACGACGTACGCGAGGGAGCCGGACAAGGCCGACGTCAGCTCGTTTCAACGCCTCGTGCTGAAGATGGACGCCGAGGCCGTGTTCCCACGAACACAGATCATGAAAGGCGACAACGAGAAGACCATCGCCGAGCTGCGCGCGACGATTGCCGACAACACGGCGCACGGCTTCCCTTCATACTCACAGCTGTTCACGATCCAGCAGAAGTTTGCGATTCCAGCGGCTTGCCTTGTCCTCGCGATGATCGGCCTCGCGCTCGGCGCCACCAATCGAAAGGAAGGCAAGCTCGCCGGCTTCGTCCTCGGCATCGGCGTGCTGTTCGTCTACTATGTGCTGCTGTTCGCGTCGCGCGGCCTCGCGCTGGGCGGGCGGATGTCGCCCAGCATGGCGCCGTGGATGGCGAACGTGCTGCTCGGCATCGTCGGCGTCGCGCTCGTCGTGTCGCGGGCCGGATCCGGCGATCGGCCGATCCGGATTTCGATTCCGACATTCTGGCGGCCGCGCGAAGCGGCGACGGCGCCGTCAGCGAACGGCCGCGCGACACCGCGCCGCGGCGTCGTGCTCGTCGTCCGCATCCCGCACATCGACTGGCCGCGGCCGCGGTTGTTGGATCTGTACGTCGCGCGCCTGTACCTCGTCGTGTTCATGCTGTCGTTCGCGGCGCTGATCGGCGTCTTCTATATCTCGACGTTCATCGATCTCGCCGACAAGCTGTATCGCGGCAGCGCGACGCCGCGGCTGCTGGCGCGGTTCTTCTACTGGCAGACGCCGCAGTACGTCTTCTACATCATTCCTTTGTCGGCGCTCGTCGCGGCGCTCGTCACCATCGGGCTGCTGACGAAGAACAGCGAGCTCGTCGTGATGCGCGCCTGCGGCATCAGCCTGTATCGGTCCGCTGTGCCGGTGCTCGCCTTCGGGCTGCTGTTCAGCGGCGTCTTGTTCGCGCTGCAGGAGCTCGTGCTCGCCGACTGGAACGAGCATGCGCGGCGGCTCGAAGGCGCCATCCGCGGCTGGCCGGCGCAGACGTTCGGCGCCACCCGCCGCTGGATTCTCGGACGCAGCGGCGACATCTATCACTACGATTTCTTCGATCCGCGAACGAATCGGTTCGCGCGGTTCACGATGTTCCGGACCGATCCGGCCGCATGGCGGCTCGACGGCCTCACCTATGCGGACACGGTCGCCCTGGAACGCCGGGCCGGCGCCGACGGCCTGCCGTCGTTCACATGGATCGCCCACAAAGGCTGGGATCGCGAGCTCAGCACGACAATCCGGCCGAACGCGGTACGGACGTCGGTGGAGTACACGCCGTTCGGCGAGCGACAGCTGTCGCTCGAGCCGCCGGCCTACTTCAAGAGCGACGAGCCCGATGCCGATCGCATGACGTACGCGCAGCTGGAGAACTACGTTGCGCTGCTTCAGGCGAGCGGCTCGCTGAACGTGGTGCCCTATCTGGTGCGGCTTCAGCGCAAGATTGCGTTTCCGTTCGTGTCGCTGGTGATGACGCTGCTCGCCGTGCCATTCGCGGTCACCACGGGCCGGCGCGGCGCGATGTACGGCATCGGGGCGGGTCTCGTGTTCGCGCTGATCTACTGGACCGCGCTCAGCATATTCGGCGCGCTGGGCAGCGGCGGGTGGATCTCGCCACTGCTTGCGGCGTGGGCGCCGAACATCCTCTTCGGCGCCGTGGCGATCTATCTGTTGTTGACGGTTCGGACATGATGGACGACGCTCGGCTGAAAGCCTCGCGCTACCGTCGCGTTGGGATGCTGAATTGATACCTGTAGCGCGAGCCTTTCAGGCTAGCGTCATCTCTCCAGCGCCGCCTTCTGAATCCAGATCCGTCCCGACGATCCGAGCTTCGCATTCGTCGTGTCGACGACGAACAGGATGCTGCGGATGTCGGCGAGCGCAGGCTTGAACGTGTGCGTCGCGCCGACGGGCATCAGGTCGTCGAAGTACACCGTCTTCTCCTGATCGACCCGATCGAGGAACACCGAGCGCTGCCACCGCTCCCCCGCCGCTTCCCCGTTGCCGCCGCGCAGCTGGACCGAGACGCGCATCGGACGCTCCGCGCGTCCCACCAGGGTGAGCCGATTGTTCGGCTCCAGTCCCTGCGGCGTATCGAACACCAGGGCGGCGACCTGACCGGCCGGCGACCCGCCGGACAACCCGTATCGGAACCGAATCTCGTGTCCCCCGACGATCGGGGCGAGGTCGATCGCCGACAACGAGGTCGCGTCGTGTTCCGCGCGCCAGTTGGCAATCGAGGATCCATCGAAGATTGTCCGGCTGACGGTTGAGGCGGGACGCGCCGCCTCGCGCACGAGCGGCTCAGGGCCGCGCACGTAAATCGGATTGCTGCGGAGCCACGTAATCGGATGCGGCCGCCCCGTGGAGACGATTTCCACCCAGTACACCGCAGGCTTGTCGGGCGCATGGACCGTCAGATCCTGCGGATCGCGGACGGTCGTCAGCGCGTGCATGCCGTCGTGGACGATGGTGGTGAATTCGGGCGATGCGTTGCTGCGGACGCGAAGCGTCACCGGTCCGCCCACCGCGAGCTCGTCGCCCTCGTGCACGGTGCCGCGTTCATTGCTCGCCATGAACTCGAACGCCGGCGGCGAGGCCACGCCGTCGACCGCCGTATAAAGATGTCCGCCGCGAATCGCGCGCATGAGGATGCCGGCGTCGGCCGCGGCGTTGCCGCTGAACTCGCGCTCGAGCGTGGCGTGCACCGACATCATGCGGAACGACGCCTCATAGCCCGGTAACGGTATGCCTGCTCTCGCGTCGCCCGGATCACTGCGCCACTGCAGGTTGGCATGCGCATCAACGCCTCCGATAGCGACGACGCGCCGCCGTGCGGTCAGCGCCTGCCACGAATACAGCGCGCCACTCGGCTGCACGAGGCTGGCGATCGTTTCGCTCGGACGGAACGGATAATCGATCAGAGCGGTCAGCAGGCGCCGCTTCGCGGCCAGGCCCCGCTCCTGCGCGAGGAGACGCCAGCTTGTGTCGGGGTTGAGCAGCTCGATGCCGTCGAACGGCGCGGTCCATTCGCGCCAGCGCAGCTCGATCTTCGGCGAATCGGGATGCGCCGCGATGCCGAACCCGCCCAGGCGCCGCACGTCTTCGACGACGTCGCGCGGCTCGCCCGCCAGCGGATACGGCGCAGCCGGCATGTCGAGCGCGATGTAATGGCCTCCGGTCGTGCTGATTTCGACGCCATCCAGACAGAGCACGCCCGACCGGTAGGCCGGAGCGTCGGGCGCGCGCGTGCCGTCGCCATGATCCGTAAAGACGACGAATTTCAGTCCGGCGCGCGCGGCCGCGGCGGCGATGTCGTCGGGGCTGCGCGATCCATCGGATCGGCTCGTATGAACGTGCAGGATGCCGGGGAGAGAGCCGTCGCCAATCGGCTTCAGCGTGAGGCGGCGCGGCGGGATCGTGAGGACGACAAAGACGGTGACGGCAGCCGCGAAGACCGCCGTCACGAGCAGCAGCTTCTTCAAAGACCCGCGGCGGCGCGCAGCGCCGAGGCCTTGTCAGTGCGCTCCCAGGTGAACTCGGGTTCGCTGCGGCCGAAGTGTCCGAACGCCGCCGTCTTCTTGTAAATCGGACGGCGCAGGTCGAGCTCTTCCATGATGCCGCGCGGCGTGAGCTTGAAGTGATCGCGAACGATCTGCGTGATCTTCTCTTCCGGAATCTGGCCGGTGCCTTCGGTATGCACTGCCACCGACACCGGATCCGCCACGCCGATCGCATACGCGACCTGGACGAGCGCCCGATCGGCGATGCCGGCCGCGACGACGTTCTTCGCGACGTAGCGCGCCATGTAGCAGGCTGAACGATCGACTTTCGTCGGATCCTTGCCCGAGAACGCGCCGCCGCCATGCGGCGCGGCGCCGCCGTAGGTGTCGACGATGATCTTGCGCCCCGTGACGCCGGCGTCGCCGTGCGGACCACCGACGACGAATCGGCCCGTCGGGTTGACGTATATCTTGGTGTTCTTGTCGATCAGTTCCTGCGGGATGACGCGGCTGATGATCTTCTCGACGATGTCTTCACGCATCGTGTCGTTCGTGACGAGGGGGCTGTGCTGGCTGGACACGACCACGGCGTCGACGCGGACGGGGCGCGCACCATCGTACTCGACCGTCACCTGCGACTTGCCGTCCGGACGGAGGTACTCGAGGACGCCGTCACGCCGCGCGCACGAGAGCCCTTTGGCGAGCTTGTGCGCGAGCATGATCGGCATCGGCATCAGCTCGTCGGTCTCGGTGCACGCGAAGCCGAACATCAATCCCTGATCGCCGGCGCCGCCGGTGTCGACGCCCATCGCGATGTCTGGCGACTGGCTGTGGACGGAGGAGAGAACGGCGCACGTTTCGGCGTCGAACCCGAACTTGCCGCGGTTGTAGCCGATCTCGTTGATCGTCCCGCGAACCACTTCCTGAAAATCGACGTATGCGCTCGTCGTGATCTCGCCCGCGACAACGGCCAGGCCGGTGGTGACGAGCGTCTCGCACGCGACGCGGCTCACCGGATCCTGTGCGAGGATCGCGTCGAGGATCGAATCTGAAATCTGATCGGCGATCTTGTCCGGATGTCCTTCGGTGACCGATTCGGACGTGAACAAGTGCCGTCCCTTACGGCTCATGCAGTTCCCTCCCCGCTCTTTGTCTGGATGCCAGAAACGGTTAAGTCTAACAGAGTCACGGTCGCGGGTGGAAGCGATCGTAGACCGTTCGCAGGCGCGCCTCGAGCACGTGCGTGTAGATCTGCGTCGTCGAGAGGTCGGCGTGTCCGAGCATCAGTTGAATCGCGCGCAGGTCTGCGCCGCGCTCGAGCAGATGCGTCGCGAACGAATGGCGGACGACGTGCGGGCTCAGCGTCCGCGGCAGGTTGGCTTTCCGTCCGTACTGTTTGAGCAGCTTCCAGAAGCCGACACGGCTCATCGGTCGGCCGCGCGTGTTGACGAAGAACGCGTCACACGCTCTGCGAACGAGCTTCGGCCGCGCCTCGCGCCGATAGCGGGCGATCCAGTCGGCGGCCTGTTCTCCGATTGGAATCAGCCGCTCTTTGTTACCTTTGCCGATGCACGTCAGGTACTGCTCCGCGAGATGGAGATCGGCGCCGCGCACGTTCACCAGTTCCGACACGCGCATGCCGGTCGCATACAGCAGCTCGATCATCGCCCGGTCGCGGAGCCCCTTCGGCGTCGTCACGTCAGGCTGCGCGATGAGCACGTCGACGTCTTCGATTGAGAGAAACTTCGGCAGCGCGGGCCACGCGCGCGGCGGACGCAGGTCGTCGGCCGGACTCGATTGAAGGCGCTGGTCGAGGACGAGAAACCGGTAGAACCCGCGCACCGCCGCGATCAGACGCGCCACCGACCGCGGCGACAGGCCACGCCTCAGCTGCTGGCGGACGAATTCCTCGAGCGAGCGGCGATCGAGCGCTTCCACCCGCCGTCCCGCCCCGGCGCCGAAGGCGCGGAGCGCGGACAGGTCGCGTGCGTAGCTCTCGAGCGTGTGTTCGGCCAGCCGCCGCTCGACGCGGAGATGATCCAGATACGTTTCGATCACGCGTCGATATGATAGTATTTGCGGTTCGTTTCCGCGCTCGCTCGAAGCCGCAGCGGACCGCTTCGGCCTTGGGCGGAGGCGGTTTGAGGGGCCGATCCAGAAATGCCTGTCCGTTCGAAGTGGCAATCGCTTCCCACCGAGCAAATCAACCCGGCGACACTCGCCATCGACAAGCTGGCTCCCGCCGACATCGTCGAAGGGATGCTGAACGAAGACCGCAAGATGCTCGACGCCGTGCGGCGCGAGAAGGAGCGGATTTCCGTCGGCGTCGAGATCATCACGCAGGCGCTCCGCAAGAACGGCCGCGTCATCTTCGTCGGCGCCGGGACGAGCGGCCGGCTTGGCGTGCTCGAATCGGCCGAGATGCCGCCGACGTTCGGCACGAGTCCCGACCTCGTCCAGGCCATCATGGCGGGGGGCAGGGGTGCCATCCTCCGCGCGCGTGAAGGCGTGGAAGACAACTACGAAGAGGGCGCGCGGTCGATCAACCGGCTTCGGCCGACGAAGCGCGACATCGTCATCGGCGTGTCGGCGAGCGGCATGACGCAATTCGTCCGCGGCGCGCTGACGAGAGCACGGCGCGCCGGGTCGAAGATCATCTTCGTCACCTGCGATCCGCGGACGGAGCTGCAGACGTTCGTCGATCTCACGATCGCGCCGGCCGTGGGTCCCGAGGTCATCGCCGGCTCGACGCGGCTCAAGGCGGGCACCGCGACGAAGATGGTGCTGAACATGCTGACGACCGCGGCGATGATCAGAATCGGCAAGACCTACGGCAACCTGATGGTCGACGTGCAGATGGGATCCGAGAAGCTCAAGGACCGCGCGCGCCGCATCATCACCATTGTCACCGGCCTCGAGTACGAGGACGCCGACAAGCTGCTGCGGCGGGCGCACTGGAACGTGAAGGCCGCGATCGTCATGCAGAAAAGCGGCGCGGGCTATCAGAAAGCGCTCGCGCGCCTGCGCCACGCGCACGATTTCGTCCGCGACGCGATCGGCGAGGACGTCGAGGAGCGATTGAAAGAGCTGCTCAAAGTCGGATGACGCTCGGCTGAAAGCCTCGCGCTACGGCGTCTCCATGCCTCGCGTGTATCGCGCTCATGTGTAGCGCGAGCCTTTCAGGCGAGCGCCTTTCAGGCGAGCGTCCTTCAGGCGGGCGCCTGCCGCTCGATCCAGCCACACTTCCGCATTCCGATGGAGCTGTAAGAACGACGCCGGGATCCGCGGCGTCACCGGCCCTTCGATCATTCGCGCCACGCATCGGGCCTTCATCGCGCCGGTCGCGATCAGGACCACGCGTCTCGCGTGAAGAATCGTCGCCATCCCCATCGACAGCGCCTCGCGGGGCACCGCGGTCGCGCGGTTGCCGAAGAGCGCGGCGTTGGCGCGGCGCGTCGCCATGCTCAGGCGCGTCCGATGGGTCCGCGCGAACAGCGCACGCGCCGGTTCGTTGAACCCGATGTGGCCGTTCGATCCGAGGCCGAGAAGCTGCACGTCGACACCGCCGGCGCGGGCGATCGCGTGCTCGTAGCGCGCGCACTCGCGCGCCGCATTCGGCGCCATCCCGTTCAACACATGAATGCGGCGGGTCGACAGGTTGACGTGATCGAACAGGTGCCGGCGCATGAACGCGTAATAGCTGCACCGGTCGTGAGGCGCGATGCCGACGAACTCGTCGAGGTTGAACGTGGTCGCCCGGCTGAAATCGATCCGGCCGGCGCGAAACAACCGCACGAGCTCGCGATACAGCGGAATCGGCGTGCGGCCGGTCGGGAGCCCGAGGACGATCGTCGGATTGGCAGCGAGCGCGCGCGCGATGTCGGCGGCGAACGATCGGGCGACGGCCGCCGGCGTCGTGAAAACGCGAATGCGCAACGATGCCTTTCCTACGATTTGTAGCGCGGAATCTGGGCGCCGCCGCGCGCCTCGGCGAGCGCGAGCCACACGGCCCCGACCGCAGGCTCTTCATCGAGGATCTGCACCTGCCCTCGCGGCGCCACTTCCACGAGGCGGCGCGGCAGCTCGCGGCTGAGCCAGGGCACGACGCGGAAGATGCCGCCGGCGAGGAAGAACGTGAACAGATCGCCGCGCATGTTCAGCTGCGAGGCGACGGACCCGGCTGCGAGCACGAGCTCGTCGGCGGCGCGCTCGAGGATCCTCGTCGCCACGGCGTCGCCGAGCTCCGCCGCGCGTTCCACGATTGGTCCGAGCGCCGCCACGCTCATCCGTGGCTGATCGCGGTCGTACACGATTCGGGGCAGCCGCGATTCGTCGTCGACGGCGAAGTGCGCCAGGATGTCGCCGCCGAGCTGCGTGGCCGGCCCGCGCCCGTCGGCGGCGCGCATCACCGCCGCGAGCGCCTCGCGGCCGATCCAGTAGCCGCTTCCCTCGTCGCCGATCATGTGTCCCCAGCCGCCCGCGCGGGCCGCTTCACCGGCGGCGTTGCGGCCATAGACGATCGATCCGGTCCCGGCGATGATGACGATGCCCGGCGCATCCTGCGCGCCGGCGACGAGCGCGATGAGCGCGTCGTTGACGACGAGCACCCGCGACTTGTAGCCGATGCGGCGCATGATGGCGCGCACTGTCCTCGCTTCGTCTTCGCGATCGACGCCGGCGATGCCGAGGCAAATCGCCGCCGGCGTGATCGCACGATCGCCGATCGCCGTTTCCATCACCTCGTGCAGCACTTTCTCGACGCCGAGCTCCCCCGCCGCCAGCAGGTTCGCGCCAGGACCCCGCCCTTCGGACACGATCATCCCGCGCTCGTCGGCGAGCAGGCACACCGTCTTCGTTCCGCCCGCGTCGATGCCGAGCACGTGCATGAGATTTCGATTCTATGCTACTGTTCGGCGGTTTCATGAGCAGCGCAGTCGTCAGACGTACGGGTGCTGCGATAGCTGCGTCGCCGTGGTCCTGACCTGGATCGACTATCTCGTGATCGGCGGCTATCTCGTCGCGATCACGGCCTTCGGCTCGTATTTCGCGCGCTTTCAGAAGACGACCCGCGACTATTTCCTCACCGGGCAGTCGGTGCCCTGGTGGGCGATCTGCTTCACGATCGTCGCGACCGAGACGAGCACCCTCACGTTCATCAGCGTGCCCGCCACCGCGTACGCGGGCAACATGACGTTCCTTCAGCTCGTCTTCGGATACATCGTCGGCCGCGTGCTGATCAGCGTGCTCTTCATTCCTGCGTACTTCCGCCGCGAGCTGTTCACATCGTACGAGCTGCTGCAGCGCCGCTTCGGGCCGCGCGTCAAGAACGTGTCGGCGCTGATCTTTCTGGCGACTCGCGCGCTCGCCGACGGCATTCGCCTCTTTGCCACGGCGCTCGTCATATCGGTGGTCACTCACGTGCCAGTCACATGGGCCGTGCTCGTCATCGGCGGCGCCATGATCGTGTACACGGTGCGCGGCGGCGCGTCGGCCGTCATCTGGACCGACGTCGTGCAGTTGTTCGTGTATCTGGCGGGCGCAGCCGTCGTCCTCGTATCGCTGCTTTCGTCGATTCCCGGCGGCTGGACCGAAGTCGTGCGCGCCGGATCGGCTGCCGGCAAATTTCGAGTATTCGACTTCTCCGCCTCGATCTCGCGGCCGTACACGTTCTGGGCCGGCGTCATCGGCGGCGTCGCGCTGACGCTGTCGACGCACGGCACCGATCAGTTCCTCGTGCAGCGCCTGCTGTCGGCGCGGTCGGCGCGCGACGCGTCGCGAGGGTTGATTCTCAGCGGCCTGCTCGTGTTTGTGCAATTCGTGCTGTTCCTGCTGATCGGCGTCATGCTGTTCACGTACTATCAGCACGTGCCGCTTCCGCGCACGCTGGCGCGGAACGACGAGCTCCTGCCGACGTTCATCGTCACCGCCCTGTCTCACGGCGCCGCCGGCTTCATCGTCGCGGCGATCGTGGCCGCGGCGCTCTCCCCGTCGATCAACGCCATGGCCGCGACGACCGTGAACGATTTCTACACGAAGTACTGGCGGCCCGATGCCGACGAACGAACGCTGATGCGCGTCTCGCGCATGTGGACCGTCGTGTGGGGCGTCGCGCAGATTGGCGTCGCGATCGCCGCGCAGTGGATGCAGCAGTCGGTGCTCGACGCGGGCCTCGCCGTGCTGTCGTACGCCGCCGGCCCGGTGCTCGGCGCCTTTCTGCTGGGAACGCTCGCGCGTTCGATTGACGAAGGCGCCACGTTCGGCGGCATGATCGTGGGGCTTCTCATGATGACCATCGTCTGGCAATGGACGCCGGCGGCGTTCACCTGGTACATCTTCATCGGCGCCGCGACCACTGTCGCCACCGCATTTCTGATTCAGGCGGCGACTCGCGAACGCCGCACGGCATGAGCGGTTTCGCCGGGGCGCGCCGGGTACTCGCGGATGCCATCGGTTCACTCCTCTTTCCTGCAGCAACAGCAGAAGTCGGTGACAGCACGCGCACCCTCTGGCAGGACGCCCTCGGTACGCTCACCTTCGACGCCGACGCTCCCGAGACGCGCCTCGACACGCCTTTCGATCTCGCCTCGTTGACGAAGGTGATCGCGACGGCGACGGCGATGATGGATTGTGTGTCGAATGGCGCGCTGACGCTCGGCGCGCGCGTCGCCGAATTCTTCGACGACTGGCGGGGAGAGGATCGCGACTCGGTATCGATTCGCGACTTGCTCGAGCACGCGTCCGGCCTGCCCGGCCGTCTCGTGGACGCGCCGCCGGAAGGACGCCGCGAGTTCGAGCACGAGATCTGCAAGGTCAGGCTGGAATACCCAGCGCGGGCCAGGTCGATCTACAGCGACCTCGGGTTCATTCTTCTCGGCTTCGTCGCGGAAAATCTCGGACGCGATTTGGCGACGGCGGTGGCGGCAATCGGTCTTCAGTCAGATTTGGCGTTCGATCTGCCGTTGGACGTGCGCCGCCGTACCGCGCCGACCATGCCAATGGACGACGATTTGCGGCGGGGCCGTCGGCTGACCGGCGAGGTGCACGACAGCTACGCGGCCGCGCTCGGCGGCGTCGCCGGCCATGCAGGTCTCTTTGGCACCGCCGCCGGCGTCGGCGTTTTCGCGCGGGCGATTCTGCGCGCCGCGCGAGGCGATGACCAGGGTCCGTTCTCGCCAGAGGCCGTCGCACAGTTCACGGCGAAGAGCACCGTGCCCGGAAGCTCGCGCGCGCTCGGGTGGGATACGATGCTCCCGACCTCGTCGTGCGGCACGAAGATGTCGGCCGCCGCGTTCGGTCACGTCGGCTTCACCGGGACGTCGCTCTGGATCGATCCGGAGCGCGATCGATATTTCGTGCTGCTCACGAATCGCGTCTGCGGCGGGGGGACGCTCGACCAGATGCGCGAAGTTCGTCGCGCTTTTCATGACGCGCTCGCCTGAAAGGACGCGCTCGCCTGAAAGGCTCGCGCTCGGCTGAAAGGACGCGCTCGGCTGAAAGCCTCGCGCTACACAGACACCGTCGCTACAGAGACACCCGTAGCGCGAGGCTTTCAGCCGAGCGTCCGCGACCATGACACTGACGTTGACCGAT